>Ga0207667_10000024_pt1 | contig 355874 bp, 335 predicted proteins | sample KBSCornC52_FD_184301 | JGI IMG/M metagenome (GOLD analysis project Ga0207667, IMG submission 184301) | Corn rhizosphere microbial communities from Kellogg Biological Station, Michigan, USA - KBS Corn C5-2 (SPAdes) (version 2) | ecosystem: Host-associated > Plants > Roots > Rhizosphere > Soil ...
GCGCAAGAGCTGCAGGCTGGGACGGAATCCGTACGAGCCTGCGCAAGAGCTGCGGCGAGCGCATCTTCGACGGCTGGCTGAAGCCGCTGCGTCTGGCGGCGTGCGATGCCGATTCGGGAGAGGTGCGTCTTGCCGCACCGTCCGCCTTCATGGCGACCTGGGTCCAGAATCATTTTGCCGAGCAGATCGGCGCTGCCTGGAAGGCGATGCTGCCCCAGGTGCGTCACGTCATTATCGAAGCGTCCACCGATGCACCCGCACGCGCCACTATGGACGCTGCGCCGACCCCGGAACCTGAGGTGAAGGCGGCCGAGGCTGCGCCCGCGGCTCCGGTCAACAAGGGGACCGCGCTCGATCCGCGCTACAGTTTCGACAGCTTCGTCGTCGGCAAGGCCAACGACCTAGCTTACAATGCCGCGAAGACCCTGGCCGAGGGTGGCAAACTCGCGTTTAACCCGCTCTTCCTCCACGGTGGCACCGGTCTCGGCAAGACGCATCTCATGCATGCGATCGGGCAGGAATATCGCGCGCGTCATCCCGAAGCGCACATCCTCTACATGTCGGCCGAGAAGTTCATGTTCGAGTTCGTCTCGGCGTTGCGCGCCAAGGACACGCACAGCTTCAAGCAGCGCCTACGCGCCGCCGACGTGCTGCTGATCGACGACGTCCAGTTCATCGCGGGCAAGGATTCGACGCAGGAAGAATTCTTCCACACGATGAACGAGCTGATCTCGGCCGGGCGCCGTCTGGTGATCAGCGCCGATCGCAGCCCGCAGAATCTCGACGGGATCGAAAGCCGCATCCTGTCGCGCCTTTCCTGGGGCCTGGTCGCCGACATCAACCCGGCCGATTTCGAGCTCAGGTACAATATCATCGTCAAGAAGCTCGAATCGCTCCCCGCCGGTACAGTGCCGGAAGAGGTCGCGCTCTTCCTGGCCAAGCGCATTTCCGCCTCGATCCGCGAGCTCGAAGGCGCGCTCAACCGCGTCATCGCGTTCGCCACGCTCAACAACCGCGCGATCGACCTGGATTTCGCGCAGGAGGCGCTCGCCGAGCAGCTCCGTGCCAGCCAGCGCCGTGTCTCGATCGACGAGATCCAGCGCAAAGTGTGCGAGCATTTCCGCATCCGCCAGACCGAAATGGGCTCGGCGCGCCGCGCGCGCGAGGTCGCCCGCCCGCGCCAGATCGCAATGTATCTCGCCAAGCAGCTCACCCAGCGTTCGCTGCCGGAGATCGGCCGCCGCTTCGGCGGACGCGATCACACGACGGTGATCCACGCGGTCCGCACGATCGAGGCCTTGCGCGTCAAGGATGCCGAGATCGACGCCGACGTCCGGCTGCTTCTTCGCCAGCTCGAAGGCTGAGGCGAACGGGGCGTTCTGAGCCTCTATCGGCGCGCCAGCGGCAAGGCTAAGCCGCGCGGATGAGCGAGCCGCCACGCGATATCGACGCCTTCCTGGCCGCTTTGCTCGCGATCGAGCGCGCCTGGGCGCTGCTCGACACCGGCGAAATCGAGAAGGCGGTGCGGCTGGGCGGCGCGAGCGCGCAGGTCTTGACCCGGGCGGCGGCCTTACTTTCTGCGACCGATCCTGACCGGGCGCATCGCCTTCTGGAGCAGGCGGTTGCGCTCGACGCCTCCCCTGCCCCGGCGCAGCTCGCACTTTCCCGAAGCTTGCGCGCGCGTGGCGACGAAGCGGGGGCGAGCCGCTGGCTGCGCGGCGCGATGTTGCGCGCGCGGCCGGATGGTTCGCTGTTGCTCGAACTGGCGGCACTCGAACCCGATCATGCGCACGCGATCGTGGAGACGGCGCGAGCCCTCCCCTGTCGCGACGCGGCGGCCGCCGCCGACGCATCCAGCGCCCTGCTCGCCTGCGGCAAGCGGAAGGAAGCGCGTGTCGCCGGCACGATCGCGTTCGAGACGGGTGCGCGCGGCGGCGACTTCCTGACGCTTTACAGCGACCTGCTCGCCGATACGGCGCTGCATGACGATCCGCCCTTGCCTCCGGGGCCGCTCGGCATGCCGCATTGGTGGAATGTCGCGACGCGCGCGGCGCAGGCCCGCCTCACCCATAGCTATCCGGTAGCGCCGGTCATCGCGCGTGCACAAGCGCGGGAGGCGTCGGACCATTGGCTGGGGGTCGACCGGCTCGGCGCCCATCTCAAGCAGCGGATCGAGGCCGGCGCGCCCTTCTCGTGGATCAGGCTGGGGGATGGAGAGGCGCGTTTCCTGATGCACCTCCACCCCGAATTGCGCGCCGCGCTGCCGCCGCGCGAGGCCGACGCGACGGCGCGGCAAATCTGGTTCGCCTGGTTTGGGCAGGACCTGGCCGAGGTCCCGGCCGACAGCCTGGCCGCGCTGGGCAGCCGGCTGGAGCAGGCGATCCGCAACGCGGACCTGCTGGGCGTCACCAGCGCGGAACGGCTCGCGAGCGACGCCGCGCATTATGGCTTCTGCGCGGCGCTCGAGACCTATCTGGATGCGCTGCCGGACGCGCGTGCCGATGCGCTGGTCTGCGATGCGCTCGCCCCCGTCGCGCTCAATCGGCGGGACCCTTTCTTGGGCTCGCTGCTGCGCGGGCTGGACTTCCTGGGCGTGGTCAGCCCGCATCCCGACCTTGCCGATCGATTGCAGCGCCATCTCAACATCGGCGCGGTCGCGTCCTACAACCTGCCGGGCGAAACCCGGCTGGCCCGCGATGCGGAGAGACAGGATCGGGGCACGCACTTTCCTACCTTCTACGACCGGCTGCTCACGACGCTGTCCGTTCCCTATCCCGGCGCGGTGTTCCTCGTCGCGGGCGGCCTGCTCGGCAAAATCTATTGCGACCATATCCGCACGCTGGGCGGCATCGCGCTGGACATCGGCGCACTCGCCGACGCCTGGGTCGGGCATAACAGTCGAGGGCACCAGTTCGACGACACCCCCGTCCTGCCGAGTGCCGGTTAGCCAGCGCGATTCTTGATCAGGTCGTCGACCACGCTCGGATCGGCGAGCGTCGAGATGTCGCCCAGGTTCGACACGTCGCCCTCGGCGACCTTGCGCAGGATGCGGCGCATGATCTTGCCCGAGCGCGTCTTGGGCAGGCCCGGCGCGAACTGGATGACGTCGGGCGAGGCGATCGGTCCGATCTCGGTGCGGACCCACTGGGTCAGCTCCTTGCGCAGCGCATCGGTCGGCTCCTCACCCGCATTGAGCGTGACATAGGCATAGATGCCCTGCCCCTTGATGTCGTGCGGGAAGCCCACCACCGCCGCCTCGGCGACCTTGGCGTGGAGCACGAGCGCGCTCTCCACCTCGGCGGTGCCCATGCGGTGGCCCGAGACGTTGATCACATCGTCGACACGGCCGGTGATCCACCAATAGCCGTCCGCATCTCGCCGCGCGCCGTCGCCGGTCGTGTAAACGCCGGGGAAGTGCGAGAAATAGGTTTGGAAGAAGCGCTCGTCGTCGCCCCATACGCCGCGCATCTGGCCGGGCCAGGAGCGCGCGATCACAAGATTGCCCGAGGCCGCGCCTTCCAGAACCTTGCCATCATTGTCGAGCAGCTGCGGCTCGACCCCGAAGAAGGGCTTGGTCGCGGAGCCCGGCTTGAGATCGATCGCGCCCGGAAGCGGTGTGATCATGTGGCCGCCCGTTTCGGTCTGCCACCAGGTATCGACGATCGGGCAGCGGCCATCGCCGACCACATCATGATACCAGCGCCAAGCCTCGGGATTGATCGGTTCGCCGACCGATCCGAGGATGCGGAGCGAGGCGCGGCTGGTGCGCTTCACCGGCTCGTCGCCTTCTCGCATCAACGCACGCAGCGCGGTCGGAGCGGTATAGAGGATTTCGACCTGGTGCCGGTCGACCACCTGCCAGATGCGGCTGGCGTCGGGCCAGTTGGGCACGCCTTCGAACATGAGGGTGGTGGCGCCGTTCGCGAGCGGGCCGTAGACGATATAGCTGTGCCCGGTGACCCAGCCGATATCGGCGGCGCACCAGTAGATCTGGCCGGGGCGGTAATCGAACACGATTTCGTGCGTGAGGCTCGCCCAGAGCAGATAGCCGCCGGTCGTGTGCATCACGCCCTTGGGCTTACCCGTCGAGCCCGACGTGTAGAGGATGAAGAGTGGATCTTCGGCTTTCATCGGCTCGACTGGGCAATCGGCCGATGCCTGCGCCATCACCTCGTCATACCAGACATCGCGGCCGCCTTGCATTGCGATGTCGCCGCCGGTCGCGCGCACCACGATCACGGTTTCGATCGTGCAGCGCTCGGCCGCGGCGTCGACATTCTTCTTGAGCGGCACCGGCTTGCCGCCGCGGCGGCCTTCGTCGGCGGTGACGACGATGGTGGAGTTGCAATCCTCCATCCGCCCCGCGAGCGCGTCGGGCGAAAAGCCGCCGAACACGACCGAATGGATCGCGCCGATCCGCGCGCAGGCGAGCAGTGACACCGCCGCCTCGGGGATCATCGGCATGTAGATCGTGACGCGGTCGCCCTTTTTGACGCCCTGCGCCTTCAGCACGTTGGCGAAGCGGCACACCTGCTCGTGGAGCTCGCGATAGGAAATATGGCGAGGCGCCTCGGTCGGCTGATCGGGTTCCCAGATGATCGCGGTGGTGTCGCCGCGTTCGGCAAGATGGCGGTCGAGGCAATTCGCCGCGACATTGAGCGCGCCGTCCGCGAACCAGCGGACCTGGAAGCCGTCCTTTGCGTAAACGCTCTCGTCGGCCCTGGTGGGGAAAGTCGCCCAGTCGAGCCGCTTCGCCTGCTCCAGCCAGAAGCCCGAAGGATCGGCGAGCGAGCGCGCATACATTTGCTCATATTGGGCCCGGTCGACCCTGGCGTTCGCGGCCCACGCGGCCGGTACCGGATAGATTGCGTCTTCGCTCATTCCCACCCTCTCAATGACGGTCGTCTGTCTGATCGCCATAGCGCCGCGCGATGAAAGCGCAGGCCATGAGCTGCATCTGATGGAATAACATGATCGGCAACAGGATCACGCCGGTTTGCGGGCCGGGAAACAGCACTTTCGCCATCGGCACACCCTGGAGCAGGCTTTTCTTGGTCCCGCAAAACTGAATGGTGATCCGATCGGCGCGCGAGAAGCCGAGCGCGCGGCCGAGGCCCCAGGTGAAGCAGAGGCCGATCGCCAATAGAATCGCGTTCACTCCGACCAGCAAGGCGAGCGAGGCGGGCGGCAATTTATGCCACAACCCCTCCAACACGGCGGCCGAGAAAGCGCCATAGACCGCGACGATGATCGTCGAGCGATCGGTCATTCCGATCCACGCCTTGTGCCGCGCGATCCAGCCGCCGAGCCAGGGCCGCAGCAGGTGGCCGACGACGAAGGGCAGCAATATCTGCGCCGCAATCTCGCCGACACCCTTGAGGTTGACGCCGCCGCCATGCGCGCCCGCCATCAGGCCCATCAGCAGCGGCGTGACCAGGATACCGAGCATCTGGCTCGCCGAGGCGCTGGCGATCGCGGCGGGCACATTGCCGCGCGCCATCGAGACAAAGGCAATTGCGGACTGCACCGTCGACGGGAGCGCGCACAGGAAGAGCATGCCTATCCACAAATCGTGCGGCAGCAGGCCCGGCCAGAGCCGGAACCCGAGCAGGCCGAGAAGGGGGAAGAAGAGGAAGGTGCAGGCAAGGATGGTGAGGTGCAGGCGCCAATGCGTCAGACCGGCGATGATCTGATCGCGTGCCAGCTTCGCGCCGTGAAAGAAGAAGAGCAGCACGATGGTGAGGATCGAAAGCCAGCCGACCGCCACCGCGAAGCCGCCGCGCGCTGGGGCGAAGGTCGCCAGCAGGATCGTGGCGACGAGAAAGAGGAGAAACGGATCGGGAATCAGGCGGCGAAGCACGTAGGCCCTGTGACAGGCCGGACGCGCTTCGCCAATATCCGCCTTCTATCCGTCATGCTGAACCTGTTTCAGCATCCACCGTGAGATCAAGGCCTCGCCGCGAGCCACGGCTTGCAAGCAAGCCGACTTCACGGCTGCGACATGCCCCCGGCATGTCGCTGACCGCCGCTACGTCCCTGAAACAAGCCTGTCCTGAGCCTTGCCGAAGGGTTCAGGGTGACGCGGCGTAATGATCAGACCTTGTCGCCGAACAGGCCCTTGATCCTTCCTTTGAGATTCTGGCCCTGGCCTTCCAGGTCCTGTTCTTCTCCTTCAGCCTGAATGTCGGGGCGGTCGGTGGCGTCGCCCACTGCCTGCTTGGTCTTACCGGCGACCTGGTTTGCGATGCCTTTCGCCTTGTCGGTCAGCTCACCCATCGGAACGCTCCTCATACTAAAACAACAGAGTGGAAACGGGTCGCGCCAACCGGCTGTTCCGCAATCCGTCGCAAAGCCGCAGGATGACGTCTGCTTGCCCGCCTGTTAGGCAGCGGCGCGCGATGCGGACGGATGACGATCAGGCACGCGCTGGAGGGGGAGAGGATTTTGGGAGCGTCACGTCAGAACCGGCCGGGTATCAGCCGCCGATCCGTGCTTGCGATGGGCGCCGGCCTGCTGACCGCATCCTGCGGCGGGGGAGACGGCGGCGGCAGCGTGGGCGGCGGGCCTACACCGCCGGCACCGGTGCCTCCGACCCCGACGCCTGCCGCGACCAAGCTGAACACGCTCGCCGTCCCCAAGAAGATGCGCTTCGGCACCGCGATCGGCGGCCGCCGCAATCCGCCAATCAGCACGCTTGGCGATGCCACCTATCGTGCGCTCACCGTACAGCAATGCGGCCTTATCGTGCCGGAGAACGAGCTGAAATGGCAGTCGATCAGCCCTAACGCGCAGACGACCGACTTCAGCGCGGCAGACGACATGCTCGCCTTCGCGACCGAGAATGGCCTGGCGATGCGCGGGCACAATCTGATCTGGCATCAGGACAAGTGGCTGCCATCCTGGCTTGCGACCTACGATTTCGGGCCCGATGTCGCGGCCGGCACGCGCAAGCTGATTACAGACCACATTACGGAGGTGGTCGGACATTATGGCAATAAGATCGCGTCGTGGGATGTGATCAACGAGGCGGTCGATCCAGGCACGGGCAACCTCTACGAGACAAAACTGAGCCGTAATCTCGGCAGCCCGGAAGCCGTGATCGACCTCGCTTTCACTACCGCCCGCGCGGTCGCGCCCGCGGGCACGCAGCTGGTCTATAACGATTATGCCGGCTGGGAGGCGGGCGGCGAGGCACACCGCGCAGGCATACTGCGGCTGCTGACCGGCATGAAAAGCCGGGGCGTGCCGATCGACGCTTATGGCGTGCAGAGCCACCTCGGCATCTATTCGATCGATCCGGCGACGGGCACCGGGCGGCATGACGATGCCGCGTGGCGCGCCTTCCTGGATGCGATCGTCGCGCTCGGACTGGACCCGATCATCACCGAGCTCGACGTGCGCGACGACGCCTTGCCGGGAGACGTGGCGGTACGCGACGCGGCGGTCGCCAAATATGTGCGCGCCTATCTCGACCTGATGTTCGGCTATCCGCAGCTGCGCGACGTGTTGGTATGGGGCATGGTCGACCCGGCTTCCTGGCTACAGGGGATCCCGCGGAGCGACGGCGCGGCGCGGCGGCCCTGTCCCTTTGACAGCGCCTACCAGCCCAAGCCGATGCACACGGCGATCGCCGATGCGTTCACCGCCGCGGCCGCACGCCCGTAAAGGCGCACCGCCGGATACGTGACGCTTTGATCTCAGCCTGCTAGGCGCCGCGCATCATGGCATCCACCGACCAAAATCAACGCCGTACCTTCGCGATCATCTCGCACCCCGACGCGGGCAAGACCACGCTGACCGAGAAGCTCCTCCTGTTCGGCGGCGCGATCCACGCCGCCGGCGAAGTGCGTGCGCGCGGCCAGCAGCGGCGCGCGCGATCCGACTGGATGAAGATCGAGCAGCAGCGCGGAATCTCGGTCACGTCGTCGGTGATGACGTTCGAGCGCGAAGGCGTGACCTTCAACCTGCTCGACACGCCGGGCCACGAGGATTTCAGCGAGGATACGTATCGCACGCTGACCGCGGTCGATTCGGCAGTGATGGTGATCGACGCGGCGCGCGGCATCGAGGCGCAGACGCGCAAATTGTTCGAAGTCTGCCGCATGCGCAACGTGCCGATCATCACCTTCATCAACAAGGTCGACCGCGAAGGCCGCGCGCCGTTCGAATTGCTCGACGAGGTCGCCGACGCGCTTGCGCTCGACGTCGCGCCGATGAGCTGGCCGGTCGGCATGGGCGGCCAGTTCGAGGGGATTTACGACCTTGCCCAGAACGTCCTCCATCGTCCGGCCAACGATGCGACCGGCGCATTCGAGGGCGATAGCGTGCCGGTCGGCGGACTGGACGACAGCGATCTCGACCAGTTGCTCTCCCCCGATGGCGTGAACCTGCTGCGCGAGGAAGCCGAGCTGGCGGTGGCGGGTTACGCGCCGTTCGACGATGCTGCCTACAAAGCGGGCGATCTGACGCCGGTCTATTTCGGGTCGGCGCTCAAGGATTTCGGGGTCGAGCAATTGATCGACGCACTCGCCGCCTTCGCCCCTGCCCCGCGACCGCAACCCGCCGACGCGCGCGAGGTCCAGCCTGACGAACCACAGGTCGCGGGCTTCGTGTTCAAGGTACAGGCGAACATGAACCCGCAGCATCGCGACCGCGTCGCGTTCATGCGGCTCTGTGCGGGCAAGTTCCGGCGCGGCATGAAGCTGGCGCAGGTGGGAACGGGCAAGACGATCGCGGTCCATTCCCCGATCCTGTTCTTCGCGCGCGAGCGCGAGCTGGCGGAAGAAGCCTTTCCGGGCGACATCATCGGCATCCCCAACCACGGCACGCTGCGCGTCGGCGACACGCTGACCGAGGGCGAGCAGATCCGTTTCACGGGCATCCCCAATTTCGCGCCGGAAATCTTGCGCCGCGTAAAACTGGGCGACCCGACCAAGACCAAGCAGCTGCGCAACGCGCTCAACGACATGGCCGAGGAAGGGATCATGCAGGTCTTCTTCCCGCAGATCGGCTCCAACTGGATCGTGGGCGTGGTGGGGCAGCTCCAGCTGGAGGTGATGATCAGCCGGCTCCAGGCCGAATATAAGGTCAATGCGGGCTTCGAGCCCTCGCCCTGGGATACGGCGCGCTGGATCTCGGCGGACGATGCCAAGGCGCTCGACCAGTTCATGAGCGAGCATCGAGCGGCGTTGGCCGAGGATCGCGACGGCGCGCCGGTGTTCATGGCCAAGGATGCGTGGGAGCTGAACTATGTCGCTGGGCGCTTCCCGAACATCCGGTTCGCCGCGACCAAGGAGCGCCATTGAGCGTCTTCCCGCGCGAAGGCTGACGGCATAGCCTGTTTCCAAAAAGGGGAATTAGCGTGGTCGGATTTGCGGGCAATCGGCGCGGCTTTCTGGTCGGTGGACTAAGCGGCTTCGCACTCGCCGCGCGGCCTGCATGGGGGCTTTCGCCCGCGCTGGTCGAGGACGAGGTCAGCGCCTTGGTCGAGCGCTTCGTGGCGGCGTTCGACACGCCAGGTATCGCGGTCGCGATCGTGCGGCCCGGTCAGCCCGATTTCACGCGAGGCTATGGCGTGCGCACGCTGGGCAAGCCTGCGAAAGTCGATGAACATACGTTGTTCGGCATTGCGTCGAACAGCAAGGCGTTCACGGCCGCCGCGCTCGCGATCCTGGTCGATGCGGGCAAGATCGGTTGGGACGATCCGGTCACGCGCTACATTCCGGAATTCCGCATGGCCGATCCCGTCGCGACCCAATTGATGACGGTGCGCGACCTGCTGGTCCATCGCAGCGGCCTCGCGCTGGGCGCGGGCGACCTGATGCAATTCCCCCACACCGATTTCACCGCGGCGGATATGCTGCGCGGGTTGCAATATCTGAAGCTGGAGCGCGGTTTCCGCAGTGGTTATGCCTATGACAATATCCTCTACATCGTCGCCGGGATCCTGATCCAGCGCGTTTCCGGCCAGAGCTGGTCGGATTTCGTGACCGCCCGCTTCCTCCAGCCGCTCGGCATGAACGAAACCGTCCCCACGATCGGGCGAATCCGCAGCGACAATGTCGCGGGCCGCCATGCCCGGCTCGGGCCGCCGGTTCGCGGGATGGGGCCGATGCGCGTCGTCGGACCGGATGAAGACGAGAAGATCGCCGCTGCAGGCGGGATCAATACGAATGTCCACGATATTCCCGCCTGGTTTCGCCTCCAGCTGAACCAAGGCGTGCTGCCGAGCGGGCAGCGGCTCTGGAGCGCGGAGCAGGCGAAACAGATGTGGGCGCCGCAGACGATCATACGCAGCGGCCCCGGCGCGAGCGCGGACAAGCCGGATGCTTCGGTCATGCAGGGCTATGCGCTGGGGTGGTTCATCCAGGATTATCGCAGCCAGCGTCTGGTCGCGCATGATGGCGGGCTGACCGGGCAGGTCACACGGCAGGCCCTGCTCCCCGAGCTTGGCTGCGCGGTCGCGGTCTATACCAATGTCGAGGATCCCTATCCTTCGGTCGGCATACGCAACGCGATCCTCGATCGGCTGGTTGGCGCCCCCGCTTTCGACTGGCTGGCTGCGATGCAGAGGCGGCGCGACGAGGTTCAGGCCGACGCGCTCAAGGCAACCGGCGGCGGCGCGCCCAAAAAGCCGGTCGGCGGGCCATCTCTGCCACTCCAGGCCTATGCAGGCCGCTATCGCGACCCCTGGTACGGCGACATCGTGGTGAGCGTGAAGGGTGGCAGCCTGGCGGTCGACTTCACCCACACGGCGGTGTTCAAGAGCGTACTCGAGCCATGGGGACCGGACACGTTCCGCACCCATTTCGCGCCGGATGCGGGCGAGGATGCGGTGGTGATGTTCAAGGCCGAGGGCGGCAGGATCACGGGCGTGACTATGCAGCCCTTGTCACCGCTGGCGGACTTCAGTTTCGACTTCCAGCACCTGAACTTCGTGCCCGTCCGCTGACTCTCCACCGTCATTCCCGCGAAGGCGGGAATCCACCGAGAGGCCAGCACCCAGTCGCTGAGTGGATACCCGCCACCGCGGGAATGACGGAATTGGGGTTAGTGGCTCTTCAACGCCCGCAGGAACGGGGCATCGGTGCCATCTACGTCCGGCTTGGCCGGCATGCGCAACAGGTCGCGCAGCAAGGCATAGACGTCGACATTGTCGAAGGTCGGGATCGTTCCCTTAGCGGCGATGTCGGGGCCGGCAGCGATGAAGAGCGCCTGCATCTCGGGCGCCTGATTGTCATAGCCGTGGCTGCCGGCGTCGACGCCCCATTTCTCGGAAATCTTGTCGAGCAGCAGCCAGCCCATGTCCGCTTCGCAGACGAAGGCGGCGACACGGGGATTGTGGCCGTAATGGAGACGCTCGGGCAGGTCCTGCTTGCGCAGGCAATGAGCGTGCGCGATCGGCCTGAGCAGGCTCGCGGCAAGCGCGGCTTCATGCCCGGGCAGCGGATCGATCAAGGCGACGGGGCCTTCGTCCACGACGTGATAATCGGCCGGGGCGGCGATATCGTGGAGCATCACGACCCGATCGGGCGAGGTCGCGGCCATGCCGTGATCGGCGACGATGACGATGTTCGCCGGCTGTTTCAGTTCAGCGAGGCCACCGCGCAGCCGGCCGATCTGGATATCGACGTCGTGGAGTGCCTGGTTGAGTTCGGGGCTGTCGGGCCCGTGGCGATGGCCGGCGGTATCGACCGTATCGAAATAGAGCGCGACGAAGCGCGGGCGGATCGCGGCCGGGCGGCGGGCCCAGTCGAGCGTGGTATCGACGCGCTGGGTCATGGTGACATTCTCGTCGAACGGGAACCAGTCCTCCGGGCGGATGCCGTCATAGGCGATGACCGAGCCCGGCCAGAACAAGGATGCGCTGCGGATGCCCGCTTTCTCGGCGCCGGCCCAGATCGGCTCGGCCTCGCTCCACCAGAAGGGATCCTCGTCATTCTTCATGGTGAAGGTCTCGCCCGGACGACGCGGATCCTCCATCTTGTTGCCGACGATGCCGTTACGATCGGGGCGCAGGCCGGTGACGATCGCATAATGGTTGGGAAAGGTCTTGCTCGGAAAGCTCGGCCGCATCGATGCGCTGATCCCCTGCCCCGCGAGCGCGGAGAGATTGGGGGTGAGGCCGCGCTGGAGATAATCGGCACGGAAGCCGTCAATCGAGACCAAGATGGTGATGGGTTCGCGCTTCTCCGCCGACACCGGCGCGCAAAGGAGAGCGAATAGCGCGAGGAGCGCGAGTCGAAGGGACAGGGTCATTGCCCCTTCGATGCCCGAGCCATGTGACGGAGAAAAGACCTGGAGTTCATACTCAACCGTTCGGGCTGAGCCTGTCGAAGCCCTGCCTTCACTTCTTCTTGGAAGGAAGAAGGACAGCCCCCTTCGACTGCCTGCCAAGGCAGGCGCTCAGGACAGGCTTCGACAAGCTCAGGGCGAACGGCTTTTGGATTGGCGCCGTCAGGTCAGACGTTGAAGCGGAAGAGCATCACGTCGCCGTCGTGGACGACATAATCCTTGCCCTCGGAGCGGAGTTTGCCCGCGTCGCGCGCGCCGGCTTCGCCTTTGTAGGTGACGTAATCATCGAAGGCGATCGTCTCGGCGCGGATGAAGCCGCGTTCGAAATCGCTGTGGATCGCGCCCGCCGCCTGGGGCGCCTTGGAGCCCATCGGGATCGTCCAGGCGCGCGCTTCCTTGGGGCCGACGGTGAAGAAGGTCAGCAGGTGGAGCAAATCATAGCCGGCGCGGATCACGCGGGCGAGGCCGGTTTCGTGCAGGCCCAGATCAGACAGGAATTCGGCGCGATCGGCAGGATCCAGTGTGACGATCTCGGCCTCAATCGCGGCGGAGACGACGACGGCGCCGGCATTCTCCGCTTTGGCCTTCTCGAACACGCGCGCGGACAGCGCATTGCCCTCGGCGGCGGCGCCCTCATCGACGTTGCAGACATAGAGGACGGGCTTGGCGGTCAGCAGCTGCGCCTGCCTGAACAGGCTCTTTTCGTCCTCATCCTTGGGCTCGGTCAGGCGCGCGGGCTTGCCGTTACGCAGCAGATCGAGCGCCTGGCCGAGCACCGACGCCGCAGCCTTGGATTCCTTGTCGCCCTGCTGGCCCTTCTTGATGAGGTTGGGGACGCGCTTTTCGAGGCTTTCGAGATCGGCCAACATCAGCTCGGTCTCGACCGTCTCGGCATCGGCGATCGGATCGACCTTGCCTTCGACATGGGTCACCTCGCCCTCGAAGCAGCGCAGCACATGGATGATCGCGTCGCATTCGCGGATGTTGCCGAGGAACTGGTTGCCGAGCCCTTCGCCCTTGGACGCGCCGCGCACCAGGCCGGCAATGTCGACGAAGGCGAGCTGGGTTTCGATCTTCTTGGCCGAGCCGGCGATTTCCTGCAGCTTGTCGAGGCGCGGATCGGGCACGGCGACCTGGCCGACATTGGGCTCGATCGTGCAGAAAGGATAGTTCGCCGCCTGCGCCGCCGCGGTTTCGGTCAACGCGTTGAAGAGGGTCGACTTGCCGACGTTCGGCAGGCCGACGATGCCGCACTTGAAGCCCATGTGTCGCCTGATGATGAGAGGAAGCGGGTCCCATAGTCGCTAAGAACGCTTCGCGGAAGCCGGCATAGCGTATAGGTGGGGAACAGGCGCCAGGGACCCTGAGATGGACCCGCCGCCGGAGCGCAGCTTTAGTAAAAATTGCAAGCCGTTGGTAATTATGCATCCTCTTGGACTTGGGGCTTCTTCGGGGGGAATAATCGATGAAACTGTGCACGTTACTTGCGGCCGCGGCCGCTATGATCGTTTCCGCAAGCTCGGCAGAGGGTGCCAACGTAGTCGTGAACCAGACAGTGGATCTCACCCAAGCTTGGCCCTTCAATTACCGCTACGTCAACCCGACCTACGGGGACACGGGCGTATTCTTGGCGCCGTTTCTGGTTGATATCTCGGTTGGAGATTCCGTCGCGCTCATCTTCACTTTCTCCGGCGACGAGCAGGTAGTTACGCAGAACCTGTTTAGCGCGAATGTCTCCATCTGGACGCGTGGCTGGAGCGACACGGCGACGGTCTACTCAACGGGTTCGCTGTCGTTCTTCGATCTGCAGGGAAACACGGTCTATTCGACCGCTGTGACGAGTGATGGCGATTGCTGCGTGCATGTCGGGCAGTTCTTTGTCGACAGCTCGTTGGCCGGTGCGCCGAGCACGATGACTTTTCATGGGATGAGCTGGACGGGTACGGTCACCGGCTACGACGGCTATACCACCCGCACCTACGACGAACCGAACCTGATCATCGGAGCCGACTCGCTGACGCTGACCGGATCCCCGTCGGTACCAGAGCCCGCGTCGTGGGCATTGATGCTGGTTGGGTTCGGCATGGCTGGAAGCGCGCTCCGGCGTCGCAAAACGATCGTCGCCTTCGGCTAAGCCTAACGCGCGCTGAAGAAAGGACGTCACCCAGTTGGCCGGCGCGCGTTCTTTTGAGATTGGCGCCCAAAAAACAGCTGCGACACGATAGCGCGCGGAGCCGAGGCCCAACCCTTCAGAGCTGTGCAAGCGAGTGTGACCGGCGCGGTTCCGCCACCTCTTCGGCTGCGGGGATGGTGCATGTCGACCTTGGGGCTTGAAAAGCCCTCAGATGCCCGCCTGCAACCACCCTATGCGCAGGCATCCAGTCAGGGTGGCCGCGGAATTTCTGTCGGGTGGCTTGGAAACCAAGCCCCTGAAGGTTTCCCTCCAGCATCGCCCGGGGCCACCCCACACGATGCCGACCCGAAGCTGCGGTCTTGGCCGGGGGTTACCCCCCAGGGCTTACACCCACACGTCGTCCGCATAGCTCCGCTCCACGACGCCGGCATCACGGCACGGCCGTAAAGCCGCACGCCGAGATCTGTACTCTGTGGGCGAAGTTACACTCTCATGCATGCCGAGGAGCTTCGCGCCGGTCATGCCCGCTGGATAGGGTTTCCCCAAGTCAGCGAACGCACTATGCATACACGGTTTGTTCTCATTTGTCAAGTCTGCTCCTGTACCCCTCCCCGTCCGCCCTGAGCGGCGATGGGAGGAGCCAGGTGCCGCCTTACCCTCACTTTCCCACGTGGCTGAGGGGAGAAGTGAGAAGTGGAAAGTTGTGCTTGAAGATTTTGCTGCGGCGCAGCATAGTAAGTTGCCATGACTCGCCCCGTCCTTAGCCTCCGCCCGAAGGCCGAAATCGCGCCGACGCCGGCCGCCAATGATCCGCAGACCGAGACGGGCGAGCCGTTGCAGCCAAGCGAGGCGGTCGCCGCCGCGATCATGCGGCGGGTGTGCGTGCGCGCGAAATATAATGGTGGCGAGGTGCTGCTGCAGCCATCGCTGCTGTACCGGGAGCATGACGCTTTATTCCTGCTTGCCGTCACCGTGAGCCGCGACGGCAAGCCGCCGCGCGAGCCCAAGCTGGGCACGTTCCGACTGACGGGCCTGACCGATCTCGGCATTGCAGGCGTGATGTTCGAGCCGACCGAGCTTCACCGCAGCTATAGTGCCCAGCCCGGCTGGGAATTGCTGGCCGGCCCGGTTCGCCCCGCCATTGAGCGCGGAGCGCGCGTAATTTCCGCACGATCCGGATCGGATCAACCGCTCTAACTACCTATTATCGTAGAATAAAACCCCCCAGGGCCGTGCTAGTAGCTATGGGCCTGAGCTGCGCCGTTGTGTTGCATGGGCAGGGGTAATGCGCGCGATCCAAGGTCGCCGACTTCCCACAATCTACTCCAGTCGTGTACGGTCACGCGGCGACCGGCGGTTCGGAAATAGCCTTCGCTCCGCAGCCGCTGAAGCGTACGATTGACGTGCACGGGCGTCAGGCCGGTGGCGTCGCCGATCTGTTCCTGCGTCATCGGCCACTCATAATCGGGACCATGGCAGATGCCGGCGGCCTCCTGGCGGGTCGCGATCTCGCATAAGAGATGGCAGATGCGCCCACGCGCATCGCGCCGGCCGACGCCGACCAGCCATTCGCCAAGCATGGCGGCGCTCGCGCCGATCTCCGCCATCACCGCCACGCCGATGCGGGGACATTCCCCCATCAAATCCATCATCGCCGCACGCGGAATATAAGCGATGCTGGCGCGCGTGAGCGCCTGGACATTATAGACGGCCGTATCGAGCGCGATGCCGCACGGGTCCACGATATCGCCGCGCATGTGGACCGAGACGATCTGCCGCGCGCCGTCGCCCGTCACCTTATGACAATAAGCGTAACCGGAGAGCACGACATGACAGTGGGTGGCCGGGTCCCCGTCGGCGATGATCCAGCCATTGCCATCGAGTTCGGCGATACGGTGGGGAAGCGCGAGAAGCTTTTGGGTCTCGGCATCGCCGAACGGCGATCGACGAGCGAGTTTGGACACCATTGGTGCCAGGTGGGCGCTATTAATCATGGGGAGTCTTTTCGCTGGGAGGGGCGAAGGAAGCTGTCCTCCCGCCGCCGGTGCCCGAGGCATTTACCAGCGATGGACCAGTAACGAAGCGGCAGCCCCCCGGTTCCAACCTATGTTATTTTTTGGCATCCGCGGCGCCAGCCAGATACCGACAGCCCCAGGCCCAAAATCGTCCTAACATGTGTGAGCCGGATCGCGCGGGAGGGAACCTCGGCCCCCCGCCGCGCTTAAGAGGAGGCGGCACGTGCCAGACGGGAAGCCGGCATCCGCCGCCCCAGACGAGGAGCCGAGATGTCTACGCTTACCCAAATTGCCGAAATGCCGAGCGTCAGCCTGTACGTTCTGGCGTTACGCAAGGCGTTGCAGGGCGGAGGCGGTCGCCGGGTCGCGACGATCGACCTGGACGGCCTCTCGCTCGAGATCCGCGCCGGCGACGATTCACTGTGGGCGTTTATCCGGCGCGATGGCGCGGGCGGGCTGGCCGTGCGCGCAGCCTTCCTGGCCGGGCCGTTCGAGTGGGCGAAGGAAGAACCGAAAAGCGGCGAAACCGTACGGCTGAAGCTTTCAAGCGCACTCGGCGAACATGTGGTCGTCTTCCGCTCGGGCGGCGAGGCACTGGACTATATCCGGATCACGGTCGACTTCACGCCGGCCACCAAGATGCTGATCCCGTTCATGCCGCGCGACCTCTATCCGCTCGACAGCGATGACGATCCAATCCGCGCGAAGGGCCGGGTCGAGGCAGGGCAGCGCGGCCTGAACGCCGGGCTCGTTTATTTTCACATCGACGAGCCGGCGTTCGGCAACGTCCTCTATTTCCAGAATCTGACCGCGATGAACGATTATTATCGCGCGACCAAGACCGCGCCGGACGGGGCGGTCGGCGGCGAATGGCCCGAACTCGGCTATCTCATGCCCTCGCCCCCGCAGAGCGGGACGCCGCCTACCAACCCGCTACAAGCGGGAAAATCGGTCACCTTGTCGGACGCGATCATCGTCATGCGTCGTGAGGCATCGACCGAGGAGCGCGAATCCGCCCGGCAATTCCTTCAGATGCTGGGCGTCGCCTATCAATTGATCGAGCAGCCGCGCACCGAATATCGCGACTGGATCGATCGGGCCGAGCGCACGCTGCGCGATCTGGACGAATCCCCCGAAGCGACGATCCGCCATTATGGCCATCGCTACGTCCATCCTTATACGGCGGCCGAATATCCCGACATCATGGTGCAGATGTCGATCATTTCCGCGCTGCACGACTGGGGAAAATGGTGCGGAAAGGAGCTGCCGCTGAAGGCGGAATTCGAGGCGGGGCTCGGCAAATTCTACGATCCCAAGCTCAAGACACTGCGGCGCTATCTGCCCAATGTCGGATCTGACAAGGACGCCGACGCGGTCGACAGCTGGTATCTTTACCACCCGATGCTCAATCTCGCGAACCTCGCCCTGGACGGCGACGAGGATGCCAAGGCGCTGTTCCTGAAGAGCGTCGATTTCGGGATCGAGGCCGCGCACCACTTCAAATATAAGTGGCCGGTCCAGTATAAGGTCACCGACTTTTCGGTGGTCACCGAAGCCGCGGAGGCGGATGGGCGCGGCCAGACCGATGTCGGCGGCGTCTATGCCTGGGTGATGCTGCAAGCCTATGAGCTGACCGACGACAAGAAATTCCTGGACGAAGCGCGCGCCGCGATCGACGCGGCGATGGGCCTGCGCTTCAACGTCAATTACCAGGCCAATCTGACCGCGTGGGGCGCCGCCGCCTGCATGCGCCTGTGGCGGATCACCAACCGCGACGTGTATCTGGAGCAGAGCTACGTCTATCTCGGCAGCTTCTTCCACAATTGCGAAATCTGGGAGAGCGAGCTCGAACTCGCCACCCACTACAGCAATTTTCTGGGCGCGACGTGCCTGCAGGATGCGCCCTACATGGCGATCTACGAATGTTTCGATTCCTATGCGGCGTTCGAACGCTATCTCGATGATAGCGGGCCGGACCTTGAGCCCGCCGCCCGGATGCTGATCGCGGAATATTGCAGATATGCGCTCTACCGGGCCTGGTATTATTATCCAGACGCGCTTCCGCCCGAGGCCATATCCCCCAAGCAGCGCGAGACGAACGGCCATGTCGATCGGACATTGTCGTTCCCGCTGGAGGATCTGTATCCCGACGGCCAGCTCGCCGGCCAGGTCGGCCAGGAAGTCTATGGCGCGGGTGCGGCCTTCATCTTCGCGACGCGTGCTTTCCATCCGGTCGAGGATGCGCCCTTCAGGCTGTATTGCGACCTGTTCGTGCGGTCGATGGAGCGGACGGGCGACCGCTCGCTCACGCTCACGCTCGATGGCGGAGAGACCTGCACGGCGGGGCTGAGCGTGGTGCGGCTCAAGCGCCACAAACTGACCAGGACGCGGGTGACGACGGTCGACGGCGACGTGCTGCGTCCCCATACCAGCTCGGACGACCGGGTGGACTATCGCGTGCCGGCGAGCGGGCGCCTGGTCCTGACCTGGGATTGAGACCGCTCCCCTCAACCATCTTGCCTTCCTGCCCGAACAGGCAGACCCTGCCGACTCCGGGCGGGCCATTTGCCGAAGGGCGAGGGGAAAGCAGAAGGAGAGCGAGATGGGTGAGACCGTCCACGGCACAAGAGCCGTTGCGATCGTCGGACCAGCGGGCACAGGCAAGACCAGCCTGGCCGAGGCCCTTTCATTCGCGGCGGGCGCGATCCCGCGATTGGGCACGGTCGATGCCGGAAGCAGCATCGGCGACGCCAGTCCTGAGGCGCGATCGCGATGCGGTTCGACCGAACTCAACCTGCTGCGCTTCACGTGGATGGGGGATGGCTATGCGCTGATCGATGCGCCTGGATCCTCAGGCTTCGCGGCGGATGCGGAGCGTGCGCTGGCGCTCGCCGATCTGGCTTTGGTGGTGATCGATCCCGATCCGGCGCGGGCGCCCCTGGCTGAGCCGACGCTGCGCCGCCTGGAAGCCCTGGGCGTGCCGCATGCGATCTTCGTCAACAAGATCGACCAGGCGCGCGGATCGATCGAGGATCTGCTCACAGCACTCCAGCCGCTGAGCAACGCGGCGCTGGTGGCGCGGCAGATCCCGATCCGCGCGGGCGAACGGGTGGCGGGATTCGTCGACCTCGCGCTGGAGCGCGCTTATCATTACCAGCCGGGCAAGAGATCGGAACGGGTGCCGCTCGCGGCGCATATCCGCGACGACGAGACGACCGCGCGCTTCCACATGCTGGAGCAACTGGCGGATCATGACGACGCCTTGCTCGAACAATTGCTGATCGACGAGGCGCCGCGGCTCGACACGATCTTCGGCGACCTGGCGCGCGAAACCGCGGCCGGGCTGATCGCACCGGTGCTGTTCGGGTCGGCGCAGAACGGCTTCGGCATCGGCCGGCTGCTCAAGATGCTGCGGCACGACACACCGCTCGCGGCCACGACCGCGGCGCGGCTGGGAATCGAGGGCGGCACGGCCGAGATATTCAAGATCTCGCACGGCTGCGCGGTCGGCCGGCTGGCGTTCGCCCGCGTGTTCGGGGCGCCGCTGACCGAAGGCGCCGAACTGGTCGGGAGCGATGGTACGCGCACGCGCGCCGGATCTTTGTTCGCCCTGCAGGGCGGCCAGACCACCAAGATCGCGCGGGCCGAGCCGGGGGATGTGGTGGGCATCGCCAAGCTCGACACCGCACAGGCGGGCGAGCGGATCGGGACCGCAGGCCGCGCGCCGTCTGCGCCGGCCGCCGCCGGCCCGCCGGTGACGAATTGCGCGCTCGCGATCGCGGCCAAGGACCATAAGGACGACGTGCGCCTGTCGACCGCGCTCAACCGCCTGGTCGAGGAGGATGCGGCCTTGCACTGGGGGACCGACGAGGCAACGGGCGAGACATTGCTGCACGGGCTCAACGACGAGCATCTCAACGTCGTGCTCGCGCGGCTCAAGCGGCGCTATGGGGTCGCGGTTTCGGCGAGCCCGCCCGCGGTGGCCTATAAGGAATCGATCCGAAAGACGGTCACGCAGCACGGCCGCCACAAGAAGCAATCGGGCGGGCACGGTCAGTTCGGCGACGTGATCATCGAGGTGCGCCCGCTACCGCGCGGCGAGGGGTTCCGGTTCGAGGACAAGATCACCGGCGGCGCGATACCGCGGCAATGGATCCCGGCGGTCGAACAGGGCGTGCGCGACGCGATGGCGCGCGGGCCGATGGGCTTTCCGGTGGTGGATGTCGCCGTTGCCTTGGTCGACGGCAGCTTTCACAGCGTGGATAGCTCCGAACTCGCGTTCCGCACGGCGGGGCGGATGGCGATGGCGGAGGCGCTGGCAGCGGCGTCGCCCTATCTGCTCGAACCGATCGCGCAGGTGACGGTCGATGCGCCGGGCAATGCGGTATCGCGGATCACGTCGGCGGCAACCAGCCGGCGCGGCCAGATGCTGGGCATCGAACCGATCGAAGGCTGGTCGCGCTGGGACCGGATCGCGCTGACCCTGCCCGAGGCGGAGCTGCACGGGCTGGAAGCCGAGCTTCGATCGCTGAGCCAGGGCATGGCGCATTTCGAGGCGCGCTTCGACCATCTGGCGGAGGTCAATACCAAGCTGGCGAGCGGAATCGTCAAGGAGCGCGTGGCGGAGCTGGCCTGAAGTCGGCCAGCGCCACCCTCCGGGCGCGGTGCCAGGCGGCCTGACCGGGCCGACCGCCTAGCACCCTTTATTGGGCGGCGAGGGCCGCCTTTTCGATCACGTCCGCGACCGAGCGGGCCTGCGAAATATAGATTACGTGGCTGCCCTTCACCTCGGTCGTGACCGCGTGCGCGCGCTTGTACATCGACCGTTCCAGATCCGGATTGATCGAGCGATCCTCAGTCGCGACGATGGCGTAGCTGGGCTTGGTTTTCCACGCGGGTGCGGCGATTTGCCCGCTCGCCGACTTCACCGACAAAGGCACCTGGGACAGGGCCATGAAGTCCGATTGCGCCTGCGGCAGATCGGCCGCGAAATCGGCGTGGAAGACGGCCGGGTTGATCAGCAGATAGGCACCATCCTTAGTCGGCGCGATCCCTTTCCCTGCGGGCGGGTTGCTGGCCTGGAGCGATACGAGCGTATCCCCCACCTCCGGCATGAAGGCCGCGACATAGACCAGGCTTTTCACATGCGGATTGGCGCCCGCCCCGCTGATCACCATCCCGCCATAGGAATGGCCGACCAGCACCGCTGGGCCGTCGAGCGCATCGAGCACGCGGTTGGTGGCAGCGACGTCGTCCTCAAGCGAGGTTTCGGGATGCTGGACGACGCTGACCTTATAGCCATCCCGGGCAAGGATATCCGCCACCGGCTTCCAGCCCGAACCGTCGGCGAACGCGCCATGGACGAGGACAACATTCTTGATCGTACCGGCCGGTGCGGCCTGGGCGCTCGCCCCGGCGAGCAGGACGGGGGCAGCGGCGATCGCGAGCAGAAAGGTGATCCTGGTCATGCCGAATTCCTTCGCTTGTGGGTTGGCCGGGACGACTCGCAGCCGTTACGACTTGCCGATAGGGGTGCGATGGCGCCTCTTTGTCAATCAGTCGGCGCGCCATTGCCCCAACGGCAAGCCTTCCACCGTCCATTCCCCGATGCTCCACCGCACCAGCCGCAAGGTCGGGTGGCCGACCGCGGCGGTCATGCGGCGCACCTGACGATTGCGGCCTTCGCGGATCGTCAGTCTGATCCAGCTGTCCGGCACGCTCTTGCGGAAGCGGATCGGCGGATCGCGCGGCCACAGGTCTGGATCCGGGATGCGTTCGGCCTCGGCAGGGCGCGTGAGACCGTCCTTGAGGCGCACACCGTCACGGAGCTGGTCGAGGGCCGCCTCGCCGGGCTCGCCTTCGACCTGGACGAGATAGGTCTTGGGCAATTTGTGCTTGGGGTCGGCGATGCGCGCCTGGAGGCGGCCGTCGTCGGTGAGCAGGAGCAGCCCTTCGCTATCGAAATCGAGCCGCCCCGCCGGATAGACGCCGGGCAGATCGATATAGTGTTTGAGCGTCGGGCGCGGCGGGCCGGTGCTTTCGTCGGTGAACTGGCACAACACGCCATACGGCTTGTTGAACAAGATCAGGCGCGGCATCCGCCCCCTCGCCTAGCGATAGTTGAAGCTGATCGAGATGCGTTCCTCTTTCGCATCGCTCGGCATCACTTCGTGGCGGAGCCAGCTTTCCCATAGGAAGATCGCGCCGGGGCTGGGTTCGGCATAGACGAAGGGCTGGAGATCCTCCGCCGCGTCGGGACGGCGCGTCGGGGCCGCCATGAGCAGGCCGAGGCGCGGATCCTCCAGCTTGAGCGCGCCCGAGCCCTTGGGCACCGCGACATAGATCGTGCCGGATACGACGCTGTGCGGATGGATATGGCCCGAATGCGTGCCCCCGCGCTTCATGACGTTGACCCATAGGCTGTCGAGCTTGAGCGGTCGGGCGAGATCGAAGCCGCATTCCTTGGCGAAAGCCGCGACGTGGCGGTTGAGCGCCTTGACCAGATCGGCGAAGACGGGATCGCGCTGGGGCAGATCGTCGAGCGAGGCGTAGGACGTGTAGCCGCGATAGCCATGCGCCTTCGACCAGCCCCGGCCTGCGCGATCGTCCTCGGCAAGCGTGCGGCAGCCATGGTCGAGTTCCGCCAGCAGCGCGTCGTCAGCGAGCAGGCTTTGGGAGAATCGGGTCGCGAACAGGCTGCGCGTGGTCATGCCGCCGCCGATACGGATTCCGTCAGCTCATGGCCATCCCGAACCGCGCGATGTCGCCGTCCAAACGCTTGCCAATCATGGGGGCACGCGCGCAGGATAATGTCATGCTGGCATTGCTCCTCGCCTCAATTTTATCGCTGAACGGCCGGTGCAATTACGTGGTCGCGCTTGGGCCGGCACTGGTCGGCGAAACGCGCGCGATCTGCGATCATGTCGAGGTTAGTAGCGATGGCGCCGACACGATGATCACGTTCACACACCGGGGCACCACGCAATGGATGCGCTTCACCGGCGCGATGGAGGGCGACCGCATGACGGTGCGCAGCGTCGCCTCCACCCGGTTGGACGAGCGGCCGGCGCACGGGTCCTGCAAGATTTTCCGCAAGGAGGAGCGCGTGGGAGCGGTGAGCTGCATCGTGCAGGCGGGCGCGAGGTCGTTCGTCGCGAATTTCCAGCCCCCCGCTTTGTAATCCGAAGGCGGCGGTTGCCCCGGGCCTCCGCGCTTCCCATCTCGTGCTGAGAGGGGGATTGCCGTGAAATGGATCATAGCGCTGGCGATCGCCATCTGTCTGTCGATCATGCTGCCCTGGGCCATCGTCGCGTCGAAGAAATCCGGGCGGGGAAAGGGCCGGCTCGCGGGCGCCACCTTCGCGATCGGGCTGGCGTTCGGCGCGATATTCGATCCCGCCAAATCGGCCGCGATCGAGAATATCCAGAAGAAGAAGGACATTGGCGACGAGGCGGACGGCGTGGCCGGGCCACCGCCCGAATAGCCCTCGGCCTCGGCGGAGATCAGGCGGCGCGCTTGCCGTCGGGCGGCTCCGCCAGCAACCCGGCGGTTTCTTCGCGCAATATCGCGATCGTATCGGCGAGGTGGCGCAGGATGAGCGCGCGTTCGGCCTTCGAATAGCGCGCGTCGAGCCGATCCATCCGCGCGCTCAGCGAGGCGAAGACCGGACCCATCATCGCCATCAGCCGATCCGCGTTACGCGCCTCGACGATCACGCTGCGGCGATCGGTCGGGTGCGCGGTGCGCGCGGCGAAGCCAGCCTTCGACAGCCGATCGACAATGCCGGTGATCGCGCCGGTGGTGAGACCGGTCTCGTGCGCGAGTTCGCTGGGCGTCATCCGCCCGCGTTCGGCGATGAGCCCGGCGCATTTGCGCTCGGCCGCGGTCATCCCCACCGCACGCGCCACCGCTTCATGGAAGCTGACGACCGCGGTCGCCAATTCGCGATGCAGGCGGTTGGATTCGGCCGTTTCATTCGGGCCTGGTCGGGCCATTGTATTTATCTCACCGCTAAGATACTTATGCGTTATATAATTTGTATATAAATGACGGGAGATTGTCCAATGGCCGCCGCCCCACGCGCCGATCGCGGTTTCCTTTCGCGTATCGCCCCTGCTCTGTTGATGATGGTGCTGCCGCCGATCTTCACCGAATGGCTGCTGGGCGGCACGCGGCTGTCGGCGATCGTGGGCTTTCCGCCGATCGTCTTCATGGAGATCATCGTGTGGGGCGGCGGCGCACTGATGCTGCGCGCGCTCGCCCGCAAATTGGGCCTCGGCTGGGGCAGCCTCATCCTGTTCGGCCTGGCGATCGCGGTCGCGGAAGAGTTCGTGATCCAGCAGACCAGCTTCGCGCCTCTGGTGATCAAGCTGAAAGGCGTCGAATGGGCGCGCGCGGGCGGGATCAACTATGTCTATGCGCTGTGGGCGCTGGCTTATGAGGCGGTGTGGGTGGTGCTGATGCCGACCCTGGTCGCGGAAATGGTCTTCCCGGACCGCAGGCAGGAGACCTGGCTCAGCAAGACCGGACTGGCGATCGTGGGCGTGCTGTTCCCGATCGGATCGGCGATGGCGTGGTTCGGCTGGACGCGGATCGCGCGCGTGAAAACCTTCCATCTCGACGTCTACAATCCGACGCCGGGCGAGTTCGCCGGCGCGCTGCTGGCGATCGTCGGCCTGTTCGTGTGGGCGATCAAAATCCCGCCGCGGCTGGCAGGCAACGCGCAGGCACCCTCGCCTGCCCTGCTCGGTCTGGGCGGCGCAATCTGGTCGGCGCTTTGGTTCGGGCTGGTGGTGCTGGCGTTCGGCCAGATGCCCGATCTTTCCGCGCCGGCGATATTCGCGGGTTTTCTGGCGCTGATCCTGCTGGTCCTGTTCGGCATGATCCGCTGGGGGGCAAGCACAGGCTGGACCGAACGCCACAGTTTCGGGCTGTTCTTCGGCACGCTCGTCGGCGCAATGCTGGCGACGTTCGAAGGCTTCCAGGGCGGGGCCGCGATGGACATCGCGTTCAAGGCGGCGACCAATCTGATCGCGCTGGGGCTGATGATCCTGCTCGGCCGCCAAGTGGCGCGCAGGACAGCAAGATAAGCACAGCAAGATAAGCAATGTCGCCGCCAAAAGGAGGTTTGTAGGTAAAATCTCGTAGCGCGACTAATCGCAACCGATTCCTTGGAGAATCATTGCAGCGCGATGAACATGCGGAGTGCCGGCGCCGGTATGTCATCCCCCTTGCCCCGTGCCATGGCGCGGCTCGCCCGGCTTCCCACGACAGCGGCCTGGGGCTGGGGCATCATCAGCCTGATCCTGGTCGTGCTGGCGGACAGCGCGGGGCGATCGGCGGGCCTGCGTCTGGTCCCACTCTATGTGCCATTGTTGTGCGCGATTTTCTGGGCGCTGGGGCGCTGGCAGGCGATCGGATTCGCCGTTCTTGCGGCGCTGACCGCGCTGCTGCCGGATATCCTGCTTTCGTCCGCGCCGCTCGTCATGGCGACGATCGGCAACGCGCTCATCCGCGCCGCCGCTTATATCTTCCTCGCGCTGATCATCGCCGCCTATCGCCGGGCTTATGACGAAGCGGATTATCGCGCGATGTATGACGGGCTGACGGGCGCGCTCAACAAGATGCCGTTCGAGGCCGCGGTGGTGCGGCATGTCGCGAGCGCCCGACGCGGGCGACAGACGTTGCTTGCCGCCTGGATCGACCTGGACGGGTTCAAGGAGATCAACGGCAGCTACGGCCGGGCCGCGGGCGACGCCGCGCTGCGCGCCGTTTCCGAGGAAGCGATGCGCGCGGTGCGCGGATCGGACCTGCTGGGCCGGCTTGGCGGCGACGAGTTTGGCTTCCTGCTGGGGGCGTCCTCCGCGCAAAATGCGGAGGCGCTGGCGCATTTGCTGCATCAGCGCGTATCGACCACGCTCGCCAAGACGGGCCTGCCCTTATCCTGCAGCATGGGCGCGCTGATCGTCGGGCCGGGCGCGAGGCTGGGCGAGGCGGAGATGTTCGATCATGCCGGCAGGCTGATGCGGCAGGCACGGGGCAGCGGTCAGGGCCAAGTGCTGACCGAACTCGCGGACTAGGAGCTCAGGCGAGTCGCAGCGCGACCTCGTTCATGAAACGCGCATCTTCGCCCGCGGCGAGCAAGGGCGCTTCCGCCGCGACAGCGCCGAGCATGTCGGAAAGATCGTCCATCTCCGCCTTGGCATAATTGCCCAGCACGTAGCCGGTGACGCGGTCCTTGTGGCCGGGATGACCGATACCGAGGCGCACGCGGCGATATTCCTGGCCGAGATGCGCGTCGATCGAGCGCAAGCCGTTATGGCCGGCCGCGCCGCCGCCGGTCTTCACCTTGACGCGGAAGGGGTCGATATCGAGTTCGTCGTGGAATGCGGTGAGCGCGTCGAGGCCGAGCTTGTAGAAGCGCAGCGCCTCACCGACCGCGCGGCCGCTGTCGTTCATGTAAGTGGCGGGCTTGAACAGGAGGATACGGTCGCTGCCGATGCGCCCGGCGGAGACCCAGCCCTGGAAGCCCTTCTTCCACGGATCGAAGCCGTGGGCTTCGGCGATGGCGTCCACCGCCATGAAGCCGACATTGTGCCGGTTGAGCGCGTATTCCGCGCCCGGATTGCCGAGGCCGACCCAGATTTGCAAAACAACCCCCTCTCCCCTTCAGGGGGAGAGGTCGGAAGAGGGCCGGATGGTGCATGACGCGCGCATCCCGGCCCGACTCCCCCTCTCCCAACCCTCTCCCTCGAGGGGGAGAGGGCCAGCAGGTTCAGGCTTCCGCCTCGCCTTCGGCGGCTTCGGTGTCGGTGTCGCCTTCGCTCGACTTGAGCGCCGACGGGGCAACGATCGTCGCGACGGTGAAGTCCGTCTCGGCGTGGTTCACCTTGGCGCCGGCCGGAAGCGCGACCTGCGAGATGTGGATCGACGTACCGACATCCAGACCCTCGAGCGAGACCGTGATCTCATCGGGGATGTCGGCCGCATCGACGATCAGCTCAAGCTCGTGCGCGACGATGTTGAGGACGCCGCCGCGCTTGATGCCGGGGCTCTTCTCTTCGTCGGTGAACACGACCGGCACGTTGACGTGCACGCTGGTGTGCTCGCCGATGCGCAGGAAGTCGACGTGGAGCGGACGGTCGGTGACCGGGTGGAACTGGACGTCCTTGGGCAGGGTCCGGATGGCTTCGCCAACGCCCTCGATCATCACGACCGAGTTCATGAAGTGGCCGGTGTGCAGCATCTTCATGAGCACCTTTTCCTCGACGTGAATCGAGAGGGGTTCCTGCTTGTTGCCGTAAACTACGGCGGGGACGCGGCCTTCAAGACGCATTGCACGGGAGGCTCCCTTGCCAGCCCGTTCGCGCGTCTCGGCCGACAGCGTGAGCGCTTCGCTCATATCATGTCTCCAGTTCGCTTTGAGTGAATGTGACCCGCCAGCCTCCAGGGATGACCCGACGGGGAGGCGCGCCTGTAGCGGAAAGGGTCCGGACAAGCAACCTGGGGTCCCAGGCCGTCACCCCGGACCCTTCGACGAGCTCAGGACAGGCTTGTTCCGGGGTCCACTCAGCGGCTTGGCACCCGCCTCACGGTGGATGCCGGAACAAGTCCGGCATGACGGGCCTGATTATTGGACGCGCTCGACCTTCAGCCCTTTTGCCGCCAGCATTTTCTGGACCGAATCCGGGCCGACCAGATGCCCCGCCCCCACTGCGACGAAGACGGTGCCGGGCTGGTCGAGCCGCTTGGCGATCGCGTCCGCCCAGTTGCGGTCGCGCTGGCGGATCAGCAGATCGCGCAGTTCGGGGGTGAATTCGGGGTCGTCGGCAAAGGCCTTTTCGATCGCGGCCGGATCGCCTTTCGCCCAGGCGCCGAGCATCTTGGCGAAATCGGCCTTGGCTTTCGCGGGATCGTCGAGCGTGGCGACCAGGAAGGCGCGCTGGGCGCTTTCGGGCAGCCTGTCGAAGAAGCCGAGCTGGCCTTCCGCGGTTTCGAGCCCGTCGACCGGCTTGTTGGCCGAACGGAACAAGGCGGTAAGCTGGGGTTCGACCCCGGGGCTCGCCGCAGCATCGACGCCGATCTGCTGGAGCGCGGCACCGGTGAGCATGATCGCGGCGGCCCAGCTCTTCATCCCATCAAGGAACGCTGGGGGGAAGCCGCTCGCCTTGACCATCGCCACAAGCTGCGCGCGCTTGGCGGGCGGCACGCGCTCGGCCAGGGGTGGCAAGCCCTTGGCGGTGCCCATCTTCATCAGCACGGTCGCGACCAGGGTCGGATCCTGATCGAGCACCGCTTCGAGCGTCAGCGATTGCGCGCTGTCCACCGCCTGCTTGATGCTTGGATCCAGCCAGTTCGTGCCCGCGGGCAGGATGTGGATCGTGCCGAACAGATAGATGTTCGTGTCCGCGTCGCTCAGCTTCCAGAGCGCGGGGTGCGCTTGGGGTTGGGCGGGGGCGGCGGCAAGGAGGAAAAGCGGGGCGAGGAAGCGAAGTCGGCGCATGCTTTCCCTATCCCCTCGCCTTGACCCTCGTGCAAGGGTCCGCCAAACGCCGCTGGTCTCATTTCAACGTGATTTTCGGAGTTACTCCTTGGCCAACGCCAAGCCGCTCAGCTTTCAAGGCCTCATCCTGACGCTCCACGATTATTGGAGCGCGCAGGGCTGCGTCATCCTGCAGCCCTATGACATGGAGATGGGCGCGGGCACCTTTCACCCGGCGACGACCTTGCGCGCGCTGGGGCCCAATCCGTGGAAGGCGGCCTATGTCCAGCCGTCGCGCCGGCCGACCGACGGGCGTTATGGCGAGAACCCGAACCGGCTGGGCCATTATTACCAATATCAGGTCATCCTGAAGCCGAGCCCGCCCAATCTGCAGGAATTGTATCTGGGGTCGCTCGAGCGGATCGGGATCGACACCAAGAACCACGACATCCGCTTCGTCGAGGACGATTGGGAGAGCCCGACCTTGGGCGCGTGGGGGCTGGGCTGGGAAGTCTGGTGCGACGGGATGGAGGTGACGCAGTTCACTTACTTCCAGCAGGTCGGCGGGTTCGACTGCAAGCCGGTGGCGGGCGAGCTGACCTACGGGCTCGAGCGGCTGGCCATGTACATCCAGGGCGTCGACCGCGTGTACGACCTCGCCTTCAACGACGAAGGCGTCACCTATGGCGACGTCTTCCTGGAGAATGAGAAGCAGTTCAGCGCCTATAATTTCGAAGCGGCGAATACCGAGACCTTGTTCAAGCAATTCACGCAAGCCGCGGACGAGTGCAAGGCGCTGCTCGAGCGCGACACGCCCCTCCCCCTCCCCGCTTACGACCAGGCGATCAAGGCGAGCCACATCTTCAACACGCTGCAGGCGCGCGGGGTGATCTCGGTGGCCGAACGCCAGGCCTATATCGGCCGCGTGCGCGAGCTGACCAAGGGCGCGTGCGAAGCCTGGATGGCGCATAACGGGTGGGACGCGTGATGGGGGTACGATTCCCTCTCCCCGCTCCATTTCCGTTCGCCCTGAGCTTGTCGAAGGGCTGCCCTTCTTCAGGCCCGCAGAGAGAACAAGGACAGGGCTTCGACAAGCTCAGCCCGAACGGTGTTTTTGCATGACCGACTTCCTTCTCGAACTTCTGTCCGAAGAAATCCCCGCGCGGATGCAGGAGAAGGCATCGGCCGACCTGCAGCGCCTGTTCGAGGCAGAGATCGCCAAGGCTGGTCTGGCCGCTGAGGGGATCGAAACCTATGCGACCCCGCGCCGGCTGGCACTGATCGCGCGGGGGTTGCCCGCCGCCACGGAAGCTGTGTCGGAAGAGACGAAGGGACCCAAGTCGTCGGCGCCGCCGCAGGCGCTGGAAGGCTTCCTGCGCAAGACCGGGCTGACGCGCGAGCAATTGACCGAGCGCGACGGCATATTGTTCGCGATCGTCGAGAAATCGGGCCGTGCCACCGCGGACGTGCTGGCCGAGGCGATCCCGCCGATCGTGCGCGCTTTCCCATGGCCCAAGTCGATGCGCTGGGGCAAAGCCTCCGCCTCGACCGCAAGCTTGCGCTGGGTGCGGCCGCTGCAGGGGATCATCGCCTTGCTCGGCGATCAGGTGGTGCCGTTCGAGATTGACGGGCTACAATCGGGTGCGACCACTTATGGCCACCGCTTCCATCATCCGGGCGCGATCACGATCGGATCGGCCAAGGATTATGCCGAGAAGCTGCGCGCCTGCCACGTCATCCTCGATCCGGCCGAACGGCGCGGGATCATCGAAGGCGGCGCGCGCGCGCTGGCCGAAGCGCGCGGCCTGAGCGTCATTCCCGACGCGGGGCTGGTGGCCGAGAATGCGGGGCTGACCGAATGGCCGGTGCCGCTCCTCGGCGATTTCGACCCGGCTTTCCTCGAGGTCCCGCGCGAGGTGATCCAGCTCACCATGCGCACCAACCAGAAATATTTCGCCTGCGTCGACAAGGCCGGCAAGCTCGCGCCCAACTTCATCTGCACCGCCAATATCGTGGCGGAGGATGGCGGCGCCGCGATCGTCGCGGGCAACCGCAAGGTGCTGGCGGCGCGGCTGTCGGATGCGAAATTCTTCTGGGAGCAGGACCTCAAGGTGAAGCTTGAGGACAAGGCGAAGAAGCTTGGGCAGATCGTGTTCCATGAGAAATTGGGCACGGTTGCCGACAAGGTCGATCGCGTCGCCAAGCTGGCGCGCTGGCTGGTCGAGGAAGGGATCGTCGGTCACCTCGCCCCGGCGGAGGCCGGGGCCGCTGCTGGCAAGGCCACCCCGCCATCTCCAGCGGCCCCGGCCTCCGCCGGGGCGACGAGCCTGGCCGATATGGCCGAACAGGCCGCGCGCCTCGCCAAGGCCGATCTCGTTACTGGCATGGTCGGCGAGTTCCCCGAACTGCAAGGCGTGATGGGCGGCTATTATGCTGCTGCGGAAGGTCTGCACCGCGAAGTGGCCGAAGCGATCCGCGACCATTACAAACCGGTCGGCCAAAGCGACGATGTTCCGACCGCGCCCGTGACGGTGGCGGTCAGCATCGCCGACAAGCTCGACAGCCTTCAACAATTCTTCGCGATCGGTGAAACCCCGACAGGGTCGAAAGACCCCTTCGCGTTGCGCCGTTCGGCCTTGGGCATCATCCGGCTGCTGACGGACAACGGGCTACGCTTCGCAATTCCTGCCGACTTGCTCGACTTCTTCGCCGACCGCCTCAAGGTCCAGCAACGCGAAGCTGGCGTTCGCCACGACCTGATCGACGCGGTGTTCGCGCTTGGTGGCGAGGACGATCTCGTGCGCCTGCTCGCGCGGGTGAAGGCGTTGCAGGCGTTTGTTTCGACCGAGGACGGGGCCAATCTGCTCGCGGGGTACAAGCGGGCGGCGAATATCCTGCGCAAGGAAGGCTGGGCCGAAACATCCACCGTCATCCCCGCGCAGGCGGGGATCCACCAGGAGGCAAGCGCTGGTGGCCCGGTGGATTCCCGCCTGCGCGGGAATTACGGATCTGGGTTGCCCTATGCGCCGGAACCGGCCGAGTCGGCGTTGATTGGGGCGCTCGATACAGCCGAAGGCGCGGCCGAGAGCGCCGTTAAGGATGAAAATTTCGAGGCGGCGATGGCGGCTTTGGCGAGCTTGCGCGGGCCGATCGACGCCTTCTTCGATAGCGTTACCGTCAACGATGTCGACCCGGCGAAGCGGGAGGCGCGGCTGGAGCTGCTGGCGCGGATCCGGCGCGCGGTGCATCGCGTCGCGGATTTCTCCAAGATTGAGGGATAGCGCTAACGCTGCACCCGCCAAGGCGAAATGCGCACTTCGCTTTCCGGGTACCCGGGTTGATTGGATATATTTGCGCGCCTAGCGTTTTTCATCGCGTCGGTGGAAACGGCTTAGGGGAGCGCGTGGGAGATGGCGAGCGTGCCGGTAAGCGTCGAGCGGGAGCGTTACGTCTATCGGTTCGGGGGCGGCGTTTCCGACGGCGGGAACGGCGACAAGGATCTGCTCGGCGGCAAGGGCGCCAACCTGGACGGCATGGCGTCGATCGGCCTGCCCGTCCCGCCCGGCTTCACCATCTCCACGCCAATGTGCACGCGTTATTATGAGGAAGGCGGCGCCTTCCCGGACAGCCTGCGCGACGAGGTCGCCGAGGGCATCGCGCATATCGAAAAGGTGACCGGCAAAAGCTTCGGCGACGCGGCCGATCCTTTGCTGGTCTCGGTCCGTTCGGGCGCGCGCATTTCGATGCCGGGCATGATGGATACGGTGCTCAATCTGGGCCTCAACGACCGGACGGTCGAGGGGCTGGCCGCCACGTCGGGCGACGATCGCTTCGCGTGGGACAGCTATCGCCGCTTCATCCAGATGTATGCCGATGTGGTGCTGGAGCTGGATCATGGCGCGTTCGAGGACGCGCTGGAGATCGCCAAGGAGGATCGCGGCGTCAGCCTGGATACCGAACTCACCGCCAACGACCTGCGCGCGCTGGTCAAGACCTATAAGGGCCTGGTCGAGGAGCAGTGGAGCCAGCCCTTCCCCCAGGACGTGCACGACCAATTGTGGGGCGCGATCGGCGCGGTGTTCGGATCGTGGCAGTCGGATCGCGCGAAGGTCTATCGCCGGCTGCACGACATTCCGGGCGACTGGGGCACTGCGGTCAACGTCCAGGCGATGGTGTTCGGCAATATGGGCGATACGTCGGCCACGGGCGTCGCGTTCACGCGCGATCCGTCGACCGGCGAGCGCGCTTATTATGGCGAGTTCCTGATCAATGCGCAGGGCGAGGATGTCGTCGCGGGCATCCGCACGCCGCAATATCTTACCAGGACCGCGCGCGAACGCGCCGCGGCCAAGGCAGCGTCGATGGAAGAGGCGCTGCCCGAAACCTATGCCGAACTCGCCCGCGTGTTCGACCTGCTGGAGACGCATTATCGCGACATGCAGGACATCGAGTTCACGGTGCAGCAGGGCAAGCTCTGGATGCTGCAGACGCGATCGGGCAAGCGCACCGCAAAGGCCGCGCTCAAGATCGCGGTCGACATGGCGAACGAAGGCCTGATCACGCAGGATGAGGCGGTGCTGCGGGTCGATCCGGCGGCGCTCGACCAATTGCTCCACCCGACGCTCGACCCGGAAGCGCATCGCGACGTGATCGCGAAGGGGCTGCCCGCCTCGCCGGGCGCGGCGTCGGGCCAGGCGGTGTTCGACGCGGATACCGCCGAGAAGCGCGCTGCGGCGGGCGATGCGGTGATCCTGGTACGGGTCGAGACTTCGCCCGAGGACATTCACGGCATGCATGCCGCCAAGGGTATCCTCACCGCGCGCGGCGGCATGACCAGCCACGCGGCGGTGGTGGCGCGCGGCATGGGCCGGCCGTGCGTGTCGGGCGTGGGCAGCCTCGCGATCGACGTGAAGGCCAAACTGTTCCGCGTCGCGGGCAAGGAAGTGCGCGAGGGCGATATCCTCACGATCGACGGCGCCACCGGCGAGGTGATGCTGGGCGAGGTCGCGACCGTGCAGCCCGAGCTGGCGGGCGATTTCGGCGTCCTGATGGAGTGGGCGGACGAAGGCCGCCGTCTCAAGGTGCGGGCCAACGCCGAAACGCCGCTCGACTGCCGCACCGCGCGCCAGTTCGGGGCCGAGGGGATCGGGCTGTGCCGGACCGAACATATGTTCTTCGACGCGAGCCGCATCTCCGCGGTCAGGCAGATGATCCTGGCCGAGGACGAGAAGGGCCGCCGCGCCGCACTCGAGAAATTGCTGCCCGAGCAGCGCAGCGACTTTGCCGAGATTTTCGAGATCATGGCCGGCCTGCCGGTGACGATCCGCCTGCTCGATCCGCCGCTCCACGAATTCCTGCCGCATGAGGAAGAGGAATATGCCGAGGTCGCGACCGCATCGGGCGTGTCGGTCGAGAAGCTCAAGCGCCGCGCGGCCGAGCTGCACGAATTCAACCCGATGCTCGGCCATCGCGGCTGCCGGCTGGGGATCACCTATCCCGAAATCTACGAGATGCAGGCGCGCGCCATCTTTGAGGCGGCATGCGACGTGGCGCGGCTGACGGGCGAGGCGCCGATCCCCGAGGTGATGGTGCCTTTGGTCGCCACACGGCGCGAGCTGGAGATCATCAAGCTGCTGATCGACCGCACCGCGAAGGCGGTATTCGCCGAAAAGGATCAGGTGCTCGACTATCTGGTCGGCACGATGATCGAGCTGCCGCGCGCGGCGCTGAAGGCGGGTGAGATCGCCGAGGTCGGCACATTCTTCTCGTTCGGCACCAACGATCTGACGCAGACCGCATTGGGCGTGAGCCGCGACGATGCGGCGCGTTTCCTGGGGACCTATGTCGAACAGGGGATTTACGCGAAGGACCCGTTCGTCAGCCTCGACGTCGAGGGCGTGGGCGAACTGATCCAGATCGCCGCCGAACGCGGCCGGGCGACCCGGCCCGACATCAAGCTCGGCATTTGCGGCGAGCATGGCGGCGATCCCGCCTCGATCGCCTTCTGCGAGAGCGCGGGCCTCGATTATGTCTCGGCCTCGCCCTACCGGGTGCCGATCGCGCGGCTGGCGGCGGCGCAGGCAGCGCTTCGGAAATAGACGCACTCCAAGCCCGACCCGGAGCATATCGGGCGGGGATCAGGCGGCCCTAAGCCTCCCGCCGAAAATGCCCTCTTCCGTCCGCGGGAGAGGGCTTTTTCTTAGAAGTGACGCCGCGGGCGGCGTCGAAGGGGAGAGAGGTTTTGCCGATCAGCCGTAGGTGGCGCGGTGGCGATCGATCTCGCCGGATTCGAGCAAGGCGGCCTGCTCGCGCCATTGCTCCTGCTCGATATAGCCTTCGTCGGCACCAAGCCGCGCCTCGAGATCGGCTTCCTCGGCCGGCGTCATGCCGGTGATGTCCGAATAACGATAAATGCCTTCTTCGTTGAGGCGGCGCTGGCCTGCTGCGCCGATGCCGCGGATCAGCGAGAGATCGTCGCGGGTGAGATCGAGCGTTTCCGTGGTAGTGACGGGCGCGACTGCTACCGGTTCTTCAACCACGGTTGCGACCGGGGCGGCAGCGGGAGCTGCGACCGGCGCGGGGCGGGCGGCCTCGAGCTCGGCGACACGGGCACGCGCGGCTTCGAGTTCGGCCTGTTCGTCGGCGCGCGCGTCGCGCTCCGCCTGATAAGCGCGCTTCCATTTACGCCCGCCGGACCGCGAGACCAGGCCCAGCAGCCATCCCAGCACGAGCACCAGGAACAGGATCGCCCATTGGTTGGTAGTGAATTCGGGCACGTCGCGCTCCTCCTGCTCTGTTTGGCGGAGGATTGCGCGACAGGCGCGCCGGGTCAACTGTTTGAGGAAGTCGGTTCCGGCCGGCTTTAGGAAGGCGCGCCTCCGCGCCTTACGAAAATGTCAGTTCTTGAGCATGTTGTCGCTGATCGAGCAGGCCGCCGGCCCGAGGATCACGACGAACAATACGGGAAGAATGAACAGGATCAGCGGCACGGTCATGATCGCGGGCAGACGCGCGGCCTTTTCCTCGGCCTTCATCATACGCTGGTGACGGAATTCGCCCGAGAGCACGCGAAGCGCGGACGCGAGCGGCGTGCCGTATTTTTCGGTCTGGATCATGGTGGTGACCACGCCGCGAACCGAATCCAGGTTCACGCGCTGCGCCAGATTCTCGAACGCCTGGCGCCGTTCGGTAAGGAAGCCGAGTTCGATCGCGGTTAGCGCCATCTCGTCGCCGAGCTCGGGATACCCCTTGCCCAGTTCCCGGGCGACGCGTCCGAATGCCGCGTCGACGGTCAGGCCGGCTTCGGCGCAGATGACGAGCAGGTCGAGCGCATCCGGCAAGCCCTTGCGGATCGCCGCAGTCCGCTTCGTGACCTTGTTGTTCACGAACAGATCGGGCGCCTTGTAGCTCAGCAACAGCGAGCCCGCGACCAGCATATAATGTTTGAAACCGCCCCAGGTGGGGAACCAGTCGAGGACGTAGACGCCGAAAATGAAGGTTCCGCCGATCACGATCGGCAACACCATCCGCGCGAAGATCACGGCGACCGCGGCATCCTTCGAGCGGATGCCGGCCTGCATCAGCTTGGTCTGCGTCTCCTTGAGCTGCTTGTCCTGCAGCACCTTGAGGCCGCCGAGCAGCGAGCGCATCTGCTCGGTCGTCTTGCTCGTCTGATTCAATCGCGTGCGCTTGCGAGTCGAGGCGGTGATGCCGGCCTTGAGCTGCTCGCGCCGTTCGTTGAGCGCCTTGACGCGCTTCGCCATCGGATCGCGCGCGGTGGTGGCGGCGTACATGGCGATCATCAGCGCCACCAGCGCCATACCCATCATCAGGGTGGCGATGGTGGTCGCGTCGATACCGACATAGGTTTTGAGAAGCGCGCCCATGTCAGATCTCGAAATTGATCATCTTGGCCATGATGAAAACGCCAATGCTCATCCAGATACCCCCGCCGATGCCGGCGATGATCAGGCGGGTGTCGGTGAAGAATCCGCCCATGTAGGCCGGGTTCATGAAATAGATGATGCCGAACACCAGGAAAGGCAGCGCGCCGATGATATAGGCCGACGCCTTCGATTCCGACGACATGGCGCTGATCTTGAGCTTCATCTGCATGCGCTTGCGGAGAACGTCGGCCAGGTTGCCGAGCGTTTCGGCGAGGTTGCCGCCGGTCTCGCGCTGGATCGCGAGCGTGATGACGAAGAACTGGAATTCCGGCGTGTTGAGCCGGTCCGCGGTCTCCTGGAGCGCCTGTTCCATCGTGCGGCCGATACGCATGCGATCGGCAACGCCGCGGAATTCCGCGCCGACGGGATCGGGGACTTCGTTCGCGACGACGCCCATCGTCTCCGAGATCGGCAAGCCAGAGCGCAGGCCGCGGACGAGCAGTTCGATCGCGTCCGGAAAGCGCGCGAGGAAGTTCTTGATGCGACGCTTGATCAGCTTGCCGACCATCATGTGCGGCAGGCCGATGCCGATGACGAGGCCTGCGAGTAAGGACAACAGGAACGGAGCCCCTTTCGTCACCAGCAGCAGGAAGATCACGGACGACAAGATCGCGCAGACGCCGGCGTAGTAACCGAGCGTCCAGCTCTTGCCGGTCGCTTCGAGCCGGCGCCGCAGGAGCTCCGGATTGGGAATGAGGCGATGGAATGCGTCGTCGAGCTTCGACGAGCGCTGGGCGTGGATTCGCCGCAGCTGGGTTTCGACCGCATTGCCACCGATATGGCGCGCCTTGACCGCCTCCAGCCGCCGCCTGCGCGTGCGCACGCCGGGAGGGCCGACGAGGGCCAGCCCGGCGAGCACGATCAGGCCGCCGAACAGCAGGAAGGCGATCGTCAGCACGTCAGCCGGCGGTGGCGGCAGGCGCGGAGGCCTTGCCCGGACGCTTCTTGCGCATATCGACCAGGCGACCGAGCAGCGACTTGTTCTTGTTGAGCACGGTGCCTTCGCCCAGCACCGCCTCGGCCAGCTCGACCAGAGCCAAGCCGATCTTGGCCGCCTTGGCGGCTTCCGCGACCGGCTTGCCGACCTTGGCAGCCTGCGAGGCGACCTTGGCGTCGAAGGGGATGACGACGTCGATCTTATGTTCGACCGAAGCTTCGAATTCCTTGCGCGCCACCTCTTCCTGACCGATCGGCGGCACCTTGTTGGCGACCAGCACCACGCGCGTCGCGGGGGCGTTGGCCTTCAGCCAGGAGAGTATCCGGATCGTGTCGCGGGTGGCGGCAAGCGTGAGCTCGGTCACGACGACCGCGGTCGCGACGTCGGCCAGCAAGGCCGGATGCTGGACCAGCATGTGGCGCGGCAAGTCGATTACCGAGCAGGCGACCGCGCTGCGCAGCTCATCCTGCAATTGCAGGAAAGCGGTCCCGTCCCCCGTCAGCGGCTGGCTGATCGGCGCTTCGGCCGACAGCACGCCGAGCATGTCGTTCTGGCGCACTAGGGCGCGCTCGATGAACAGGCCGTCGATACGGCTGGGATTCTCGATTGCATCGGTCAGCCCCCGGCCCGGCTCAAGATCGAGCGAGAGCGCGCCGGTGCCGAAATGGACGTCGAGATCGAGCAAAGCCGTGGTCTTCCCCCGCTCGCTCATCAGCCAGGCGAGCGAGACCGCCACGGTCGAACAGCCCGCGCCGCCGCGCACGCCGATTACGGCGGTCATATGGTGTGGCGTCTCGCTGGCGGCTTCCGCCGCGCGCGCGCCCGCCTGAATCGCCTGCGCCTGCGCGATGCAGTCGTGCAACTGATCGGCGGTGAAAGGCTTGAGCAGGTAATCGTGAATGCCCGACCCGATCAGGTCGCGGTAGAAGCGCACATCGTTGATCCGCCCGCAGGCGATCACCATCGTGCCCGGCTCGCACACTTCGGCGAGGCCGTTAATATCTTCGAGCGGATCGCTCGATTCGCCAAGATCGACGAGCAGGATGCTCGGGCTCTGCGACACGGCGAGGCTCTGCACGGCATAATTGACGCCGCCATTGTGGATGCGCTCGAGCGGCCAGCCGAAGGACAAAGCGGTCGCGCGGACCACGTCTTCCGCATCGAGATCGCTCATGAAAGCGCTGAACGGATCGCGCGTGCCGGCGCGAGGATTGAAGGGTGCGTTCACTGGCCGCCTCCCGCGCCCTTGACTTCGAGCTTGGTGGTCGTCGTCCACAGTTTCGAGGTCGGTTCGGCATCGCGCCACGCCTTGATGGCGCGGGTCGCGCTGCCGGTGTCGGTCACGTCGCTGCTCTTGCCGTGGATCAGGTCGAGTGGATCCGCGATCATCGCGGCGAGGTTGGAATTGATCGCGCAGCCATAATTGGTGTCGGTCAATGCGCCCGAATCGAGGCCGCCCGATTTCCAATTGGGGCAATTGGGCACCACCGCCCGATCCGCGGTCACGACCGGCTGATTGACCGAATCCACGCTGTAATTGTGCTTGGCCTGGACCGCGGCCGTGGCGAGCATGGCACCGGTGACCAGCGCAATATTAGGCAATCGCAACATCTTCATCTCACTTCCCTCCTGCGGGAGCGGTGGCGGCCGGGGTTACTGAGGCGGCAGCTGGAGCCTGGGGTGCGGCGACCGGGCCCGGACGCCGGACGCCGGAGTCACCCTTGAAGGTCGAACCGAGCAGCCAGCGATCGGCATCGTTCGGCGCCTTGTAGCCGTCGGTCGGCAGCTTGATCTGCGACGCGTCGACCGGCTTGACCAGATAAGGGGTGACCACGATCACCAGCTCGGTCTGCTGGCGGCGGAAACTGTTCGAACGAAACAAGGCGCCGATTATGGGCAGCGAGCCGATGCCGGGTACCTTGTCGGTCGAGTTGCTGACATTGTTGTTGAGCAGACCGCCGATCATGAACGATTGGCCTGAGCCGAGCTCCACCGTCGTCTCCGCGCGCCGGGTGATGATGCCCGGGATCGTGAAGCCGCCGAGCGTGACCGTGCCCGCGGAGGAAAGCTGCGAAACTTCGGGGCGAACGCGAAGCGAGATACGGCCATCGCTCAGCACGGTCGGGGTGAACGCCAGGCTGACGCCATATTGCTTATATTCGACCGAGACCTGGCCAAGGCCCTGCGCGATCGGGATCGGGATTTCGCCGCCGGCAAGGAAGCTGGCAGTCTCGCCCGACAAAGCCGTCAGGTTCGGCTCGGCGAGCGTGGTGACGAGGCCGTCCGTCTCCGCCGCGTCGATCGCCGACGCGATGTCGAGGCCGAGCAGATGGCCCGCAAGCGCGATGCTGGTCTTGCCCGCGCCCTGGCCAAGCTTAGAGAGATCGTACGCCGTTCCGGGGTGAAGCACGTCGACGAACTTTCCCGTCGCCGGATTGAAGGGAACGCCGACCGAGCCATATTGGGTCGGCACCTGCACCACCGGCAGCTTGGAAATGTCCGCGTCGCCGATCGTACCAAAGTTGCGGCCTTGGGCGATTCCGAACTTGAAGCCGCCGGTCATGTCGCGAGTAAGCAGATTGACGCCCAGCGCCTTGATCAGGTCGCGGTTGACTTCGGCGATCTTGACCTGGAGATTGACCTGCAGCGGCACCGGGGTCTTGAGGCGATTGAGCACTTGGACCCCGCCCGCAAAGGCAGTGGTGAGACGCTCGGCTTCCTCGATATCGGCGGGAGTAGCGACGGTGCCGGTCAGCAGCACCATGCCGCTCACGGGTGTGGCGGTGATGTCCGCGTCGGGCATGGCGGCGCGCAGCATCGCGCCCACGCTGGTCAGGTTGTTGCCGACGCGCACGTCGGTCGACCAGATCACCGCACCCGATTTGTCGGTCGCATATACGCTGGTCTGGCCGGGCGTCTTGGCGAAGAGATAGAGCGCGGTCGGACCCTTGACCTGGACGTCGGCGATCTTTTCGTCGGCGACAAAAATCCCGGTCGTCGGGCGGGCGAGGCGGATCAACTGACCCGAACCCACCGACATGTTGATGACGCGCGCGGGCGCTTCAGCAATCGCGGACGGCGCTACGCCGTCAGCGGCGCGCGCAGTGCCCGGGCTGAGCAGGGTTGCGGTGGCGACTGCCGCCACCACGATGGGCGCGCAGCTCTGGCGCAAAATGGCTTCGATACGCATTACGATCAGTTCCCGGTGGGCGCCGCAGCGGCGGAAGCCGACAGCGGGGTCACAGTGACGCTATTGCCGCGTGCGATGACAACGACCGGGCCGCGCGGCGCGGCGGGTGCCGACGGGCCGGACGGCGCGGGTGCGCTCATTGCGACCGGCGCGATCTTCGGCGCGACATGGCTGGGCTGGAAGCGCGACACGTCGCCTCCGGTGGTCACGCTCGGGTCGGTGTCGATCGGCCGCGAGGCGATTTGCATCAGCATCGCCTTTTCGGCCTTGGCGTCGGCGGGCGCATTGACCTCGCCGGCGGCAATCTCACGCTCCAGCTCCATCCGATCGTCGGCGATCGAGCGCAGCGACAGCGACAGCGTGCCGACCGCTTGGGCGACCGCGATCTTCTCGGCGATCTTGGGCGTGGCTTCGAGCGTGACGTTGGAGAAAGTGGTGACCTGGGTCTTGCCTTCGGCATCCGAGGTCTTGTCAGTCTTCTGGTCGGTGGCGAGTACGCGCAGGTTGCGGATGATGGTCTCGGACGCCTTGAGCGCCTGGCCGTCGCCGCCCCCGGTGACGGTCTGGGTGAGCAGCAGGTCGACACGGTCACCGGGGAAGACGAAGCCGGCGACGCTCGCCTGCGCGGTCACGGCGATCGAAACGGCGCGCATGCCGGGCGTCAGCGCGGCGGCGAGGAAACCGCGATCGCCGGGCTTGATCAGCGCGCCCTGGGTGACGGGCTGGCCGGCGGTGATCGTGTAGCGCACGACCGTACCCTGCACGGCAGCACCCTGCTGGCCCTTGATATAATAAGCGCCGTCGACGAGATCCTTGGGCCAGGTTTGATAGCGGACCGCATCGGGGCCGATGATCGTGCCCGGCGGCAGCGTCTTGGTCGCGACGAGCACCTGGGGACCGGTCGGTTCGGGCGCGACCATCGCTTGCGCGGGCTGGCCGGCGGTGCTGCTGAACATGCTGCGCGCGGTGATCGCGCAGATCGCGGCGAACACGAGCGCGCCCGCCATCAGCATGAGTTTCCGAACATCCATGGCGATCAATTACCCCTGGTCATCGGCCGACCTGGCCGTGCCTACCTATGCGAGAGTGTTGGTTAAGATATCGTTTGTAACGATCAGCAGCGCCGCGCCGACGATGGCGACGCCATAGGGAATTTCGGGCTTTCCCGGTGCCTTACGAAGCTTGTGGGCGACCAGAATGCCGAGGGTGAGCAGCCCACCGCTAAGCGCCATCACCTCCAGCATAACCAGCATCTTGGTCAGCGGCAGCCAGAGGCCGAGCGCGGCGAGCAACTTGACGTCGCCGCCGCCCATCATGCCCAGCGCGAAGCAGATCGCGAACAGGATCAGGACGGCCGCCGCGAGTCCGACCTGGAAAAGGATCTCGTAACCGGTCAGGTGGATCGCGAACCACCACGGAACCGCGAGCAGCGCGATCACCGCATTCAGCCGATTGGAGATGATTCGCGACCTGATATCGGTCACCGCCGCAGTCACGAGCAGAGCCGTGAGCAGGGCCAGCATCAGGATTACATAGACAGACATGTGCGAGCCTTTAGAGGCTTTGCCTTGCCAAACAGTAACCAAGGCATAAGGCTTTGATCTGCTGCGCTGATGCGGCACCGGCCCGCACCCCCACCTGCTGAACCGAGACAATAAGCGTGACCCAGGCCGATATCGCCATCGTCGGAGCAGGCATTGCCGGCGCCAGCCTTGCCGCCATGATTGGCGACCGGGCGCGCGTCGTGCTGATCGAGGCCGAGTCGCAGCCGGGCTATCATTCGACGGGGCGGTCCGCCGCCTTCTGGTCGGAAAGCTATGGCGGACCCCTGGTCCAGCCGCTCACCACCGCCTCGCAGCCCTGGCTCGACGCGCACGGCTTCCTTCATCCGCGAGGCTGTATTCATATTGCCGATGCGGGGGGACGGCCCGCGCTGGATGCTCTCGCCACCGAAATGGCGGATTGCGGTGTTGCGCATGAATGGCTCGACCGGCCCGCGCTGGAAACCATGCTTCCCGGCTTGCGTCCCGCATTCGCCACGGGGCTGACCGAGCCATCCTGCCGCGACATCGACGTGGGCGGGCTGCACGGCGATTTCCTCGCGCGGGCGCGGCGCAGCGGCACGAACTTGCTAACCGATGCGGAAGTCACTGACATTGCGCGGGTCGACGACGGCTGGCGGCTCGAAACGCGCGCCGGGCCGATCTCGGCCAGGCTGGTAGTCAATGCCGCCGGCGCCTGGGCCAATCGGATCGCGAGGCTGGCGGGCGCTTCGGCGGTCGATATCCAGCCCTATCGCCGGACCATCGCGCAGCTCACCACCAATCCGGAGATGGCGCCCGACATGCCGCTCATCATGGACGCGCTCGGCCGCTTCTATTTCAAGCCCGAAGCGGGCGGGCGGTTATGGCTGTCACCGCATGACGAGACGGCGGTCGAGCCGCACGACGTGGCGCCGGAGGAGCTGGACGTCGCGATCGCGATCGACCGGTTCGAGCAGGTCGTCGACTGGCGCGTGCTAAGGCGCGAGCGCGCCTGGGCGGGACTGCGCAGCTTCTCGCCCGACCGGCTGCCGGTCTACGGGTTTGACGATATCGCGCCGGGCTTTTTCTGGTTTGCGGGCCAGGGCGGGTTCGGCATCCAGACCGCGCCCGCCGCTGCGATGCTGGCGGCGGCTGTGCTGCTGGGGGAGGCTTTGCCGGAGCCGGTCGCAAGGATCGATCCGGAGCGCTATTCGCCGACGCGGTTCGCTTAACCCCTGCCCCGTTCGTGCTGAGCTTGTCGAAGCACTGTATTTTCTCTCCACTTCCGAAGAAAGGGCAGCCCTTCGACAAGCTCAGGGCGAACGGGTTTAGGTTCTGACCCGATTAGCGCGTCGGGTAGCGCAGTCGTCCGAGAAAGCGGGCGATGCTGAAATGGCGATCGGGGTCAGGCTTCATCTGCGCCTTGAACTTCTCGAACTTCATGACGTCGTCGATGCGCCGGTCGAGGAAAGCGCGCGTTTCGGCATAATCCTCGCTCTCGTCGTCGATGAAGGCGAGCAATGTCGCGCCATAAACGCCGAGCAGGGTCATGCGCTTGGTATAATGGGCAAAGCCGGTCGAATTGTCGCCCGCCAGCCGCCACATGGTTTCCGCGGCGCGCCAGCCGACTGCGGTGCCCATCGCGATATGATGCGGCATGGCGAGCACCGCGAGCGCGCGGCGCAAAGCTTCGCGATGCGGCGCGACCAGGGCAAGCCGTGCGAGCACGAGCTGGGTGATGCGATCACGGACCCGCATTTCGGCCAGCTTCTCAGGTGGCAGCGCATCCGCCATGTGGCGATCCACGCTCGCAAACCAGGCATCGACCATCTGCCCACCGCCGCCGGCGAAAGCGAGCCGGGCGCGGTCGGCCGGAACGCCAATCCTAGCAGCGGTGGCGTCGAGCGCCTTTTCGCTCCAGCCCTCGAACGCGGCTTCCTCGGGCAGCCGTTCCGCCAGCGCCGCGCGCAGCTCGTCGAGAGTCATGTCGTTCGGGTCGGTCACGTTACGAGCTTAGGCTCATCTCGTCCGCAGGCAAAGGGCGCTCCGTATCCCGTACCAGCAGCAGCGCCGCCGCAATCGCCAGCGCGCCGATGAAATCAAATGGCGTCAGCCGTTCGCCATAGACGATCCAGCCGATCGTCGCCGCCACCACCGGCTGGAGCAGCAGCATCAGCCCCACGACGAGCGCGGAGACGCGGCTGACCGCATAGAGGATCAGTCCCTGCCCGACGATCTGGCTGCCGAGCGTCATGGCGATCAGCGGCCACCAGATACGCGGCCAGACCGGATCGCCGAGCGCGAAGGCGACTGCCAGCAGCAGGGGGATACCCGCCGCCGCCGACCAGGCAAGCGTGGTCCAGGGCGCGAGCCCGTTCCGGGCACGGTCGGCCGCCACCAGATAGCCGGTGTAGGCGACGCCCGCGAACAGGCAGAGCAGATCGCCGACCAGGTTACGCGCCGACAATTCATAGGATCGGCCGAGCAGCAGCACCGCCCCAAGGGTCGCGAGCGCAAGCGCGATCCCCTGCTTGCGGCTGGGGAGCGCGCGCGCCGCGATGAAACCGTAAGCGGGAAACAGGATCGCGGTGCAATTGCCGAGCAAGGTCGCATTGGCCAAACGGGTGTGGAGGATACCGGTATGCCACGCGCCGAGGTCGGCCCCGAAAAACAGGCCGGACACGATCGCGATGCCGATCAGAGCCTTCTTGTCGACCGCCTGCGGCCCGTGCCGCTCGCTTCGCGCGAACAGAATCAGAAGGGGTAAGGCCAGTGCGAGACGCCAGAAGCCGGCGCCTACCGGCCCGACATGACCCTCGCTTTTCGCGATCCGCACCAGCCAAGGGCCGAGCGCGAGCGCGATATTGGCGATGACGAGGGCTGGAATTGCCAGGCCGCCCGATCGACGGAGAGCGACATGCTGCATGGTCATTCTCTAGAGCCGGATCGTTTTCGGTGGAAGCACTTCGCGCCTCGGACGAAAGCGTGGACCGGGCTCTTCAGGCGGTGAGACGCCTTGGCGCCGAGCGCCCATCCGGCGCGGGCAAAAAAAAGGGCCGGCGAACCGACCCTGAAGTTTTAGGAGAGGATGCCTGAAAGGCAGGGTGAATCTGCCTTTAATTGTGCAGTGCCGCAAGAAATATTTTGCAGCGCAAGGTGCAAAGACGCTTGCCCTGATTGCAAATTGCGCATCTCACAATGTTCCCAAGCCTTTATCCGTACCGCACAGCCGGTCCCAGAGCCGGAAATAGAGACCGTAATTGCAGCGGTAATCCTGGTGGTGCCGCTGATGATGGCTGGCCGTGATCAGCCAGTTTCCGGCACGGCCGCGCACGAGAAAACGGGGGAACAGCTCCCACCCCATGTGATTGGTGACTCCCATCACGGTCATGATCATCAGCACCACCCCCAGCATCGCGACATGGATCGGGATCAGGAAAACGAGGAGAGGGATCACGATTGCGCCGCTCAATGCCTCCCAGGGATGGAAGCTCATTGCGGCCCACGCGGTCGGCGGTCGGCTGGCGTGATGGACCGCGTGCATCATGCGAAACGCCCAAGGACGATGCATCAGCCGGTGCGTCCAGTAGAAATAGCCATCGTGAACCAGCAGATAGGCAAAAACCGATAAGGGCATCCACCAAAGCGGATAGGCATGCGGATTGGTATAAATCCGCGTCCAGCCCCGCGCCTGCCAGCCCCAGGCCACCAGCCCCGCAGGAATGCCGTAGATCGCTGCCGAAGCAAGGCTCCAGCCGATCTCGCGCCGGATCTGGCGGTTGAGGCCGTCATAGAGGCCAGGCCGCGTCATCCGCGTTGCCAGCGCGAAGCCCCCGCTCGTAACGAGATAGCGTACCGCCACGATTGCCGTCATCGCGGCTGCGGCAAGGGCGATCGCTTCCAGCATTGGTGGGTCTTACGCCGCCCGAGCCACGCGCGAAACCGCGGCGTCACTCCTTGGGCGGCGCACCCTCGGGTGATTTCTTGAAGAGTTTGCGCAACGCAATGATCGCGGTCACCAGCGCGGTGAGCGCGACGATCACGGCCGTGATGGCCTTCAGCCGGTCCGGGATGATGTCGATCGCATCCCAAATCTTCTGTCCCATGGTGCGCTCGATCTTCACCGACTGGCTGCGGGTTGTGCTGCGCAAGGGATAATGGGTGCCGTCCTGGGTCACCCCTTCGACCACGGTGGTCAGCGTCAGGACATGGGGATCGGGCTTGAGGGCGGTGACCTCCCATTGCCAGACCGTCTGGCTGTCGCGGAACACCTCCTGTGACGGAGGCGAGAGCGGCTTGATGGTGAAGCCCGCGCCTGTGAGCGTCGCGCGCATGAAGCGGCCCACGACCGGAGAATAAGACACCACCTTTCCGGGCAACTCGCCCACGATATCCTGGGGAGTCTGGGGCTTGGGCGGCTCCGGCGGCCTGGCGATGGCGGTCGCATGATGATGCGCGCGCGGGCGGTTCGCCTCGGTGACATTGGCATTGTCGTCTTCGGTGGCATTCGCCCCGGTATCGTTGGGATCGACAGCGTCTGTTTCGTTCGAGGCCGGGGCCGCTCCGTTGGCGGTCGCGGTTTCATCGGGCGCGGCGGGCGGGCTTTCCGGCGGCGGCAGGCCGACGGCCAGCTCCAGCACGACCGGCTTGTCGCGCACCATCACCTCTGGCGCGTTGAACGCCGCCACGCCCGCGCGGGCATTGTTCGCAACACCGGTCAGGTCGTCGCAATCCTGCTGCGTCAGGCGACGGCCGACCTCGGGACATGGCACGAGCCCGGCCGACGCTGCGGGCGCGGGCGCCGTTTCGTTGGTTTCGGCCGATACATTCTCGCTGGCATCGACGGCGGAGCTGTTCTCGCTCTTGTTGCAGCCGGGAAGCAGCAACAGGACCAGCAATGGCGCGGTTATCGTGCGGATCATTTGACGTCCCCCCGGGAGCCACGTCTGGACTGTATCACGATGTCGGATAGCCGAACAGGAACATGCCAACGCCACCGCGGGGCGGTGTTGGGTGCTTGCTGCCGGCATTCCGGTCACGCTTTCGCGACAACGCCGGAGGTATTGGCTGATCAGCGCGGACTTCCCTGCTCAAGGCTGTCCTAAAAGTCGATTGTTTTCGGCATCTGCCAACACCGGTCAGCTTCAGCAACACCTTGGGAGCGTCGGATTGTGAAATTGTGCTTCACACCCTGTCTGCATTATCGCGAATAGGCAGCTTCAACTTCCAGCGATACATCGGCGGGCAATCCGCTTTCGAGCCTCGAATGCACGACGATGAGGAAGCTGTAGATGCGCGATGCGCCATTTTCTCGCCGCGACCTCATTGTCGCCGCGAGCGGGCTGACCGTCGGCGCCGCTGTCGCAAACCCGGCCCGGGCGCTTACGGTTGAGCGCCAGGACTCGGATTTGCCGCGTGCATCCTGGCCCGATCCGGCGATGCCGCAGGTAACCCATCGGATCGTCGAAACCAATGGTATCCGCCTGCATGTCGCCGAGCAGGGAGAAGGCCCGCTCGTCATCCTGTGCCATGGCTTTCCGGAATGCTGGTATTCGTGGCGATACCAGCTCCCCGCATTGGCGAAGGCCGGATTCCGTGCGGTCGCCCCGGATCTGCGCGGCTATGGACGAAGCGACCGGCCCCAGGGGGTGGAGGAATATACCATCCTCCACAATATCGGCGACATGGTGGGCCTGGTCGATGCGCTCGGCGCCCCGGAGGCGGTTATCGCCGGGCATGACATCGGCGCGCCCATTGCATGGCAGGCGGCGCTTTTGCGTCCTGACCGCTTCCGCGCCGTCATCGCGCTCGGCCCGCCTTTCCGCTCGCGCGGCTTCGGCGATGCGGGGCCGCCGACGACGCTCATGCCGCACACCGACAAGGCTGTATTCTATCAGCTCTATTTCCAGACCCCCGAAGCGGAGGCGGGGCTCGCGCGCGACACGCGCCGCATGTTCCGATCGCTGCTCTACTCGCTTTCGGGCGACGGTTCGATCCAGACCGGCGCGGGCGGGCTCACCGCCGGCATGGTGCCCCGCAACGGCGATTTCCTGACCGAGCCGACCTCGCTGCCGCCCTGGATCCGCGAGACGGATATCGACGTCTATGTCGAGGAATTCGCGCGGAGCGGATTCGGCGGCGCCGTTAACTGGTGGCGGAACGTCGATCGCGGCTGGGAGCTCATGGCACCCTTTGCCGGCGCGACGGTCACCGTTCCGGCGCTCTATCTGGCCGGCGACCGCGACATCATCGCCGCCATTTTCCGGCGAGCCATCGTTGACCAGTCGGCCTCGGTCCCCAGGCTGCGGCCACCGATCATGCTGCCGGGCTGCGGCCATTGGACCCAGCAGGAGCGCGCCGCAGACGTGAACGCTGCGATCATCGACTTCCTTCAGACCCTTCCCATGACGATCCCGACCTGAAGGCGGGAGGCGCTTGTGACCCACCGCCGCTCGGCTTCGGCCGGGCACCTACCGCCCTCGGCCGATGCTCCGGAGGGCGGCCGAACCGAACCATAAGGAAGGAGCCGACATGTCGCCGCAAATCGTCTGCCTGACGCAGCTCAGCCTTGGCTATGTCCCCTGGCTGCTCTGTTTCGGCTTCTATATCTGGCCCAGGCTCAGGCGGATGGACCATTTCGATGCGCAGCGTGCGATTGCCGCGTTGCATAGCTTTCGGTTCTTCGCGCTCGCTTTCCTCATCCCGGGCATCGTCGGCCCCGATCTGCCCGAAGGCTTCGCCGCCTTCGCCGCTTATGCGAACTTCGCGACTGGCCTGCTCGCAATGCTGGCGCTCCTGTCCGCGCGAGCACGCTCGCTGTTCTGGATTTTCGTCGTCGCCTTCAATCTGGTGGGCGTGGGCGACATCGCGCTCGATTTCTTCCATGCGGTCAAATTCAACCTTCCGGCCGCCGCGGGCCAGTTGGGCGCCATGTATGCGTTCGTGATTCTCTACGTGCCCTTGCAGGCCATCACGCATGTCGCCGCATTCTATCTGCTTGCGCGGTCGAGCGCCGGCGCGGTCCGGCCGCTCGCCGGTGACGCGGCCATCTCGTGATTCCGGAAAGGGGATAAGACGATGGCCGGCATTAAGCCCGATCCCGTCCGCGACCACATCGCCGCCGCGATGCTGGGTCTCGGCTGGATCGGGATTGGCCTGATAGGTCTCCTTTATCGGGATTTCCTGTTGCAATATCAGCCCGTCCCCGCCGCTTTTCCGGCGAGACAGGGTCTCGCGATCCTGTGCGCCTGCGTGTCAGTCGCAAGCGGGATCGGGCTCGCGTTTGATCGAACGAGATTCTCCGCCGCGACAACCCTGGCCGCGCAGCAGGCCTTCTGGACCCTGATCGCTCAGCCGCTCATGCTCTGGCCATTTCCGCTGGCGGTCGGGCCGTGGATCGCGGTTGCGGAAAATGCGCTCATCCTGGCTGCGCTGGCGAGCCTCGCCGCCAACGAGCATCTGAAATCCGTCCTAGGGGGGCTCGATAGATCGGCGGTCGCCATCCTCACCGCTACGCGCCTGCTTTTCGCTCTTTGCTGCCTGATCTTCGCCGCTGGCCATTTCGCCTATCTCGGCCCCACCGCACGGATGATCCCCGATTGGTTGCCCGCCCGCTTATTCCTCGCTGGATTGACGGGCGCATTCCACCTCGCCGCCGCCGTCGGCCTGCTCACACGCCGATTTCGACGCCGTGCCGCTGAACTGGAAGCGGTGATGATGGGACTGTTTTTCCTGCTGGTCCATGTGCCGACCTTATCGGGGCCGCTGCCCTTTTTTGCCTCAACCTATCATGCCGTTCTCGTAGCGCTTGTAATTGCATGGTCGCTCGCGAGTTCGGCAGCGGTCATCGCCATCACGCTCCCCCGGCGAATAGCCGGCTGAACGGAGAGATCGCTTGGTCCTGCCGCGCGCATGCGTGCAGGTGCGGTCTTTACCTTGCGCGTAATCGACGCCCCGCGACTCCCGAGCGAATGCTTTCGTCGACATGGAGAATCTTATGCAGCGCCGTGACATATTGCTCTCTGCTCTCACCGTAACCGCAACCGCCTCCGTTTCACCGGCGGCGCGCGCTGCGCCGCCGCTCGGCGGCCGGGCACCTCAGGGTGTGCAGTCGCGCGATGGCGTGCATCTGTTCCATCGGGATTGGGGCGCGGGTCGACCGCTATTATTCGTGCACGGCTGGGCGCTCGATCATAGCGTCTGGAACTACCAGACCTTGTTCCTCGGCCAACGCGGGTTTCGATGCATTGCCTACGATTGGCGCGGGCACGGCCGGTCCGACGCGCCCGCGACGGCCTATGACCTCGACAGCTTCGCCGACGATATTGCGGCGATGATCGACGCGCTGAACCTGCGCGACGTCGTGCTGGTTGGCCATTCTACCGGCGGCGGGCACATAGTGCGCTATCTCGCCCGCCATGGTTCCGCGCGCGTCGCCAAGCTCGTCCTGATCGCGCCCACGATCCCATTCAACCTCCGGACGGAAGACAATCCGGAGGGTGCCCCCGCTAGTTATTTCGATGGCCTGCAGCAGGCCTGGGCCGACGACTTTCCCAAATGGATCGAAGACAACAAGGCGCCCTTCTTCACCCCTGACACCTCACCGGCAACGATGAACTGGATCGCCGACCTGATGCGCGGCGCCTATCTGCCGGCGATCAATCTTGCCCATCAATTCTATCTGCCCGTCGACCTTCGGCCCGACACGAAGCGGATCGACCGCCCGACGCTGATCCTGCAGGGGGACAGGGATGCTTCAGCTCCGCTGGACCTCACAGGTAGGCGTGCGGCGGCCTTAATCAACAACTCCGTGCTCAAGGTCTATTCCGGGGCTGGTCATGGTATCTTCATCACCCACCACCATCAGGTTAATCAGGACATCTTGGACTTCGTTTCCGCATGAGCCCGTCGACGCCGACCGGTGGCTCGTTCGGTGCGCTACTAAGGGCGTGGCGCACTCGGCGTTGCATGAGCCAACTCGACCTCGCCTGCGCGGCAGGCTCGTCAACACGCCATCTCAGTTTTCTCGAAACCGGACGCGCCAATCCGAGCCGGGAAATGGCGCTCACCCTAGCCGAGCATCTCGGCATGCCGCTCCGCGAACGCAACCGATTGCTGCTGGCTGCGGGGTTCGCGCCGCACTTCCCCGACAGGGCGCTTGCCCAAGGCAAAATCGCCCCTGGCAACCGGGCGCTTACCCTCGTGCTTTGTGCGCAGGAGCCGTGGCCGGCTTTGGCGGTCGACCGTCATTGGCATTTGATCGAGGCTAACCGGGCCGTGCCTCCTCTCCTCGAAGGCGTCGCTCCTGACTTGCTCCAGCCGCCGATCAACGTGCTCCGTCTATCGTTGCATCCAGATGGGCTCGCTCCGCGGATCGTGAATTTTGCCGAGTGGCGCTCGCACGTTCTGAAGCGGCTTTGCCTCGAAGTAAGCGCGAGCGCCGATCCAGCGCTCGAAAGGCTGCATGCCGAGCTCGCCGCCCTTCCCACTCCGCTACGGTCACGCGCGAAGAGTCCCGGCGTCGACCTTGGCGGCCTCGCTACCTCATTTGTTCTCGAAACCAGCCTTGGTCTGCTGAACCTGTTCACGACCACGACGGTGTTCGGAACGGCCACCGATGTAACGTTCGACGAACTCACGCTGGAAAGCTTCGTCCCGGCCGACGAGGCTTCCGGTGAAAGGCTGCGCGCGCTCCACGGCGCCTATATGGCGTCCGACGCTCCGAACCTGCAGGCGGCGGGGTGAGCACGCCTTTACCGGCCATGGCCCGCAGCCGGTGAGAAGCCAAGGAATAGTCAAACGCAACGCCAGTCATTTGTGTGATCGCCGCATAGGCTTATGAGGGGAAGGTGCGCTCCTCGCTGAAGCCCGACCTTCTGATCGCCGGTGGCGGCCTTGCCGGGGGGCTGATTGCGCTGGCGCTGGCGGAAAGGCGCCCCGATATTCGGGTGGCCATCGTCGAGGCCGCGCCACAGCTTGGCGGCAACCATATCTGGTCTTTTTTCGACACGGACATCGCACCGGCGGACCGGTGGCTGATCGATCCGCTCGTCGGACACCATTGGGATGGCCATGACGTCCGGTTCCCCGGACACAGCCGGTCCATGGCGGGCGGTTATAATTCGATCGAGTCCGAGCAACTCGACCGGCGGGTGCGCGCCGTCCTCCCTGCCGACGCGATCCTGACCGCGCGGATTGCCGACCTGGAGCCGCGGGCGGCAGTGCTGGGCGACGGGACGCGGATCGAGGCCGCGGCCGTGATCGATGCGCGCGGGACCAGCGACTTCGCGATGCTCGACCTCGGCTGGCAGAAGTTCCTCGGCCAATTGCTGCGGCTGGAGGCGCCGCATGGGCTTGTCCGGCCGGTGATCATGGATGCGACGGTCGATCAGAGCTGCGGCTATCGCTTCGTCTATCTGCTGCCCTTCGGCCCAGATCGGATCTTCGTCGAGGACACCTATTACAGCACGACTCCCGATCTCGACGCCGAGAGGCTTCGCCAGAATATTGCCGCTTATGCCGCCGGCCGGAGCTGGCGGGTCGCCGCGGTCGAGCGCGAGGAAATGGCGGCATTGCCGATCGCGATGGGCGGCAGCTTCGACCGGCTCTGGCCGGCGGACGATCGGGTGCCGCGCGCGGGGATGGCGGCCGGGCTGTTCCAGCCGATGACAGGCTATTCGCTGCCCGACGCGGTGCGCACCGCCGCCCGGATCGCCGCCATGCCCGATTTGTCCGCTCGGGCCTTGCGCGGCGAGCTCCGCGCCCTCTCCCACGTGGCATGGGCGCAACGCGGCTTTTATCGCCTGCTCGCGCGGCTGCTGTTCCGGGCCGCCGATCCGCCCGCACGCTATCGCCTGCTCGAACGCTTCTATGGGCTCGATGAAGGCTTGATCGGGCGTTTCTATGCAGGCCGATCGACCATCGCCGACCGGGTCCGCATATTGGCGGGCAAACCGCCGGTGGCCTTGCATCGCGCGCTAGGCGCGCTCAGGGAGCGGCGGTGACGCATCCCATGACCAGGACGGCGGTGGTGATCGGCGCCGGCTTTGGCGGATTGGCGCTCGCCATCCGCCTGCAATCGGCCGGCATCGCCACGACCGTCATCGAAGGCCGCGAGAAAGCGGGCGGGCGTGCCTACGCATGGGAGCGCGACGGCTTCACCTTCGACGCGGGGCCGACGGTTATCACCGATCCCGATTGCCTGAGGGAATTATGGGCGTTGTCGGGCCATGACATGGACGACGATGTGACCTTGCTGCCGGTCATTCCCTTTTACCGGCTCAACTGGCCCGACGGCACCAGCTTCGACTATTCGAACGACGAGCCCGCACTCCGCGCCGAAATCACCAAGCTCAATCCTGACGACGTCGCCGGATACGCCAAATTCCTCGATTACGCCGCGGGCGTCTATCGCGAGGGGTATCAGAAACTGGGGGCGGTCGCGTTCCTCGATTTCGCCTCGATGATCCGCGCAGCGCCTTCGCTGGCGCGATATCAGGCGTGGCGATCGGTCTATTCGGTAGTCTCGTCCTTCGTGAAGGACGAACGCCTGCGCCAGGCGCTCAGTTTTCACTCGTTGCTGGTCGGCGGCAATCCGATGACCACGAGCGCGATCTATGCGCTGATCCACAAGCTCGAGAAAGCCGGCGGAGTCTGGTTCGCCAAGGGCGGAACGCATGCGCTGGTGCGGGGGATGGTGCGGCATTTCGAACGGCTCGGTGGCACGATCCGGCTGGGCGACCCGGTGGTCGAGATCGAGACCCTGGACGACCATGCGCGGGCGGTGCGGACGCAGAGTGGCTGGTATGAGGCGTTCAACGCGATCGCCTCGAACGCGGATATCATGCACAGTTACCGGGACTTGCTCGGCTATAGCACGCGTGGACCGAGCGTGGCGGATAAGCTCGCGCGCAAGGCCTTCTCCCCTTCGCTTTTCCTGGTCCATTTCGGGGTCAGGGGGACCTGGCCAGGCATCCCGCATCACATGATATTGTTCGGGCCGCGCTACGAAGGTCTGCTGACCGACATCTACCGTAACGGCGTGCTGCCGGCCGATTTCTCGCTCTATCTCCACCATCCGACCGTGACCGATCCCAGCCTGGCGCCCGAAGGTTGCTCGACCTTCTATGCGCTCGCCCCGGTGCCGCATCTCGGCAAGGCGCCCCTCGACTGGGAGACGCTGCAGGAAGGTTATGCGGACAGCATCCTCGACGAGATCGAGCGGCGGCTGATGCCCGGGCTGCGCGACCGGATCGTCACGCGCTTCCATTACACACCGGTCGATTTCGCGCGCGATCTGAACGCGCACCTGGGATCGGCGTTCAGCCTGGAACCCCTGCTCATCCAATCCGCCTGGTTTCGGACGCACAATCGCGACGACCGCATCCGCAACCTCTATTTCGTCGGCGCTGGCACGCATCCCGGCGCGGGTATTCCGGGCGTGGTCGGTTCGGCTAAGGCGACCGCCGCTTTGATGCTGGAGGATATGTGAACCGTCTCGCCGTTTATTGTGGCTCGGCCTCGCCCGCCGACCCGCGCTATATCGAACATGCCCGCTATGTCGGGCGCGCGCTGGCCGAGCGGGGCATCGGCGTGGTCTATGGCGGCGGCCGGCTGGGGCTGATGGGCGCGGTCGCGGATGGCGCGCTGGAGGCGGGCGGCGCGGTGATCGGCGTGATTCCCGAGGCTTTGGTCAATCTGGAGGTCGCGCATCGTGGCCTGACCGAACTCCACGTCGTCAAGACGATGCACGAGCGCAAGCAGGCCTTCACCGATCTGTCCGACGGCTTCGTCACCTTGCCGGGCGGCACGGGCACGATGGACGAATTGTGGGAGGCGTTGAGCTGGGCGCAGCTGGGTTATCACAGCCTGCCGGTCGGACTGCTCAACGAGAATGGCTATTATGACGGCATCCTCGCTTTCTGGCGGCAGATGCAGGAGGTCGGCTTCCTGCGCCCGCAGCATCGCGACCTGCTGATCGCGAGCGACGAGCTTGACGATCTGCTCGCACGGATGGCGGCGCACGCGCCCGCCAAGCCGATCACGAGCATGCGCGCGGAGGAGCTTTGACGCTGGACCGCGCCGGCCTGGTCGAAGCGGCGCGGCAGTCGATCGCACGCGGGTCCAAATCGTTCGGGCTGGCCTCGACGCTGTTCGACCGTCCAACGCGGGAACGTGCCTGGCTGCTCTACGCCTGGTGCCGCGCCTGCGACGACCTCGCCGACGGGCAGGAGATGGGGCACGGCATGCGGATCGTCGCCGATCCGGCGGCGCGGCTGGCGCTCATCCGCGACAGGACCGCGCTGGCATTGGCGGGCAAGCCTAGCGGCGAGCCCGCGTTCGACGGCTTCGGCGTGGTGGCTCGCGAATGCGCCATCCCTACCAAGCTCGCCGATGACCTGATCGCGGGCTTCGCGCTGGATGCCGAGGGGTGGCGACCCCGCTCGGAGAACGATCTGTATCTTTACTGCTACCACGTCGCGGGCGCGGTCGGGGTGATGATGGCATTGGTGATGGGCGTTTCGCCCGATGACGAAGCCACGCTCGATCGCGCCTGTGACCTCGGCATCGCCTTCCAGCTTGCCAATATTGCGCGCGACATTTGCGAGGATGATGCTGCGGAGCGCTGCTATCTGCCGATCGACTGGCTGGTCGAGATGGATATCCCTGCCGGCGAACATGTGAAGCCGGCTTACCGTCATCGGCTCGCGCTGCTGACGCAAAGGCTGGCGAAGCATGCCGCGGCCTATGAGGCGAGCGCGCGGGCAGGCACCGCCGCCCTCCCCTTTCGCGCCGCATGGGCGGTGCTGGCGGCGGCGGGCATCTATGGCGATATCGCGCGCAAGGTGGCCGAAGCGGGCGACCGTGCTTGGGACCATCGCGTGACCACCAGCAAGGCGGCCAAAATCGGGTGGGTCGGAAGAGCTTTTTTTCGGGCCCTTGCGAGGCGCGGCGCGGGCGAGCGATCGGCAGAGCTATGGACACGGGCCTGTCATGCCGGGCATGTTCCGGCATCCACCGGCAGGCAAACGCCACGCCATCCAGTGGACCCCGGAACAAGTCCGGGGTGACGATGGGTTAGTCGAGACGCGGTTCGCGCACCCCGGCTTTGCGTCCCCTCGCCAATTCCGCCTTTAGCATCTCCGGCCTCGGTGCGACCAGGAAGCCGAAACTGACCGTGCCATGCTTGGTCTCGACCACATGGTGCAGCCGATGCGCCTGGACGATGCGCTTCATATAGGTCGAGCGCGCGACGAAGCGGCCGGGCAGGCGTTGGTGCACGATCCAGTCGTGGAAACCGAAATAGATGGCGCCATAGGCCGCGATCCCCGCGCCGATCCAAATGCAGCCCCACCACCATCCCAAGCGCACGCCGCCGAGCAGCAGGACGACCGACGGCACGGCGAAGATCACCGCATAGAGGTCGTTCCACTCGAACGCTCCCTTGCGCGCGCGATGATGGCTCGCGTGCAGGAACCATCCCGGCCCGTGCATCACCCAGCGATGGGCGGCGTAAGCGAGACCCTCCATCGCGGCGATGGTGAGAAAGAACAGCAACAGGCCGATGACGGTCGACATTTGAAGAGCCCTATAAGCCGCTTCGGTTCATTCAGCCATTTTTCAGGCTACAAGGTCTCTAGGGGCGAAATGAAACATGCTCTTCTGCTTTTGCCCGCTTTTGCCCTGCTTGCCGGTTGTGCCGTCACGCCCGAGCAACGCGTCAACGCCGCGCTGCGCGATGCAGGCGTGCCGCCCCGCGTCGCAAGCTGCATGGCCGAGCGGATGGCGGCCAGGCTTTCGATCGAGCAGCTCAAGGAATTGAAGCGCCTCGCCGCGCTTCGCGAGCCTGGCGAGTCGACCGGGCCGAAACATATCCTGCGGAGCGTCGAAGCGATCGGCGACCCCGAAATCGTGCGTGTGACCACCCGCGCCGCGGTCGGATGCTATATCGCGGGATGAAGCCTTGCCTTGAGGGCCTCGGCTGGTAGAGGAGCCCCGCTCCTCTTCCCTTCGAGTCCGCAAGGAATCGCCTCTCCATGAATATCCACGAATATCAGGCCAAGGAATTGCTCGCGAAGTTCGGCGTCGCCGTGCCGCTGGGTTTTGCCGCAATGAGCGTTGACGAAGCGGTTGCAGCCGCCGGCAAGCTGCCTGGGCCGATCTATGTCGTGAAGGCGCAGATTCATGCGGGCGGCCGCGGCAAGGGCAAGTTCAAGGAACTGCCCGCCGATGCCAAGGGCGGCGTTCGTCTCTCCAAGTCGATCGACGAGGTTCGCGCCAACGCGACCGACATGCTCGGCAATACTTTGGTGACGATCCAGACCGGCGAAGCGGGCAAGCAGGTCAACCGCCTCTACGTCACCGACGGCGCCGACATCGCCAAGGAATATTATCTCTCGATGCTGGTCGATCGCGCCAGCGGCCGGATCGCGATGGTCGTCTCGACCGAAGGCGGCATGGACATCGAGACGGTCGCACACGAGACGCCCGAGAAAATCCGCACGATCACGATCGATCCGGCCGAAGGCTTCCAGCCCCATCATGGCCGCGCGGTCGCCTTCGCGCTCAAGCTGACCGGCGACCTCAACAAGCAGGCGGTCAAGTTGGCCGGCCAGCTGTATGACGCCTTCGTCGGCACCGACATGGCGATGCTCGAAGTGAACCCGCTGGTCGAGACGACCGACGGCAAATTGCTGGTGCTCGACGCCAAGGTCTCGTTCGACTCGAACAGCCTCTACCGCCACCCTGACGTACTCGCGCTGCGCGACGAGACCGAGGAGGATCCGGCCGAGGTCGAAGCTTCGAAGTACGACCTCGCCTACATCAAGCTCGACGGCAATATCGGCTGCATGGTGAACGGCGCGGGCCTCGCCATGGCGACGATGGACATCATCAAGCTGAATGGCGCCTTCCCCGCCAACTTCCTCGACGTCGGCGGCGGCGCCAGCAAGGAGAAGGTGACCGCGGCGTTCAAGCTGATCCTGAGCGATCCGGCGGTGAAGGGCATATTGGTCAACATCTTCGGCGGCATCATGCGCTGCGACATCATCGCGGACGGCATCGTCGCGGCGGCGAAGGAAGTGAATTTGTCGGTGCCGCTGGTCGTGCGTCTCGAGGGCACCAACGTCCAGCAGGGCAAGGACATCCTCGCCAATTCGGGCCTGCCGATCGTGGCGGCGGACGATCTGGGCGATGCGGCCAAGAAGATCGTCGCACAGGTCAAGCAGGCGGCGTAAGCACTGCCCCCCTCCCGCAAGCGGGAGGGGGAATATCCGCGCCAACCCGCAACCGCTTTACGTATACGTTAAGCACCTGCTATTCCCTCGACCAACGCGGCGTTTCGGGTCTAGGGGCCCGTAATGCCGAATTTCGGACAGAGGATGCGATGAAGATACTCGTGCCCGTGAAGCGGGTGATCGACTATAACGTCAAGCCGCGTGTGAAGATGGACGGGACGGGGGTCGATCTGGCCAACGTCAAGATGTCCATGAACCCGTTTGACGAGATTGCCGTCGAAGAGGCGATCCGCCTCAAGGAAAAGGGTGCCGCGACCGAGATAGTGGTGGTCTCGGTCGGCCCGCAGAAGGCGCAGGACACGCTCCGCACCGCGCTCGCGATGGGCGCCGACCGCGCGATCCTGATCCTGTCCGACGAAGAGGTCGAGCCGCTGGGCGTGGCCAAGCTGCTGAAGGCGGTGATGGACGAGGAGCAGCCCGGCATCGTGCTGCTCGGCAAACAGGCGATCGACGACGATTCGAACCAGACCGGCCAGATGCTGGCGGCTTTGTCGGGTCGTCCGCAGGGCACGTTCGCATCCAAGGTCGAAGTGAAGGGCGCGCAAGTGGAAGTGACGCGCGAGGTCGATGGCGGGCTCGAGACGGTGTGCCTCACCCTCCCCGCGATCGTCACGACCGACCTGCGCCTCAACGAGCCGCGTTATGCGAGCCTGCCTAACATCATGAAGGCCAAGACCAAGCCGATGGCGACCAAGACGCCCGCCGATTACGGCGTCGACATCGCCCCGCGCCTGACCACGCTCAAAGTCGAGGAGCCGGCCAAGCGGCAGGCGGGCGTCAAGCTCGGCTCGGTCGACGAGCTGGTCGCCAAGCTCAAGGATCTGGGAGTGGTCGCATGAGCGTGCTGGTTCTCGTCGAACATGAAGCGGGCGTCCCCAGGGACGCGTCGCTCTCCACCATCACCGCCGCGCAGAAACTGGGCGAGGTCCATGCTTTGGTCGCCGGGTCCGGCGCGGAGGCCAAGCAGGCCGCCGATGCCGCCGCGAAGATTGCGGGCGTGGCCAAGGTGCTGCTTGCCGACGACGCGGCTTACACCAACATGCTGGCCGAGAATGTCGCGCCGTTGGTGGCGGATCTGGCCGGCGGCTATGACGCTTTGCTGTTCAATGCGACCTCGATCGGCAAGAATGTCGCGCCGCGCGTCGCGGCGATGCTCGACGTGATGCAGATTTCGGACGTCCTGTCGGTCGAGAGCGCCGACACGTTCACGCGGCCGATCTATGCCGGCAATGCGATTGCGACCGTCAAATCGTCCGATACCAAGAAAGTGCTCACCGTGCGCGGCACCGCCTTCGCCAAGGCCGCTGCGACCGGTGGTAACGCCAGTGTCGAGGGCGTGACGGGCAAAGGCGATGCGGGGCTCTCCAGCTTTGTCGGCGCCGAGACGAGCAAGTCCGAGCGCCCCGAGCTGACCAGCGCCAAGGTGGTGGTATCGGGCGGCCGCGCGCTGGGATCGTCGGAGGATTTCCACCGCGTGATCGATCCCCTCGCCGACAAGCTTGGCGCTGCGGTCGGCGCAAGCCGCGCGGCGGTCGATGCGGGCTATGCCCCCAACGATTATCAGGTCGGCCAGACCGGCAAGATCGTGGCGCCCGAAGTCTATGTCGCGATCGGTATCTCCGGCGCGATCCAGCATCTTGCGGGCATGAAGGACAGCAAGACGATCGTCGCGATTAACAAGGACGAGGATGCACCGATCTTCCAGGTCGCGGACCTGGGCCTGGTCGGCGATCTTTTCCAGATCGTGCCCGATCTGACCGCGAAACTATAGCCCGGGCGAGAGATGAGACTTGGCAGGCGTGGGGCGCGGCCGGGCCGGGCCCGGCGCGCCACATGTCGCCGCAGGACAATCCGCCAGATCGGATATTTCCGGCCGGCCGCGTTAATCTTGCAGTATGCATGGCCATCCTAAAAAGCTGGCCGTGTCGCTGAGCTTCTTCTCGCCCGCACCTCGCCCCGCCAACGAGCGCGAGCGCCAACGTGCGGTGGACGCGTCGGGCGTGCTGCGTGCGCCGCCCGACCCGGTGCTCCATCATCTGGTGACGAAGACGGCTCGCTTGTTCGACGCGCCGATGGCCGGGCTTTCGATCATCGACCGCGACCGGATGTGGTTTGCGGCGCGGGTCGGAATCGACGTGCCGGCGACATCGCGCGCAATTTCCTTCTGCGCGCATGCCATCCTTCACCCCGATAAGCCGTTGGTGATCGCGGACGCGCTTTCGGATGAAAATTATGCGGGCAACCCGTTCGTTCAGAACGATCCCAATGTCCGCTTCTACGTCGGCATGGCGGTACTCGGGTCCGACGGCCATCCGCTCGGCACGTTGTTCGCGAGCGATGCCCGCCCGCGCGACGGCGCGCTGCCGCTGGCGCAGCTTGTCCGACTGGCTAAACAGGCCGGGCAGGCCATTGCCGATCTCGACCGCAGCGAGGCGGCCGCCTGAGCATCCCGGAGCGCACGAACAACCACGCTCCGCCGACCAACAGCACGATCCGAGACTTACGCAATTGCGCTGAAAACCGTAGCAATGTGTCATGGATCCGGTCGAACCTGCCCAGAATGACGGCGGTCTGTCCGCCAACAGGGTTGCGATCCTGACGATCCTGCTGTGCTGGACCACGCAGTTCGTGCTGCTGACCGCGCAGATGGCCGCCGCCGAGCGCGCGATGAACATGCCAGTGATGACGCGATCCGAGCTGACCGCGCGTGCCAGCATGTCGATCGTGGGCATCATGCTATCGTTCGGCATTGCCTTCACGCTCAAACGGATGCGGGCGACGCCGCTTGGCCCGCGCATCGCGGTTGCGGCGGCCGGATCGGTGGTGGCGTCGGTGCTGCACGCAGTCGCCAATTTTGGGCTGTTCTCGCTGTTCATGTCCGAAGCCTCGATGCAGCGCGCGACGGTTGCCTCCTATTTCGCCGCGACAACCGTCTGGTTCTGGACCTACGGCACGACCGCCGCCTTGCTGCTGGTCATCTATTATCATGCCGATCTGCGCGAGCGGGACCGGCGGCTCACACATTTGCGCGCGGTCGCGCAGTCGGCGCAGATCAAGGCGCTGCGCTACCAGCTCAACCCGCATTTCATGTTCAACACATTGAACTCGATCGCGTCGCTCGTCGGCCGCAAGGAGACCGAGGAAGCCGAGGCGATGGTCGAGAATCTGTCCGACTTCCTCCACACCACGCTTGAGCTCAACCCTGAGGACGACATCACGCTCGCGCGCGAGCTGGAGCTGCAGGAGCTCTATCTCAGCATCGAAACCGCGCGCTTTCCCGACCGGCTGCAGGTCGACGTCGATGTGCCCGAAGACCTGCGCGAATTGCTCGTACCGAGCCTGATTACGCAGCCTTTGGTGGAGAATGTGATCAAGCATGCGGTGCGCAAGAGCACCAAGCCGGTCTCGCTTCACATTGCAGCGCGCCGCGACGCGGATATGCTGGAGCTCACCATCCGCAACAGCTTCGGTGACATGGAAGGGCCGCGACGCGGACCGCCCGGCATCGGCCTTTCCAACGTCGATGAGCGGTTGAGCATGCGCTATCCGGGGGCGAGCCGCTTCACCACCGTGACGGACGCGGGAGGCTTCTATGTCCGCCTGTCGCTGCCTGCGATCCATGCGGAGGCGCGGGCATGAGGGTCGTGGTGTGTGACGACGAGATTCTCGCGGTCGAGCGGCTCGTCCGGATGCTTTCCAAGTTCGACGACGTCGTGATCGAGGGCAGCGCGCAAAATGGCCGCGACGCGCTCACCCTAATCGACCGCTACGCGCCCGATGCGCTGTTCCTCGATATCGAGATGCCCGCGCTAGATGGTTTCGACGTGGTCGAGGCGCTTGCCGCGGACGCCAAGGCGAGCCCGCCCCTGATCGTGTTCGTGACCGCCTACCCGCAATTCGCGGCGCACGCTTTCGATACGGGCGCGATCGATTTCTTGATCAAGCCCGTGCGCCATGCGCGGCTGGAAACTGCGGTGATGCGGCTGCGCGACGTGATCGAGCAGCGCGACGCACGCCGGCGATTGGCCGAGCTCGCCAGCCAGATCGACGCGCTCCGCGCCGAAGGCGGCTCTGCCGGGGCACCGTCCAACGAAATCTGGGTCCACCGTCGCGCCGAACGGGTGCGCGTTGATCTGGATATGGTGGAGATGGTCCAGGCCGAGGGCGAATATGTCCGCCTGTTCGTGCGCGACCAGAGCTATCTGCACCGCGCCTCGATCGGCTCGATCGCGGCGCGGCTCGATCCGAACCGCTTCATGCGCGTGCACCGATCCTATGTCGTGCGGCTTGACCTGATCGCCAAGATTCGCCGCAAGGCCGCCGGGGGCTATTCGCTGCTTTTGACGGGCGGCAACGAAATTCCCCTGGGGCGGCTTTATCGGGCCGATCTGTTGCGACACGCGCACGGCTGACCCTGAAGAAGCTGGATTGGCCCCTCTAGTGCGGCTTGGCGAGCAGCTCTTCGGTGCGTGTGTAAGCGGAGTGTTTGGGCTCCTCTTCCAGCGGCACGTCGGTCGCGAAATAGGCGACGCCTTTGCCTAAGCCGGCATCGATCCAGAGACCCGAGCGCAATCCATAGGCATCCCCCGCATGGCCGAAACGCCGCCGGCCATCGCCGAAGGGATCGTCGTGGCAGCCGGCCCTTTGTGTCGAGAGCAGCATCGTCGCGATCCCGTAGCTGCAGATGAAGCCAGCCTGATGATTGCCCGCGGGGTCCTCTCCGGTATCGCCATTGCTGCCGTCATAGACCCAGAGCGGCGTGCCTAACGTCGCGACAGAGGATGGGCTGAGCAGATGCACTCCGTCCAGACTGCCCCGGTTGAGCAGCATTCGCCCAACCCGGGCGAGATCGTGTGCCGAAATATAGAGTCCACCCTGCGGCGAGAAGATCGCGCCGTTGCGACCGAGCCTGTAGCGGGATAGGTCGCAGCTGCCGTCGCCCGCGCGCGTCACCGGGCAGGCGGGCCGAACCCTATGATTGTCATCCCGCGTGACTTGGCCCTTGCGGTATTGGACGACGATCCGGCTTACCGCCGCGTCCGAGCAGGTCGTGAAATTGTAGCAGGCGTCGAGCTTGAGCGGCGCGAGCACGAGACGATGCATGAGCTGGTCGAAGCGCTCGCCAGTGGCGCGTTCCATGACAGAGGCTACGACCGGGAAATTGAGATTGGTGTAGCGGAAGAAGCTGCCCGGGGCGTGCTGGCTATCCCACACTTTCGGGTCCTGAAGCACGGTGCGGAGATCGGCATCGAGCGGCAGGACATAGTCGATCCCGTCGGTCAGGCTCGACCGGTGCGAAAGCAAGAGCCGCAATGTGATCGGCCTATCCGGAAAAGCCGGATTGCGCAGGGGATAGCCGAGCAGATCGGAAACGTCGGCGTCGAGGTCGAGCCTGTGCTGCTCGACCAGCCGCATCACGCCGAGCGCGACCACCAGCTTGGAAATCGAGGCGATCCGTACCGGATCGCCCGCGGTGACCTTCCGGCCCGCGCCGATGTCGGCAAGACCTGCAACCTGGACCGAGGTCTCGCCATGTCGGTCGAAGGCCACGCGCACGCTGGCGGCGGGTTGGGTGACGGCAGCGAGGAGGAACAGGGAGATCATGGCAATGTGGACGGGGCCGCGGCCGAAGCCACGACCCCGGGGCGCTTAGAACTTGAGTTCGACCAGGAAGTTGAAAGACCGCATGCGCGGATCCGCGACGCGTGGCTCCCAATTGCTGCCCGAGCCGTTGTTAGAATCGTAGGAGATCGCGAACGGTGGCTTGGTGTTGAGCAGGTTCTTGACGCCCAGCACGAACCGCATGTGATCGATGCCGGTGTAGCTGGCGGACAGGTTGTAAAGGACATAGTCCTTCACGCGCACCACATCGTTCGACGGATTGAACGTGCCGGCCAGCACGCCCGGCAGAACCTGGTTCTTATAGCCTTCGCGGAAGAGCTGCGTCAGCGAGATGCTCCACGTGTCGGCGGCATAGCTGACATAGGCATTATGCTTCCAGCGGATGCCGAGGTCCGCAGCCAGCGAATAGACGCCGAGCTCATCGATCGTCGCGGCGGCGGCATTCACCTTCTCCTGCTTCTTGAGCAGGTAGGTGCCGTCGATCCCCGCGCCGATCGTGCCGCCCAGCGCGCGGAACGAGCCGCGCATGGTCACGTCGAGCGCGTCGGTCTTGGTGCCGCCCGAATTGGCATAGGTCTGATCGACCGCAAGCAGGGTGCCCGAGCCGTTGCGGATGAAGCGGTCCTTCAGCGCCTCGTAATTCTGGAAGATATACTGGAGCGGCAGAACCTGGATCGTGTTCTTGCGGTTGATCCGCCACCAGTCGACGCTCGCGCTGAAGTGTGCGGAAGGTTCGAACACGGCACCGCCGCCATATTCCTTCGCCGTCTCCGGCCCGAGCTTCAGGTTGCCGCCGTTGATGATGTCGATCGAACGCGACAGCGATGGGCAGCCCGCGGATTCGTTGACCTTGCCACCTGGGCAGTTCTTCGGATCGGCGAAGTCGGCGCCGGTGTAGAGCGAAGACGTATCCGGATTGAAGATCTGGTTGAACGCCGGCGCGCGGAAGGCGGTGTTGTAGGACGCCCGGAACATGAGCGACTTGATCGGGCGGAATTTCAGGCTGAGGTCCGGATTGGTCGTCGTGCCGAAACCCGAATAATGATCGATGCGCCCCTTTGCGTCGAACTCGAGGCTGGTGAGGATCGGGATCAGCAATTCGGCATAAGCAGCCTTGATGTCGCGATGCACGCCACTGAGCGCATTGCCATTGTCGTAGGGCGCGGCGATGACCGTGCGCTGCACAGAGCGCGTATCGCCCGTGAACTTATATTCCTCGCGACGATAATCGACGCCTGCGGCCATCTTGACCGTCCCGCCCGGTAGATTGAACAGCGAACCGCTGACCGAACCATCGGCCTGCTTGACCGAATATTTGCCGGCATAGAGGACCAGGCCCTCGGCCGAAGCCGCGGCGATTGCCTGCCGGCCAGCCACGCTCTGGGATTCGCCGGGGAAGAGGAAGGGATCAACCGCGCCGCTGTTGAGCGCCGCGACCAGCGCATCCTGATAATAATAACCAGTGCCGAGCGTCGAGTGCGACTTGCTCTGCGCATAGGAGACGCCCGCGTCGTAATTCCAGTCGCCCAAGCCAAGCGGGCCGGTGGCGGAAAGTTCGGCACGAAGGGTGTCGGTCTTCGTCGTGATGGCGCGTTCGCCACACTCCATGCAGCGCCAGCGATAGGCGAAGCCACTGCCGTAGGGGACCGTCGACGCGAGCGTTGGGAAGGCTCCGATCAGTGTTTTGTAGACCCGCGCATAAGCCGCATCGTTCACGCCGGGAACGAGCTTGTACGAATAATTCTGCGTGGTCGTGTTGGGCGTGATCTGAACCTGCGAGAAGCGCTTCTCGGAATCCGCGCTTGAACCGGTGAGTTCCAGCGCGATCTCATGGCCGCCGAACCGGGCCGCAGCACGGCCGTAATACGTGAGCGTGTTGAGTTTCTGCTGGAGATAGACGTTCTTGCCCGTGTCGAACGAGCAGGCGAGCGCATTGCCGGGCGCACCCCACACGTCCTGATCGTAAATATCCTGGTCAGGCACGGCGTTACATCCTGCCTGACCGGGCAAGCGCAGCAAATTGATGCCGCCGGTCGCGCGTTGCGTGGTGCTGCCCGGCAGGAAAGGAAAGGCGCTCGACGCGGGGAAAGCGGTGCCGGCAAGGTTGACGATCGTGGCGAAGGGCGTTCCGCGCGTATCGACGCCAAGGCCGCGATCGTGCTGGAAGGTATTGATCCAGCCACGCGAATGCGCCTCGAGCGGCGACACCCAGCTGTAGCCGACCGTGCCCATGATATTGAAATGCTGCTCGTCGAGATCGCCATAGCCCGCGATCGCCGACAGGCGGTAGATCGGCGAGTCGCCATATTGCGAAATGTCGCTGTAGCCCGACGCGCCGAAGCCCTTGTAGTTCTTCTTAGTGATGAAGTTGATCACCCCGCCGATCGCGTCGGTGCCGTACACGGCGGACGCGCCGGCCTTGAGGATTTCGACATGGTCGATCGCCATGAACGGGATCTGGTTGACGTCCACGGCCGCACCGGTCGTGCCCTGAGCGGCAACGCGACGGTTGTTGAGCAGGACGAGCGTGGCGGCCGAACCCTGCCCGCGCAGATTGGCGTAGGAGGCGCCATTATTGCCACGCCGTTCGGCGGTCACGACATCCGAATTGGACGCGAGATTGTCCGAAGCATTGCCGTTATCGGTCAGGAAGGCGACAAGCTGTTCCGGGCTGGAAATGCCGTTGCGCTGGATTTCCTGCGTGGTGATGATCTGCAGCGGCAAGGCGCTGTTGTTCGGATTCTGACGGATGCGCGAACCCGTGACGATCACCTCGCCCGCGTCGCGCGCGCCGGTTGGAGTCGCCGCCTCCTGCGTCGTGTTGGCATCGGGAACAGTCTGCGCCGAAGCGGCGAAAGGCGCGGCGACGGCCAACGCAAACAATGCCGTGCCCGAGATCAGCGAAAGCTTGGATGTGGTCATGTCGGTGCCCCCTTCTGTCCACATGTGGAAAGTCGAACGTTCATGGAACTGAAAGAAAAGCTAACATGCGATTCTGGGCACGCCAGCGATTATGAAGCCGGTTCCATTGCGGGATGACTTCCGTTGCAACGCGGCAACACCCTGGTTGACGGATCGTCGCAGGCGAGCGAGCCTGCGTTCGAAATGACGGCGGATCAATTTCTTATCGGCGCGCGCCGCTTTGGCTGAGCCCGCTGTCGCACCGCGCCCGCCGCTCGGCCGGCTCGCGCTGTACCTGCTGCTCGGTTTTTCGGCCGGCCTGCCCTTCTACATGTTCAACGCGGTGCTGCTGCTGCGCCTGGCGCGGCATGACGTCGATATCGTGCTGATCGGTTTCTTCGCCTGGGTGGCGCTGCTGCCGACCTTCAAATTCGCCTGGGCGCCCCTGCTCGACCGCTTCGCGATTCCCGGCTTCAGCCGCTTCTGGGGCAATCGCCGCGGCTGGATCATGCTGTCGCAGCTCGGCATCTTCCTATCGATGGTCGCGATGGCGGCCACGTCGGGCGACAAGAGCCTGCCGCTTACCGCCTTGTTCGCGGTGCTGCTCGCTTTCTGGACGACGACGCTGGAGGTTGCCGCCGACGGCTGGCGGATCGAACTGGCCCCGACCCAGGCCGAGCAGGGGCCGATGGTCGCCGCCAACCTCTGGGGCTATCGCGGCGCGATGGTCGCGGCGGGCAGCGGTGCGGTCTATGTCGCGGGCCAGCTCGACTGGACGTGGGCCTATCTGGCGATCGCCGCGGCCGCCTTCCTGCCCTTCCCGATCCTGTGCGCGATGCGGCCGACCGCGCCCTCTCCCCCCGGCGGCAGAAGGCTTGAGGCGCTGGCGACGGGGCTGGTCGCGAGCGTCGTGATCCTGCTTCTTTCGGTGGCGGCGACCGCGGCGATCGGGTGGGTCATGCTCGCTGTGGCCGCGCAGATTGGGATCAGCAGCAAGAGCAATGTCACGCCCTTCGTCCTGGCAATCGCCTTGCTGCCGTTCGTGGTTCTGGCGCTGGCCCTGCCGCGGATCCGGCGGATGCCCCCCGACGCGCCCGCGCTGCGATCGACGGCGATCGGGCCCTATGTCGATATCTTCTGGCGCTATGGCTATCGCGTGCTGCCCTTGCTGGGGTTCGTCGCCATCTATCGCATGGGCGACGTGATGACGCTGACGCTGTCGCACCCTTTGTGGAACGCGCGCGGCTACAGCCTCAACCAGATCGCATTCGCGGACGGCTGGATCGCCCTCCCCGCGAGCATGGCCGGCGTTACGCTTGGCGGCTGGCTCGCCGTGCGCTGGCCGCTTCGACTGGCGCTGACCGCAGCCGCACTTGGGTCCGCGATCGGCAATTGGGTGTTCGTGTGGTTGTGGAAAGTCCCGCCCAGCAACTTCGTCATCTACCTGTCCGCCGGCATGGACCAGTTCGCGCACGGGCTCGAAGGTGCCGTGTTCGTGGTCTATCTGTCGATGCTGGTGAACCCGCGTTATCCTGTCGCCCAATATGCGTTCCTGTCGGGCTTCGCCTTCCTGCTTCCGCGACTGGTGGCGGGCGCGAGCGGGGCGATGCAGACGCGGATCGGCTATGACGGCTTCTTCTGGCTGGCGGGCGGATTAAGCGCGGCGGCGATCCTGATCCTGCCGTTCATCGCCAACCTCAAAGCGCGGACGGACGGCGGGTGATCGACGCCGCCTTCGCCCCGGCCGCCGCGGCGATCGCGGAAGGGCACATTCCGTGCGCGGCGCTGGGCATCGTCCGTGCGGACGGGCGGCGCGCGATGCGCCACGCCGGCATGGCGGCCTTGGTGTCCGAGGCCGAGGTGCTGACGGAAGATCATTGGTTCGACCTCGCCTCGCTCAGCAAGGTGATCGCAACTACGACGATGATCCTGACGCTGGCCGATCAAGGCCGGATCGACCTCGACCGACCGCTGACCGATGCCATTCCCGATTTGCGCCAGTATGACGTCGCCAATGCCGCCGAGCGCCGGCTGACCTTCCGCGACTGCCTGACGCACAACACATTCCTGCCCGCGGTCGAGCCGATTTACACTTATGGCGACGATCCGGACCGGCTGCGCGCGTTCGTGCTGCAGCGCGAGTGGCGGCATGGACCGCCCGTTTATTCGGACATCAACTTCATCCTGCTAGGTATCGCGTTCGAACGGCTTACCGGGCGCTCGCTGCGCGATTGGCCGCTTGGGCCGGGTCTGAGTTACGGCCCCCCTCCCGGCCCCGCGGTCGCCACCGAAGCATGCAGTTGGCGCGGGCGGGTATTGAAGGGCGAAGTGCACGACGAGAATTGTTTCGCGCTGGGCGGAGCAAGTGGCCATGCCGGGTTGTTCGGCACGGTCGCAGGCGTGCTCGACTTCGCGCAGGGCCTGCTCGACGGGAGCGGCGTGACGCCCTTCATGCTCGAGGAAATCCGCACCCGCTGCCGCGACGACCGCACCTGCGGCTGGGAGAAGAAGTTCGCCGGCTGGCATGGCGGGAACGCCTGCTCGGCCGAGACGATCGGCCATACCGGCTTCACGGGCACGGGCCTGTGGGTCGATTTCGAGCGCGGGGTGGCGTGGACATTGCTTACCAACCGGGGGCACCCGACGCGGCATCGCGAGACCGGGATAGCCGAGCTGCGGCAGGCGACCGGCGAGGCGGTGATCAGGGTCATCTGACGACGGGCTTTCTGCCCCGGTCGCGGCGGTGGCGTATCCTTTGGTCGGGCGAGGTCGACCAAATCGGGGCAATGACGGCTTTCGGCAATTGCCGATTGCGGGAAGAGCCCCGATCCGGTCAGCGCGGGCGGATGGAAGGGAAGCGAGCGCCAAAGAGGAAGCCCGCGTTGAATTTCCCCGTCAGATCTCCGCCTTGCGCGCAGCCAACAGGTCACCGACCAGCCATAGGGCGGCCGCCATGCAAAGGCTGATTCCGGCGCCCGCCCAGCGCAACCATTCTGTCGGATGCGTGACCGCTCCCGGCAGCCACACGAGCACCGCGAAGCCGACATACATCAGCGCGCCGAGCCGCGTTGCCGGCACCGCAAGCCGGTTCGCGATCAGACCCAGGCCGACGGCGAGGTGCCCCACCCCCGTCGCGACGGCCCAGAAAACCTGGCCGCCAGGTATCCACGCCGGCACCATCTCGGCAGTGGGTTTGAGCCCGGCGATGTGGGCAAACGCGAACAGGATCGAGCAGATGCCGAACGCGATACGCGCGATCGTTACCCCCGCCGAACCGTCCCCCCGCATCCGGAGCAAGATCACCCAGCAGCCGACCACCACGGACGATTGCTCGGCCAAGCCAAGAAAGGCCTGGGAGTGGAAGGGCGGACCGATGAATCTCAGCAGAAAGCACGCATCATAGAGCGCGAATAGAACCAACAATATGATTGCCGCCGGCCGAATGGTGCGTGCGTTCAGCAGGCCCGCGCCACCCAGGATGAGCAGCCCGGCGGACAAATAAGCGAGCGGCTGCCGCAAGGGCACGCCCTCCGGCACCGGCTGCCAGTAGATTGCGAAGTCACCCTGCAGAAAACAGGCAAGCCCGTAGAGGATGGCGGCCACCCCCAGGAACGTCACCCCACCCCCCGGCTGACCCAGCCGCCGCGACATCTCTTTGATCTGCATCGAACGCTCGTCCTCTTTCCCGCCGGTGCCCGTGCGCGGTCCGGCTTCGTCGAGCGCGTGTGGAAGAAGGATCACGGCGAAAGCGAATAAGGAAAGGTTCAATTTCTTCTATCCCGCACCGCATCGCCGCTGGCATGCTTTCCAATCAGGGCGTGAGAAAAAGACGAAGCCATGGCTGTTGCGAGTTTCAAATGACGAAACACATGATCGGCGCGTGGACGTTCGAGCCGGACGCCAACGAATTGCGCCGCGACGGCGAACGTCGCCGCCTGGAGCATCGCGCGGCGGCCACGCTTGAACTCCTCTGCCGCCGCCTGGGCGAGATCGTGACGCCGGAGGATATATTGGCGCAGGTTTGGAACGGCCGCGCCATCAGCCCCAACAGCGTTCCGGTGGTCATCAGCGACTTGCGTCAGGCGCTCGAAGACGATGCTCGCAGCCCCCGCTACATCGAGACGGTGGCCAAGCGCGGTTATCGCCTGATGGGCGAGCGGCCCGCCCAGACACCGGCCGCAGCTTCCAACCGCCACGTCCGTCCGGCAATCTTCGGGCTGATCGCGCTGGCGCTCACTGTGGGAGCGGCACTTGCCTGGGTCATGTTCGTCCGGCCGGCAGCACCCGTGTTATTGGTCCGGCCGGTGCAGAACGTCACCGGCAACCCGGCTTATGGTCCGCTTGCCAGCGCCAGCAGTGCGGTGCTGTTGTCCGAGGCCGAGCAGCTGAGCGGCGTCGAAGTCTTTCGGGGCACCAGCCCACGCCGGGACGCGGTCGGGCTCGACGCGATGCTTATCGTCTGGCACGGTCACCCGACGATAATGATGTGGGCCCATCGCGCAGACGGCCCGGTATTGTGGACCGGGATGACGGCAGGCGGGGAACAGCGCATTCCCTATGACATCGCACATGAAATGCATGGCCTGGGCGAGCGGCTCCGGCGCTAAACGCGGGCATGCGCTGGGCGGTCGGGCCCCAGGGGCCGGCCTATGCTCCGCTAAATAGTATTGTGTCCCCGAATTCTGCGGCAAGTCCTCCAGATCCTCTGGTCGATGAAGGCTTGGCAGCCCGAATTCTGGCGGTCGCTAGTTGGCGGCAGCGGGTCGCGCGCTCGGGGGCGACCATCGCGTGCCTGTAATGCACGCAGCTATTGCAGAGATCTTCGCTTTTCACTAGTAAAATATGATTTAATATACGTCATACCAACGGCGTTCGACAAAAAGGGCGGGGTTCGATGTTCGGTGGGCGCATATATGGGCGGGCGATCCTGATCACTGTGGTCGCCTTGGGCTTGAGTGCATGCGGAGGCGGCGACGGCGGAGGACCTTCAACGCCGACACCAACCCCGACGCCAATACCCACTCCGACACCCACTCCGACGCCCACGCCTGCGGCCTTGCCGCCGCTTGGCACGCCTGATCAGGTCGTCCAGTTGATGGCCCCCGGCATCAACTTCGGCAACACGCTCGAAGCCCTGGATACATGGGAAACGGCGCCCTTCAGCGTTTCGAAGGAGACGGTCTGGGGCAATCCCGCAGCGACCCAGGTGATTTTCGACGCCTACGCCAAGGCCGGCTTCAAGAGCGTGCGTATCCCCGTTACCTGGACCCAATATACGGACGCCCAGGGCAATATCGCGCCATTCTGGCTGGCGCGCGTCAAGCAGGTCGTCGACTATGCGCTCAAGGCCGGCCTGATCGTGATCATCAACATCCACAACGATCCCTGGGTGACCCCCGACAACGCCCACAAGGCGGATGCCGACGCCAAGATGAGGAATTATTGGAAGCAGATCGCCACTTACTTCGTGGATTACGACAACCGCCTGCTGTTCGCGGGCACCAACGAAGTCCACATGCCCGATGTCTACTCGGCACCGACGGCGGAAAACTGCACCGTGCAGGCGGGCTTCAACCAGGACTTCGTGGACGCCGTGCGCGCGACCGGCGGGAACAATGGTTCGCGGACCCTGGTCATCCAGCATTATGCCACGAACATCGATTGGGGGCTGGACATCTGCCACTCGGCGACGCTTCCGAACGATAGCATCGCCAATCGATTGATGGTGGAAATCCATTATTACACGCCGTTCGATTTCGTGGACGGCGGCCCAACCTGGGCCAGCCACTGGCAGTGGGGGGCGCTTTCGACCAATACCGATCCGTCGACCACCCCCTGTTGCCAGGAATCCTATGTCCGCGACCAGTTCGAGCGGATGAAGACGGCCTACATCAGCAAGGGCGTGCCCGTGATCATGGGCGAATATGGCGCCTCCCCGAAAGGCACGGGTCCCGGCGCGGGCAACCATACATATACCAATTACTGGACCAGTTACGTCACCTACGCCGCGGTCCAGCATGGTGTTGTACCGATGGAGTGGGATACGGGCGACCTGATCGATCGGAACACCGGCGTCACCAAGGATTCCGGCGTGCTCAACGCGATCATGTCCGGGATGACGAAAGATCCGGAGCCGTCGTCGTCGATCGGCGTGAATGGCCATTAAATGTCGTAAACGTGCCGCCGTTGTCAGACCGTCGCGCGAGCGACGGCGGCGCCAAGATCAGGCTATTTGGCGGAAGAGGGATGAGGATGAAAAAAAGGTTTCTGGCGCTCGCATTCGGCGCGGTCTGCGCCGTATCGGCTCAGGCGGGGACGAAATGGCCGAACGGCGCCAAGGCGGCGGTGGTGCTGACCTATGACGATGCGCTGAACTCGCAGCTCGACCATGCCGTGCCGGTGCTGGACGCGACGGGGCTCAAGGCCACCTTCTTCCTCACCGGCCTGAAGCCCGAGGCCGTTGCGCGTTGGCGCGCCGTGGCGGCGGAGGGGCACGAACTCGGCAACCACACCGTCCTCCACGCCTGCCCCGCCTCCGACCCCTCCGGTGACATCAGCCACACCTCCAATGCCTATACGACGGAGCGGATGCTGAAGGAGATCGAGGAGCAGAACGTGTTCCTCACCTCGCTCGACGGCAAGCCGACCCACGGCTTTGCGTCGCCGTGCGGCCAGACGCTGGCGGGTGGTCATGACTATATCGAGGCGCTCCGGGCCGCGAAGCTGGTGACCTATGTGCGCGGGGTCTATACCTCACCCGACGATCTGCGCGCCGACGTCGGCCGGATGGATCCGATGCATATGCCCTCGCGCGGCTTCCCCGACGGGGTCACCGGAGCGCAGCTGATCGAGTTCGCCAAGGAGGCGGAAGCCGGCGGCGGCATGGCGGTCTATTTGTTCCACGGCGTCGCCGGCGACTATTTGCAAGTCTCCGACGCCGCACACCGCGAGCTGATCGCGTGGCTCGCCGCCCACCGCAGCGAGATCTGGGTGACCACCCTGCAGGGCGCGCTTGACTGGGCCAAACACCCGAAAAAATAAGCGCGCGATCGCGAGCGAGCCGCCCGCCGAATTTCCCGAATTACCCCGGCCGGATCGCCGCCGCGAACATGCTGTTAACGATCGCCCGCTACGCCCAGCCGGAAGAAGAAGGCGGCGTCGCGGAATGGATTGCAGCAGGGAGCATGACGAGCTTCGGCGAATGATGGATGACTTCGCCGAACTCATGACCAGTTCGCCGGAAGGCGGTCATGCGGCGCTGCCCCAAGCGCGTTTGCTGTTCTCGCGACGTTTCGCCAGCCATATGGCCGATGAGGCGGAATATATCCGCGCGCTCGCGGCGTCTCCTGCCGGGGCGCGGCTTCTGCCCGTCTTCCAGGAATATGAAGATCGGGTGCGCCATTTGCGCGCCGATTATAGCGCGCATGTGCGAAAATGGACTCCGCGGGAAATCGACAAACACTGGCCGGACTATGTGTCGGCGGTGCTGGTGCTTCAGGACAGGTTCCGGACCTTGATGGACTGGGAGGATAGAAAGCTGGGCCTTTGAGACCCGAGCCGGCTTTCGCCCAATGCAGACCTTCGCGGCCGAATTGCCTATCTAATTCTCGGCCGCAATCAGGTTGAGCGCCGCGTCAACCGCGCGCGTGGCATGGATCTCGTCGGGGACGTCGTTGGCGAAGGACGAGAAGGTAAGCGTCTTCCCGCTTTTCGCGATCATGTAACCCGACAGCGCGTTGCTCTGGTTGAGCGTGCCTGTCTTGGCGAACAGCTTACCTTCGAGCGGCGTACCGCGGAAGCGGCGGCCGAGCGTGCTGGGCTCGCCGCCGACGGGCAGGGTCGCGCGCCATTGGGCGCCCCAGGGTTGGGCCGCGACCCAGCGCAGGAAGTTCACCGCACCGCGCGGAGCGACGCGGTCGTAGCTCGACATGCCCGAGCCGTCGGCGAAGTCGTAATCCGCGCGCGGCACGCCCGCTTTGTCGAGCATCGCGCGCACCGCCGCCAAGCCATCGGCGACCGAGCCGCTGCCGGTCTTGTAGGAGACGCGGCGCAGAAACAGCTCGGCGTGGAGATTCTGGCTGATCTTGTTGGTACGGATCATGTCCTCATAGAGCGGCGGCGGAGTCAGCTCCGCCAGCGCCGGCTGTTGGGGCGCGCGCATCGGCGGGGCGCCGTTGCGGTGCGCGCCGTCGTCCGACCATGCGGGCAGGCGATGGCGCACGTCGATCTTGCCGCTGACCTTGACGCCGCGCGCCTCCAGCAAGGCCTTCAGCCGCCACGCCGCATAATGCGCCGGATCGTCGATCCCCATGCGGAAGAGTTCGGGCTTGGCCGACGCGCCGATCGTACCGAGCAGGTGGACCTCGTAGCCATTGGGTGCACGGTCGTAAGCGAGATCGACCGTGTCGCCCGCGACGGTCACCGCGCGATTGTCGACGGTGTAATAAGGTGGGAGATCGAGCGTGGGCGGCTTGCCGAGCGCGCCCGGCGACACCGTCATCGGCACCTCATTGTCGTCCAGCGTGAGCGCCGAGATATTGGTGCCGGATCGGGTCGGGATGTTGTTCCAGCTCATCCCCTGCGGCCAGCCCTCGAACGGGTAGAAACTGTCGTCGCCGATCACGTCACGGATGCGCTTGGTCTTGGCCGCGATCGCATCGGCGAGCGTGGCGAGGCAGTCGATCGCGCAATCGGGCGCGCTCGACAGGCGCGCGTCTCCATGGCCTTCGAGCACCACGTCGGGCGCGCCTTTCCGGTAGGTTTCGAGGCGGACCGCGGCGCCGCCGGTCGCGTCGGGCAAATCGAGCCCGTCGAGCGTCATGAAGGCGGCGGCGGTGGTGAACATCTTGGTGTTCGAGCCGGGGATGAAGCGCTGATCGGGGTTGATCGCGACGATCTCTTTGCCGCTCTCGTCGGCAACGACGAGGCCCCAGCGCGGCCCCTGCCCCGCCGCTTGCAGGATGGCTTCGACACGTTGCTGGAGGGGTTGCGCCTTCACCTGCGCATGGGCCGTCGCTGCGAACGGCAGCAGCAAGGCGGCGATCCATTTCCCCCGGGTCATGCACTGGGCTTAAAACAGTTTGATGTCCGACTAAACCGTCATTGCGAGCCCGGCGAAGCCGGGAGAAGCAATCCAGGCCCACGCTCGCGGTGGGAGAGAGCTGGATTGCCGCGTCCCCCGGCTTCGCCGGGCTCCTCGCAATGACGGCCGGAAAGCAATGGCTTGCGCCGCGCCGCCGGCCGTCTCAAAACATTGCGCGATGACCAAGCGATCGGGGTGGATATTGGCGCTCTGCACGGGCCTCGGCCTGGCGCAGCCTTTGACGGCTGCGGTGGAGGATATCGCCAAAACCCTGTCGCTGCCGGTCGCGGGCGGATTGGTGGGCGCGAAGGACACGGCGCGGTTTGCGTGGGTGGAGAATGAGGCAGGCGTCCGCAACATCTGGATCGCGGACAAGGGACTGCCCCCTCGGCGCTTGACGGCGTTCGACCAGGACGACGGGCTCGAAATCTACGATCTCGAACTGACGCGCGACGGGTCCGCTTTGGCCTTTGTCCGCGGCGGCGACGCCGAATTTCCGGATATGGAGGATGTCCCGAATCCGGCCGGTTTCGCGAGCTGGCCCAAGCAGCAATTGTTCGTCACCGCGCTCGACGGCAGCGCGCCAAGCCTGATTGGCGAAGGCCATTCGCCGGCCTTCTCGCCCGACGGCAAGAGCCTGGCCTTCACCTATCGCGGATCGATCTATCTCTGGCAGCGCGGCGGCGAGGCGCGTCGCGTCGCAAAGGTCGCGGGCGAGGTCGGCAATCTGCAATGGGCGCCCGACGGCGCCGGCCTGCTCTTCACCGACAATCGCGGCAATCACAGTTTCGTCGGGCTGTTAGCGATCGGCGCCAGCGAGGTCCGCTATTTCCGGCCGGAGCTCGGCTTTTCGGACGAACCCGTCTTCTCGCCCGACGGCAAGCAGATCGCCTACATCTTCTTCGTCGAGCCGCCGACGGGTGCAGCGTCCGACAGCGGGCCTTATTGGTCGTTGCGGGTCGCCGATGTCGCGAGCGGCGCGGTGCGCACCCTCTGGTCGGCGCCGCAGGGCCAGGGGGGGCGCTATGCCGGCACGCGCGGGCGCAATCTGCATTGGGGCGAGGGCGGCCGGATCGTCTTCCCGTGGGAAGCGAACGGCTTCATCCATGCGTTCGCGATCGACGCGGACGGCAAGCGCGCGCCACGCGATCTCACGCCGGGCGCGATGGAGCTCGACACCTATAGTCTCAGTCCCGACCGCAAGAGCCTGGTCTTCACGACCGACACGGCGAACGAGACCGATCGGCATCATCTGTGGCAGGTCGGCCTGAACGGCGGCACGCCGATCCAGCTGACCAAGGGCAATGGCATCGAGTCCTATCCCGTCTTCGCTGCCGACACGCTGGCGGTGACCGCGACCGACGTCAGCCACCCGGCCTATCCGGCTTTGGCCGGAAAGACGCTCACGCCGCTCGGCTTGGCACACGCCGCGAGCGGCTTCGTCGCGCCCCAACCGGTCACGTTCAAGGCCGAGGACGGCGTGATCGTCCACGCCCAGCTTTTCCGCGCAAAGGGCGGCGGCAAGCATCCGGCTTTGATCTTCGTTCATGGCGGCCCGCGGCGGCAGATGCTGCTCGGCTTCCACCCGTCGGGTTATTATTCGAACGCCTATATCCTCAACCAGCATTTCGCGGCCGAAGGCTATGACGTGCTGTCGGTCAATTATCGCAGCGGCACCGGCTATGGCGGCGCCTTCCGCGACCCGCCGGGCATCGCGCGCGACGGCGCCGCCGAATATCGCGACATAGAGGCCGCCGGCCGCTGGCTCGCCGCACAGAGCGACGTCGATCCGAAACGGATCGGCATCTGGGGCGGGAGTTGGGGCGGCTATCTGACCGCGCTGGCGCTGGCGCGGAACAGCGATCTGTTCGCGGCGGGCGTCGATTTCCACGGCGTCCACGCGATGGTCCGTGGGATCGAGAACAATATCTCGCCGGACGCGCAGACCGCGGGCCACGAGCTGCAATGGCGCTCGTCGCCGATGGGTTCGATCGACACATGGCGCTCGCCGGTTTTGCTGATCCACGGCGACGACGACAAGAATGTCGATTTCAGCCAGTCGATACTGCTCGCGCGCGAACTGGCGGCGCGGCGCATCCCGTATCGGGATCTGGTTTTTCCGAACGAACGCCACAGCTTCCTGCGCTACGGCGACTGGCTGACCGCCTATCGCGCGGCGGACGATTTCTTCCGCGACATGCTGGCCGACAAGCAGGCGCGATGACGAGGACGTTGGAACGTGCGCGGACGGTCGCCACGCATTCTTTGCCTTTTGTGGCTTTTCAAAATGGTGATCGCGCGGCACACCTTAACTCGGATCATCTCCGTGCGGTGATCGGGCGACTGGGAGGAGCCGGGCGGAAAGCCCTGGCCGGAGCTTCCAGGGCGCGATTCCACCGCCGAGCCGACCGGGAGTGGCGTCAATCTGGTTCGAAACTTCATTGACGTAACAGAAGCTTAAGCGTGAGCCCGGCAGAAGCGTATCAGTGCGGGAGGTATTGAATGCCGGATAAGAAGTTGGTTCTGCTGGTCGAGGACGAGTTTCTGATACGCGACCTTGTACAGACATCGCTGGAAGATGCCGACTTCGCGGTGGTCACCGCAGGGCATGGCGGCGAGGCAATCCACGTTCTGGATGGCGACCGGCGGCCCGTATCTGCCCTGATTACCGACGTAAGATTGGGCGAAGGCCCCGACGGATGGGCGGTTGCGCGCTATGCGCGCAAGCTGCAGCCCGCTTTGCCGATCATCTATTTCAGCGGGCATAGCGCGGCGGACTGGCCTTCCGAAGGCGTGCCGAACAGCGTCTATCTGCAGAAGCCGCTGACCGCGCCGCAGATCGTGAAGGCGGTCAAGGCGGCGGTAGTCTAGCTCTTAAAAGAGCCGGATTCAGACGTAATGCGGTTCGCCGCGTTCGCGTAAAGCTTCATAATGGACCAAAGCTTGCTCCGGCCCGAACGGGACGGGCTTGCCGTCCCGGAATGCCCATTCGCCGCGATCGCAATCCTCGGCGCGGACATAGCCGTTGATGTAAAGCCGCCTTCTGTGATCGGACCGGTTGGCACCCGACCCGTGCACCAGATACGGGCTCCAGAAGGCAAGGTCGCCGGGTTCGAGGATCACCTCGACCAGATCGTCGGGCGATAAACCGGCGCCTTCCAACACCGCATCGCTCATCGACCGTCCCAGCACCTCCGCCTGCGTATCGAGATCGAGATCGCCGTGCGTGTGGCTGCCGCGGATGAACTTCATGCATCCTGAATCGGGCGTATGCGGATCGATCGCCAATCCGGTTTGGATATAAGAGGTGGCGAGGTTGCGATAGGCATTGGCGGGCAGCCGGAACCGCGAATCCTGATGCCAGGCGAAATCGCCCTTGGCGCCGGGCGTCTTCCAATGGATCTGATTGATGATCTGCTTGAGGTCCCGCCCGAGCAGGGGTTCGAGTACGCCGAGGAAACGCGGGTCGAGCCGCACCGCGTTGAGCGCGGGCTGGTGGTAGGAGATCCACTGCGCCATCCGCACCAGGGGCGTACCGCTGGCGTCGGATGCGATATTGTAGAACAGGTTGCCGTGGCGGAAGCTGCGGCCATGCGCGATCGCTTCCTCATGCACTGTATCGATCGCGCTGCCGATCTCCGCGATTTCGGCCCGGCTGAACATGCCGCGCACAATGACATAGCCGTCCCGGGCATAATCGGCGTTGAGGCTATCGGGCGTGATCACGGACAGGTTCCAGGGGTTGGCGTGTGGGGAAGCGCCCGTCCTGCCGCAATACCGGTTAACCGACCCTGATCGACAGCCAGCCGGCCGTTGACAAGCAAGGTCCGCACACCCGCCGCGAACAAGGTCGGCTGCTGGTAGGTGGCGCGGGCGGCATAGGTTTTGGGATCGAACACCACGATGTCGGCGAAGGCGCCCGCCTTAAGATGCCCGCGCCCCTCCAGATGGAACCAGTCGGCGGTCAGCGCGGAGCTGCGCTCGATGAACTGGCGCACCGTGATGACATGATCGGCGATGGCATATTTGGCATATTTGCGCGCAAAGGTGCCGTAAACGCGCGGATGACCGGTCGAGGCGTCGGAGTCGGTCATCACCCACGGCTGGCGCATGAAGCCGGCGATGTCGGCCTCGCTCTGGTTGAACGAGACCACGCCCGAATCCTGAATGCGGATCGCGGCGATGGCGGCATCGATCGGATCCTTGCCCATCGCCTTTGCGACATCGGCCAAAGTGCGGTTCCGGTAGGGGCCCTCGACGATCAGCAACGTATCCGCGCCTCCACGCTTGCGGAGATTCTCTGCCATGTCGGCATGGAGCTTTTGCGTCAGAGCGATATCGTCGAAGCGCGTGAGCAATGCCGCGCGCCCGCCATCCTGCGCCCAGAGCGGGATCAGCGACGCGACCAGGCTCGTGCCGCTCGCCGACCAGGGATATTGGCTGGCGGTGATGTCGACGCCTTCCGCCCGCGCGGCTTCGATCTTACCGATGATAGCGGGGGCCTCGCCCCGCACGTCCACACCGAGCGCCTTGATGTGAGAGATATGGATCGGAATATGCGCATCGCGGCCGATCTGGATCGCCTCGTCCACCGCCGCCTTGAGCCCGACCGTGTAGGAGGATTCGTCGCGGATATGGCTGTCATAATAGCCGCCGTGCTTCGCCGCCGCCTCCGACAGCGCCACGACCTCGTCGGTCTTCGAGAAGCTTTGGGGCGCATAGAACAACCCCGTCGAAAGCCCGAGCGCGCCCTGGCACATGGCGTCCGCGACCATCGCCTTCATCCGCGCCAATTCCTCTGCGGTCGGCGCGCGATTGGCCATGCCGATCACCTTCTCGCGGATCGTACCGAAGCCGGTAAAGGTCGCGTAATTGATCCCGACCGGCGCGGTTTTCGCGCGGTCGAGCACCGCCTTCACGTCGATCGCGCCGCCGCCATCATTGCCGATGAAGGCGGTGGTCACGCCCTGCATCAGGAATGCCGGCACCAGCCGCTGCCGCGCATCGTTCGACGCGAGATCGTCGCCGACATGCGTGTGCGGATCGATGAAGCCGGGCGAGACGATCATGCCCTTGGCATCGATCACACGGCGGGCTCTGGCCGTCAGATGGCGGCCCACGCCGCCGATATGATCGCCCGTCACCGCGACATCCCCGACGAAGGGCGCCTCCGATCCGGTATAGACAGTGCCACCGCGGATCAGCAGGTCTGCGATCGCCGCATGCCCCTGCCCGACAAGGAAAAAAGCGCACAAACCGCCCATCAGGGCGCGTGTCCGATAGCTCATGACGGGATGCATAGGCCGGTCGAAAAGTTTAGGAAACCGGTTACGTCATCGATCCGCAACAAAGTCGCGCAATCGGGGCTTATCACACGGGAGGCGAATTGGATGCGGGCGGGAAAGTGGATTGCAGCGGCCTATGCGATGGCGGCGATCTGGAGCGCGGCAGGGGCTGCGCCGGCTCCGCCCGCGCCTAAATTGGTGGTCGCGATTTCGGTCGACCAATTTTCCGCCGACCTGTTCCAGCGCTATCGCGCCAGCTTCACCGGCGGATTGAAGCGCCTGTCCGACGGCATCGCCTTCACCGGCTATCAAAGCCACGCCGCGACCGAGACCTGCCCCGGCCATTCGACCATCCTGACCGGCCGCCACCCGGCCGCGACCGGGATCGTCGCCAATACCTGGTTCGACGCGAAAAGCGGATCGAGCGTCTATTGCGTGGCGGTGCGCGGCACCGCCGATCCCGATGCGCGCGGGCCGCAGAATCTGCGCGTGCCGACGCTCGGCGAATGGCTCAAGCAGGCAGAACCGCAGGCGCGCATCGTCGCGATCTCGGGCAAGGACCGCGCCGCGATCATGATGGCGGGTCATCATCCGGACGCCGTCTATTGGTGGAATGACGGGGTCGGCTTCACCACCTCATCCTATGCCGGCCCGGCGACGCCGGCGGTGCTCGCGCCCGCGGAGGCCTTCGACAAAGCGCTGTTCGCGCGCTGGAAGGCGAGCCCGCCCAAGCTTTGGCCGAGCGATGTCACCGCGACCTGCCAGGCGCTGGTCGCGCCGCACATGTTCGGCAAGCTGGCGCTATCGGGCAAGGTCCCGCCGGATCTGTCGCTGACGGTCGAGAGCGGCGATTTCCTCCATCGCACCGATTTCCAGGACCAGCTGCGCGTCTCGCCGACCTTCGATCCGATGACGCTCGATTTCGTGAGCCAGACAATCGACCGGCTCCATCTCGGCCAGGGACCCGCGACCGATCTGCTCGCGATCAGCCTGTCCTCGACCGACTATATCGGCCATCGCTACGGCAATGGCGGGGCGGAGATGTGCGTGCATCTGGCCGCACTCGATCGCGCGCTCGGCGACTTCCTCGCCAAGCTCGACAGCCTGCACGTGCCTTATGTGGTGGCGCTCACCGCCGATCATGGCGGGGTCGATGCCGCCGAGCGCGCGAGCGAGCATGGCATCGCCGCATCGCGGATCGACCCGGTCGCATTCGTAAAGCGGCTGAACGATGCGGTCGGCAAGCAAGTCGGCGTCGGTTACGAGACGATCGTCGGCGACGACCCGCAGCAATTGAGCATCAATGTCGGCCCTGACGACGCTTTGCGCGCGAAGGTGCGTGATGTGGCGGTCGCCTGGCTGCGACAGCAGCCCGAGGTCGCGCAGGTCTATACCTCGGATCAGACCGCGGCCGCCGCGCCCGCACCGGGCAAACCCGCCGATCAGTTGACAATACTCGAACGCTTCCACGAGAGCTACGACAAGGAGCGCAGCGGCGACATCCAGGTCCAGTTCCTCCAATATGCGACGATGGGAATGCCGCGCGGGGCGGGCGACACGGTCGCGGGCCACGGCTCGCCTTGGGATTATGACCGGCGCGTGCCGATCCTGTTCTGGTGGCCGGGCGTAAGCGCGGATGATCGCAATGAGCCGATCGAGACGGTCGACATCGCGCCGACGCTGGCGGCCATCGCGCATGTTCCGGCGCCGCAGGTCGACGGCAAATGCCTGGAGACGGTGGCGGGGATCTGTCGGTGAGCCATGGGTGGCTGTCCTGACGGGGTTTGACTCTCGCGAGGCAGCGGACCAACCCTGCGGCATATGAGCGATTACCAGAAAGAGCTTGTCGAGCTGCAAGTGGCACTGGTCCGCACGCAGCAGGCGCTGATCGCGAGCGGCGCCCGCACGATGCTGGTGCTGGAGGGCCGCGACGGCGCGGGCAAGGACGGCAACATCAAGCGGATCACCGAGCATCTCTCGCCGCGCAATACGCGCGTGGTGGCGCTGCCCAAGCCGTCCGACCGCGAGCAATCGCAATGGTATTTCCAGCGTTACGTCGCGCATCTTCCGGCGGCGGGCGAGTTCGTGATCTTCAACCGCAGCTGGTATAATCGCGCCGGGGTCGAGACGGTGATGGAATTCGCGACGCCGTCGCAACAGGCCGAGTTCCTGCGCGACGCGCCCGATTTCGAGCGGATGCTGGTCGAAAGCGGCATCACGCTAATCAAGCTTTGGCTCGACATCTCCAAGAAAGAGCAGGCGGACCGGCTCGAGGCGCGCCGCACCGATCCGCTCAAGGCGCTCAAAGTATCCGACCTCGACGCGGTCGCGCAAAAGAAGTGGAAAGCCTATTCCGCCGCGCGCGATACGATGCTGGAACGCACGCATAATTCGATCGCGCCGTGGCATTGCGTCCGCGCCGACCACAAGAAGCCCGCGCGGCTGGCGATCATCCGCCACCTGCTGCAACGCGTGGCGCCGCCCGAGGTGATCGCAGCGATGGATCCGCCCGATCCCGATATCCTTTTCCCTTTCACGCCGGAAGCCGCGGCAGATGGTCGGCTTGCGCGCTGATGCGCGACGGGGGCATGGTCCGTTGAAGCCAGCACAAGGGGAACAAATGGCCAGGGAATCGACCGTCGCGCATGGGCCCGAACATGGGCTCGAGCGGATGATCTTCTTTTCCGACGCGGTATTCGCGATCGTGATCACCCTGCTGGTGATCGACATCCACGCACCGCATCTGCGGTTCGGCTCCCCCGACCGCGATTATTGGGTCGCGCTGGTCAATCTCACCCCGGAATTCCTGGGCTTCTTCATCTCCTTCTTCGTGATCGGTTTCTTTTGGGCGGGGCATCACCGCACCTTCTCGCTGGCCGCGCATTATTCGCCGCGGCTGTTATTCCCCAACCTGATGCTGCTCGCGGCGGTCGCGGCGATGCCGTTCTTCACCGCCTTCGCCAGCGCCAATCCGATGATGCGCGTGCCGATATTCTGTTACTGCGCCTGGCTAGTCGTGGCCGCCGTGCTCAACCGGCGGCTGCAGACACTCGTGACCTCGCCACCCGTAGTCAACGAACATGTCGCCCCCGACGCGGTCCAGCTTACGCGTGACCGCGGAACCGCGGTGATCCTGGGCGCGGCGACCGGCATGGTGGTGAGCCTGTTCGTGCCGGTGATGGGGCAGATCATGCTCTGCACGATTCCGCTATGGCGGCTGGCGCTGCGGTATCGGCCCGGCCGGCGCGGCTGAACCGGTCTCAGGCGCTTAGGCAGCGCGGCGGAATTCGGGGGTATGGGGCAAGCTCAGCCCCGCCACGAACTGGTCGGTGCACGCGTCCCAACTATAGCGCCTGCCCTCGGCCGCACAGGCGGCGGGGCGGGCGGCAAGCGCCTTGCGGATCGCCGCGCCGAGATCCTCGTCCATCGCGCCGATCATCGCCTTCGCATCGCCGACGATGTCGAGCGGGCCGTGGACCGGGAAAGCCGCGACGGGCGTGCCGGCGGCGAGCGCTTCGATCATCACCAGCCCGAACGTATCCGTCCGGCTTGGGAAGACGAACACGTCCGCGGAGGCATAAGCGGAGGCCAGCTCCGCGCCGTGCAGGGCGCCCGGGAAATGCGCCATTGGATAACGTTGCGCGAGGTGCGCACGGGCCGGCCCGTCGCCCACCACGATTTTGGAGCCGTTGACCGGCGCATCGAGGAAGGCCTCGATATTCTTTTCGACCGCGACCCGGCCGACATATAGCTGGATCGGACGCGGCAGCCCCGCCATCGCCGCTAGCATCGGCGCACTTGGGCTGAACAATTCCAGGTCCACGCCACGCGACCAGCGGTGGGTTTGCTTCAGCCCCTGCCCCGCCAGTTCCTCCGACAATGTCCGCGTCGCCGCCATGATGCGGGTCGCGGGCGCATGGAAGCGGCGCACCACCGGCCAGAACCAGCTCGGCGGCAATCCCGTGCGCAAGGCGACATAATCGGGGAAGCGCGTGTGGAACGAGGTGGTGAAAGGCATCCCGTGATCAAGGCACCAGCGCCGCGCCGCCCAGCCGAGCGGGCCCTCGGTCGCGATATGCACCGCGTCAGCATGGAATGCCACCAACCGCCGCCCGACCTCGCGTCCCGCGCCGATGGCAAGGCGGATTTCGGGATAAGACGGGCATGGAATGTTGCGGAACAAGTCAGGCGTGATCGTCTCGACCGTCCAACCGCGTTGACGCAGCTTGCCGACCGTCGTCTCGAGCGTGCGGACCACGCCGTTGATCTGCGGGCGCCAGGCGTCCGAGACGAGCGCGAGCTTCATGCCGGCACCAAGGCGAGATTGGTGATCCGCGCTGGCGCTTGGCTAGCCTCCATCGCCTCGGCGCGCTTGCGTGCGGCCCAGTCGATAATCTCGATCCGGCCGTCCGCATGCTCAACCAGGGCGGTGCAGCTCTCGACCCAATCGCCATCGTTGTAATAAGTGATGTCGCCGAACTGGCGGATCTCGGCCGAGTGGATATGGCCGCAGACGACGCCATCGACATGGCGCTCGGCAGCGGCGCGGGCCACGACCTCCTCGAATTTGGAGATGAAGGAGACCGCGTTCTTGACGCGCTTCTTCATGTGCGCGGCGAGCGACCAGTAGGGCAATCCGAACCGCCGCCGGAAGAAGTTCACGACCCGGTTGGCCTTGAGCAAAAATTCGTAGGCACTGTCGCCCAGGAAAGCCAACCACTTGGCGTAGAGCACCACGCTGTCGAACTGGTCGCCGTGCAGCACCAGCAGGCGGCGGCAGTCCGCCGTCTCATGCACCACCTCGCCTGCGACCGTCACGTCGCCAAAGGCGAGGCCGGCATAGTCGCGCAGCACCTCGTCATGGTTGCCGGGCACGTAGACGACGTGCGTGCCGTGCTTGGCCATCTTGAGGATGCGGCGGACCACGTCGTTATGGCGCGCCGGCCAGTACCAGCCCTTGCGCAGACGCCAGGCGTCGATGATGTCGCCGACCAAATAGAGCGTCTCGCACTCGATCGACTTCAGAAAATCCATCAGCAGTTCGGCATTGCAGCCGGGCGTGCCGAGATGGATGTCGGAGATCCAGATCGTGCGGAACTGCATGCGCTGCCGGGGCGCGGGCTTGGGATCGTCCTCGTGGAACCAGGCGGGCAAGCCGGCTGGAGCAGAGAAAGGTCTTTTTGATCCCGCACCGGGGCTGCGCAACGTCACCGGCGGTAGGTCAAGGAGGGAAGCCAAGCGAACGCTCCTCGCGTCGTTAATCTTGGCTTCGAGCCTCTACGCAATGGCGATGAAGCATGTGGGTCAGTTCGATGGCAGATCGATGACCATCGCCGTTTGACAGGCTCCGGAGATCCGTTTCATGACCGCGACGGGGGCAATTCCTTGAACAAGCGGCTGTATCTCTTGCCCGGCCTGCTATGCGACGCGGCAATCTGGCGCCCCCAGATCGCGGCGCTGTCGCCACGCTATGATGTGCGCGTGCCCGATTTGAGGGGCCTCGGCTCGATCCCGGCGATGGCGGCGCATGTGCTGCGGGACGCGCCCGAGCGTTTCCCGGTCGCGGGGCATTCGATGGGCGCGCGGGTCGCGCTGGAGATGTGGCAACAGGCACCCGATCGGGTGACGCACATCGCGCTGCTCGACACCGGCGTCCACCCTGCCGATCCGGACGAACCCGAGCGGCGGCGGCGCATGACCGATCTGAGCCGGACGCGCGGCATGCGCGCGCTGGCCGATGCATGGCTGCCGCCGATGGTCGCGCCGGCGCATTTCCTTGGGCCGCTCAAGGACGCGCTCTATGCGATGGTCGAGCGGATGACGCCCGACATCCATCGCCGCCAGATCGCAGCTTTGCTCAACCGTCCCGACGCGCGGCCGCTGCTCGGCGGCATCCATATACCCGCGCTGGTCGGGGTGGGCGCGGAGGATGCATGGAGCCCGCCCGCGCAGAACCGCGCGATCGCGGATGCGATACCGGGCGCGCGCTTCGCCCTGTTCGAGGGGAGCGGGCATATGGCCCCGCTCGAGGCACCCGAAGCCGTGTCCGCCGCAATCGCGCAATGGCTGGCCTTGCCCGGGGGCTGAAGCGACCATGCTGTAACAAAAGCGGCATCAAGCGGTCGCGCTTCTGTCGCGCAACTGACCCATAGCAGCCGGAATCATGGGAGACCGGCAGATGGATACAGCGATGCAGACCCGGGCGGTGGCGGCGGCTTACGACCGCTGGGCCCCGATCTACGACCTTGTTTTCGGGGCCGTCTTCCGCCGTGGCCGCAGCATCGCGATCGAGGCCGCCAACCGGATCGGCGGGCGCGTGCTGGAGGTCGGCTGCGGCACCGGCATTTCGCTGCCTTATTACAGCAAGCGCTGCTCGCTCTACGGCATCGATATTTCCGACGGTATCCTCGCCAAGGCGCGCACGCGCGCCGCGAAGCTCTCCAATGTCGAGGCGATCGCGGTGATGGACGCAGAAAAGCTGCAGTTCGACGACGGCGCGTTCGATGTGGTCGTCGCACAATATGTGATCACCGCGGTCCCCAATCCGGAACGCGCGCTGGACGAGTTCGCGCGCACCGTGCGGCGTGGCGGCGAGATCATCATCACCACGCGGATCGGCGCGGGCAAGGGTCTGCGCGGCGGCATCGAAAAGGCGTTGATGCCGATCACCAGCCGGCTGGGCTTCCGCACCGAATTTCCGTTCGAGCGCTATGCCGACTGGGCCGTGGCCAACGGCTCGGTCGAGCTGGTCGAGCGGCGCGCGCTTCCCCCGCTCGGCCATTTCGAGCTCCTCCGTTTCCGCAAGAACTGAACGGGCAGACCATGACGACGACGACCAAGACGGCGAAGATCAAGCAGGCCGGAGGCGCGCTCAAGCAAAAGGGCGGCGCGATCAAGGCGAAGAGCGGCGAGAAGATTGCCGCGTTCAAGGAGCAGCTCGACGAGCAGCGCTGGGACGATCATCGCTATTACCATCACAGCCTGATCAACCAGAGCCTGCATTTCCTGAGCGCATCGAGCTTTATCGGCGCCTACATATTGCTGTTCCACGATCCGGCGCTGGCGAGCCTGCTCGGCTGGTGCGTGGCGATGACCAGCCGCCAGGCGGGCCACTTCTTCTTCGAGCCCAAGGGCTATGACGAGGTCAACCAGGCGACGCATCAGTACAAGGAAGAGATCAAGGTCGGCTACAACCTCGCCCGCAAGGTCGTCTTCATGTCGATCTGGGCGCTGATGCCGATCCTGCTGCTGATCAGCCCGACTTTGTGGGGCCTGTTCGCTGCCATCCCGGGGCCGATGGGCTTCCTGCGCCATGTCGGCCTGATGTGGCTGGCGCTGGGCGCGGGCGGGCTGCTGTTTCGCACCTTCCAGCTCTTCTTTGTCCGCGACGTGCCCACCGGCCTCGTCTGGGCGGCGAAGATCATCACCGACCCTTTCAACGACTTCAAACAATATCGCCACGCGCCGGCGCGGCTGCTCAAGGGCGAGCGGTTCGACGGCGGCGTCGCGAGCCGCTGATTGGTTACCTGCCCGCGTTTTCCCTTTGGCGCGGGCAGCGTTTCGGGCCTGTCGGGAACCCTACCCGGCAGGCCCGTTTGATCTTGGGATGGCCATGATGCGAAACCCAGCGTCGTCACCCCGGACTTGTTCCGGGGTCCACTCGGCCGCTTGGCCTCCCGGTGGATGCCGGAACAAGTCCGGCATGACGGTTGAGTTTAGGTCAGCGGCCGAAACGCTTCGCAATCAACTCGCGCAATATCCCGCGACGGACGCTTTTGTTGGTTGCATCGGGTGCGTGCCACCACCAGCCGTTGGCGGCCATCCGCTCGCATGCGCGGGTGAAGCGGGTGACGACATCTTCGAAGTCGGCGTCGGTGTAATTGAGGCTGAAGATCAGCCGGCCCGTGCCGACCCAGCTCAGCAGCAGCCCTTCCTCGCGCAGATAATATTGCAGCATCCAGTTGAAGCGCGACGGCACCTGGTAAAGCACCGTCCAGATCGACGTGAGATTGGCGACGCGCACCGGCAGGTCGGCGGCCTCCAGGCTGGCATTCATCCGGGCCGCGCGTGCGTTCCAGCGCTCGTCGAGCCCCTCGTAGAGCGCGGCGGTATCCGGCTCGTCCAGCTTGCGCAGGAAGGCGTTCATCGACGCCATCACATAGGGGTGCGCGTTGAAGGTGCCCCGCGCGAAACAGATGTCGACCGGCCGATCCTCGCGATAGCGCTTCATCAGCGCCGCCTTGCCGATCAGCACGCCATTCGGCAGCCCGCCGCCCAGCGTCTTGCCGAAGGTGATCATGTCGGGCCGGATACCGAAATATTCGGCCGCGCCGCCACGCGCGAGGCGGAAGCCGGTAAAGACGTCGTCGAGGATCAGCACGATCCCACGCTCGCGGCAGACCTCCGCCACGCGGTGCAGCCATTCGGCATAGGCCTCGCGATCGACGCCCGCGCGGCGGCCGCCATCGACAAGGGTATTGTCGGACGGCGCCGCGCTGTTGGGATGCAGCGCCTGGAGCGGGTTGATCAGCACGCAGGCGATATCGTTGCGTGTCGCCAGCGTCTGCAGCGCCTTTTCGGACATCTCGGCGAGCGTGAAGGTGCGGTCGGCCGGGACCGGATTGCCGATCCCGGGCTGCACGTCGCCCCACCAGCCATGATAGGCGCCGCAGAAGCGGACGACCTTGCTGCGGCGCGTATGGTAGCGCGCGAGCCGTACCGCCTGCATCACGGCCTCGGTCCCCGACATGTGGAACGAGACTTCGTCCAGCCCGGTGAGCGCACGCAGCCGCGCGACATTGTCCGCGACGATCGGGTGCAACTGGCCCAGCACCGGGCCGAGATCCGATACCTGCGCGACCGCCTCGGCAATCATGCTTTTGTAGGCGTCATAGCCGAGCAGGTTGACGCCGTAGGAGCCGGTCAGATCGAGGAAGTCGTTACCATCGAGATCGGTGAGCGTGACCCCGGCCGAGCGCTCGGCAAAGGCGCCGACGGCGAGATTTTCCTTCACATGGCGCGCGAACTGGAAGGGCACGCGATAGCTGCCGGTGAATTGCAGGTCGGACAGGCCGGGCCGCGTCTCGGCGGTGAGGGCACGGCCTTTGGGAAAGCGCTCGGCGAAGACCGCCGCCAGTCGCTCGAACCCCTGTTCGCGCCGCGCGACCACATCTTCGGGCGCGCCGTCGCAGCGGAAGAATGTGTGCGCGTCATAATCGATCGACGGGATCAGCCCCGCGATGCGGCGCGACCATTTGCTATGGCCCGCGAGCGAGCGATGCTTGGCTTGGCTGAGAAGCAGGCGGCGACGGCCGGCGGTGGCACCCAATCCGACCGAGCCCGCCGCGATGAAAGCGAGGGACCAGTTCATGACTTTCGCTACCGCGTTTTGACAACGGGATTATGACAATGCGCGCGCAAATTGCCCGCCTCGCCGCGAACGAGGACCTGAATTTTCTGCTGACCAACCGCCTGCCGCGCAGGCTGGCGACGGACTTCATCGGCTGGTTCAGCAAGATCGAGAATCCGATCGTCGCGCGAGGCTCGATCGCTTTGTGGAAGCTCTTCTCGGACGTCGATCTGAGCGATGCGGCCGAGACCAGATTCACGAGCATGCATGCCTGCTTCACCCGCACGCTCAAACCGGGTGCGCGCCCGACCGCTACGGACAAGAACGTGATCGCAAGCCCCTGCGACGCCATCGTCGGCGCGCACGGGACGATCGAGGGCGACCATGTCCACCAGATCAAGGATGCGCCTTATCGGCTAAGCGACCTGTTGGGCGATAAAGCAGCCGCCAAGCCCTATCAGGACGGCACCTACATCACATTGCGGCTGACCGCGGGCATGTACCATCATTTCCACGCGCCCCACGATCTGACGGTCGATCAGGTGACCTACATTTCGGGCGACTGCTGGAACGTGAATCCGATCGCGCTCAAGCGGGTCGAACGGTTGTTCTGCAAGAATGAGCGCGCGGCGATACGCTGTCGGCTGCAAGACGGTATGCCGGTGATGCTCGTCGCGGTAGCGGCAGTCCTGGTCGCGAGCATCCGCCTCTCTTTCCTCGACACGGCAAAATCGCTGCGGGCCGGAGGGCCGCGCACGATCCCCGTCGTGGCAAATGTCCGCAAGGGCGAGGAGATGGGCTATTTCGAACATGGCTCAACCATCGTCATGCTCCTGCCCAAGGGCTTCCGCTTCGCCGAGGGAATCGAGACGGACGCACGCATCCGTCAGGGGCAGGCATTATTCGTGCGGTGCGGGACGTAGGTCCGGACGGCGCCCGTCAGGACGCGGCGCAATGTTTGGCGATGAAGTCGCCATGCGGAGCCATATGCTGGACCGCGGCCCTGGTTACTGCCGCGATACGCTCCAGTCGCGCGTGCGCTTCCTCGAGGGGCATAGCCTCGGCGAGCGGATCGTAGGATCGGGCCCGAAGACCCTGCCCCTCCATCACCGCGAGCCAGCTCGTCTTGGTGAAGAGATCGTCCGCCTCGCGGAAGATGCGGCCGGTTTCCGCATAAATGCGCATCCGTTCCTGCAGCGATTCCGGAACCGACATTGCACCAAGGTCGCGCCAATAAGCGCTGTCCGCCCGCTCCGTTGCGTGGAAGTGGAGGATCAGGAAATCGCGGATGCTTTCGAACTCCGCGGTCATCAGCCGGTTGTACCGGCGGATGTCGGCGGGCTCGAAGCGGCGCGTCGGCAGCATTTCCAGCAACCGCGCGATACCCGCCTGGACCAGATGGATGCTGGTCGATTCCAGCGGTTCCATGAACCCGCTCGCGAGCCCCAGGGCGATGCAATTCCTGGCCCAGAAAGCTTCGCGCCGCCCGGTTTGAAACCGCAGCATTCGGGGTTCGGCGAGCCCCTCCCCGTCGAGTTGGGACAGCAGGGTCGAAGTCGCCTCGTCGTCGGAAAGGTGCCGGCTTGAATAGACATGGCCGTTGCCCGTGCGATGCTGGAGCGGAATGCGCCATTGCCATCCCGCGCCATGCGCGGTCGATCGGGTAAAGGGCGTCGGCGGCCCCGAATTGACCGACGGCACCGTCACTGCGCGATCGTTCGGCAGCCACCGGCCCCAATCCTGGAAGCCGACGCCAAGCGCGTCCGCGATGAGCAGACCGCGAAAGCCCGAGCAGTCGATATACAGATCGGCGTCGATCGACGTGCCATCGGCGAGCTGTACCGCCTCAACGTGGCCCCGCTCCGCGTCGAGCCGCACCTCGACGACACGGCCCTCGCGCCGCGTGACGCCGCCCGCTTCCGCATGACGGCGCAACAGGGCGGCGTAGAGCCCCGCGTCAAAATGGTAGGCATAGCCGATATGGGTCAGGGGCGTATTGCCGCCCGGCTGCGGCCGCGTGAAGCGACCCGTCGCCGCCCCCATCGCGCAGATCGAATAATGGTCCAGCGGCTCCGCTTGCCCCGCCTGGCGCAGGCGATGCCAGAGCCCTTCGAACGGGATCGGCCCGAAATCGTGGCCGTAGACGCCGAACGGATGGAAATAGCGGTGCCCGCTCCGCCACCAGTCGCGGAATTCGATCCCGAGCTTGAACGTCCCCTTGGTCGCGCGGACGAATTCGTTCTCGTCGATCCCGAGCAAGGAATTGAACGCCTGGATCGGCGGGATCGTCGCCTCGCCCACACCGATCGTACCGATCTCCTCGGATTCGACCAGAGTGATGGAAACCGCTCGTCGGCCCAGCACGCGCGCGAGCGCGGCAGCGGCCATCCAGCCGGCGGTGCCGCCGCCGACGATCGCGATACTCCGGATCTGATCGTTCATGCTTTACCCTGCGGCAAGAAATCAGCGTCGGCGCGGTGGCCGGCCGCCAGTCATCAATGCGGTAATCAGTCCGGAATGAAAGAGGGAGATCCAATCACGGGTTTCGAGCCGGCATTCCTCCGCCGCGGCTCCCGGGAATCCGGTTGGGTGGTGGTGCCGGCGTGCCCAGGGGGAGGCACGCCGGCGGGGAGGGCCTAGTAGGTCGCGCGCAGCGACAGGCCGAACCGGCGATCGTTCAGCGTGTACTGGAGCGGCTGGCTCATCGTGCCGATGTAGGTGACGTTCATGCGGTTGAGGATGTTCACCGCGTCGAACGACACCGCCAGATGCTTGTTGACGTTCACGCTTACGGACCCGTCGAGCGAGGCATAGGGCTTCTGGAACTGCGGGATGCCGTTCGCGCCGCTGCCGTAGGTGGTGTCGAGATATTTGCCGCGCCAGCTCCAGGCGACGCGCGCGGTAAGCGGGCCCTTCTCGTATAGGCCAACCAGGTTGTAGCTGTGCTTGGACAGCTTCTCGAGCGGTACCTGTGTCGGGATGGTGGAACCCGCGACCGCAAACGGATTCGTCACGTTGCTGTCGACGAACGTGTAATTGGCCTGCACGCCAAGCCCGCTCAGCGGCCCCGGCAGGAAGTCGAAGAATTGCTGGTAAGCGACTTCGAAGCCCTTGATCTTGCCTTTGCCCGAGTTGAGCGTGGTCCCGATGTCATAATCGACGCCGCCGAACCTGCGCACCATAGTGCCGCCAGCAAGGAAGCCGTCGACCTGCTTGTAGAAACCGCCGATCGTCAGCGAGCCGGCTTTGGCGAAATACCACTCGAGCGTCGCGTCATAGTTGGTCGACTTGATCGGGTTCAGATAGGGATTGCCCGAGCCGCCGCTCGGCCGGCCCGTGATCGGATTGACCTGCGTGACCGGATTGAGGGTCACGTTGGTTCCCATCTGATCGAAATTGGGCCGGGCGAACGACTTCGAGAAGGCGAAGCGTGCCTGCAGCGTCCCGGACAGGTGCGCGCGCAGGTTGAAGCTGGGAAGCGCCTTCGTGTAATCGCGCTTCACGTCGATCGGATTGAGCGTGCCGTCGCTGTTGAAGACGGTCCCGCGCGAGCCCGTCTTGGTCTGCACCAATCGAACGCCGACATTGCCGTCGATATTCATGCCGGCGACCGACCCTCCATAATCGGCGGTGAGATAGCCGGAGAGCACCTTCTCGGTCTGGTGATTGAGGTCACCCGGCGTGAACGCTGTCTTCGGCGTGGCGCCCAGCTTCGCTTCCGACTTGGTCAGGCTGTCCCAGAGACTGCTACCGCTTTCGAAAGCGGGATAGACGATACCGCCCGGGAGCGTCCTGCCGTCGAAGAAAGAATGCGACGGACCCGCCATCGCCATTTCGGGGAACTGGCTGACGCGGACGAAGGAGGTACCCGCCGGTGCCGAGCAGCTCGGATTGGGGCCGCTCGGCAGCAGGCAGAACGCATTCCACGTGCCCCGCAGATCGACCGTCGTGTTGGAATAACGCACGCCGGCGCGAAGCTTGTTGAGGAAGCTGCCCTCCATGTCATATTCGAGGTCGTAGCGCAGCGCGAGCTGATCGGCATCGTTGCGCTGCAACGAATCCGCCATGTAGGTGAAGGCGTAATTGTTCGGGTCCGACAGTAGGCCCGCATTGTACACGTTCCACACCGGCTTGGATCCGCGCAGATCGAAATCGACGATGCTCTGGTTGGGCGCTGTGTAAGGGGTCTCGCCGGTCTTGTCGTACAGCGAGACCACGAAGCCGTTGCGATCCGCATCGTAGGATGACTTCATATATTGGGCATCGAAGGTCGAATGCAGGTTCGACGCCATGTCCCACTTCACGTTGAACGTATAATTGCCGTTCTGCTCGGTCAGATCCTGATCGAAGCGCGCTGATTCGAACACCTGGTTGGCCAGTGAGCCCGACGTGGCATAGCCTGCGTCGTCCCACGTGAAGGCCGCGCCGGCGAGAGGCGTAGTGACGGAATTGCCGTTATTATTGAAGTAAAAGTACTTCCCTTGGCGGAAGAACTTGTAGCGTGAAAATATCGCCTGCGCGGTAACCAGCACATTATCGGCCGCCCGCCACTGAAATGCACCGGCAATGCCCAGACGCTTGCGGTCACCACCATCGTCATAGATCTGCTCGCCGAACGGAACCCGCGCATTTGCCGGCGCGCCGGGGATTGAAATGCCGGCCGGAACAGGGCCGAAGGCGCCGATCAGGATCGCATCCTGACGATAGCTGCTCTTGCCGTAGCTGGCATTGAGCAGGAAGCCCATCTCGCCGAGTCCGGTGTCGAAGCGGTTGCTGTAAAGCGCCGAGCCGGACCCACCGGCTTTCTGTGCCCGGTCGTAATAATTGGCCTTCGCGGTGACGCTGATCAGCTGGCCCGGTGCGTCGAACGGTAAACGCGTGCGGATGTTGACCACACCGGCAATGTCACCCTCGATCGTTTCCGCCGGCGGGTTCTTGAAGACGTCAATACCGGCGAGGAGCTCGGGCGCTACGGCCTGCAGATCAAGGCTGCGGCTGCCCGCCGCCGAAAGGGCCTGACGCCCGTCGATGAAATTGCTGACCTGCGTCAGCCCGCGGACCGTGATGGCGGGCTGGGTGCGATGGTCGAAGTCCGTATCGCCTTCGCCATAGCGGCGCTGGATCTGCACACCGGTGATGCGCTGCAATGCTTCGACCGTGTTCGCGTCGGGAAGCTTGCCGATATCCTGCGCCTGGACCGAATCGACGATCTGGTTGGAATTGCGCTTTCTCGCCTGTGCAGAGCTTAAGCTCTGGCGAACGCCCGTGACGACAATGTCCTCAGCGATGGGCGCAAGCTGGTCACCGGGCACCGGCTGCGCGGCGGTCTGTGCGGCCGCGTCAGCGATGACAAACGGCGATCCCACGAGCGCTAGGCCCGACACGCCCATCAGCAAGCGAATTTGAGTCAGCTTCACGGTGACCTCTCCCTCTCGGTTGTTATATATTTGTCTTATGATTGCAGCGGAATAATTGTATGACAATAGCCAATCGATTTTCCCCCGATATTTCTGATAAATGGCTGGAGCGGACTGGCTTTTTGACGAACGGTTCGTCGCAAAACGGGCATGGGGAGGTTCTCACCCGATTCGAATCGGGCAACTCTTGCTGATGATTCAACTATTTGATGTATCCGCTGCCGCTTGCGTGGCACAAAATTGCAGCCAGAGGGGGGAGCTTTCGGCAAACAGAGGTCCGTTTCGGAAGCGATATAATATTACTCTAAAGGCGACCGATCACTTGTCCCTCAGCGCCACCTTTGTAATACAAGCTTCTCGGATGGTGCTGGAGCCGACATGACCATTTTGCGCACACTTTCGATCGCAGCGACACTGCTTGCAACGCCGCTGGCCGCGCAGGACAGCCGGTTCACCCCGACGCCCGCGGGCAAGCCGCAGCTTCTGGTCGACGGCAAGCCGTTCCTGGTGCTGGGTGTCCAGCTCAACAATTCGAGCGGCTTTCCGGCGATCCTGGGCGATCTCGCGCCGGCTATCGCCCGCAGCCAAGCCAATACGGTTATGGCGCCGATTGGCTGGGAATCGATCGAGCCGGAGGAAGGCCGCTTCGATTTCTCGGTCGTCGACGGCCTGATCACCCAGGCGCGCGCGCAGAAGGTGCGGCTCGCCCTGCTCTGGTTCGGCACGTGGAAGAATGCGAATATGAGTTACACGCCGGCTTGGGTGAAACGCGATCGCGCACGCTTTCCGCGGGTCGTCGACGCGGATGGACATGCGATCGACGTATTGTCGCCTATCGCCGCCTCCAGCCGCGAAGCCGACGCCCGCGCCTTCGGCGCGCTGATGGCGCATCTCAAGGCGATCGACGGAAAGCAGCGCACCGTCATCATGGTGCAGGTGGAAAACGAAGCCGGCACGCTCGGCGCTGACCGCGACCATTCCGCCGCCGCGAACGCGCTGTTCGACGGCCAGGTGCCCGCCGACATGCCAGGGGCGAAGCCGGGAAGCTGGGCCGCAAATTACGCAGACGGCGCCGCCGAAGCCTTCATGGCCTACCATACCGCGCGCTACATCGGCGCGGTCGCAGCCGCGGGCAAGGCGGCCTATGATCTGCCGCTCTATGCCAATGTCTGGCCGCGCGAACAGCCGGGCCTGCTGCGACCGGGAGAGAGTTCGCCGTCCGGCGGGGCGGTATCGTGGCTGCTGCCGCAATGGCGCGCGCTCGCACCCGCGATCGACGTGATCGGGGTGGATAATTACGACACCAATGTGGCGCCTTACACAGAGATTGCGCGCGCTTATGACGTTCCCGGCAATCCGCTGTTTGTGCCGGAAACGGGCGGGTCGATCGCGCATGCCCGCCATGCTTTCTGGACGGTCGGCCAGCCATATTCGGTCGGCATTTCCAAATTCGGTATCGGACCCGACTTCGGCCTGAAGGACGGCAAGACGGCGGAGGAGCCGATCGCGCTCGACTATCGCCTGCTGAACGGCACTGCGCCGTTCCTGGTGCCATTGCGCGATACGGGCCATGTCCGCACGGCCGTGGAAGAGGACGGGATGGCGAATATCCCCATGTCCTTTTCCGCGGTCGATCTGGTTGCGCGCTTTGGCGAGGCACGCGACGGCTATGGCGGCCCGCGTGGTCAGGGCAATGCGGACCTTTCAGGCCGCGTTTTAGTGGCGGAAGCTGCGCCCGATCATTTTCTGATCACCGGCGCGTCCGCCAACCTCAAATTCGCGACGAAACTCGGTCAGCGTGGATCGGTGCAGCTCCTGACCGTGGAGGAGGGCCATTTCGAGAATGGTCGCTGGGTGCGCGAACGGCTGCTGAACGGCGACGAAACCGCCTTCGGGTTGATCCTTCCCGCCGAAGGTCGGTCGATGATGGTAACGGTTGCGGTAAATCCGTGAAGCGCCTCGGCCAGCTCCTCGCCTGCGCGGCGCTGGCGCTGAGCGCCGCTCCATCAGGCGCGGCTCCTCCCGAAGCCGAGGTCCGGATCGCCATCCATCCTGCGCTCGACCGGCCAGGGCCGGTGTTCGAAGGCTGGGGCACAGCACTCGCCTGGTTCGCCGAGGTCACCGGCGGCTGGCCTGATCCGGACCGGCAACGTCTCGCCGACCTGCTTTACGGTAGCGACGGACTCGGCTGGACGATCGCGCGCTACAATATCGGCGGCGGAAACCCCGCCGGGATCACGCCCTATTTACGCCCGGGAGCGGCGGTGCCTGGGTTCTGGCATCAGCCCGCCGATGCGGCCGGATCAAAGCGATGGGACCCCGCCGATCCGGCCATGTGGGACTGGTCCGCCGACGGCAATCAGCGCTGGTGGCTCGATGCCGTCACGGCACGCGTTCGCGCTCCGATCTTCGAATGCTTCTCCAATTCACCTCCCTGGTTCATGACGGAAAGCAGCCGCGTATCGGGCGCAGAACTGGGAAGCGAAGACAATCTTCGTGCCGGCGAGGAGCCGCGGTTCGCGGCCTATCTGGCACGCGTGGTGAGCGAGCTTCAGCGCCGCCATCACCTTGCCTTCCGCACGCTTTCCCCCGTCAACGAGCCGAACACCGATAATTGGTTCGCCGCCAACCGGCAGGAGGGCTCGCATTGGAGCCCTGCACGACAGGCGACGATGATCGAAGCAACCGCGCGGGCGCTTCGCGAAAACGGGTTGCGAACAACGGTCAGTGCGCCGGACGAAACCAATTCGCACATCCTGTTGCGGGATTGGGTCGCCTATCCCGCGACGACGCGCCGGCAGATCGGCCAGATCAATGTGCACAGCTACGCGACCGTGCATCAGACCGCCGTGCGCGACCTCGCCCGCGCGGCGCACATCCGGCTGTGGATGTCGGAGAATGACACCCCGCTCGACCAGGATGCGGAAGATTTCGCGGGCATGGCCTCCGCGCTGGCGTTCGGCGAACATGTCATGCTTGACCTGAAGCGGCTCGAGCCCGCCGCGTGGGTGCTCTGGCAGGCGGTGGAGGACCTGAGCGCACGCGAGGGCTCGAAAGGGTCCAACTGGGGATTGATCAAAGCCGATCTGCGCGCGTCCGCCGATGCGCCCCACCCGCTTCATGTCACACCCAAATATTGGGTGATGGCGCAATTCAGCCGCTTCATTCGCCCCGGTTATCGGCTAGTGCCGGTGGACGATCTCGATACCGCCGGCGCGCTGTCGCCTGATGGCCGCACCTTGATATTGGTTCATGTGAATGGAGGGCTGAACCCCCGCAGGCTGTCGATATCCCCGCGCGGCTGGTCGGCCTCCGCGTATCTCACCGATGCGATACATCATGCCGAGCCGGCGCCCGCGACTGTCGCGCCGCCGCGATCCGTAATCACGCTGGTCCTGCGCAAGATCGGCGGCAGCGCGAGGCGGTAGAAGGGGCGAGCGGAGGCCCGGCAAATCCTCTATCGGCGCGGAATGGCGAAGAAGAGATTTTTCCTGACGGCCGCCCTGCCCGACGGCTATGTCAAGACGATCGGTCCGACCACGACCGCGTTCACCCATTATTGGCGGATCGTCGCGCATCTCGGCGGCGACAAGACCGAGGTCTTTTGGGGCCATACCAAATCGCTCGCCGAAGCGCGCAGGAAGAAGACCGCCGCGGTCGAGGCCGCCGCCAATCGCGGCTGGCAAAGCTATGATTTCGATATCGTCGAAGTGACCCGCACGTCCTAGCGCGGATGCCCTTGCGCAAGCGCTATCCCGGCCAGATTCTTCGAGCGCGGAACGTAGCGAAGTCGGACATGCGGGATCGCCGCGGCCGCCTCGTGGTAGGCGGCGAGATGCTGCTGCGACCGGGCATCGCGGCATTTGGTCACGCCGGTCGCTTGGTTGATCACCGATCGCGAGTCACCCACCAGTTCGGCCTCGTCCGCGCCGAGTTGGATTGCGATCCGGACGGCATGGAGCAAGGCCAGCCATTCGGATTCCTCGCTACCGCCATGGCCGATCTCGTCTTCCCGATAGGTCACGCCGCGCGCCACGGCCGCGATTTCCATCATGCCCGGATTGGGGCGGCAGCCGCCGTCGAAGAAGATGCGCAGCCGCCCACTCCGCATGTCGCTTACCGCGCGCCCTTCACATATGTGTCGAACCAGGCGACGGTGCGCTTGCGCATGTCCGCCGCATTGGCCGGATCGCGCAGGCGGTGACCCTCGCCCGGGTAGATGACCAGGCTGGCCGGCACGCCCATTTCCTTGAGCGCATGCCAATATTCGACCGACTGGGTCGGCGGAACCTCGATGTCGCGTTCGCCGACATAGATGAAGGTTGGCGTCCTCGCCTGCTTGATGAACTGGATCGCGGATACGTCCCAATAGGCCTTGGGGTCGTCGTACATCGACTTGCCGAAGAACGGGATCATCCACTGATCGATCCCGTTGATGCCGTAATAGCTGATCCAGTCGGACAGCCCTGCGCCCGCGACCAGCCCCTTGAAGCGGTTCGTCTGGGTGTTGGCCCACATCGCCATGAAGCCGCCATAGCTTCCGCCGATCAGGCCGAGCCGGCTTTCGTCAACGGGCGCGATTTTTTCGACCGCGTCGACGCCAGCGAGGATATCCTTGAGATCGCCGCCGCCGAAGTCGCGTTTGTTGGCCGCGGTGAACGCTTCGCCCTGGCCGTAGCTGCCACGTGGATTGGGGTAGAAGACGTAATAGCCCGCGTGAACCAGATCGGCGGTGATCCCGCCTTCCGTGATATAATTGGGCGTGGAGGCGCTCGACGGACCGCCATGGACATTGACGATCATCGGCGCGCGAACAGCCGGATCGGCATTGGCTGGCGCAAGCAGCCAGCCCTGCACGGTGAAGCCGCCATTGCTCCAAGTCACACTGCGCGCGCGGACTAGAGCCGGCAGCGTATCATTGTCGTGCGTGACCTGACCGAGCGTTGCGACCGGGCCGGCATAGACGGCCGAGCCATGCTCATAATCTTGCACGACCGACGCCGCGGCGCGGCCGTCGAGGCTGAACGCCGCCTTGCCATCGCCCGCCATCAAGCCTGCCGGCTTGCTCCACAGCGTTGTCACCGTGCCCTTGCCATCGATCCGCACCAAAGACGCATCGGCGCCGGCGAGCATCGTGCCGCGCAGGCCGTCCTTGAGCCAGACGAGCGAGGTGATCGTCGCTTTCAGGCTGGCAGTGCGGTCGATCGGCGTGCCGCCCGCAAACGGAACGGTCCAGACATCGCCGCCGACCGAGCCGTAGTCGCTCATCAGCCCCCCGACATAGGCGACCGTCTCGCCGTCGGGCGAAACGCGCGGAAATCGCATTTGGGTCGGAGGTTTGGCGATCGGGCGGACCGCGCCAGTCTGCGCGTCGATCGCATCGATCGTCGCCACCCACCAATTATCGTCGCCATTGCCGCGCGCAGTCGAGGCGACGAAGCCCCTGCCGTCGGGCGTCCAGGCATATTCGTAGACATAAAGGCCGGCGGGCGAGACTGGCCTGACCGCATCGCCCGCGACCGTGGCGGCAAGATCGAACACCGCGATCTTTTTCTCGTCATTGCTCTTGCCGATCTCACCGACCTGGCGCGCGCCTGCCTGGGTTGCACCCGTTTCCTTGGTGGCGTTGAGCGTGACGAGCAACGCGATACGCTTGCCGTCGGGCGCGAAACGCGGCGCCTCGGCGAGGCCTTTGACCGTGGCGACCGTGCGCAGATGCCCTCCGGAATCGGTCAGGTTGAGCGATGTCGTGCCTGCAGCGCGGTCACGGCTCAGGAAAGCGAGCCGGCCATCGGCAGCGAAGACCGGATCGGAATAATCGCAGGCGGCGCAGGAATCGATCCTGCGCAGCACCCGGCCATCCGTGGCTTGGCGCAGTACGATCGCGCCATGCGCGCCCGGGCTGTCTTCCAACTCCACTGCCACGATGGCCTCGCCCTTGGGCGATATGGCAAGATCTTCGAACTTGTGTGCGGCAGAAGCGGGTGCGGCGGCCAGGAGCAGGCAGAACAGGGACAGGCGCATAGGATATCCGGCTGAAAAGACGTACCTACCGCGCCGGGGCTGGTGACGCAAAACCCCGCGCGATGCCGACCGCCACGCGCAGGCCTGCAAGCTGGGTTAAATCATGGTATAAATCGGGTGTCGGGCCTTCCGCCTGACGCGGTCGTCCATTAGAAGAGCCCGATTGGCGCTCGGGCGGCTGGTGCAAGTGGCGGGGATTTTTCTTTTGATGGAATTGGCGTCATGAATTCGGGGCAGCTTGAGGCTTGTATGGCTCACCTCGAAGCCGCCGAGGCGATCATGATCGAAGCGAGCGACCTCGCCGGCCTCACCCGCCTTTCCCTCGTGATCGAGATGCTGCGCCGTGCGCACGGAATGCCCGACCGGCCGATCGATCTGTCCGAATTTTCGCTCGGCTCCCCGGGCGTGGAGGGCAACCTCTCGTGAGTACGCGGCCGGCCGGAATGTCGGTGCCGGCGGAGGATGTGATCAGCGAGGACGACCTGCTGCGGCTCGCGCGGAGCATCAGCCATTGGCGGCGCAAGCGCGACGCGATGTTCGAACCGGTAATCTTCGCGGATCCCGAATGGGACATATTGCTCGATCTGTTCACGCAAGGGGGTTTCGACCGTCGGGTGAGCATGTCGAGCCTGTGCATCGCCGCATCGGTGCCGACGACGACCGCCATGCGCTGCATCAGCGCGATGATCGAACAGGGCGTCCTTGCGAGGTCGCGCGACCCCGGCGATGCGCGGCGCGTGCTGATCGAGCTTACCGAAGAAACCCGCGCAAAGATGCGCGCGTGGCTATTGGGCGTCGCGCGCGCGCAACTGCGCTGACCTGTCCCGTGCTGCCCGCGCCGAGGCATGGACCGTCCAGCGCGCGGACAATTCCACCTGGTCGAACAGATGTCGTCCGAACAGAGCAAGCGCCGCGCCTGCGCTTGAGCTGACCATAGCGATCAATGCCAGCAGATAGGGCAAAGCCCTGAATCTGGCGGTCGGATCGGCCGCGGCGAACAGATGACGCCAGATCAGCCCGCCGATTCCGAGCAGGACCAGGCCGGCGAGGCGCAAGGCCAGGTTCGCATATTTCCGTTCGTGAAAAGGCATGAAGGCAGCTCCCGATCGGAAGCCGGCCTAAGCGGCGACGCATAGGGATTCGAGACAGGTGCGAAGCCGTTCGCATAGGCTTTGCGTTGAGCACGAAGGCCGAAAACATATGCAAAACCTATGCGCCCGGCGGCTCCATCCTCTCGAAAGCTTATGGCGATAGCGCCATCCATCAGGTGCGGGCCGCATGCCGGTCCGCGTCTTGGAAAGTTGCTTACCCGATGATCGCCACCGCTTTGCCCGAAGAGATGCCGCACGCTCATGGCACGCATGCGCAGGAGCCTCTCCCGCTGCTCGCACTGGGTGCGCTCGGGGTCGTGTTCGGCGATATCGGCACGTCTCCGCTTTACGCGTTGAAGGAAAGCCTTGCCGGGCCGCATCCGCTACCGGTCGATCAGCCGCACATCTTCGGCGTGCTGAGCCTGATCTTCTGGACGATGATGCTGATCGTTACGACCAAATATGTCTTCATCATCCTCCGCGCGGACAACCATGGCGAGGGCGGCAGCCTGGCCCTGCTGGCCTTGGTCGCACGGCGGCTGGGAGCGCGGCGCTGGACGTCGGGCATCGTCATGCTCGGCGTGGCGGCGACCGCGCTTTTCTATGGCGATGCGATCATAACGCCCGCCATCTCGGTCCTGTCGGCGGTCGAAGGGCTGAGCACCGTGAGCGGCACCTTCACCGCGATGGTGCTGCCGATTTCGATCGTCATCCTGATCGGCCTGTTCGCGATCCAATCCTATGGCACCGCCAAGGTGGGCGCCTTGTTCGGCCCGATCATGGTGTTTTATTTCGGGGTGCTCGCGGTGCTTGGGCTGGGCAGCGTGGCGACCCACCCCGCCATTCTCGGCAGCCTCAATCCGATGTGGGCGGCACGCTTCTTCCTGGTCGACCCGAAGCTCGCTTTCCTCGCGCTGGGATCGGTCGTGCTGGCGGTGACGGGCGCCGAGGCGCTCTATGCAGATATGGGTCATTTCGGCCGACACGCGATCAGCCTGTCGTGGCTCTACATCGCCATGCCCTGCCTGGTGCTCAATTATATGGGCCAGGGCGCGCTGCTGCTGGCGAATCCGGCCGCCATCGAAAATCCCTTCTATCTGATGGCGCCCGATTGGGCGCGGCTGCCGCTCGTCCTCCTCGCCACGGTGGCGACCATCATCGCGAGCCAGGCGGTGATCTCGGGCGCTTTCTCGGTCACGCAGCAGGCGATCCAGCTTGGCTTCCTGCCGCGCCTGCGCATCGTCAACACCAGCGCAAAGGCGGCGGGGCAAATCTATGTTCCCTTCGTCAACATGGCGCTGCTGCTGCTGGTGATCGTGATCACGATCGGCTTTGGAAGCTCGACCAGTCTGGCGGCGGCATATGGCGTCGCCGTCACCGGCACGATGTTCATCACCGCCTGCATGTTCGGCGTCCTGTCTTATTCGGTCTGGAACTGGCCGAAGCCGATCGCGATCGGCGTCACCGGCGCGTTCCTGATCATTGACGGCGCCTATTTCGCGTCGAACCTGACCAAGATACCCGATGGCGGCTGGTTCCCTTTGCTGGTGGCGGTGGTGGCCTTCACGCTTCTGACCACCTGGGCGCGCGGCCGCCAGATCGTGCGCGAGCATCTCAACCAGAGCGCGATGACGATGGAGATGTTCATCGGCACGACCGTACGCTCGCTCAAACGGGTCGCGGGCACGGCGGTTTTCCTGTCCGCCAGCGCGAAGGGCGTGCCGCCGGCGCTGCTTCACAACGTCAAGCACAACAAGGTGCTGCATGAGCGGATCGTCATCCTGACGGTGCAGATCCAGGGTGTGCCTCAGGTGCCCGAGGAAAAACGCGTCGAGTCAGAAGCGCTCGACGAAGGCTTTTTCCGTATCATCCTCCATTACGGCTTCATGGAAGAGATCGACATCCCCGCCGCGCTCGCCCGTGCCGACAGCTGCGGCCCGGTTTTCCGGCCGATGGACACGAGCTTCTTCCTCGGCCGTCAGACGCTCATTCCCTCATCGAAGCCGGGTATGGCCATCTGGCGCGAGAAATTGTTCGCGTGGATGGTCCAGAATGCGCAGAGCGCGATGGAATTCTTCAAGCTGCCGATCAATCGCGTGGTCGAGTTGGGAAGCCAGCTGGAAATCTGACCAAATGGCACCGCCCCGTCTAGGACGGCGAAACCGAGACGGGACCGCGCACGATGCACGCGGTCCCGTCAGCGCCGGCGGGGAGAATTGACGCCGCCATTCCCGAGGGAATGACGGCGCCCTTTCCCTGACCCGCCCGGGTCAGCGCTGGAAGATGTAGCCGAAACCGCCGCGCTGACGCTGCGGTGCGAGGCGGACGGTGATCTGGCCGTCATCCTGCTTGGCACGGGCGGCCTGCTGGGTCGGCGCCGCGATCGGCGTCTGCTCGATCGGCCGGCCAGCGGCAGCTGCCTCGCGCTCGCGCTGGTCGAAGAAGCTGGCGCGCTTCAGCCGACGCGTGAGCGAGTAAGAAGGATTGTCCGGCGTCGGCCCGAGGTAAGCGGCCTGGGTGTGACGGCCGAAGCGCGAAATGTCGAAGCCGTTAGGCAGCGTCCGGGGCATAGCGCCGGCGGATGCCATCGCGGCCGGGGCCATTGTCGGCGCGGCCATAATCGGCTCGGCTGCCGGAGCCGCGACGGTCGCGGCCGGTTCGAGCGGAAGCTCGTCCTCTTCACGGTCGCGACGACGGCGACGGAGCGCGTAAGCGGCGCCGCCGAGCGCGATTACCGCCAGGCCGATACCGCCGGCAATCGGCAGTGTCTCGTCATCCACGCTGTTGGTACGCGTGGTCTGCGTCGTCGCCGCTACCGGCGCTTTAGCTGGCGGGGTCACGGCGGCGGCCTGCGCTGCGGTCGGGACGTTCTTCGCGGCAGGGGCCGGCAGTGGTGCGGGCGCAGTCTCGACCTTGGATGTCACGACCTTGGCGGGGACAACGGACGCCGCAGCTATCGGCGCCGACGCGCGGGCGGACGGCGCGGTGGAGATGCGCTTGACCGGGGCACTGCGCGTCGGCGCGGCCGCTGACTGGGAAACACTCGGCGCCGTATCGGCGTCATGCACGACCGGCGTGCCGACCGTCTTCATCGCAGGGGCGGCAGCCGGAGCTACCTCGACGGGCGCGGGCGCCGCAACTTCAGGGGCGGCCGTCTGGGCTGCCGCCGGGGGTGCCGCTACGACGGGCGGCGGCGCGGCGACTTCCGGCGCGGCCTGAGTGGCCGTGCTGTCGGTAGTCTGCGCGAGCAAGGGGGTTGAGGACAAAGCGATAACGGCTGCAATCGCGGTCATCGCTGGGCGGAGCGGGGAAAGGTTTGTGCTCATAGCTCCAAACCAATCCGCCAAACCGAATGAAAGTTCGATCGCTCGCGATGAGACGCCGTCAATTCGGGACGAAGCGAGCCCGTTAATATACAGTACAGGATCGATTAATCTGGGGTACAGCTAATTTATTTGTCCTGGCGCAAATAGTAAAATAAATAATGCCTGCGTAACATCCGCCTTAGATGACTTTAGAGCAACACCTCTATCGCCGATCTTACCTTGAAGGCTGCCAGGCCGGAACTCCGGAACGCCAAAGAATGAAGGCGGTGATATCCGCTTCCTCGATATCGCGTGTTCCCTTGGTCGTACCCAGGCCATGCCCGGCTTTCTCCTCGAGCCGATACAATATCGGGCGATGGCCCGGTATTTCCTGCAGCCGGGCGGCAAACTTGGCGCCCTCCCAGGGCTCGACGCGCGGATCGTTGAGGCCGCCGGTTATCAGGAAGGCGGGATAATGCCCGCCGTCCACCACGTGCTGATAAGCGTCCATCGCGTAGAGATCCTTGAATCCCTGCGAATCCTTGACCGTCCCGAATTCGGGAATGTTGGCGGGGCCGGCCGCCATCGTCTCCATGCGCAGCGCATTGACGTCGCCCACCCGCGCGATCGCGCCGGCGAACAGGTCGGGCCGCTCGGTCGCGGCGCAACCGACCATGATGCCCCCCGCCGACGTACCGGTGATGAACAGCCAATCGGGCGTCGTATAGCCCTTGGCGATCAGCTCCTCGGCGCAGGCGATGGCGTCGCGCCAGGTATTCGGCTTGGTTGGACCCTTGCCGCCCAGCCGCCAGGCCTCGCCGAACTCACCACCGCCCCGTACAGCACATTCGGCGCGGCTTACGCCCGCATCGATATAGGGCATGGTGCGCGTGCCGAAGAACGGGAAAGCGGAAATGCCGTAAGCGCCATAAGCGTCGATCAGCATCGGCCGCAGTTTGATCGGGCCGGACGGGCCGATCACGGTCAGTGGTACCTTGGTGCCGTCCTTCGCGGTCGCCCACAATTCCGAAACCTGGTAGCGCGACGCGTCGATCGACGGATGCGTGTCGAGCTTGAGGTCGACGAGCTGCCGGCTGGCTGGATCATAACGATAATGGGCAGGCGGGCTCGCCCAGCCGTCGAGCGCGACGACCGCGCCGGGATGGTCGACGTCGGTGGAGAGGCCTTCGATCGAGCCGCGTATCGGCAACGCGATCTCTTCAACCGCGCCGTCGTTCGAGACGTGGAGCAGCTTGCTGTAAAGGCCGACGCGGGTCGCGACATAGAGGCCGTCCGACGCTGCGCCGATGCTCTCCACCAACTGGTCGTCGCGCGCAGCGATCACGGTTCGCGCGTCGGCCAGGCTGCCGCCGATCGGCAGCGCCAGCACCTTGAAGCGAGGGGCATCCTTGTGACTCATCAGGAACAGCATCTTGCCGTTGCTGTCGAACCGCGTGACGCCGTCGGCCGGGCTGACGAGAGGGGCCCAATCCTGCGCGCCTGCCCGGATCGCCTCGCGCTTGCCCCACCACATGGTGAGCTCGTTCTGGACGCCGTTCTGCTCGATCAGCAGCATCGCGTCACCGTGCGGTATCTGCCATAGCACGGGCGCGGCATCGACGTTGGTGATCGGCCCTTTCTTGAGCCCCGGCCCCACGAGGGGCTGCGTCTCGCCCTTCAGGTCCCAGAAATCCGCGGTGATGTTCTGATATTTGTCGGTCGGCTTGGGATTGGGACCGAGCTTCTGCAGGCGCGTGAAGAACAGGCCCGAGCCGTCCGCCAGCCAGTCGACGCCGCCGAATTGCGCGCGATCGACGGGCCCGGCGACGGTCTCGCCCGATGCCGCGTCGAGGATCGTCATCACCGAGCTCTCGGAGCCGCCGCTCGAAATTCCGACCGCGACCTTCTTGCCGTCGTGCGAGGCTTGGAACCAGTCGACCGCATAGGGTGTGCCGCCATGCGCCTTCATCAGCGCGGCGGTATCGACCAGCGTCCTCGGCTGCCCATGATCCAGCACGCGCAGGTTGAACTGATCCGCGCCAGGCGCGCGTTCCAGATAAAAGACGCGGTCGCCCGCAATTTGCGTGACGCCGACCAGCCCGAACTGGCTGCCGAACGCGCTCATCGTTTCGAGATAGGCGGCCTTGGGTTTGATGCTGTCGAGGATATTGTGCGCCCAGGCGCTTTGGGCCTTCATCCAGGCCGTGGTCTCCGCGTCACGGCTTTCCATGTAGCGAAAGCGGTCGGTGACCTTCGTTCCGAAATAATCGTCGATGACGGGCCGCGCGATCGCGGCGGGCGGTTGCGTGGCTGGTTCGACCGGCGCAGCGGCAAAAGCGGGAATCGCGGCACCGGACGCGAGCAAAGCAAACAGAATGCGATTCATATGGGCTCCCCCTTGCAATGGGCGGAGCCTACAGCGTCCCCCCTGGGCGGCAATTGCTTTTAGCTGGCGACGCCCATCAGGCGATATCCGACGCCCAGTTCGTTGACGATGACCGAGGGAGAAGCAGGATCATCTTCGAGCTTCTGGCGGATATTGCGCACGATCACGCGCAGATATTCGATGTGGCGCTCATAATCGCGCGGCCAGACTGCGGCCAAAAGCTTTTCGTGCGTGATGACGCGACCCGGAAACCGCGCCAGTTCGGCGACGACGGTGAATTCCTTGGGCGTGAGATGCACTTCCTCTCCGCGCCGGTGGATGCGGCGCTGAACGAGATCGATCGCGACATCGCCCGCCTCGATCAGCGATTTGCCGTCCTCGGCAACCCGTCGGCTGCGCAGCGCGACGCGGACGCGCGCCAGCAATTCTTCCGTGTCGAACGGCTTGGTGACATAATCGATCGCGCCGAGATCGAGCGCGGCGACCTTCTCGTCGGTTGCCTCGCGCGCGGACACGACCAGCACCGCCGCCTTCGATTTGTGCTGGATCAACGGCAACAGCTCAAGCCCGTCGCGATCGGGCAGCCCCAGGTCGAGCAAGACCACGTCGGGCGGGCTCGCCTCGATCTCGGCCAGCGCCTGGCGCGCGGACCCGGCCTCGCTCACCCGATAGTCCGCACGCGTCAGCGTGCCATGGAGCAGGCGGCGGATATGCGGCTCGTCATCGACGATCAGGATGGTCGCGGCTTCTTTCATTCTTCGATTCCCGTGACCAAAGCCGCCTCGGGGAAGCGGATGGTGAAGCGCGCGCCTACGGGCGTGCCGCGATTGGCGGCTTCCACCGTCAGCCCCTGCGCTTCGGCAAAGCCTTTGACGATAGCCAGACCGAGGCCGGTCCCGCTCTGCTTGCGGTCCGATCCCTCGATGCGTCGGAACGTCTCGAACAAATCCCGCTCACGGCCGGGCGGCAGTCCCGGCCCCTGGTCCATCACCGAAAGCATCAGGCTACCGGGCGCACGTTCCCCCTGGATCAGAATGGGCGTGCCCGGCTCCGCATAACGGCCGGCATTGTCGAGCAGGTTTATAAGGATGTGGTGGAAGAGCTGCGGATCGACCCGCACCAGCGGCAGGTCCGGGGCAACGCCCAGCTCGATCGCATGGCCGTCGAGCGCCCGGCGCGTGTCGTGGACCGCGCTCGCGATCGCATCCGCCAGATCGACCGGCTCGATGTTGAGTTTGAGTGCGCCCGCCTCGACCCGCGCCATATCGAGCAGGTTGGCGACAAAGCGATTGAGCCGCTGCGCCTCGGCTTCGATCGTGTCGATCGTTTGGGGCGCGGGATCGCGGCGCAGCTCGGTCGCGGCTGCGAGGATCGCCGTCAGAGGCGTGCGCAGATCATGGCTTACCGAGGACAGCAGCGCGGCGCGCAACCGGTCGCGCTCCTTCAATTGGGCCATGTCGCGCATGTCATCGGTCAGGCGCGCGCGCTCGATCGCAAGCGCGGCCTGATCGAGCAGGTTCATCAGCAGCGGCAATTGGTCCGACGTGACCGGCTCGCTGCCGTCGTCGCGGCTCATGCCGATTGCGGCCAGCGTCTGCGAGGCGCTGCGCAGTGGGTAAAAGAGCCAATCAGAAGCGGTCAAAGTATCCGACCCCCGCCCCGCCGGAACGCCGCGCTCAAGCACCCAGCTTACCGCCGCCCGCTCGATCGTATCGAGCCGATCCTCCGCCGGATTGGCCGCACGCACCTGCGGTCCGTCAGGAGAGTCCGTCAGCAGGACGGTGCGCACGTCGAAAATGCGCCCGATCTCGCCACAGATCGCCTGGGCAAGCTCCTCCTCGCCAGTCGTCTGGGTAAGCTGGCCGAGGAATCCGGCCAAAGCCGCATTGGCGCGCGCGCTCGATTGGGCCAGATCGGCCTGGGCCCGCGTGCGTGCCGCGAACTGGCTGGTGACGAACGCCACCCCGAGCAGCACGAAGATGGTGACAACATTTTCGGGATTGTTGATCGTCAGCGTGCCGGTCGGCGGCAGGAAGAAGAAATTGTAGGCGAGGCTGGAAAGCAGCCCCGCGAACAAACCCGCGCGCAGGCCGAACAGGCTCGCCGCGACCATCACCGGCAAAAGATAGAGAAGCGCGATATTGCCGAGGTTGGCGTGGACGTAGCTTAGGCCCGAGCCGAAGCCGGTCACCGCGGCGACCATCAGCAATGCCCAGAGATAGTCGCTCCGCGCGCCCCAACTGCCCGGCCGCGGCTTGCGCGCACGCTGCTGGATCGGCGCCGGGTCGTCCATCGGCAGGACATGGATCGCGATGCCCGACGTATCGCGCACCAGCCGATCGACCACCGACCCGTGCCGCATTTCGAACCAGCGCGAGCGGACCGACTTACCCACCACCAACTGGGTCGCGCGTGCCTCGACCGCAAAGGCGGTCAGCCCTTCGATCACCGACATGGCGGGAACGGTGGTGACGCTCGCGCCCAATTGACTGGCGAGGTTGAGCGTGGCGGCAAGCCGCTTCCGGTCATCCTCTCCCAAAGTGCGCGTGCGCGGCGTCTCGATATGGACGGCTGTCCAGGGCGCGCGCAGCGTATCGGCGATGCGCTTGGCGGTCCGCACCAGCCCGTCGGCGCCCGCCAATTCGCTGACCGCAACCACGATCCGCTCACCCCCTGCCCAATTGCCCGCGAGCGCATGGGCACGGACATAATCCAGCATTTGCGCATCGACCGCCTGCGCCGCGCGCCGCAGCGCCAGCTCGCGCAAGGCCGAAAGGTTGGACTTGGAAAAGAAGTGCGACAATGCGCGCGCCGCCTCGTCGGGGACGTAGACCTTGCCGTCCTTCAAACGCTCGATCAGCTCATCAGGCGGGATGTCGACCACCTCGATCTCGGCCTGTTCGAGGATGCGGTCGGGGATGGTTTCGCGCACCCGCACGCGGGTGAAGGACGCGACCACATCGTTGAGGCTTTCGATATGCTGGATGTTGATCGTCGAATAGACGTCGATCCCAGCCGCGAGCAGCTCCTCGACATCCTGGTAGCGCTTGGGATGGCGGCATTCGGGCGCATTGGTGTGGGCAAGCTCGTCGACCAGAACAAGCTGCGGCTTGCGCGCCAGGATCGCATCCAGGTCCATTTCGGCCAGCTTGCGGCCCTGATAGTCGATCGCCTTGCGCGGGATCACCTCATGCCCGACCACCAATGCCTCGGTCTCGACGCGACCATGCGTCTCGACCACGCCGATCACGACGTCGGTGCCCGCCCGTTCGCGCGCGGCGCCCTCGCTCAGCATCTCGTAGGTCTTGCCGACGCCGGGCGCGGCGCCAAGAAAGACCTTGAGCGTGCCGCGCGCTTCCTGCTCCGCCTGGCGGAGCAGGGCGTCCGGATCGGGGCGATCGTCGCTTGCGCTCACTTGGGGAGTTTAGCGCTTTCTGCGACGAGCTGTCGATTGAGCATCAGCACATTGACGCGATCCTCGCCGAGGAAGCCCAGCAGCGGATGCGCCGTCGCGTCCATCACGATCCTGCGCAACTGACGCTCGTCGATCCCACGGGCACGGGCGACCCGCGGCAGCTGATACAAGGCCGCCTCGGGCGTGATGTCGGGATCGAGGCCCGAGGCGGAGGCCGTAACCAGGTCCAGTGGAACGGGTTTACCTAGCCCGGAAGCCTGCAAACTCTTGATGTCACCCGCGATCCGATCGTGCAGCGCGCGGCTGGCCGGGCCAAGGTTCGAGCCGCCCGAGGCGAGCGCGTCATAACCCTTTCCGGCTGCCGAAGGGCGCGCGTGGAAATAGCGATCCGACGCGAAGCCCTGGGCAAGAAGCTCGGAACCGACGACCTTTCCTTTGTCCACGATCAGGCTGCCATTGGCCTGATGCGGGAAGGCAAGTTGGCCAATACCTGTGAGCGCCAGCGGATAAGCGAGGCCCAGCAGCAAGGCGAAGAGCAAAGTCATCACCAATGCGGGGCGGAGTGAAGAAGCAAAATCCTTTCCCATATTCTGTCCTCAGGCGAGATGCAGGCCGGCGACGGCCAGATCGATAAGCTTGATGCCGACGAACGGCGCGAACAGCCCGCCCAGGCCGTAGACCGCGAGGTTACGGCGGAGCAGCGGCCCCGCCCCCATCGGCCGGTACGCCACACCCTTGAGTGCCAGCGGCACCAAGGCGGGAATGATCAGCGCGTTGAAGATGATTGCAGACAATATCGCGCTGGTCGGCGAGGCGAGATGCATCACGTTGAGCACCGCCAGGCCCGGATAGAGGACCAGGAACATCGCCGGGATGATCGCGAAATATTTGGCGACGTCGTTCGCGACCGACAATGTGGTGAGCGCACCGCGCGTCATCAGCAACTGCTTGCCGAGACCTACCACCTCGATCAGCTTGGTCGGGTCGCTGTCGAGGTCGACCATATTCCCGGCCTCGCGCGCGGCCTGCGTGCCCGTATTCATCGCCACGCCGACGTCCGCCTGAGCCAAAGCGGGCGCGTCGTTGGTGCCGTCCCCGCACATCGCGACCAACTTGCCGCCTTGCTGTTCGGCGCGGATCAGCGCCAATTTGTCCTCGGGCGTAGCCTGCGCGAGGAAATCGTCCACCCCCGCCTCCGCCGCGATCGCCGCCGCGGTCAACGGGTTGTCGCCCGTGATCATTACCGTGCGGATGCCCATCTTGCGCAGCTCGCCGAAACGTTCGCGAATGCCCGCCTTGACCACGTCCTTGAGCGCGATCGCACCGAGCAGGCGCCCGTCCTTGGCAACGGCGAGCGGGGTCATGCCCGCGCGCGCAATCTCGTCGGTCGCGCGGCGCAACTCGGTCGCAGCCGCAGTCGCGCTCACGCCGGGATTGGCGTTCAACACCGAATCGACCGCGCCTTTCTGAATCAGAGTCGAGCCGAACCTGACGCCCGAGATGCGCGTCTGGGCGGTGAAGGGGATAATCTCGGTGTCGCGCGGCAGCATTGTAGCCGAGACGCCGAACTTCTCCCGCGCCAACACCACAATTGATCGGCCCTCGGGCGTCTCGTCGGCAAGGCTGGCGAGCAAAGCGGCTTCGGCCAGCTCCGCAACCTGGATGCCGCTGATGGCACGCAACTCGCTCGCCTGGCGGTCCCCGATCGTGATCGTGCCGGTCTTGTCGAGGAGCAAGGTATCGACGTCGCCAGCCGCCTCGACCGCTCGGCCGGATTTGGCCAGCACGTTGAAGCGTACCAGCCGATCCATCCCGGCAATGCCGATCGCCGACAGAAGCGCTGCAATGGTCGTCGGGATGAGCGTGATGAGCAGAGCCGCGAGTATCGTCACCGGGATCGATCCGCTGGCATAGGAGGCGAAGCTCGGGATCGTGCCGACCGCGATCAGGAAGATGATCGTGAGACCGACCAGCAGGATGGTCAGCGCGATCTCATTGGGCGTCTTCTGCCGCTCGGCACCCTCGACCAGGGCGATCATACGGTCGAGGAAACCTTGGCCGGGATTGACCGTGACGCGCACCTTGATCTCATCCGAGATGACGCGCGTGCCCGCGGTCACGGCGGAGCGGTCGCCGCCCGCTTCGCGGATCACCGGTGCGCTCTCGCCGGTGATCGCGGCCTCGTTCACCGAGGCGACACCTTCCACCACCTCGCCGTCGGAGGGGATGAGATCGCCCGTCTCGACCAGCACGAGGTCCCCCATGCGGAGTGCGCCCGCGGCCACCGTCTCAACGCCCGATCCCCTGACGCGCTTGGCGGTGAGTTCCGCTTTGGCAGCGCGCAGGCTCGCCGCCTGCGCCTTGCCCCGCCCTTCGGCGAGCGCTTCGGCGAAGGTACCGAACAGCACGGTCAACCACAGCCAAACGACCAGTTGGAGCTTGAAACCGAGCGCGAGCGAGTCTTGCCCGACCGCGAGCAGGACCGTCAGCAACAAGGCGACGCAGGCGGTGACGAACATCACCGGGTTACGCGCCAGCTGTGCGGGCGAAAGCTTGAGAAAGGCCTGGCCTATCGCCGGCAATATCAGCTCGGCGGTAAACATGGATTTGGCTGCGGTGCGGGCCATCAGCATGCGGCTCCGAAATCACGCCCGTCACCCTGAATTGGTTTCAGGGCCCACCGTGCGAAGCACGATGTCGGCGCGGGTTGAGGGGTGGATGCCGAAACAGGTTCAGCATGACGAAGAAGAAGGCTGTGCACGGCTTAGCTCAGCGTTCCGCTGATCATCGCGAGATGATCGGCGATGGGACCCAGCGCGAGGCTTGGCAGGAAGGTCAGGCCGCCCATGATCAGGATCACGCCGATCAATAGCCCCACCCACAGCCCACCTGTGGTCGGGAAAGAGCCGGCGGTTTCGGGCGTATATTTCTTGGCGGCGAGGCTGCCGGCGATGGCCAGCATCGGCACGATCATGAAGAAGCGGCCAATCCACATGCACAGGCCCAGCATGCCGTTGTAGAATGGTGTACCCGCGCTCAGGCCGGCAAAGGCCGATCCATTATTCGCGACCGCGCTCGAGAAGCCGTAGAGAAGTTCCGAGAAACCGTGCGGGCCCTTGTTGAGCGGTCCGGCGAGGCCAGCGGTGGTGACGCTCGCTATCGCGGCACCGCCCAGGATCGCAAGCGGCACGACCGCGATGGCCAGGACCGCCAGCTTGACCTCGCGGCCTTCGATCTTCTTGCCGACATATTCCGGCGTGCGGCCGACCATCAGCCCCGCGACGAATACGGCCAGGATCGCGAACAGCAGGAAGCCGTAAATGCCCGCGCCGACGCCGCCGACGACGATCTCGCCCAATTGCATGTTGAAGATCGGGACGAGGCCGCCCAGCGCGCTGAAACTGTCGTGCATCGCGTTGACCGCGCCGCACGAAGCGTCGGTCGTCACCGCCGCGAACAGGCTGGACGCGGCGATGCCGAACCGCACCTCCTTGCCCTCCATATTGCCGCCGTGCAGGCCGAAGCCCTGCAGCATCGGGGTGGTGCCTGCCTCCTGCCAGTAAGCGACGGTCGTGCCTGCGAGGAACAGGATCATCATCGCCGCGAGGATCGCCCAGCCTTGCCTGGTATTGCCGACTGCCCTGCCGAAGCACCAGGTGAGGCCGACGCCGACCGCGAAGATCGACAGCATCTGGATTAGGTTGGTGAGCGCGGTCGGATTTTCGAACGGATGCGCGCTGTTGGCGTTGAAGAATCCGCCACCGTTCGTGCCGAACATCTTGATCGCTTCCTGGCTCGCGACCGGGCCGAGCGCGATCGTCTGGTGCGCGCCTTCGAGCGTGGTGGCATCGATCTGCTGCGTCAGCGTTTGCGGCACGCCGCTCGCGATCAGGAAAACGGCATAGATCAGGCAGGCCGGGAGCAGGAGATAGAGCGTGATCCGCGTGCAATCCGCCCAGAAATTGCCGAGCGTCGCCCCGTTTTGGTCGAGATTTTGCCGCCGCGCGAAACCGCGGAAGAAGGCGAAAGCGAGCGCGATTCCGGTCGCGGCCGACAGGAAATTGTGGATTACCAGCCCTAGCATCTGGCTGAGGTTGGAGAGCGTGCTTTCGCCCGCATACCATTGCCAGTTGGTATTGGTGGCGAAGCTGACCGCGATATTGAACGCACCGTCGGGACCGACATTCGCCAGCTTGGGCGTATTGAGCGGCAAAAAAGCCTGCAGCCGCAATATCGCGTAGGTGAACAGCATCAGCGCGACGTTGAAGACCAGCATGTGCACCGCGTAGCGGCGCCAGCTCATCTCCTCGTCGGGATCGACGCCGCACAGACGATAGAATCCGCGTTCGATTGGCCCCAGCACCGCGTGGAGCGGTGTGCGGCGGCCTTCATAGAGCGCGTGGAGCCATAGCCCCATGGGCTTGGCGATCGCCACGATCATGCCGGTGAAGACGAGGATCAGGATCCAGCCCTGGGCGGTCATGATGCGCCTCCCGTCAGAAGCGCTCGGGCCGCAGAAGCACGGCCACGAGATAGAGGAGCAGGCCGATCGCGGTGAACGCCGCCAGCCAGAGATCGAGGGTCATGCTTCGGCCCTCACGCATTGTCGCACAGCCGGACATAGGCGAGCGTCGCCGCCGTCAGTCCGATCATGATCGCGATCCAGATTAAGTCCTGCACGTGGATGTCCTCGTCGAATGTCGAGGATGTGCCACTAAGAGCGTGGCGCATTGGGAAGCGAGACGGAGGAAGGCTTCTCCTGATATGTTTTGCATAGGGATTTGCGCGGCTCCCTTTTTCAGGACAGGAAAGCCGCATGATCATCCGCAGCGACGAATTTGAAGATATCGACGTGCCCGGCCACGGCACGATGCGCGTGCATCTGTTCCGGCCGGCGATAGAGGGGCTCTTCCCGGGCGTGCTGTTCTTCTCGGAAATCTATCAGGTGACCGGGCCGATCCGGCGGCTGGCGGCGCTGGTCGCCGGTCAGGGCTTTGTCGTGGGCGTACCTGAAGTCTATCACGAATATGAGCCCGCCGGCACGGTGCTGGCCTACGACCAGCCGGGCACCGACCGCGGCAACGCGCTCAAGTTCGCCAAGCCAGTCGCGGCCTATGATGCCGACGCACGCGCCGCGCTCGCTTTCCTGGCCGCGCATCCCGCCTCTACCGGCAAGCTCGCGACGATGGGCGTGTGCCTCGGCGGTCATCTCGCCTACCGCGCCGCGCTCAATCCCGAAGTTTTGGCCGCCGCCTGTTTTTACGCGACCGATATCCACTCGGGCACTTTGGGCGAAGGCAAATCGGACGACAGCCTCGCGCGGATGGACGAACTGAAAGCGGAGACGATGTTCGTCTGGGGCCGACAGGACCCGCACGTGCCGTTCGCCGGCCGCGAGGCGATCCGCGCGCGGCTGGAGGCGGTCGGCGCCAGATATGAATGGCACGAGGTCAATGCACAGCATGCCTTCCTGCGCGACGAGGGCCCTCGCTACGATCCGGCGCTGTTCCTGCAGGCCGTCGGCTGGATGCTGGCCCTGTTCAATCGCACGATTTGCGCCGTTTAAGGCCCTTGTCGGCCACCAGCACCGCCCTATCACCCGGCCTCATCTGGGGCTGGAGGGGATAAGATGAAACGTGCACTTTCGCTACTGACGGCGATGCTTGGCGCGTCAGCCGCGCAGGCCGATGCGGGCTATCATGGGCCGATCGTCGACGTGCATGCCCATATCCGCTTCACCGACACGGACGCAGTAACCACCGATCAAGGGAAAGGCACCGCGCCGATCGCCGCGGTGGACGATCCGGCCGGGGTCACCCAGAGCGCGCTGATCGTGATCGCGCGCGCTGGCCAGATGGACAAGACACGCGCGCAGAACGACGCCGTGATCGCGGCGGCGAAGGCGAGCGGCGGGCGCTTCTATCCGGTAGCGTCGGTCCACCCCGCCGACGGCGTCGATGCGATGGCCGAGCTGGATCGGATGGCGGCCGCGGGCGTGAAGGTGATCAAGCTTCACCCCAACACGCAGAATTTCGATGTATCCGATCCGGCAGTGGCGGCGATCGTCCGGCATTGCGGTGAGAAGGGATTGGTCATCCTGTTCGATTCCTACAAGCCGTGGGATCTGTCGGAGATGGGCAAGTTTCTGCTGCTTGCGGCAACCCATCCGGAGACGCGATTGATCCTGGCGCACATGGGGCTCAGCAGCTTCCGCGAAACGATAACGTTCGCCCAACTCCGCAAGCTCGGCATAGGACAGAATGTCTATTTCGACGTGTCGGCCATTGCCGTCCTATATGCCAATTCGCCGATCCAGCCCGAACTGGTGTGGACGATCCGCACGATCGGGGTCGACCATTTCCTGTTCGGATCGGACTGGCCGGTCGATACGCCCGCGACGGCGGAACGGGCGGTGCGGGACCTCGGTTTCACCGCGGACGAGCAGAAGCGGATATTCCACGACAATGCCGCGCGTCTGATCGGCCTGCGCTAAGCCGGCCCCACCGTCCCCAACAGGCCGAACAGGCGGCTTCATCCGCCCCCGAGCCAAAGCGCGTTTGCAAGTAGGCCGCTTTATCCTAGCGTGGACGCCATGGCACGCGCCGACCTTGTCGCGGGTATCTCCGTCGCCGGGCTGATGCTGCCGGAGGCGGTCGCTTATGCCGGGATCGCCGGGCTCGGCCCGGGACGCGCAGTGTTGGCGGCGATCGTCGGCTGCCTGGTCTATGCGCTGGTCGGGCGGAGCCGCTTCGCGATCGTCTCTCCCACCTCCTCCTCAGCGGCAATCCTCGCGGCCGCGCTCGCAGCGATAGGCGCGGACGCCGCGACCCGCGACATGCTGGCCACGATCGCGGTCGCGATGACGGGCGGACTGTTCCTGATCGCGGCCGTTCTGCGGCTGGGCGGGCTGACCGGCTTCGTCGCGCGGCCGGTGCTGCGCGGCTTCACGTTCGGGCTCGCGATCACCATCATCCTGCGTCAATTGCCCACTTTGGTCGGCGTGCCCATCGCCGCGCCCGATATTTTCCATCTCGTCGCGCGGCTGCTGGCCGCCGCCCCGAACTGGCATCTGGCGAGCCTTGCCACCGGGCTGACCGCGCTCATCGCCTTGATCGCGTTGCGCCGCGTGCCCGCTCTGCCGGGTGCGTTCCTGGTATTGGCGGCGGGCGTCGCCGCTTCGGCCTGGACGAATTTGCCGGGGCATGGCGTCGCGACAATCGGCGCGATCGACGCGCGACCGGTCTTGCCTGCTGTCCCGCACCTCTCGCTCGCAATGCTGTCGCAACTCGGCCAGACCGTCTTCCCGCTGGTCCTGATCCTGTTCGCCGAAAGCTGGGGCACGATGCGTGCTTTAGCCTTGCGCCATGGCGATGTGCTTGATCCCGACCGCGAACTTGGTGCGCTCGGCTTCGCCAATCTCGCCGTCGCCACGGTGCAGGGCATGCCGGTCGGGGCGGGTTTTTCCGCCGGTTCGGCGAGCGAGGCGGCGGGCGCGGTCAGCCGCGCGACCGCCATCGTCGCCGCGATCGGCCTCGCCTTGTTGATGCTGCTCGCCCAGAAACCGATCGGCCTGTTGCCGCAGCCTGTGCTGGCGGCGGTCGTGATCGCGGCCCTGACCCACGCGCTCGATCCACGCCCTCTCGCCCGGCTATGGCAGCTCGACCGCGACCAGTTTATCGGGTTGGCGGCAGCGTTGGGCGTGCTGGCTTTGGGCGTGCTCGACGGCATGCTTGTCGCGATCGCGCTATCGATCGCGGCGCTGATCCGCCGCCTCGCCTCGCCGCACCTGATCGAGCTTGGCCAGCTGAACGGGGGCCATAGCTATGTGGACGTCGCACGCCACCCGGAGGCCGTGCGGCCGCCGGGCATCGACATCTGGCGCCCCGCCGAGCCGCTGTTCTTCGCCAATGCCGAGCGCCTGCTCGGCCTGCTCTATCGCCGCCTGCCGGCAACCGGGCTCAGGACCCTGGTGCTGAGCCTCGAGGAGAGCGTGGACCTCGACAGCACCGCGCTCGACGCGCTGCTTGAATTCCGAGTGCGCGTCGCCGCGCGCGGCACGCGATTGCGGCTGGCACGCGTCCATGATCCGGTGCGCGACCTGCTCACCGCCGCGGGTGCACACGATCTGGTGCACCATTCTTATTATAGCGTCGATGACGCGGTCGCCGCCGCGCTGATGGAGGGTGATTGATGCTTGACCGCGAACCCGTGCTCCACCCTGTCAGGATCGACGACCTGCGCCCAACCCAGATGACGGTTGGCTATCGCGAGGTCGCGCGCAAACGACACGACTGGCGCGAAATGGAGGACCGGGAAGGCGGCGCCTATCTTGGCCGGCACATGATCCCGGTCGTGCGAGGGCCGAAGGATCGGTTGTGGATCATCGACAACCACCATCTCGCCCGGGCTTTGCATGAGGAAGGCGTGGAGGACGTTCTGGTGCGGATCGTCGCGGACCTGACCAAGCTGCAGGATCGCCTGTTCACGACCTTCATGGACAATAAGAATTGGCTGCATCCGTTCGACGCGGACGGCTATCGCCGGGACCTCAAACATATTCCCAGGCACGTGTCCAAAATGGCCGACGACCCCTATCGCTCGCTCGCCGGCGAGCTTCGGCGAGCGGGCGGCTATGCCAAGGTCGAGACGCCCTATTCCGAATTCCTGTGGGCCGATTTCCTCCGCCGCCACATCAAAGCCGAGAAGGTCGAGAAACATTTCGAAACCGCGGTCGCACAGGCGCTGGAGATCGCGCACGGATCCAAGGCGGCATATCTGCCAGGGTGGGCCGGGCCGCATCCCTGAAGCATCGGCGCGATGCTCACACTAGAGCCTGATCGTTTTTAGTGGAAGGCGCTTCGCGCTTCCGCTGAAAGCGTGAATCAGGCTCTTTCAAATAGTTGAGACCTTGATTCACGGTTCAGCCTGATTCAGCCTGAACCGATCAAGGTCTAGCGCAAGATCGCAAAAGCGTGCTGTCTGCGCGAAACGACGTTGAGGAGAGGCGCCATGAACTTCGGATTCGGATTTGGTTCGGGCGTTGGCGCTTCGGCGGTGATCGTTTTGATCGGCTGCCTCGCCCTTGGCGGATGCCCGCGATACCACGTCTATCAGCAGGAGATGGAGGGCCGCGCCAAGCTCGCCGAAGCCCAGTCCTCGCGTCAGGTCGCGGTACTCGAAGCGCACGCCAAGATGGAAGCGGCGGTCGAGCTGGCCAAAGCGGAAGTGACGCGCGCGGAAGGCGCGGCACAGGCCAACCATATCCTGCAGAACAGCCTGGGTGGGCCCGAGGGCTATCTTCGCTACCTGCAAATCCAGGCACTGCAGGACACCAACGCGCAATTGATCTACGTGCCGACCGAAGCCGGCCTGCCGATGACCGAAGCCAGCCGCCTGCCGCCGCTCAAGAAACCTCAGCAATAGCCTTTCGCCATCCGGGTTATCGTGGAGCCGTCGGCCGAAAGGACCGTCTACCGCCGCCGGTCTGGCCGGCTAGGCGACCCGCTAAAGATGAAGTGCGGCCGGGTCGCACACTTCGCTCGGCTCGAAACCTGCGGCGGACGCCAGTCCAGCGACATCCTCGATCTCGGCGATCCCCGAATGCAGATAAAGCAGGTGCCGGATTCTCAGTTCCCGTATCACGCGATTCACGTGCACCACGCTCATCCCCAGGGCCTCGCCCAGCATTTCCTGCGTCAGCGGCATCAGGAACGATCCGCCGGTAACGAACCCGATCTCACGACAGCGCTGAAACAGTTCGAGCAGCAGGCTGGCCGTTCGCTGCGGCGCGGTTTGCAAGCCTAGCCGAACCATATGATCGAGAAGGCGGCGCTCCTCGCGAAAGCGCAGCGCAGAAAGACCATCGATGATACCGGCGCACCCGGACGGATCCGCTTCGATCAGGCGCATGAGCGGCGCGAGGCACGAAATTTGGACGTCGCTGATCGCCGTGACTTCGACCATGTCCAGCGCACGCTTTTCGCGGCAATTTCCGATCACATCCCCAGGCAGAAGTATGGACAAAAGCCCGCGCCGACCATTTGGCAAAAGGCGCTCGCGGCAAGCCCAGCCCGAAACAATCAAGTTTGGCGAGCCGAACTCCGAGTGGCTATCGGTTATCGTCGTGTCGGCGGAATAAGAGTGGGAATGCAATTTGAGATGAGAAATCAAGTCCCGCTCATAGTCACTCAAAGAGGCGACTTCGGCGAGTCGTCTTGCTAACAAGGCTGTGGCAAATGCTGCCTCTAGCGGTCGGACCCCCATCTCCCCTACTCCCTTCCCGGCTGCTGTCGCCTAAACATCAGGCGCGTGATGCCGCATATAATCTACATCAACATGTGATAGCGCTATCGTCTCCGCTTAGAACTGACCTAACATAGCATATCATGAATGACGTGTTCCAGATCATTCCTCTTGGTAGCCAAATCTTCAACTTCCTGACAAGTTCAAGAACGGGATTTGAAGTTTCGTCACCCCGCCACGTTGGTGATGGAAGAAATAAATCATATGAAGCAGGGCTCTAGCCCGCGTTTTAGACATTGATCATATTAATTCTGAAAAATCAGGTCGCGTCTTGCGGAACAATAGACAAGCCAAGCCAACCACGTCTTCCTGCACTGGGAGAGTCGAGTCGAACGTACGCAACACCGCGCATATCGCCGTCAATTTGACGAGAGTCGGCGCTGTCGGATGCCCGAGCGCCCAGCGGGCCGCCTGTGGGGCGTCACTCCCGTGTCACGAAAATTCGTCTCCAGGTCGCTGCACGCGCGGAAATTGCTCCAGGCAATGCCGGCGTGGCATAAGTGCCGGTTGACGATTGGGCATCACCAGATGCGGGCTCGATCGCTCGGCGCCAGATAATATCGATCGCCTGGCTTTACGCCGAACGCTCGATACCAGGCATCGACATTGCGGACCGACCCGATTGCGCGGAACCGCGCGGGAGCGTGCCGGTCGGCCGCCGCCTGCGCGCGCAGCGCGTCGGCGCGATTCTTGCGGCGCCATTTCTGGGCCCATGCAAGGAACAGGCGCTGGTCGCCGGTAAACCCATCGATAACGGGCGCGACATTGCCATGTAGGGAGGCGTGATAGGCATCCAGCGCAAGAACGACGCCGGCGACGTCGGCGATATTTTCGCCGAGCGTTTGCCGGCCGTTGAGATGGATATTCGGCAGGATCTCATAGGCATCGACCTGCCGCACCAGCTTATCCGCCTCGGCCCGGTAATGCGCGGCGTCCTTTGCTGCCCACCAGTCGCGCAATGCTCCGGAAGCGTCGAACTTGCGGCCCTGATCGTCGAAGCCATGGCTGATCTCGTGCCCGATCACGCCCCCGATCAAGCCGTAATTGACCGCGGCATCGGCTCGGGGATTGAATTGCGGCGGCTGCAGCAAGGCGGCGGGAAAGATGATCTTATTCTCTTCCGCGATGTTGAACGCATCGACGGTTTGCGGGTGGATCCGCCAGTAGAACGGCCCCCATTGATCGGGACTCACTGGTTTTCCGGCCATTGCGATCTGATAGTCCCAGTCGAATGCGGCGCTTCGTTCGACATTGCCGTACAAATCGGCCGGATCGAGCCGAAGGCCGGAATGGTCGCGCCATCGGTCGGGATAGCCGACGAAGACCTTCATCCGGGCAAGCTTGGCAAGCGCCTCGCGTCGGGTCCCCGCGCTCATCCATTGGGCCGACGCGATACGGTTGGCCATGGCGCGCTTGAGTTCGCGGACCATGGCCTCGATCCGTGCCCTGGAGGAAGGCGGGAAATACCGGGCGACATAGACCCGACCGACCGCATCTCCCAGACTATCGTTCAGTTGGCCGATGGCGAGCTTCCACCGGGCGGACATTGCACTTTCGCCGAACAGATCGCGGTTGCGGAACGCAAAACGCGCTTCGACGAACCGGCGGGACAGCAGGGGCGATGCATCGTCGATCGTGCGAAACGCCTCCCACGCCTTCAGCGTGTCGAGCGGAGTCTCAGCGATGATCCGCGCAATGTCGCGGACTGCCGATTTCTCCGCCAGCACGATATTGGTGGCGGGCGCGCCGGCACCGTTCAGATAGGCGTTCCAGTCGAATTCGGGCGCATAGGCTTTGAGATCGACAAGGCTCATCGGATTATATGTCTTTTCGACGTCGCGCTGGTCCGTCTGCGACCAACTGACCTTGGCGATACGCGCCTCGAACGCGATCGCAGCGTTGGCGGAACCCTCCGGATCGGCGAAGCCAGCCATCGCCAGGAGCCGCGCAGCGTAAGCCTGATACGACGTTCGCCGTGCCTGCAGGTCCGGCGAGGAATAATAATCGCGATCAGGCAACCCCAGCCCACCCTGGCCCAGCAGGAGAGCATTGACCGGGCGGTGCGCGTCCGCCTGCACAACCAGCGAAAACGCGTCCGCCCCGAAACCCGAATGCGATTTGCCCAGCAAGAATGCGAATGCGGAGCGGTCATGGACCGCCGCGATACGCGCTAGGTCCTTCTGCAGCGGCCGGTCGTCCAACGCCTCGATCCGCGGTTCATTCATATACGAGCGATAGAGCGCCGCGATCAGCGCTTCGTCGGCATTGCGCGGGGAGCGCAAGCTGTCGGCGGCAAGCGATCGTATCTGGTCTTGCACCTTCTCCGACGTATCGACTTCGATCCCGATTTCGGATCGGTCCGACGGCATCGGCGTGTGCGCATACCAGCGACCGACGGCAAAATCGAAAAAGTCGTCGCCCGGTTTCACGGCACGGTCGATCGCCGCGAGATCCAGTCCCGAATGGCCGTACCTACCATCCCTTAGCGTCGCGGACGGCACCGCGCCCGCAGCCAGAAAAGCAGCGGCGAGCATAGCCGAGCGGACTCGGGGAAAGCGGGTTGAGCGCCGCCTACCCTTTTGTGAGACGTCACCCGCCGACTGGTTGAGCTTATGGGTCGATCTGAGCGGCAAGGTCGCCTCCGGTACATGTATCAGGTTGATTATCATCTCCCGGCGACCGGGAGCTGGCCTGGCCGGTCAATGCTTTGGTTGGGGGCGGCGGCGTCCGAAGCTGGTCCGCCGGCCGGACCCCAACCCCATTTGGGCATCGGCCATTCGCCTTGAGGTCTGTCGATTCCCGGCGCGGAATTTATCACGGCGAGCTTCGATCCCCATTCGAGATACGCCACGAAAGCATTGCGGAACGCCGTGTCGGTGGGCAGTCCAATCTCATCCGCCGTCTCGATCATCAGCGCGACCCAGCGTGCACGCTGCTGCTCGGTGATAACGCGCCCGAGATGTTTGACGATCATACCGATATGGCTGCCGCCCTCGCTCGAATAGATTGGAGGTCCCCCGAAGACCTCGGCGAGGAAATCCGCGACATGCTCGGCATGGCGGCGGTCCATCTGTGCGAATATAGGCGCGAGCAGCGGCTCATCAGGCACTTTGTCATAGAAGGCGACCGTCAGCGCCTTCAGCATCTCGCGCCCACCGGCCCATTCCGCAAGTGAGGGTATAGGCAGATCTGGCCGGGGCGGCTCTTGCGGCTCGTATCCCTGCCGGTCGGTAAAGCCGATCAATGCATGGGTCCCGTCGCAGAAGGGCTTGGAACTCGATCCGCCGCAGCGACACAACAAGGCATGGCTGGTTTTGGCGAAGGTCCGGCCGGTACCGCTGACCAATTCGGCTGGCCCCGCAACCTCAAGCGGGCCGTCCTGCATCGGCGTGATCGTGAGCGGCCCATTCCGCGGATCGAGTGGCCGACAAGGCTGCGTGCCGGGTTCGCCGGTCGCGCGAAAGCCGATCCGGGCGTGGCTACCGTCGCAGAAGGGCTTATTCGCAGAGGCGCCGCAGCGGCACAGCGTCCGCCGACTTACCGGGGCGTCGCCGTCGTGCCCCGCGATGTGGATGGTAGCGTTGATGGCATAGGGTCCGTCCTGCCTCAGCCGGATCGTGTTGACCGGGGGATCGACCTCATCGAGCAGGCCGTCCTGGGCGCGGTAGGTGATCGCGCCGGATGGGCAGTTGCGCGCGACGGCGGCGAGCGATGGCGCGTTCATCCGATCGGGGAATATCCATTCGCCGGGCGTGTTCGCCATGAAGACATCGGGCGCCTGCAACACGCAGAAACGCGAGTGGATACATAAACGCGTATCGAAGCGAATCTCGATATCGCCCCCCACCGCGGACTCTGCTGTCTCGGTCTCGTCCACCATCTCACCCCTCACATTCCAGCTTCCGCCCGGGGACGGTCAGCCGCCCAGCGCCTCGCACACCAGCCGCGCCGTCTCCGCCCCGGAGAAATTCTGCTGGCCGGTGATCAGATTGCCGTCGCGCACGGCGAATTCGCGCCACAGCCCGGCCTGGACATAGTTGGCGCCGATCACCTTCAGTTCGTCCTCGATGCGCCAGGGCATCAGATGGCTGCCGCGTGCGAGCGCGCCCATCTCCCACGTGGCGTTGTCGGCATAATCCTCCTCGACATTGGCGAATCCCGTCACCGTGCGACCGGCGGCAAGCAACGATCCGTCAGGACGCCCTGCAAAGCGGAGCAGGGCCGTGCCGTGGCACAGAGCAGCTGCCACTTTTCCGGCTTCGTGGAACGCTACGAACTTCTCCTGAAGCGCGGTCGCGCGTTCGTAGGTGAACATCGGCGCCTGGCCACCGGCTACGAGGATGGCGTCGAATGCGTCGACGGCGAGTTCCGTGACCGGCCGCGTCTGTTCGATCAGGGCGGCGAGTTTCGGGCTGGAAATGAAGCCAAGCGAGATGAGGTCGCTCTCCGAATAACCGGAGGGATCGCGGGGATCGCTTAGCGCATCCGCCTCGCAACGGCCGCCATCGGGAGAGAATATCTCGACCCGGTACCCGCGTTCGGTGAAAGCATACCAGGGATGCGTTAGCTCGCTCCACCAGAAGCCGACCGGCCAACCGGTCGTTGTCGACACCGCTGGGTTGGCAATGACGATGGCTACGCTCTTAGGCCGGCTGGCATCGACCGGATTCGCGTCCCGCACGCTCATTCGCACTCTCCTGTCGGAAATGGGCATGGGTCGGCCGAACAATCCGCTTCCGGTGTTGTCCGGAAAAGGCCTATCACACGCGCATGACACAGCCCGGCCGACTGTATGGCTGCCCGGTCGAGTTCGCGCTCGATACGTTGGGCGGCAAATGGAAGACGGTTATCCTTGCGCGGATCAAGGAAGCGCCGATGCGCTATTCGGATCTGCGGCGCGCGATCCCGTCGCTGTCCGACAAGATGCTCACCCAGCGGCTGGCGGACCTGGTCGAGATCGGCTTCGTCGCGCTGGAGACGGGAGGAGACGGCAAGGAACGTTATGCCCTGACCCCTCGTGGGCGCGACCTGGCCGATCCGCTGCAGGCGCTTTACGACTGGGGCAAGGCGCATGGCGACGCGATCGGCGTTCGCTTCCGGACGGAAACCGAGATCAGCGGCTGACATGGTGATCGGCCTGGCCGGCGAGCGCGGCGCAAAAGCCCGTGACATTGGTGACGACCGCCTCTCCGAGAAAGCCTAAGGTCGCCATCGATCGATCGCGCGCGTCGCGGTTGCCGAAACCGCAGGCATCCTCGATCACCAATGCCGCGAACCCGTTGTCGGTCGCCTGCCGCACGGTCGGCTCGATCCCGATCTCCATCGCGATCCCGGCAATCGCGATCGCGTGCAGCCCGCAATCGCGCAACGCCAGCCCGAGGAAGGTCGAATCGAAGGCCGACATCGTGATCTTGTCGAACACCGCCTCGTCGGCGCGCGGGGTGAGTTCGGGGACAATCGCGGTGGCCTCCGCGTCGCGCAGGAACCAGGGCTCGACCGCATCGGGATCGCTGCAGCGTTGCCAGTTCATCGCCGTCCGCAACTGGACCATCCCCATCCAGCGGCGCGGCAGCGACAAATGGCGCGTGAATGCCACGCGCATTCCGGCGGTCCGCGCGGCATCGAGCGCGATGCCGGTGCGCTCGATGATCCCATGCGCGTCAGGGATCTGCCGGCAGATGCCGACCTGCATGTCATAGACCAGCAGGGCGGTGCGGCGCGGATCGCACCATTCGTCGAGCGTCTGCGGAATCGCAATCCCGTCGGGGCTCGCAATCATGCCGCCGTCCGATTCCAGGGCTGCGCGACGTCGACGGCCGGATCGAACAGAAATTCCAGCGGCAAGGGCGCGTCGAACGCGAGGAAATGCCATTCGAGCAGCCCCGCCTTCGAGAGCGGGAAATCGTCGGTATAGCGCCTGGCTTCGTCGACGCTGTCGAGCTCGAACACGATGATGACGCCGCCCACGTCGGCGCGGGCGTAATTTTCGCGCACGATGCCGGCCTTCCACAGCCGCCAGACGTTCGACACTTCGTCGCGCAGATAAGGTCTAAGGTCGTCCAGCATGACCCCAGGCTTGAAATTATCGTAGGCGATGATCTTCATGCGCATTCTCCAGCATTGAAGCTTGGGTGAGGAGCCGCCGCGCCATCGGGGCGCTATCGGAGTTTCTCGATCTGCGTGAAAACAAGCTGCCAGCGGCCGTTGCGCTTTGCCCAGATGTCGGCGAAGCGCCCCCGGAATACAGACCGCTTGCCGCCGATAGTTTCGCTGGCATCGACAATGCCCGCGAGCACGGCACCGTTGGGCCAGGCCCGTTTCACCTGTTGCGAGATCACCACCTTTTTATTCGTGCTGTGGGAAGCCGTCGCGCCGGCAAGCGCTTCGGCCCTGCCGTGATTGCGCCCGTCGCTGCCGGCGAGGACATAATCGTCCGCAAGCAGCCGTTCGAGTTCGGGCCGGTCCGATTTGAATTGGGCGATGTCATAGGCGACCGCCGCCACCTCAAGGTCGCGCGGCAGCCCGCTATAGTCGCCCACCTCGGGGCCGGCTTCGGCGCGGAGCGCGGTCAGGACCGCGCACGTCACCGCGGCCCACTTCGTTACCTGCATGATCGTCTCCCATGAAAATCCATCACATCGGCCCGCGGTCGACCACGGCGGCCAGGGCCTCGATCTCGATCAGGAAATCGGGATTGCCCAGGCCAGCGACGCGCAACAGCTTGACCGTCGGCGGCGGTCCGCGATCCGCCCAGAACGCCGACCAGGCGCCGAATGCGGGTTTCAGATCGGCATCGCCCACGATGTATACTGACAGGCTGATCAGATCGGCGGGCGTGGCCCCGCCAGCGGCCAGCACTGCCGACAGATTGACCAGAGCCTGGCGCGTCTGCGCGGCGATCTCGGGGCTGACAATCCGGCCGTCGGCATCGACGCCGTTCTGGCCTCCAACATGGACGTACCGCGCACCTGCAGGCACCGCGACGCCCTGCGAATAGGCGGGATTGGCATGAATTTCGGCCGGATTGAGATGTTTGATCGGCATCTGGCCTTCCGCTCCTTCCCTTCGATCGGGCACACCCGCCCCGTTCCAAAAGTATCGTTGCGCGGTTGTTTCAACGAACCAGTCGGTGCGTGACGCGGCGGCGGACAGGCGCCGGCCGCTGCGCTCGGACACTCATGTCGCGGGCCTTGCCGCCGACGATCGTCGCCGCAACGTGGCCATCTTGCTGGCAGTGCCGCACGTTTCCATCGCACACCATCGGCGGCGTCCATTCTTGCTCGTATCCGCAAAAATCCAGCCGCAGGAGCTTTGGTTGGCGCAGAGCTTGAGCTTGAATCCGGCTGCACGTGCCTCCGCGAGCGTGTCGACCAGATCGAGCGCGACGCGTTTCAACGGGAGGGTCGCATCGCCCTGCACAGAACCGAGCATAAGCTGGCCGTTGTTTGCGAGCGCCTGATCCAGCCACGCCTTGCGCAGCCAATTGTTCGCGATCCGCAGCGGACCGGCGGGAAGGGTTTCCCCTTCGAGCCAAGCCACTAACAGCCGATACACAGCATCTCGCAGCGCGCGGATATCGGTCATGAGACAGGCGCGATCCAGGTCCGATCGGGGCAATTGTATCCCTTCACCGAAGCTGACCGCGCCGACGCGCTGGGCCCATTCCAAATATCGTTCCGGCGTGGCCAGATAGTCTTCAGCGACGGCCGCGTGACGATCGTGGATGGAGTTCACGAAATCGATGCAGAGACGGCCGCCGTCCAGCCTGATCACGGAAATGGGCCGAGGCGACGAGCTGTTCATGCGATCGGGCTACCACATCCATGTTACCGTTGAAATAAGATTAGATGGTAACAAAGCCCTTTGCATAACACGATCCGATTTCTGCGGCGGCGTTGCGCCAGGGACTATGCCGGCAACCTCGGCTCGAAGGATGGAACTCGCCGTTTCCACCGCACGGTCCTGTCTGATGGGGTAGGCTCGCGCGGAGTTTTTCGGGCCGGCTGGTCCGAACTCGCGAACGATGCCGCCGATCGCAGCTCCGAAGCGCTACCGAGCTTGCTAGGCAGGCCTGATCGCGATCCGCGATCGCACGGCGATGCGCCATGACGAAATGATGCAGAAGGAAAGCTGGGCGCTCGTGCTCGGAGCTCGAACTTACTTTGGAGATGGTGCCGCCTACAGGACTCGAACCTGTGACCCCCGCATTACGAATGCGATGCTCTACCAGCTGAGCTAAGGCGGCGCGCTGGAAGCGGGCCGTTACCAGCGGTTCCGCTGCCTGACAAGCATCGCCTTCAAGCGCCGCGTCGATTCACCCTTCTTAAACTTCCCGGGCGCATTGCTCCGGGTGGAATAGGACAGGTAAAGTTCCATGACCGGCGCCGGTACGATCGCGAAACCCAATCCCGCACCGCTCGGCGACGAGCCCGTTTTCGCCTTCGGACGCGAGCGACGCATGCATGCGCGCGCTTACGACTACTGGGTGTCGCTGCTCGACGGCCGCCGCATGCCGCGCGTGCGCGACATGGATCAGCGCCGGATGACGTCCTTCTCGGGCCGCAGCGTTCTTGTCGACCTGCCCGAACAAGGCGGTGCGCCGGTGATCGCCTATCTCGGCGACGAGTTGCGAGCCGAAAGCGAGATCGTCGCCGCCAATCCGACCCTCGACGACGTGCGGAGCGGCACTCTTCTGGGCGAATTGCTGCGCCGTTTCTCCGATATCGTGGCCTACGAAGCGCCGGTCGGTTTCGAGGCCGAATTTGCCGGCCGCGACGACACGCATCTGCTCCACCGCGGCATCCTCCTGCCTTTCGCGGACGATATGGGGCGCCTGAGCGCGGTCTATGGCGTTATGAGCTGGAAACAGGTCGCCTCGGTTGAACCCGCCGCCGACATCGCCGCCGCAATCGGCAGCGTGATGGCGTCGCGACCGAGCGCTCCCGTTGTCTGCGCCTGGGGCGACGGCCCCGGCGCCGCCCTCACCGTGAGCGCGAGCCTGCCACCGCAGCCGCTGGCTCAGCGGCTGGCGCAGGCGCGTACCTGGGCCGCGCTCGCCGCGACCGATCGTACGCGCGGCGATGCCAGCCTCAACGCCGCTCTGGGCGCGGCCTATGATTATATGCTCGCAGTGCGCGATGCTTCGCTCACACCACGCAAGCTGGTGCGGATGGTGTTCGGGGCGGACGTGCGTCGCATCGACCGCATCCGTTTTTCCGCCACGCTGGATCATGCTGTCCGCCTCGGTCTCGGGCCGGGCCGCCTGCCCGGCTGGCTCGACAATCAGGACGGCGGCCATATTGCGGTCGCGCTCGCCGAACGCCGCGCGCGCCGGTCCGAACGCCGCGCGGCCACTGCGGGCGAACAGCGCGAGTGGGTCGATGCGCAGGCCGCCCTGGGCCAGATCGAGCTCGCGATCGACCAGGATCTGATGCTGCTGATCGGCCGCCGCGTGCCGCAGGGCGTGGAGGTAATCGCACCCGTTCCCGCCGATGACCATTTCACCGAAGCGGCCGTCGAACGCGTCCGGCGCGCTGGATAAGACCCTTTGAGAAAGCGCGGAACAGCGCTTTCCGATCGCGGCTCCAGCCCGCTCCCCCAGACAACGTCCCGACAGAATGACGCTGGATCGGGGGCTTGGGTGGTGGAGCAAGCGGGGACGGGCTTTCCCAAAAGCCGGCGGGTTGTCCCGACCGTCACAGAAGCGCATAGGTCCGGCATTAATCAAGATATGGCGCACGAAAGCGACCGCTTAATCGTGCCGGAGAGCAGGATGACGAACACGGATTTGGCCACTCCCGGACTTGGGGAGGAGGCTGCCGCCGCTATTGGTGCGGCGCTGGTGGCAGGTGCCCTGCCCGGCGAAACCGACAATTTCGACGAACATGCCCGCAATGACGCGGTTGCCTTCATGGCCGGGGTTGCGGCGCAGCGTATGGCGGGCAAGCCCGCGATCGCGCTGGAATCGCTTGGCGGCGACAGCGTGCATCGGCGGATGCGGCTGGGCATCGTCAATGACGACATGCCGTTCCTGGTGGATTCGGTCGCGGCGGCGCTCGCGTCGCAGAATGTCGATATTCACCGCCTGCTTCACCCGGTGCTGCCGGTGCGGCGCGGTGCCGACGGCACACTCAGCGCGATCCTGCCCGCCGGCGCGAGCGGCGAGCGGCGCGAATCCATGATCTACATGGAGGTCGATCGCGTCGACGCGAAGCATCGCCGCACGCTGGAAGACGGCCTGGCGCATGTCCTTGCCGACGTGCGCGCCGCGGTTGAGGATTGGCCGAGATTGCAGATCGTGCTGCGCGACGCCGGGCAAGGCCTGCCCGATGGCGAAGGCGCTGCGCTGATGCGCTGGTTCCTCGAAAAGCATATCACGTTGCTCGGCCATCATATCGAGTATCGCGACGGATCCGCCGCCCCCGGCCTTGGCATCCTGCGCGACGATAGCGAGAAGCTCTGGTCCGACGCCGCGCGCGCCGCCGCCTTCCGCTGGTTCGACGAGGGCGGCGAAGCGCCGTTGGTGGTCAAGGGCGACCGTATCGCCACGGTCCACCGCCGCGGCCCGCTCGACCTGCTGGTCGTACCCGTCCGCGAAGGCGGCCAGATCACCGGCCTGTCGATCACCGCCGGCCTGTGGACCAGCGCGGCGCTCCGCGCGCCATCCGACAAGGTGCCGGTGCTGCGCACGCGCCTCGCACAGATCGAGAGCAAATATGGCTTCGATCCCTCGTCGCATGCCGGCAAGGCGCTGCACCACGCGCTGTCCGATCTGCCGCATGATATCCTCACCACTTTCTCGGCCAACGTGCTGGAAGAGGTCGCGCTGACCGCCATGAGCCTGGCCGACCGGCCACGCCCAAAGTTGGTGCTCGCGCCGGGGCCGCTCAACCGCCACCTGTTCGCGTTCGTCTGGCTGCCGCGCGAGGCGCTCTCGACGCGCCAGCGGATGGCGATCCAGACCATGCTCGAACAGGCCGCCAACGCGCCTGTGACCAACTGGGCGCTCGACCTGGGCGAGGGTGATATCGCGCTGTTGCGTTACACGCTCGACATGCCGCTCGGCGCGCCCTTGCCTGACGCGGCCGCGCTCGACAGCCAGCTCGAAAAGATGTTGCGCGGCTGGGCTCCCGCGATCGAGGCGAAGTTGCTCGAAAGCGTCAACCCGACCCGCGCGGCGCGGATGGCGCTCGACTGGGCGGAGACGTTCCCAGCCGAGTTCCGCACCCGCTCCACCCCGGACGAGGCGGCCGCCGATATCGAACGGCTGTCGGGTCTCGAGGATACCGACGACCGCGCGGTGCGGCTATGTCGCGTGGCGGGCGAGACCGGCGCCCACCTGCGTCTCAAGACCTACCGGCTTGGCGAGCTCATCCCGCTATCCGAAGCGGTGCCGGTGTTCGAGAATTTCGGCTTTCGCGTGCTGGAGGAAATCCCCACCCCGCTGGACGGCGGCAATGCGGGCTTCATCCACGAATTCCTGCTCGAAGCCGACAGCGGTGAGGCGGCCGATGCCCTGCTCTCCCGCACGGATGTAGCCGAAACCGCGATCGCGGCGGTACTCGCCAACCAGGCCGAGAATGACGCGTTCAACGCGCTGATCGTCGGCGTCGGGCTCGATCCGCGCGAGGTGGTGCTCGTCCGCGCCTGGTTCCGCTATCTGCGCCAGACGGGCCTCCCCTACGGCTTGCAGACGGTCGCCGACGCGCTCCATCGCGCGCCCGACGTCGCGCGGGCGCTGATCGCCTGGTTCGACGCGCGCCACGATCCGGCGCAGAAGGGCAACGACAAGGCCGCGGGCGATGCGCTCGAAGCCGCGCTGGCCCAGGTCGCCTCGATCGAGGACGATCGCATCCTGCGCCGTATGACCGGTGTCGTCCGCGCGATCCTGCGCACCAACGCCTTCGCGCCTGCCGCGCAGGAGGCGCTCGCCTTCAAGATGGATTCGGCCATCGTGCCGAACCTGCCCAAGCCGCTGCCCTGGCGCGAGATCTGGGTTTATTCGCCGCGGGTCGAAGGCATCCATCTGCGCGGCGGCCCGATCGCGCGCGGCGGCCTGCGCTGGTCCGACCGGCGCGATGATTTCCGGACCGAGATCCTCGGCCTGATGAAGGCGCAGGTGGTCAAGAATGCGGTGATCGTGCCGACCGGCGCCAAGGGCGGCTTCTATCCCAAGCAATTGCCGCCGATCGCCAACCGCGACGCCTGGCTCGCCGAGGGGACGGAGAGCTACCGCATCTTCATCCGCGCGCTTCTCTCGGTCACCGACAATTTCGTGGAAGGCAAGGTCGTCCACCCCACAAGGGTGACGATCCACGACGGCGACGATCCCTATTTCGTGGTCGCCGCCGACAAGGGCACCGCCACCTTCTCCGACATCGCCAACGCGATCGCGGTCGAGCGCGGCTTCTGGCTGGGCGATGCCTTCGCCAGCGGCGGCAGCAATGGCTATGACCATAAGGCGATGGGCATCACCGCCAAGGGCGCGTGGGTTTCGGTCCAGCGCCACTTTCTGGAGCAGGGCGTCGACGTCCAGAGCGATCCCGTCAGCGTCGTCGGCTGCGGCGATATGTCGGGCGACGTGTTCGGCAACGGCATGCTTTTGTCGCGCACGATCCGGCTGGTGGCGGCGTTCGACCACCGCCACATCTTCCTCGATCCGAACCCGGATGCGGCCAAAAGCTGGGCCGAACGCGCCCGGATGTTCGCTTTACCGCGCTCTTCCTGGGCCGATTACAATCCCGAACTGATCTCGAAAGGCGGCGGTGTCTTCCCCCGCACGCAGAAATCGATCCCGCTTTCGCCCGAAATCAAGGTGGTTCTGGGCCTCGAAGTGGACGAGATCGACCCCTCCGGGCTCATTTCGGCGATCCTGAGGGCGCCCGCCGACCTGCTCTGGTTCGGCGGTATCGGCACTTACGTGAAGGCCGGATTCCAATCGAATTCCGAAGTCGGCGACCCGGCCAACGACGCGCACCGCGTCAACGGTGCCGAGGTCCGCGCCAAAGTTATCGGCGAAGGCGCCAATCTGGGCGTGACCCAGGCCGGCCGGATCGAATTCGGAGAGAACGGCGGGCGGATCAACACCGACTTCATCGACAATTCGGCGGGCGTCGACTGCTCGGACAATGAGGTCAACATCAAGATCGCGCTCAACCGCGAGATGAGTGAAGGCCGCCTGAGCTTCGAAGACCGCAACGCCTTCCTGGCCGAGATGACCGACGACGTCGCGCATATCGTGCTGGAGGATAACCGCCTCCAGACGCTGGGCTTGAGCCTCGCCGAACATGGCGGCGCGGCGGCCTTGCCCGGACAATTGCGCGTGGTCGAGATACTCGAAGCCTCGGGCCGGATCGATCGTTCGGTCGACGGGATCGAGAGCAACGCCAATTTGCTGCGCCGTGCGCAGGAAGGGCATGGTCTCACCCGACCCGAGCTGGCAGTGATCCTGAGCCATGGCAAACTGGCGATGCAGGCGGCGATCGAGGCGTCGGACGTAGCATCCGACGCGTTGCTCCGCCCGACCCTGCATGCGGCCTTCCCGCCGGCAATGCAGACCCGCTTCGCCCAGGCGATCGACGACCATCGCCTGCGCCCCGAAATCATCGCCACCAAAATGGCGAACCGCGTGGTCAATCGCCTTGGCCTGGTCACACCGTTCGAGCTCGCCGAGGAGGAAGGCGCTCCGCTGGCACAGGTGGCCGCCGCCTATTTCGCGGTCGATGCCATCTTCCAGCTGGAAAGCCTGTTCGAGGCAATCGAGCAGGCGACCCTGCCCGAAACCGCGCGTCTGGCCTTGCTCGCCGCGGCCGGATCGGCCGCCCGGCTGCACGTCGCCGACGCGATGCGGGCATCCGGTAGCGAAATCGCGCCGGGCAAGCTCGCCGGCGATCTGACGCCTGGCGTCAAACGGCTCGAATCCCGTCTCGACAGCCTGCTCAAGCAGGAAGCGCGCGCGGGTGCGGCCGCGTTGCGGGCCCGATTGGGCGCGGATGGTGCGGGCGACGAGATTATCGACCGGATCGTACGGCTCTACGAACTGGACGGCGCGATCGGTACGGCAAGCCTGGCCGCGCGCATCTCGGCCGACGAGCTCGTGGTGACGCAGGCCTATGTGCGGTTGGGCGAGGCGCTGGGGCTTGATTGGGCCAAGGCGGCGGCGGTGCGCTTCGTTTCGTCCGATCCGTGGGAGCGGCTGCTGGCAGCGGGTCTCGCGCGCGAGTTCGAGCAACTCCGCCTCGAATTCCTCGCCCGCGCCAATGGTGCTGATCCGCAAAAGACGGTCGATACCTGGCTCAAGGCGCAGGCGGCGCGCGTCGATCAGTTCCGCACGCTCGTCGACCGCGCTCGCCTCGCCGCGACACCCAGTGCCGCGATGCTGGCACAAGTCGCGGCGCAGGCGCGGGGATTGCTGGCGAGGTAGATCTTCCCCGCTTGCGGGAGGATTAACGAACCCGCCTGAACGACCAGGGGATGGTGACGCCGGTATCGGGGGTGTCGAGCGTCACCACCAGGGCTTTGGATGGGCGGGGCCGGCCGGCGCCATCGATCCAGATACTGTCTTCCAGGCCGAGCGTGCCGGCGCGCGTGCGGAATTGCCAGCCGGTGCCCTCGTCGGGGCGGAGCAATGCGCCCTGGCCGTCGGTGGTAAGCACAGTCTCGATACCGGGCGCGAGATGGAACCATAAAGCGGCCGGCGTGCTCGGCGCGGTCTTCTTGCGCCCTTCGGGCGAGAGCTTGTCCTCGCCCTCAAGCGAGCGGCCATCGGCAGCGAGGCTCAGTCGGCGGCGATGGCTGAAGCCGAAGCGTTTGACATAGCCGTCATGTGCCGCCTCGATCCGACGCGCATCCGGCGTTTCGGCGCGGGTCAGCGCCACCTCGGTGACGCCGCGGCCCATCGATCCGTCAGGGTGGATCGCGGTCGAGTTGGTTTCGGCCAATACCAAGGTCGAATGCGCTGCGGTGGTTCGCAAGGCCTTGCCAAGCTCGGGCGCGAGCCCCGCCCCGCCGCCGCAATTGACGACCAGCCGATGCCCTTCATCCGACATCTCGAACGCGAGCGTCGACGCGCACGCCCCGCGCGACAAGGCGGCGGCCGGTGGTGGCGCGGCGTCCATGATCAATTGGGTTTCACCGCAGACCAGCCGCTGATAGCCCCAGTCGCGCGCATCGTCGCGCACGCCGCCGCGGAAATTGACCGCCGCCAGCGCCGCCGCCACTCGCGAGGCGCTCGCCGGGCCGCCGCCTTGCCAGCTCGACAATCCGCCATCGCCCAGCGTCGCGCTCGCCAGCACCGGGATCGCCTGGCCCAACGCCAAGGCTACCGCACCCGCCAGCGGCCGCGCGCGGACTTCATAGACGCCGCGCAGCTGCGCGAGCAGCTCGACGAACGCGAGTTGCTCGGTCGGGGAACGCGAAATCAGGCCGCCGTCGGCATGTACTGCAAGCGCCAGCGCGCGGGTCATGCCCGCCTCGCCATGCGCGGTGCGCAAGTCGCCCCCCGGGAAGAGCAGGCCTGCCGCGATCACGCCCGCCCAGGCCATGACGCGGGGCAGGCCTTGCGGCGCGGTGTCGGCGGCGGTGTCGAGATGGCGGGCGCCGCGCGCCAGCGCGTTCAGCAACTCCTTGCGATATTCGCCGTCGCGCGTGTCGAGGATGAAGGGCGCGTAAGCGGTCCAGAACAGGATGCGCCGGCCCCACAAATCGGGCCGCCAGGCGGGTTCGGTCACTTCGCGTGCATGCGTCGCCAGCCATTGCCGCATCAGTTTCTCGGCGACCGGCGCAGCGCCGCGCCGTTCGACCGAGGCAGCGAGGTCGCGCAGCCAGGCGAAACTCTGCCAATATTCGGTGAAAGCGGGCGAGAAGCCGCCGCGGCCGAGTGCTTCGAACCGGATGGTCTCGCCTGCCGCAATCATCTTGCCGTCGAGCAATGCGCGACCCGCACGCAAGCTCCCCGGGATCGGATCGGCGGGGACGTCGAGCAATTGCAGCGGATAGCGCCCGCGCAGGCGGAGCTTATGGACCGGTGTGCGGAAGCTGAGCTTTTTGAGCGTGCGCCCCAGGGTTTCGCTGAGCGACGAGCCCGGCCTCTGCCCCGCGCGGTGCGGGCGGCCGTCGGAAGTGCCGTCGCCCTGCTCGGGCTCGTCCGCCATCAGCGCGCCTCGCGCAGCGCGGCGACGTTGGCGGCATATTGGCTGGGCCCGCCCTGGAAGGTGGCGGTTCCCGCGACCAGCACATTGGCACCCGCCGCGATCGCCTTGGCGATATTCTGCGCGCCGATCCCGCCATCGACCTCCAGGCCGATGTCGCGCCCGGTCGCGTCGATCCGCTTGCGCAGCGCCTCGATCTTGCGAAGCTGGCTGTCGATGAACTTCTGCCCGCCGAAACCGGGATTGACGCTCATCACCATGATCACGTCGACATCGTCGATGATATAATCGACCGCCTCGGCAGGCGTGGCGGGATTGAGCGCGACGCCGGCTTTCTTGCCGAGCCCCTTCACCGCCTGGATGCTGCGATGGAGATGCGGCCCCGCCTCGGCATGGACCGTCATCAGATCCGCCCCGGCTTCGGCGAACGCCTCCAGATAGCGATCGACCGGCGCGATCATCAGATGGACGTCGAGAATCTTCTTCGTATGCGGGCGGATCGCCTGCACCATTTGCGGCCCGAGCGTGATGTTGGGCACGAAATGCCCGTCCATCACGTCGATGTGGATCCAGTCGACGCCGGCCTGATCCACCGCGCGGATTTCGTCGCCCATCCGCGCGAAATCGGCCGACAAGATCGAGGCGGAGATGAGGATGGGGCGCGCCATAAGCTCAATCTCTAGTCGGCTTTGTCGCGATGGGGAATCCGCTTTGTTAAGGGCCGATGCGGGCGCAATCGCCACCCCTCTTTGTCCGGATCGCCGCCTTTTCGTCGGCCCCGCCAAGCTTCATTACGGCGCCATACTCTTTGGAGGTCGAATGCAATGAAGGATTATCTCATCGAGCGCCATATTCCCGGCGTGGAACAACTCACTCCCGCGCAGTTGAAGGACGCCGCTGCCAAGTCGAATGCCGTGCTTGCCGAGCTTGGCGACGGCATCAAATGGATCGACAGCTTTATCGCCAAGGACCGAACTTTCTGCCATTATCAGGCAGAGAATGAGGATATTATCCGCGAACATGCGCGGATCAGCGGTTTTCCCGCCACCTGCATCACCGAGATTGCAGGCGGCATCAGTCCCAAGACGGCGGCCAGTTGATGATCCAGTCTCCCATCCCCCCGAAGCCGGCGCGGCGTGCGCTCGAGGTGGCGATCGTGATGTTCGACGATGGTCTGTCGTCGACCGCGGTGATGCCGACCGAGATCCTCCACTGCGCCGGAAGCCTGTGGAACACGCTGAACAAGGAGGCGCCCAAGCCGGCCTTCCATGTTCGCACCGTCTCCATCGACGGCCGCCCGGTGCAGAGCCCCTACGGTTTCGCGATCACGCCCGAGACGACGATCGACGCGATCGATCATGCCGATATCGTGATCGTACCGACGTCGGGCCTCGATCTCGATCTCAAGCTGGTCGAGAATAGCGCGCTTCTTCCCTGGCTCAGGCGTCATCACGCCCAGGGCGCCTATATCGTGGGCGTGTGCATGGGGGCGGCCTATCTCGCCGCCGCCGGCTTGCTCGATGGCAAGATCGCGACCACGCACTGGGCGGTCTGCGACGACATCGCCCGGCGCTTCCCGGGCGTGCGCTGGCAGCCGGAATATTTCGTGACCGAGGACCAGCGCCTGCTGTGCAGTGGCGGGGTCGGCAGCGCGATCGACATCAGCCTGTATCTGGTCGAGAAATTCTGCGGTCATGAGGTGGCACTGCACACCGCCAAGGCGTTGTTGCTGCCCATGCCCCGCCTGCACCAGCAACAGTCGGGCTATGCGATGCTGCCGATCTCGCAAGCGCATGACGACAGCCGGATCCGCGCGATCGAAACTTACTTGCAGGACAATTTCCGGGAGGAGGTTTCGATCCAGTCGCTGGCCGAACGGGCCTGCATGAGCGAACGCACCTTCGTAAGGCACTTCAAGACTGCGACCGGCAAGCTCCCCGCCGCTTATATCCAGGCGCTGCGGATCGAGGCGGCCAAGGCGATGCTGGAGCGGGAAGACCGGTCGGTGCAGGCGGTCGCCGCCGCGATCGGCTATAACGACATCGCCTTCTTCCGCTGCCTGTTCAAGCGGGCGACGGGGATGACGCCGCAGCAATATCGCGCGTCGTTCGGCCCGCTCAGCGTGCGCGGCCATACCCCGTGCGAATTTCCCGAGGTCGCGCTCGGCAATCTTGCCGGCGCCTGATCCAACTCAGCTAAGACCATGCGATTCATCGCGCTGACCCTGCGCGCCCTCGCCACGCCACCCGGCTCGGCGGGCTAGAGCCCACACAGTCCCATTTTCCGGCACCCGCGCCGGCCGGTCCCCCGGCCGAACGGCGGCGTGCGCCCAATTTCAAAGCAAGGAGCAACATCATGTACCGCAAGACCATTCTCACGACCGTTACCGCGCTGCTGACGATAGCGACCGGCTGCCCCGCCACCGCGCAACAGCTGACCCGCGTCGTCAGCTATCGCGACCTCGATCTGGCCGGTCCCGCCGGGGCCAAGGCCTTTCATCGCCGGCTTCAGCGCGCGATCAACGCCGTATGCCGCCGCCCCAGCCCGGCCTATCCGCTGACGGGTGTGCAGGACCAGGAATGCCGGGCGGAGGTTACCGCCAGGGCTCAGCCGAAGATGCTGGATGCCATCCTGCTCGCCGAAACGCGTGCGGCGAGCCAGCTCGCGGCGCGCTAAGCAAAGGGCATGGGGCGCCTCGCTGGCGCTCCATGCCTTTCGCCTTGCCGCAGGTAGGCTAAAGAGGCGGCAAAAGGCGGAGGATTGAGGTGAGCGCGGACGATTACGAAGTGCTGGACGAGGATTTCCGGCGCAAGATCCACCTCAGCGCCTCGGTCGAACGCCTCCATACCGGCTGCCGCTGGACCGAAGGGCCCGCTTACTTCCCGGCGCATCGCTGCCTGATCTGGAGCGATATTCCCAACGACCGCATGTTGCGCTTCAACGAGGCCGATGGATCGGTCTCGGTCTTCCGCAGCCCGTCCAATTTCGCGAACGGCAACACGATCGATCGCCAGGGCCGGCTCGTTACATGCGAGCATGGCGGGCGGCGCGTCACACGCACCGAGCATGACGGATCGATCACAGTGCTGGCCGATCGTTACCAGGGCAGGCGCTTCAACAGTCCCAACGACGTGGTGGTGAAGAGCGACGGCTCGATCTGGTTCACCGACCCGACCTACGGCATCGATTCCGATTATGAGGGCCACAAGGCCGAGCCCGAGCAGGACGGATCGCACGTCTATCGGATCGACCCCGACGGCAATGTCACGCGGGTCCTCAATGATTTCGAAAAACCCAACGGCCTCGCTTTCTCTCCCGACGAGAGCCTGCTCTACGTCGCCGACACCGGCGCCACGCACCGGCCCGACGGCCCGCGGCACATCCGCCGCTTCAAGGTGGACGAGGCGGGAAAGCTATCGGGCGGCGAAATATTCGCGAGCCTGAGCGACACCTTGTTCGACGGCTTCCGGCTCGACAGCGATGGCCGCGTCTGGACCAGCGCGGGTAGCGACGTGCATTGCTACGAACCGGACGGACGCCTGACCGGCAAGATCAGGATCGGCGAGACGGTCGCCAACCTCGTCTTTGGCGGACCAAAGCGGAACCGCCTGTTCATCTGCGCGACCAGCTCGCTTTATGCGGTGATGGTCGCGGTCAACGGCGCAAAGACGTTCTAGGCTGTAGACTCATGAAAAGCGGCCTGTCGGCAAGCGAGCCAATCTCTGTCATTCAGCTTGGTGCCGCTCGGTTCCTGAAACCTGCCGTTTCACTCGGCCGAGCGCCGCGTCGGCAACTGGGCCGTTTCTTGCCTGTCTGCTTTCGGGTAGCCGTCTGGGCAAAGCGGTCGCGGCCGTGGTCGCTTTTTTGGGTCAGATATCAGGAAAGTATACGTGCGGGTTTTTGCGAAACTTCAATGGCGATCTCCCGGCTCAGGGACTCGCTCAGCCTCGCCATGACCGACTCGGGATAGGGGCCAAACAGCATCGGGACTTGCGATGCATAGCAGTACAAAAGGGATTTCTTTTTTTGAACCAGATCATCGTCGAGCTGAACCGCTGTCACCCTACCCCTATAAGGCTGGGCCGCACGGGCTAATCGTGCAGTTTGACCAGCGGCGACAAGCGCGGCGTATACGAGCGTAAACAACCTTCGTCCGTTCGGGAACGGAACGGCGCCCGATTCAAGATATTGGAGGAGCGAAAGGCCATCACGTCTCCGCGTCTCTTGCAAATCCTGCAGATCAACATCTCGCCTTAATGCGCGATAAAATCGGCTTCGGACGAAGCGCAGCCAAGCATACGGAATGTCTTCGTAAAGGGTGATGCTTGGGAGTGCGCCCTGCTCGAGCAGGCGAAAGCCGACCTGTTTGCAGGCGATATGGTCGATATGGTTACCGATGCCGGCGGGAAAGTAGAAACGCGCCTCGGGATAGGAATCAACATAGCCGAGCAACGTTTTGCATAATGCTTCCGTCACATCGTCAAGCCTCGGGCTTGCGCGAAATGTGAAGGGAAATTTTTTCCTCAATAACGCTTCGGGATAGCGGGCATAGTGGGCCTCAACGCCAACCGACGCCCAGGCGGCACTATCCTCGGCCGTTCTTTGGTAGTTGATCGCAGATCCGAACGAACCGGAACCTTCGGACGGCGACGTATCGTCATACTGCCGGTCCGAGGTGAATATGTTCAATATGAGAGTTTCTGCGCGACGGCCTGCGTCGGCAATTATCTGCCCCCCGCACGATAGCGCGACATCGTCGCAATGGGGTGAAATATAGATATGTTTCATGACGACGCTCGCTTGGTAGCGAAAATGCACCAATAAGACGCTAACGACCGCATTGGATCTGCGCTGGTAGTTCGGTCCCCATGGGTTCTTACCCCGGAGTGCAGGAAACAGGTATCGGACGATACGAGACGTTCGCCTGGGAGCGGCTTACCGGGCCGCGGCCATGCTATGAGGATGTCGCCACTGCACTCTTGTACCCTTATCATCAGCTGGTGCGGCCCTCTCAAGGCAGAGACCAAGGGAAACCATGCGCTTTCTTTTCACCTGCATACCCGGCCTTGGACATTTCCATCCACTGGTGCCGCTCGCCGAAGCGTTAGCGCGGGCGGGGCACACAATCGCCTTCGCTACGGCGCCGGCATTCGCGGAAGTCGTCACGGCCGCCGGACTGGAGGTTATTCCGGCGGGGATGAATTGGGACGAGCGACATTTGGTGAAGACCGTACCCGAACTCGGGCCCATTCCTCAGATGTACCGTGGCGAATGGATCATGAAAAACATCTTCCTGGATCGCTCGCCCCGTTCAATGGTCCCGGATCTTCTCAAGATAATCGCCGCCTGGCGACCCGACATGATTGTCGCGGGATCGTTCGAATATGGGGCCGTATTGGCCGCGGAACGTGCGGGAATAGCCTATGCCAACGCCAATTATACGATTCGCTGGCACCCCTGGATCCTGAAGCTCGCGGTGGGCCGGGCGATCGGAAAGCTGCGCAAGAGCTTCGGCCTCCCCGAAGATCCCGATCTCCGGGCTTTCGGGCGTCATCTTGATTTATGCTTCGCACCACCATCCTGGACGTTTGAAAGCGCGCTTTTGCGACCGGAGCTGACACGCCTGGTCGCGGCCAAGGTGGTGCATTCGGACTTGCCGCTTCGCCAACGCGCTTCCGGCGTCCGGGCGCTTTTGTTGCAGCGGATGTTCGCGCGTGTAGCGCGGCTGCAGACCGGATTGCACGGCCAACCGGCACCTGCGCTACATTTCGTGGGGCAGGCGCCGGCGCGGGAGCACCCGTCGGAAACGCTCGCCTGGTTGAAAGGGATGCCACGCCAGCCGATCATCTTCGTTAGCCTCGGAACGGTGTTGAGCGCCGACTACCCTGAGATATTCGAGAAAATCCTGGCCGCGTTGGAAGATCAGCCGGTTAACCTGGTCCTCACCCTGGGGGGAAGCGGTGATCCTGCCCGTTTTGGGCCTCGGGCTCCGAATATCCGCATCCTGCCGTTCCTCACGCAGGAGGAGATTCGCGCGCTGCTGCCGCTAGTGGCGTTGTGTATCAATCACGCCGGCTACAGTTCGGTGATGGAGGCGCTTCTCCACGGCATTCCGCTGGTCCTGTTCCCGCTTGTTTCGGACGCGCCGATGAATACGCAGATGTGCCTCTCCAGCGGGGTCGCCCCGGAACTGCAATCAAGCGTGTGGGGCCTTAGTCCGAAGGGGTTGCCCGTCATCAGGCCCGAAAAGCTCACGCCCGAAATCATTCGCGAAGCGGCCATGAAGGCACTGCACGATCCGTCCTATCGGAATGCCGCCCGCAGGCTGCAACGCGAGTTAGCCGACCGCCTCTCGCCCGACGAGGCGGTCGGTCTGCTCGAGCAAATTGTTTGTCGCCATAGCGAATAGGACAGGATGGGCTGCTTGTCGCATCCGAATCGGGCTTAAGGAGACAAACTACTGCCTGATCTTGGAACCGCCCTTGGCGTTCGTTGTCAGTCCATTCACGTAACGGGACCACACCCGCCTGCTTGCGCACGGGGCCGCTTCGTCAGCAAGTCAGCGCGTCCAAACAAAAACGCCGCCGCACCGAATGGCGCGACGGCGTTTAATTGGTAATCCCGCTATATCAGGCGAATGTCATGCTGCTGCGACGACGGCGCATCGCCGCGCCCACCATGCCGAAACCGGCCAGCATCGACAGCCAGGTTGCCGCTTCGGGTATCGCAGCGAACGTCATCGTGCCGGAGAAGGTACCGCCCCTGCTCGACGTCGTGCCGATCACTTCGATCGTGTTGAGAACGTTCGTGAAAATCGGAATGTCGCTGACCGCGAGGAACTGGCCGCTGGCATTGCTCGGCACGACATAGTGCGTACCGTTGATGATCAGATCCGTGATCGTCAGCTTGTTACGGAGGCTCGAAAAGCTGGTCGAAATCGAGCCGCTACCTACCCCATATTGCGGGATGGTGAATTCAAACTTGTCGTCGAAGCTCAGGGCGGTGGTGAACCCGTCCCCGAAGTTCGCCGTGATGGACGGCGTGAACGGCGTCCCGCTCGTAATCTGGAAATGGAGCGGGTCCCCCACGTGATACGTGTTGAACACCGTCGCGTCGGCCGCCGAGGCCCCCATCAGCGCCAGAGCGCCCGCGGCCGCAAGCAGGCCCATCTTGCCCATAGCCATACTAAAGTCCCCTTCCCCCACAAACTGGACCGTCCTGCCGCAAACCCACAGAAGCAACGGTTAAAGAATCCTTTACGCCGATTCGGCCCCAGGGGGAAAGCTGATTCGAGGTTAATGCAACCCGCGGAGGCACTTTTTTTAGCCATTGTGGCATGCATGTTCGCAGGAGCGGTAGTTTGCCCACGTTCGGGCCGATGAATTCGGGTGAGCCTCCGAACCTGGTCCCACGCCGAGCGACGGCTTTGGTGCTAACGATATTTGCGGTTTGAGACCTGGGTTGGCTATCGCGGTCGCACCCGAGACTCGGAGCGACGAATCTCTCGCCTTATCTGCTTCGCGAGCGACCGGCTGGCGCTCCGCACCTGAATTGACGCATCCGGATCGCTCGTGGGCTTCGGTCCGGCGTTGACCAAGCGTTGATAAATCCCACCTTCGTCCGCCGGCGAGAAGAAGAAAAGATATAGGGAGCGGCCGCTTCCCCGCGTCCCCTTCCCCGCGGCACGATCGATATACGCTCGAATGGCCCCAACCTTGAGCCACATAAGCTGCGACGGCGCGGACACGCTTTCATTCTCTACCAATGCGCTGACCTTTTCGAAGCCGAGCATTGCTTCGTAAAAGCGCACGTGCCGGGGATTTACCTCTATGAAAAGATCCGTGCAGCCGTAGGTGCGATGGCCGTAGACAAACACGATATGAAAAAGGGCTGCCATCAGCTCCTTTGATTGGACACGCGCATCGAACGCGAATTTTGTCAGTTCGCAGACTTTGGTTTCCGGCAACGCCCGGAAGCCGTCAATCTCATCCCGGAAGGTACGATCGGCAGCAAGACCCTGCGGCGAATCGACGGCGAGCGTGATCGTCCCGACGACCTGCCCGTCGAGCTCGACCGTGAACGTCAGGTGAAAGGCATCGACAAGGATCCGATGGCTTTTGCCGTAGCCACGCCATGCATAACGGTCATTAATGAGTTCGCAGGCTGCTTCGATCTTCTCACGCGTCTCGACGAGCCGGATCGCGACATTTCTCGGTTCGCCGCCAACGGCGATCCGGCGTAGCCTGATGTAACGCGTCTCTCTCGAACTACCAGCATCGCCCCCGAGGGTCTTGAGCTGGGCTTCTTTTTGAAAATCCCGAAAATAACTCATCGAACTCCCGGCCTTGCCCGCGTGGCTGGAAGAGGAACCTTATCATCAGAATCCTTCCATGAAGTTATCGCGGGCTTGGGGCGATCTAAAAAGGTGTCGGAATCGTGGTCGACAAGATCATCGCCTATACAACCTATTATCGAGCTGAACCGCACAAGGTCGCTTTTACATCGACACTTCCGTGGCGCGGCGCCTCAGCGGGAGAGCGCCAGAAACTAGGTCCGGCGAGTGGGGTACCGTTTGACCGTAGCCCTCAGACCGTGAGCCTGAATGCGGGCAGGTGGCTTGCGACCCAATCCCTTACGTCGGATCGACCGAACGAACGGCGGCTTTCGGCGTCTGCGAATTGGCCCACGAACGTTCGATTATAGGGCGCTTAGCTGTCACGCGATCGCCGTCATCTGAACGGCCGTTATTGCAATATTACTTCCCAATAGCGGTCTGGCAGCAAACCACCCACTTTCGGCGGTTCAGCCCCTTGTGCCAATAGCGGCCGCCTATGGACTCACGACCTAGGCCAGATTTTTAGCCGCGCCGGAAGCGCGCGACGAAGAAGCCGTCGGTCCCGCCCTGATCGGCAAGCGCGCCTGGCAGCACGCGGACCTGGTCCTTGCCGTTTGGAGTGAGACCAGCGGGCAATTCATCTGCCGCGATGGGTGCCGGCTGGAAGCCCGAAAAGTTGGCGAGAAAGGCGTCGGCGACGCGCTCGCCCTCTTCCGGCTCGAGCGAGCAGACCGAATAGACCAGCACCCCGCCTGGCTTCACCAGACTCGCCGCACGTGCCAGCATTGCCTGCTGGCGCTCGGCCATGGCGGCGATCGCGCGCGGACGGACGCGGTGGAGCACGTCGGGGTGGCGACGAAAGATGCCCGTCGCGGAGCATGGCGCGTCGAGCAAAACCACATCATAGGGATCGTCACTGAAGGTGAGCGCATCGCCGCTAACCAACCTTGCCTTCAGCCTGGTCCGCGTCAGATTCTCGCGCACGCGCTTCAGCCTTTGGTCGGCCATGTCGACCGCGGTCACGTCCCAGCCGGCCGCCGCCAATTGCATCGTCTTGCCGCCAGGCGCAGCGCACAGATCGAGCGCGCGGCCCGGTCCCTTGCCGATTAGCCGCGCGGGCAAGGAGGCCGACAGATCCTGGACCCACCAGTCGCCCTCGGCAAAGCCGGGATATTCGGTCACACGCCCGCCTGCGGGCAGGCGCAGATGACCGGGCGCGAGACTAATGCCTTCGAGCCCCTCGATGTTCCCGCTTTTGAGCGTGAGATCGAGCGGCGGAGGTGCGGCGATCGCACGCTGCGCCGCCTCGACCACGCCTGACCCCCAGGCTTCTTCCCAGCGCTCCGCCACGCCTTCAGGCAAGGTCGGCAGTTCGGGCAGCCTCACGCCTTTGCGGTCGAGCGTGCCGAACACGCCATGGACCAGCTTGCGCGGACCACCGTCGACGAGCGGCAACACTGTGGAGATCGCCGCATGCGCGGGTGTATTGAGCTGCAGCGCCTGCACCAAAGCGATGCGGAGCGCCATCCGCGCCTTGGCGTCGGGCGGCAAGGGCTTAGCGGTGGCGCCGTCGATCAGCGCGTCGAGATCGGGCAGGCGGCGCAGCACCTCGGCGGCGATGGCGTGCGCCAGCGCGCGGTCGTCAGCCCGCTCCAGCCCGCGCGCCGCATTATCGAGCGCACTTTCCAGCGGCAGCCCCTTGCGCAGCACCGCATCCAGCAGCCGCAGCGCGGCGGCGCGCGTGGGCACGCCCGCGCCGTCCTGATCCCGTCTTGTGTGGTCGTTCATCGCGGCCCACATGGGCCTGAACCACAAAAGCCGCAACGCATATGACCGAACCCTCCAAACGCCCGTCCCACGTGAAGCCGCCCGCGCATTTGTCGCCGAGCCCGCCCGTGCCCGAGCCCAAGGCGGCGGAGCCGACGGAGGATCCCGCTGGCCTTTCTCCCGTCCGCTATGGCGATTGGGAGCGTAAGGGCGTTGCGGTCGATTTCTGACGCGCAGGCGGAACGACCCCGCACCCCGGGCGTCTGAGGTCGAAATGGTTGTGGCGGATTTCCTCCAGCGGCACCGCCGCGCCCTGATCGCGATCGTGTGCGCATTCGCGGCGATAGTCTTCGTGCTGCTGCTGGTCCTGACCTTTGGCTGGGCGCATCTGCGCGGGCCGCTCGAACGGCGCCTCTCCCGGGAATTGGGTCGGCCGGTGACGATCGGCGCGCTCCGGCGTGTCGACCACACATTCTTCAGCCCCGAAATCCAGATCGGCAACATGCATGTCGCACAGCCCGATTGGGTCGGTGGCGGCGACATGATCATCGTCCGCCGGGCGACCGTCCAATTGCCGTTGCTGCCTCTGTTATTCGGTCAGGCGCATCCGCATTCGATCCTGATCGACGGCCTGACCGTGGCGCTGGTTCGGCGCGACGCCGCCCACGCCAATTGGAAGGGCATCCCGCGGACAGGCTTTGCCGGTACCGGACTACGGCACGTGATTGTCCGAAACGGTGTGCTCACGCTCGACGACCGCAAGCGCGACCATCACCTCACCGCCGCCATCGCCGCCGATGACAAGGGACTCGTCATCGCGGGCAAGGGTATGCTCCAGCGCCACCCTTCGGTCCTCCGCCTGACCGGCCCGGCGCTGGTCGGGCAGAAATGGCCGTTCCGTTTCGACTATCGTTCGGCCATCGCCAATGCGACGCTGATCGGCATCGCCGACCGGCCGCTCGATATCGGCCATTTCGACGCGAAGGCGGAAGGCTGGGGCGACAATCTCCAGCATCTCGACCAGCTGATCGAAGCGGGCCTGCCGGGAACGCAGCCGGTGCGCGTTGCCGCCACGTTGCGGCACGACCGCCCCGACTGGACCATCAAGGGCCTTCGCGTCCGCGTCGGCCGTTCCAATTTCGAAGGCGATCTCACGGTCCATAAGGAAGGCGACCGCACCAAGCTCAACGGCGCACTGGCCTCGACGGCGCTCGACTTCGACGATCTCGCTTCGAACGAAGGGCTTGCCCGGGCTGCCGCCAAGCGCGCCACACTCGGGCCCCGCCTGATCCCCGACACCAAAATCCATCTCGAACATATGCAGAAGACCGACGGATCGATCCGCTTCGACATCCAGCGGCTCCTGTTCAGGCAGCCCTCCGCTTTCCAGGGCATCATGATGACGCTGAAGCTGGATCATGGGGTGCTCAGCGCTGATCCCTTCTTCGTACGGATGGCGGTCGGCCAGGTGCGCGGATCTGCGCGCGTGACGCATCGATCAGGCACACCCTTGCTCTCGCTCGACCTCAAGCTGACCAATGCGCGGATCGAAGAGCCGTTGGGGGCTGTCGCTTCCGGCCCGCTCGCGGCGCAGCTCAGGCTGGAGGGATCCGGCCTTACGATCCGGGAGGCGCTCGCCCATGCGAACGGCACGATCGGCGTGGTCGGTGGCACCGGGGTGATCAATCGGCGCGCAGCCTTGTCGCTCGCCTCGGACGCGGGGCGGGCATTGTTCGAGGGCAAGGAACAAACCACGTCGCTGCGCTGCGCGATTGGGCACTTCGCGGTGAAAAACGGCCTCGCCACCGCCGATACGCTGATCCTCGATACCGCGGTCTCGCGCAGCGACGGATCGGGCACGATCGATCTCGGCACCGAGCAACTGGCGCTCAGCCTGCCCGGGCGGCCCAAGCTCGAACATGCGGTCAAGCTGGACGTACCGGTGCGGCTGGTCGGGACCCTGTCCCAGCCCGACATCGAAGCGAAAACCGTGCCGCATACGATCGGCACCTTCTTCAAGCTGATCGGCAAGGCGATTGCGGGCGATCACAGCGCGCCGGCGCCCGACGCCGATTGTACCGGGCTTGCGGCGCAGGCGCTGCGCTGATCGTCATGCCGGACTTGTTCCGGCATCCACCCCTCCACCAGAGAACCGGTGCGGCACGGTGGCCCCCAAGTCCGGGGTGACGGAAGACTAGACCGCCTCGTCCTTGAGGGGCCGGGCGAGCAGGGCTTCGACCGCACCCTTCACGTCGACCTTGCCCTCCAGCAATGCCGCGACCGCCTCCGAGATCGGCATCTCCACCCCGGCCGCACGCGCTGCCTGCGCCAGCACCGGCGCGGTGAAGGCACCCTCCGCCACGGTGCGCCGGTCGGACATGAGGCTTTCGGCGCTCTTGCCCTGCCCCAGCCCCAGGCCGAGCGAGAAATTGCGCGATTGTTCGGACGAACATGTCAGTACCAGATCGCCCAGCCCCGACATGCCCGCCAGCGTTTCCGGCCGGGCGCCGCGTGCGAGGCCGAAGCGCGTCATCTCGGCAAAGCCGCGCGCGATCAAGGCCGCGCGTGCATTCTTGCCGAGCCCCGCGCCCTCGACCACGCCGCAGGCGATCGCGAGCACATTCTTGACCGCGCCGCCAATTTCCGCACCGACCACATCGGTCGAGCGATAGGGGCGGAAACCCGGCCGCGCGATCCGTTGCGCGAGTTTGGTCGCGATCGCATCGTCTTCACATGCGAGCGTCACCGCGGTCGGTAGCCCTTTCGCCACCTCGCTCGCGAAGGTCGGGCCGGACAATACCGCGATCGGTGCGTCGGGGCAGGTTTGCGCGGCAGCCTCCGACATGAGCGCCATCGTATCCGCCTCGACCCCCTTGGAGCAAAGGATGAGCGGGCGCGTCTCGACCGGCGCCGCGCCAAGGATGCGGCGCATATGCTGCGCTGGCGTGACCACCAAAAGCGCCTCGCACTGCGCGAGATCGTGCAGGTCGTTGGTTGCCTGAATCGCATGCGACAAGGGCACGCCGGGCAGGAAGATCGGGTTCACATGATCGGCGTTGATCGCATCGACCACATCGGGCTCGAAGGCCCAAAGCAGCACCGGCCCACCCGCCGCCGCGACCTGCGCGAGCGCGGTGCCCCAGGCGCCGCCGCCGATGACTCCGATCTTCATGCCTTAACCCCTGCTCCGCGCGCTTTTTCGGCCGTCGGATCGAGCGGCCAGCGCGCACGGGCAGGCACGTCGAGCGGATCGGTCAGGCCGGCGGCGAAGCGCTCCGCACCGGCCCAGGCGATCATCGCCGCATTGTCGGTGCAGAGCCAGAGCGGCGGCGCGACGAAACGCAGATCATGCTGCACGGCCAGCCCCTGCAAGGCGCCACGGATCGCCTGATTGGCGGCGACCCCGCCCGCCACCACCAATGCGTTCACGCCCTGGGCCCTTGCGATGGCGCGTTTGCTGCGGTCGATCAGGCAGTCGATCACGGCCTGCTGGAAGGAGGCGGCGATATCCTCCGCCGAATAGAGGCCAGAATCGCGCACGCGCAGTACCGCGCTCTTGAGCCCGGCGAAGGAGAAATGCGGCTCCGCCGAACCGACCAAGGGGCGCGGCAAGGGCACCTTGTAGGGGTCGCCCCGGCTCGCGGCGGCTTCGATCGCGGGGCCACCGGGAAAGCCGAGCCCCAATAGTTTCGCGCTCTTGTCGAACGCCTCCCCCGCCGCGTCGTCGATCGTGGTCGCCAGCCGGCGATAATCGCCCGGCCCCCGCACTTCGAGCAATTGGCAATGGCCGCCCGAGACGAGCAGCAGCAGATAAGGGAATGTGAGGTCAGGATCGGCCAGGCGTGGCGACAGCGCATGGCCTTCGAGATGATTGACCGCGATCAGCGGCTTGCCGCAAGCCAGCGCAAGCGCCTTGCCGGTGACCAAACCGACCATCACCCCGCCGATCAGGCCCGGCCCGGCGGTGGCGGCGATCGCATCGACCTGATCGAGGCGTACGCCGGCCTCGGCCAGGGCGGCCTCGGTCAGCGGGCCGAGCGCCTCGACATGCGCCCGCGCGGCGATCTCCGGCACGACGCCCCCATAAGGACGGTGCGCGGCCTCCTGCCCGGCCAGCTTGTGCGCGAGGATGCGCCGGTCACTGGTGACCAGGGCAGCCGCGGTTTCGTCGCAGGAGGATTCGAGGCCGAGGATGAGCGCCACCGCGCCCCTCTGCGCGCGCTTCGTTAAGCTTTCAAGGGCGGGTGTTATTTGAGATCCGGTACGGAAATCACTCTTCCGCGATTTCTCAGCTCACGCTTTCCCGACGAACAAGAAACCGACCGCCGCCATGATGCACAGAAAGGCGGCGAGATGGCGCCAGTGCAGCGGCTCGCCCAGCACCAGCACCATGAAGCCGCCGAAGATGATCAGCGTGATCGCCTCCTGCGCGATCTTGAGCTGCCCCCCGCTCCAGCCGCTCGCATAGCCGATCCGGTTGGCCGGTACGGCGAGGCAATATTCGAAAAGAGCGATGCCCCAGCTGATCAGGATCACCAACCACAGCGACTTATGCATCCCGCCCTTGAGATGCCAGTACCAGGCGGTGGTCATGAACAGGTTGGAGCAGATCAGCAGCAGCAAGGTAGGCATTGGGTCGGCTTTCCCCGGATTCGGTCGCACGAGCGTGAACCCGCCTCATGGCCCAGACGTTCTCGTCCGCAAAGAGGAGGCCTTCATGACCAAGACCCTTGCCGAGCTTTCCGAGAAGATGCGCGACATCGATTTCTGCATGCTCACCACGCACAGCGCCAATGGCGCGATCGCATCCCGCCCGATGAGCAACAATCGCGAAGTCGATTATGACGGCGACAGCTGGTTCTTTACCTATGAAGACGCGCACATGATCGGCGAGATCGAGCGCGATCCGCAGGTCGCGCTTACCTTCCAGGGCACGTCGGGCCTGTTCGGCGTGCGCCCGTTCTTCACGGCGGTCGAAGGCCAGGCCGAGCTGATCCGCGACAAGGCGCAGTTCGAGCGGCATTGGACGAGCGGGCTGGACCGCTGGTTCAAGGACGGCGTCGATACGCCCGGCCTGGTGCTGATCAGGGTCCGCGCCGCCAAACTCCATTATTGGGACGGGGAGGAGGAAGGATCGGTTCAGTTGGCAAACGTCGCCGCCTGAAAAAGCACTTCGCCGTCACCCCGGACTTGTTCCGGGGTCCACCGATCCACAAGCGGCGTGCTTGAGGACGGGGTGGATGCCGGAACAAGCCCGTCCTGAGCCTGTCGCAGGATCCGGCATGACGGCCGCTTTTACCTCAGAACTTCGCCCGGATGCCGCCGTAGAAGCTGCGGCCGAGCGTGCCATATCGATAGGCCGTCTCGTAATGCTCGTTGCCGATATTCTCGATCCGGCCGAACAGGCTCAGGCCATGGCCAATCGGCTGTTCGGCGCGAAAATCGACCAGGGTGTAGCCGTCCAGCCTGATCGTGTTGGCCTTGTTCTCGAACGCATGGCTCGCATGCGTCACCGCGACCGTGGTCGTCAGCCCGAATGGCCAGGCGTAGGTCACATCCGCATTGGCGGTGTCACGCGGGCGCCGGATCAGCTGGTTGCCGTGGGTGGCGCCGGCCGAGCGATCCTCGGCGTCGGTCCAGGTGTAATTGGCATCCAGGGTCAAACCGCCGAACCGCGCCGCCGCGGCAGCCTCGATCCCGTGGGCATTGGCCTTGTCGACATTCTGGTAATAGCCGAACGGGCGGTCGGCGCGGGGCGGGGAACCCGCGAACTGGATCAAATTTTGCGTGTCGCGATCGAACCAGGTGAGCGACGCGGTGAAATGGCCGCCCAGCTTCTGCTCGACCCCGGCGTCCCAGCCATGCGCGCGTTCGGCTTTGAGGTTGAGATTCCCGTAGGCACTGTAGAGCTGATAGAGCGTCGGCGCCTTGAAGCCCTCGCCGTAGCTGGCACGGACCGCGGTGCCGCCTGACGACCACACCGCGCCGCCGGACAGGAGTGCATGACCGCCATAGGTCTGATGATGGTCGTAACGCAGCCCCCCGGTGACGGTCAGATGCTCGACCAAAGTGCCGTTGACCTGGCCATAGACGCTGTCGATCGAGACATTGCCGCGATCGGGATCGGTCTGGAACTGCGGCGAGATCGCGCTGAAGCGCGAATGCTCATGCTCGGCACCGAAGATCGCATTCCATCCCGCCGCCAGCGCGAGATTACCCTGATATTCGACATGCTCGTTGCGGCCGTGCGCGATGAAGGTGCGGTCATCGCCGCCGGCGACGGTCGGATCGACATTGTCGCGGTCGATCTGATCGCGCGTATAGCCGAGGCGATTCTTCAACGCGCCGTCGAACAGATTGAAATTGAGGCCGGCATAACCCGTCCAGTTGGTCGACTTTTGATAGTCGGCGACGTCGGGCGGGCCGAAGCCGGAATCGAGACCGACCTTGCCGTGGCTCCAATAGCCGCGCAGGTCGAGGCTCACATCGTCGCTGAGGTCGGCGAGGATCCGGCCGCTCGTGCCATAGTGGCGATAGCCGTCGCGCTCATGCCCGCCAAATTCGGGCGCGATCGCGGAGATTCCGTCGGTGCGGAAAGCATTGCCCGCCAGCTCCCAGCTGATCCCATTCTGGCTGCCGCCGACATTGGCCCGAGCGCTGGCGGTGCCGCGCGAGCCGCCCTCGGCCTCGCCCGAACCCTGAAAACCGGCGGTGGGGAGCTGGGTTACGATATTGACCACACCGCCGATTGCCTGGCTGCCCCACAGGGTCGATTGCGGCCCACGCAGGATTTCGATCTGCGCCGCATCGCCAATGAAGAGATCGCCGAAATCGTAGCCGCCGCCGGGCGCCGACGGGTCGTTGAGCTTGACGCCGTCGATCACGACCACGGTCTGATCGCTCTCCGCGCCGCGGATGCGAACCCCGGTGGTGGTGCCGAAGCCGCCCGTGCGCGAGGCGGTGACGCCGGGCGTGCGGACGATCAGGTCGGACACGGTGAATTGCTGCGAGGCGTCGATCGCGCGCTTGTCCAGCACGGTGACCGAAGACGCGACCTGATTGACCGGGGTCGGCGTACGGACGGCGGTGACGATCACCTCGTCCGACGCTGCCTCTGCGAACGCGGGCGAAGCCAGCGCGCTCGCCAGCAGGAGGAAACGGTAATGCGGCATTGAAAACTTCCTTCGCGGTTGACGACAACGTCGTCTCGCGAGGGAAACCCTCGACCGCACGGCGCACCCTGGCCGGACGGAGGACGACCGCGACGGGCAGGTCTCCTGGCTCACGGGTCAGCGCATTCGGGCCGCCTTCTCGGGATTGCTCCCAATGGCATGATGGCCCGACGCTCGCCGCTTACAGTTGCAGGGGCAGCGCGAGAATTGGACTCGCTTCCCTTTTCATCCCCGTTGCCGGGGAACCTGTCGCGGCGCCCGGTTAGGCAAATGCTGCACTGCGGTCAATGATGCGTGAGCGGAACGATCAGGGGTTCCCCGCCGGCCTCGCCGATATAAGCGGACACATTATAGACCGCGCCGATGCGCTCGGCGGTCAGCACCTCGGCGGGTTTGCCGTCGGCGACCAGCCACCCCTGGTCGATCAGCAGCAGCCGATCGCACCAGCGCGCCGCGAGCGTGAGATCATGCAGCACCGCGATCACAGTCGCGCCGCGCGTCGCCTCGGCCCGGAGCAGCGCCATCACCTCGATCTGATGCGCGGGATCCAGCGCTGCGAGCGGTTCGTCGGCGAGAAGCAGAGGCGCCTCGACCGCCAGCGCCCGCGCGAGCAGGACGCGCGCGCGCTCGCCACCCGAAAGCGTATCGACCGGACGATCGCGCAGCGCCTGCAATTCGGTCCGCTCCAGCGCCCGCTCGATTGCCTTGGCATCGCCAGCGGCGGGCCGCGCGAAGGGGGCGAGATGCGGCAGGCGGCCGAGCGCGACCAACCGCTCGACGGTGAGCGGCCAATGCACCGTCTGCCCCTGCGGCAGATATGCGATGCGACGCGCACGGTCGCCGAGCGCCATGGTCGCGACCGGCGCGCCGTCGATCAGGATCGCGCCTTCCGCCGGGATCAGTCCGGCAATCGCGCGAACCAGGGTCGACTTGCCCGCACCATTCGGTCCGATCAGCCCGATCACGCCGCCGCCGGCCAGATCGGCACTGATTCCGTCCACCACCCGCCGCATGCCGAGTGTTACCGATACGGCATCCAGCCTCACCATTGCCGCCGCGCCCGTACCAGCTGGTGGAGGAAGACCGGCACACCGATCAAGGCGGTCACCACGCCTAGCCGCGGCTCGTCCAGCGTCGGCACGCTCCGCACCAGCGCGTCCGCGGCCGCCAGCAGCGCCGCGCCGCCGAGGGCCGACGGGATCAGCAGCGAGGAAGGGCGCCGGTCGGTGAGGGGCCGCACCAGATGCGGCACCACCAGGCCCACGAACCCGATCGCGCCCGATACCGCCACCGCACCGCCGACCCCGATCGCGGTCGCGACCAGAAGGATCAGCCGCGTGCGCTTGAGGTCGATGCCGAGCGCGGTCGCGCCATCCTCGCCCAGCGTCAGCGCGTCGAGCGCGCGGCCTTCGAGCAGGATCAGCCCGAGCCCGATCGTGATGCAGGGCAGGGCCAGCCAAACATGAAGGAAGGAGCGATCGGCAAGGCTGCCCATCAGCCAGGTCATGATCTCGATCGCGGCGAACGGATTGGGCGCGAAATTGATCGCGAGGCTGATCCCCGCCCCGGCAGCGGTCGCGATCGCGACGCCGGCAAGGATCAGCGCCAGCGGCCCCTCGCTGCGCGCAGCGAGCAGCAGCAGGGGAATCAGCCCGACCAGCGCGCCGACGATCGCAAAGGCCGGCAGTGTCAGCGGGCTGACCGCAGCGTAGCCATAATAAAGCGCCAGCACCGCGCCGAGCGCCGCCGTGCTCGATGTGCCCAGCACGCCCGGATCGGCGAGCGGGTTGCGCAGATAGCCCTGCAGCGCCGCGCCGGCGCCGCCCAGCATCGCGCCGATCAGCAAGGCGAGCAATGCGCGCGGCAGGCGCAACTGCCAGACGATCGTGGTCGCGACCGGATCGCCCTGCCCGATCAACGCCGCAAAAGCCCGGCTCCAGCCGAGATGCGCGGGGCCGATGCCGAGCGACAGGCCGGCCCACAGCAGCGCGGCCAAGGCCAGCGTGAGATTGATGCGAACAGATTTCGTCACGGCCGCGTTCCTACAGGGCCGGATGCGCGCTAGGAAGCCGGGCAATGATGCGGCTCTTTCTTCTCGTTTTCGCACTGGCGCTGCCCGCCCGTGCCGCGCCACCGCGCCACATCGTCTCGCTCAACCTGTGCGCCGACCAATTCCTGATCCAGCTCGCCGACCCGGGCCAGATAGCGGGCGTAACGCGCCTGTCGCACATGCCCGACATGTCGCCGATCGCGGCAGAAGCAGCGCGTTTTCCGGCGGTCGGTTCATCCGCCGAGGCCCTGCTCGCCGCACAACCCGATTTGATCCTGACCGGCTGGCCGGGGCAAGCAGACCCCGCCGTGCGCGCGGGCCTGCGGACGCAGATCCTGGTGGTGCCTCCCGCCAATAGCTATGCCGATATCGTCGGCCAGGTCCGTCTCGTCGCCAGGGCGGTCGGTCATCCCGACCGGGGCGAGGCGCTGATCCGCCGTATGGACGACGCGCTTGCCGCGATTCCCAAAACGGGTCGCGGCCGGATCGCGGCCGACTATCAGCGTCGCGGCTATCTCTCGGGCACGGGCACCTTGATGGACGACATGATGAGGCGCGTCGGGCTACGCAATCTGACGAGCGAACTCGGACTGCCCATGCTCGCCCGCCTGTCGCTCGAGCAATTCGTCGCGCACCGTCCCGATTTCCTGATTACCGGCAAGGGCAAGGCGCGCGACCTGGGCAGCGCGATGCTCGACCATCCGGCTATTTCGGGCATTCCCCGGCTCCGCCTGCCCGGGTCGCTCGTCGATTGCGGCGGGCCGTCTTATCCGCAAGCAATCCGCTTGCTGTCGGAACAGCTCCGCCAGAAGCGTTGACCTCCTCGCTTCGGCAATGCATTGGGACCACGGCTGCGGGTATAGCTCAATGGTAGAGCGGTAGCCTTCCAAGCTTCATACGCGGGTTCGATTCCCGCTACCCGCTCCAATTCCTCCGTTTCGGCCCTGGCGATCATTGAGCGGACCAGCGCAGCGCGCTAGCGTAACATTCCTGTGCGCGGCCTTGCCGCCATGCCGAGACGCCGGCCCGCCGGCTTGGGGGAATCGATGCCGAATACCGAAGCCGGCCAAGTCTATAGCGAGGCGATCGCACTCCTGCAGAAGGCGCTCGTCCTGTGCGACGATGCCGCGATCGGCAGGGCCGCGACTCCGCACCTCGATCTCGCGCTCAATCTCTTGCTGGCGGAATATCAGGCATCACGATCTCTGGCCCCAGCCCGAGACTGAGCAGCGACCCCAGATAGGCCGAGATTGCCAGGCGGGTCTGGGCGGTGAGACGGATGATCGTCTGGCGCGGACGCGCGGGATCGGGCGTCTCTACCACCATTTCCTCCTGCTTCAAATAGCCGAGCCAGCGCAGCGCCACGCCCTGCGGCACGGGGGCTGCGGCGCAGCTGTCGATCACACTCACCGGCGTGCCCTCGGCATCTGCGACATACAGGTTGAGCATTATGTCCCACGCCGGATTGCTGAACAGCATCGGGTCGAAATAGCGGTCGCGCTGCTTGCGCCCTATCAGCGTCAGCCGCGCATAGTCGGTCAAATCGCCATTGTGCATGGCCGCGGCCCTTTCGGCATCTTCGATCAATTTGCGCGTCTGGCGTTCGAAACGCTCCGCGCGCGCGGGAATTTGAGTCACGCTTGGTCTCCCTTGGAGAGAGGCGTTGAAATCAGCGTTGCTGTTGGGGGCTTGCGAGTTCGTTGACCGACCAGCCGTTGCGGTAACGCCGAGGCAGCATCCAATTCCATGGATAATCCACACCGTACCGTGTCAACCGGACCTGATGCCGCCACGTTGCGACGCCAAGAAGGAGCAATTCTGGATAACTCCAAACGGCGACAGCAATGTAATATGCCCTTGCCAGGATATCGGGACCGAGCGGTTTGGTCAGATGACCAAACAGCCCGCAGCCCATCATGCTCGCCATCAGGATTGGCCAGAAGCGCGTGCTGAACAGTGCTACGCCAACGATCACCAGGAACAAGATTAGGTCAGTCAGCGCTACACGCGGTTCGATCGCCGAATAGGCGCCTCGTGACGGCGGGTGGTATTGCCCGATGATCACCGTCGCAACCAACGCACATATCATCGCCGCCGCGGTGATGCGTTCAGGCGCACCACCGCGCGCCGCAGCGTACCCACACGCCCCGATCAACATCGCATAGAACAGATATTGGGAGATACCCACTCAGTTCTCGTGGTCGATACCGGGGCCGGGAGGGCAATCCGTGCCGTTGCCCCAGCCGAGTGCTGCCCAGTCGATCTGCCCATTAATCTTGCGCAAATCGTGGTGCGTCGAAATGGCGAGGGATCGCATCTCGATACCAGCCCGGAGGCATTCATGCATGCGTTCGATTGCGCGCTGCGTGATCTGAGGCAGGATATGGCCTTCCTGACCTGCCAGCAGGATATCGCTCAACAGGCGGCCACCGTCGGCGAGCGCGCCATCGATCGTGGCCTCAAGCCCATTGATGCCCGTACTCACGCGCTGGCCGCGTGATGGAGCGTTGATGGGAGAAACAAAGGCGGTCTGTACAGCCATGATACGCAACCGTGCAGGAAGCACGGCCCCCTTTCAGTGGAGCTGCCGAACGATACTGGAGATGCCCTCCCCCAGTGACACGGTGGCGACCGCCGCAATCAGCAGGGTAAGCATTCCCCCTGCGATCAAGGCCAGTCGCGCCCATGCCGGGAGCGTATTCCAGGGCCGTCCCCTCGTGGGGAAGAAAGAAAGGCTTTGTGCGAGCCCCCGCTCTTTCGGCGGCCACAGCTTCAGCGCGGATTTCTCCGCTTCACCATGTAGGGACTCGCCATATATGGCCGTTCCATACGTCGGGTTGCCTTCGCGTTCGGCGAGCAGCAAAGCGGCGTCGAGACTGCGGGCGACCCCCAGCTTGCGGCGTGCGCGCGCCAGGCGCTGTTCGACCGTGGCGGGGCTGCGGCCGATCCGGCGCGCCAATTCCTTCTGATCCGACGAGACCAGAAACAGGCGCAGAGCTTCCTTTTCAAGGTCGCTCAATGCGTCAATCGGATTGTCCCCCATCGCCCGAACCCTACTACCGCCTTTCCCCAAGGCAAGGCGCTATGGTCCCTGAAAATGCGGCAAAAAGCAAAGCGCGTTATTCGGCCTAACCGCCAAGCCCCGCAACCGGAGGCTCGGTCATGCGCGGCATGCGGTTCCAGGCGTCGAGCGCGGCGATCTTGTAGGCCTCGGCGAGCGTTGGATAATTGAAGGTATTCTGGACGAAGAAATCGAGCGTGCCGCCCAGATTGAGCACCGCCTGGCCGATATGAATCAGCTCGGTCGCGCCCTCACCGACGATATGGACACCGAGCAATTTCTTGTCGGCCAGGCCGAACAGCATCTTCATCATGCCCGACTGCAGCCCCATGATGTGGCCGCGCGAGGTTTCGCGGAAGCGGGCGATGCCGACTTCATAGGGTATGCCCTTGGCGCGCACCTCTTCCTCGGTGAAGCCGACGGTCGAGATTTCGGGCACCGCGTAGATGCCATACGGGAAGAAGACCGGCGCGGGTGCGAGCGGGGTGCCGAACGCGTGGCAGGCTGCGATCCGCCCCTGCTCCATCGATGTCGAGGCCAAAGCGGGGAAACCGATCACGTCGCCCGCCGCATAGATATGCGGCACGGCGGTCTGGAAGGTGACGGGGTCGACGCTCAACCGGCCGCGATTGTCGACCTCCAGCCCGCAGGTTTCGAGGCCGAGGCTATCGGTCGCGCCGACCCGGCCCGCGGCATAAAGCAGCATCTCGGAGCGTACGCGGCGCTGATCGTCGAGGATCGCGATCGGCCAGCCGGCCTCGTCCAGCTCGACCCGGTCGAGCTTGCAGCCCAGCCGGAAGGTGACGCCGCGCTTGCGCAGTTCGTGCACGAACTCGTCGATGATCTCGCGATCGATGAATTCCAGGAAATTGGGGCGGGGCTCGACGATCGTCACCGGCACGTCGAGCGCGGAGAAGATGGTCGCATATTCGAGCCCGATCACGCCGGCGCCGATCACGGTCAAGCTCCGCGGTACGCGCGGCTCGGTCACGAGGCTGTCCGAATCCACGACTGCCTTGTCGTCGAACGGCACGTTGGACGGGCGATAGGGCTTGGTGCCGACCGCGATCACCACCTTGTCCGCGTGGAGCCTGACCGGATCGCCGACGGGCGGGGTCACCTCGATCACATGCGGATCGATGAAGCATGCGGCGCCCGCCATCGTGTTCACGCCGTTGCGCGCGAACTGATGCTCCAGCACCTCGCATTCGTAATCGAGCGTCTTGTTGAGCCGCGCGCCGAGGTCGCGGCCCTCGATATCCTTCTTCACGCGATAGGCGAGGCCGTAAAAGCCGCGCTCGCGCCAGCCCGAGAGATTGAGCACGGTCTCGCGCAAAGTCTTGGACGGGATGGTACCGGTATGGACCGAGACGCCGCCGACGCGCAGGCGGTTCTCGACCACCAGCACCGACTTGCCGAGCTTGGCCGCCTGCACCGCCGCACGCCGGCCCGCGGGCCCACTGCCGATGACGATCAGATCGTGACGCTGCATCTAGCCCTCACCTGCGCGCACCCGGACGCGGGTCGAGCGAGATTAAAGCATAGAACGTGACAGTAAGAAGATGGTTAACGGGATCGCCATTGCCGCAAGGTGGCCCCACCGCGCCAGGCCAGCAGCAAACCCAGCGCACAAAGGAACTGGACAAGGATAAGGGACCAGAAAGCCGGATCGTAACCGATCGGCGCGGGCTGCGGGTAGGCCGGCCTGAACAGGGCGGGACCGCTGCCGCCACCGGCGCCGAATATGCTGTGCAGCATGAAATTCATGCCGGCATGCAATCCCACCGCCGTCCACAGGCTCGCGCTGGACAGATATGCGAGGCAGAAAAGCAGCGAGCTGAGCCCGGTGAGGATGACGATCTTGATCGCGTTCACGCCGGTCATTCCGGGAAGGTGCAGCACCCCGAACGCCAGCGACACGAGCAGGACGGCAACGATCGTCCCATAGCGCTCCCTCAAGCGGATCAGGGCGTGGCCTCGGAAGGCCAACTCCTCGAGCAAAGCCCCGAACAGATAGATGCCCAGAGAGCTCAGGAGGCCGAAAGCGGTGATGGCTCCCGGCGCCAGATGGAAGGGCACGAGCAAGCGAAAGCTGGCCAGCCAAAGTCCGACCAATACGCCGCCCGCAATAGCCCCAAGCATCAGAAGAGCCAGATTGTGCATGCTTGGGCGCAGACCCAGCACCCGCGCACCGGGTGCGCGCCGCAGCAGCCGGAGGTTTAGGACGAGCGCGACCGCCGCGCCGAAGAATTTCCATAGGAAGGCGGCGAAGCTCGTCGTGCTGCCCGCGATCGGAAAAAACATCGGGCCGGTCCAGATCAGCACGAAGGCCGCCACGAGCCAGAACAGCAGGCTCGCAACCGGATTCAGCCTGAATTTTTTCACGAAAGCTTTCTCACCGGACCGAAGCCAGGGCCAAGGTAGGATAGGCCGTCACATCGAGCATGCCGCGGCGCCGCGAAAGCTCATTGTTTGCGCGCCGCAGCGGTCTTGTCGCGCTCCGCCCGGAATTCGCCGTCCTGGCTCCAGTTCGGCCATTCGCGCGAATTGGCCAGACGCTTGCCCAGGTTGAACAGCAATTCCGCATCCTGCACCTGGCCGGTCGCATTCCAGGCCGGCGTCCATTGGTCGGCAGGCTGGTGATATTTGTCGCGATTATAGGCTTCGGCCTCGGCATGGCCGGCTTCCTTGCCGCCATCGACCAGATCCTCGCCGCTCTCGATCGAGATTGCGGGCACGCCGCGCTTAGCCATCGTGAAATGATCGGAGCGGTAGAAGGACCCGGCCTCCGGATGCGCGTCGGGCGTGAAGCTGCGGCCCTGCTTCTTCCCTTCCTCGATCAGGTCGTCGAGCAGGCCTAGTTTGGCGCTGCCCGAGATCGAGAAATCGCGCGCCGGCCCCGCGGTGCTGAGCGCATCGGTGTTGAGCATGCCGACCGTGGTGCCGAGCGGGTAGAGCGGGTTGGCCGCATAATATTCGGAGCCGAGCAGTCCGCGCTCCTCCGCGGTCACCGCGAGGAACAGGATCGATCGCTGCGGCCGTGGCGCCTTTGCAAACGCCCGCGCCATCTCCAGCAGCACCGAAATGCCGTCGGCATTGTCGACCGCGCCATTATAGATGCGGTCGCCCTTCGCATCGGGCTGGCCGACGCCGAGATGATCCCAATGCGCCGAATAGACGATCGTCTCGTTCGGATATTTGGACCCCACGATCCGGCCCGCGATATTGTGGCTCACGATCGTCGCGACATCGACCTTTGCGTCCGCCGACAAGGTCGCCTTGAGCGCCACCGGCTTGAAGTCGCGCGATTGCGCGGCTTTCTTCTCAGCATCGAAATCCAGCCCCGAATCCGCGAACAGCTTCACCGCCACGTCGCGCTGGATCCAGCTTTCGAACGACGGATGCGAAGCCCTCGGGTCCTTCCGCACGATATCGAACATGTCGTTCGTGTTGGAGTTCTTAACCGTCGCCCAGCCATAGGCCGCCGGCGCGCGCTCGTGCACGATCAGCACGCCCGCCGCCCCGCGCCGCGCGGCTTCCTCGAACTTGTAAGTCCAGCGGCCATAATAGGTCATCGCCTTGCCGCCGAAATCGCCCTGCCCGGTCTCGAAATCGGGGTCGTTGACGAGCAGGACGAGCAACTTGCCCTTGACGTCCACGCCCTTGAAATCGTCCCAGTTCCGCTCGGGCGCATGCACGCCGTAACCGACGAAGATCAGCGGCACGTCCTTCAGGCTGAGCAGCTTGTCCCCGGTCAGCGGCGCCCGCAGCGCGATCTGCTCGCCCTGCGTCAGCGGCATCGCCTGGCCATTGCTGGTGAGCGTGATCGCCGGCGCGCCGACGAAGGCGGTGTGGAGCAGAGGCACATCCTGCGTCCAGCTGCGCTTGCCGTTGCGGACCTGCCCGCCCGGCTGCACGCCGGCGGCTTTGAACTGGCCGACGATATAGTCGATCACCTTGGGCTCCGCGCGCGACGCCGGCGCGCGGCCTTCGAACGCGTCGGACGCGAGTATCTCGACATGATGCGACAGGCGCGCCGGATCGAAATGCGCGGGCGCGGCGAGCGCAATGGCGGGAAGGGCGGCGAGGAGGACAGCGAGTTTTGTCATGCCCGCAAAGTGGCAGGACGGGCGGCGGCGTCAATCCACGCATTTCGTCACCCCGGACTTGTTCCGGGGTCCACTTCGCGGCCGGGCACCGGCCTCGCGGTGGATGCCGGAACAGGTCCGGCATGACAGGCAAGCAAAAAGACCCGGCGGATCGCTCGGCCGGATCCCTTGGCAATGGCCAGATCGCAGCAATCACTTTGCGGGGACAGGAGGCTCCTTGGCGTACAACAGGGCCACCATCCTCCACCCCGCCTCGGCACGTATCATCAGCGCTCGGTCGGTCCAGACCATGCCGTCGCTCCCGACGAAGGACCACCGGCCCACCCCGATATCGCCGCGGGCATCCACGACACGGCCGGCCTCGGCCGCCGGGTTGCCCGGCGACTCTCTGCGCCGTTCGCGATAGCGCGCCTGCCATTCCGCCAGGGTCGCCGCAACCAGCTCGCCCTGCTCGACCGTCATGACCAGCGCGCGCGGATCGATACTCTGCGCCAGCAGCGCGGCATCCCAGCTCCGGTCGGAGGCGAACTTCGCGTCGATCACTGCGCTTACCGCGGATGCGGATGCGGGCGACGGTGAGACCTCCTCCTGACAAAGCTTGCCGACAATCCGCCAATTTCCACCGAGATTGGCGAGAAGAAGATAGTCGGTGAACGTCTTCCCGCCCCGCACGGCCTGCGCACGCGCCAAAGCGGAGGTGGCCCCGGCATCGAGCCATTCGAGCTCGGTCGATACGGGCTGAGGCGGTGATGCCGCGGCGCCCATCCGGGTTTTCCATTGCGCCTGAGAGGTCGCGTGCACCGCGCGTCCGTCCGTGCAGTACATGATCGCGCTGGGTTGAAAGGCACGTGCCAGATCATCCGCGCTGCTATGGGCAACCGCCTCGCCATATAGGCGCACCGCCTCTGCCGGGGAGGCATTTGGCGAGGCGGTCAGAAGAATGGCTGCCAGAAAGGGAGATGCCATGTTTTTGGGCTCCTGCTGGAGCCGGTTTACCTAGGCCGCCTCACCGCGGGAATTTGTAAAACTGCACCACAAGCTTCGGCGGAGCTGAATGGTCAGCGCCGATCGGCAACCGCCGTATCCCACGGGCGCGATCAGGGTAACGACAATCGCGCGCCTTCCCCAGGATGTTATCCCCAAGAAAAAGGCCCTCCCGTTAGGGGAGGGCCTCAACCTTACGCCTTGGCTTCCGCCTTGGGCTTGCGCTTGCCTTTCGGCTTGGGCGCCGCCGGCACGATTTCGAAGGCGAGCACGCCGTCCTTCATGTGGACCTTGACCTCGCCGCCGCCCGTCAATTTGCCGAACAGCAATTCCTCGGCCAGCGGCTGCTTGATCTTCTCCTGGATCAAGCGGCCCATCGGGCGCGCACCATAGAGCTTGTCATAGCCCTTCTCGGTCAGCCACGCCTTTGCCTCGTCATCCAGGCTGATATGCACCTCGCGGTCGGCAAGCTGCAGTTCGAGCTGGAGGATGAACTTCTCGACCACGCGCGCGATCACCGGCGTCGGCAGGTAACCGAACGGCACGATCGCATCCAAACGGTTGCGGAATTCCGGCGTGAACATCTTCTTGACCGCTTCCTCATCCTCGCCCTCGCGGGTGAGGTTGCCGAAGCCCAGGCTCTCGCGCGCCATGTCGGACGCGCCGGCATTGGTGGTCATGATCAGGATCACGTTGCGGAAATCGACCGTCTTGCCGTGGTGGTCGGTCAGCTTGCCGTTATCCATCACCTGCAACAGGATGTTGAACAGGTCCGGATGCGCCTTCTCGATCTCGTCGAGCAGCAGCACGCAATGCGGCTGCTGGTCGACCGCGTCGGTCAACAGACCGCCCTGGTCATAGCCGACATAGCCCGGAGGCGCGCCGATCAGCCGACTGACCGAATGGCGCTCCATATATTCGGACATGTCGAACCGCTGGAGCGGGATGCCCATGATCGAGGCGAGCTGACGCGCAACCTCGGTCTTGCCGACGCCGGTCGGGCCGGTGAACAGGTAATTGCCGATCGGCTTGTCCGGATCGCGCAGTCCCGCCCGGCTGAGCTTGATCGCCGAGGACAGGGTTTCGATCGCCTTGTCCTGGCCGAACACGACGCGCTTCAGCTCGGTATCGAGATTGGCGAGCACTTTGGTGTCGTCGGCCGAAACCGACTTGGCCGGGATGCGCGCCATCGTCGCGATGACCTGCTCGATCTCCTTGGCGGTGATCGTCTTCTTGCGCTTGGCGGGCGGCACCAGCATCTGCATCGCGCCCACCTCGTCGATCACGTCGATCGCCTTATCGGGCAATTTGCGGTCGTTGATGTAGCGCGCCGACAGCTCGACCGCCGATTTGATCGCCTCGGTCGTATATTTGACCTTGTGATGCTCCTCGAACGCCGATCGCAGGCCGGTGATGATCTTGATCGTGTCCTCGACCGTCGGCTCGTTCACGTCGATCTTCTGGAAGCGCCGGAGCAGGGCCCGGTCCTTCTCGAAATGATTGCGGAACTCCTTGTAGGTCGTGGAGCCGATGCAGCGGATCAGCCCGCCCGACAAAGCGGGCTTCAGCAGGTTCGACGCATCCATCGCGCCGCCGCTGGTCGCGCCCGCGCCGATCACAGTGTGGATCTCGTCGATGAAGAGCACCGCATGCGGCATCTTCTCGAGCTCGGTCACGACCTGCTTCAGCCGCTCCTCGAAATCGCCGCGATAGCGCGTGCCCGCGAGCAAGGCGCCCATGTCGAGCGAATAGATCACCGCCGGCAGCAGCACTTCGGGCACGTCGCCCTCGACGATCTTGCGCGCGAGACCCTCGGCGATGGCGGTCTTGCCGACGCCGGGATCGCCCACATAAAGCGGGTTGTTCTTCGAACGGCGGCACAGGATCTGGACGGTACGATCGACCTCGGGTCCGCGGCCGATCAAGGGATCGACGCGGCCTTCCTTGGCCTTTTCGTTCAGATTGACGCAGAATTGCTTGAGCGCGCTCTCGCCCTTCTTGCCGCCCTCGGGCTTCTGCGCCTGGCTCTCTTCGGCGCCCTTGACCTCGCGCGCCTCGGGCACCGCGCCGCCGGCCTTGCCGACGCCGTGGCTGATGTAGGACACCGCATCCAACCGGCTCATATCCTGCTGCTGCAGGAAATAGACCGCATAGCTTTCGCGCTCGCTGAAGAGCGCGACCAGCACGTTGGCGCCGGTCACCTCCTCGCGGCCCGAGGATTGGACATGCAGGATCGCGCGCTGGACGACGCGCTGGAAACCGCTGGTGGGCGAAGGATCGTTGCCGCTCTCGGTCTTCAGAGCATCGAGCTCGGTATCGAGATAGGTGGCGACCGCTTCCTTCAGCTCGTCCAGGTCCACGCCGCACGCCGCCATAACCTTCGACGCATGATCGTCATCGATGAGCGCGAGCAGGAGATGCTCCAGCGTCGCATATTCGTGATGACGCGACGACGCGGCGGTCAGCGCATTGTGGAGGGTCTGTTCAAGCTCACGGGCAAAACTTGGCATTTACATACTCCCGCAGCGCGGCGGGGATACCGCCCTGCTGCACCCTATGTCGGAACGCGCCCACCGCCGATCAAGGTCCGTTGCCGGAGACATGTCGGAGAGAGACTCGGCCGTCACCTCTTGAATAAGCTTTCGGCATTTGCCCGATGGTTAACGGCATGGTCGATTTTTGCCCGCGCCCGCGCGATTTCCGCCTCGAGCGTGGCGATACGCGCCGTCAATTCGTCCACCGATAGGGGATCGAGGTCCTGTTTCGTCAGCGCCACCAGCGGATCGCCGGGATTTTTGGGCAGGATGTCGTCCAGGTCCATGCCCGGATCGTTGACCAGGGACATGAGTCTGTCAATGAAGTGTGGGTGATGTCTTCCTATCCCCGTCACGCCGGACTTGTTCCGGCGTCCACTCAGCGACTTGGCGTGTCGTTTGCGGCACGGTGGATGCCGGAACAAGTCCGGCATGACGGATAGGAAATGACCCAGATCCCCACCCACATGATTGCGATCGACCCGGCCCAGCCCGGCGGCCCGGGCGTCCTCCACCCGGTCGAACGCCCCGTCTCCCAGCCCGGCCCCGGCGAGCTCCTCATCAAGGTCGCCGCCGCCGGCGTGAACCGCCCCGACATACTCCAGCGCGAGGGCAAATATCCCCCGCCCCCGGGCGCCCCCTCCATCCTCGGCCTCGAACTCTCAGGCGAGGTCGTCGCGCTGGGCGAAGGCGCCGACGCGCGCCTGCTCGGCCGGCCGGTCATGGCGCTGGTCGCGGGCGGGGCCTATGCCGAATATGCAGTCGCCCCCGCCGGCCAGTGCATCGCCGTGCCGCCGTCTTTGTCGATGGTCGAGGCCGCGGCCATCCCCGAGACGCTCTTCACCGTCTGGCACAATCTGTTCGAGCGCGGCCGCGCCGCCCCTGGCGAGACGGTGCTCGTCCATGGCGGCACCAGCGGCATCGGCACGATGGCGATCAAGCTCGGCAAGGCCTCCGGCCTGACCATGATCGTCACCGCCGGCGGCGCGCCCAAATGCGCCCGCGCGCTGGAAATCGGCGCCGACCATGCGATCGACTACCGGGACCAGGATTTTGTCGCCGAGGTGAAGCGGATCGCACCCGACGGCGTGCACATCGTGCTCGACATGGTCGGCGGCGATTATGTCCCGCGCAACCTCGATTGCCTCGCCGAGGAAGGCCGCCACGTCTCGATCGCCGTCCAGCGCGGCGCGAGCGCGGAAATCCCGATCTGGAAGATCATGCAAAAGCGCCTGACCCTCACCGGCTCGACGCTCCGCGCCCGCGACGTCGCCTTCAAGACCGGCTTACGCGACACGCTCGTCCACACCGTCTGGCCCCTCCTCGCCGACGGCCGGCTCAAGCCCGAGATCGACTCCACCTTCCCGCTTGCCCACGCCGCCAACGCGCACCGGCGGATGGATGCGGGGGAACATGTGGGCAAGATCGTGCTGACAATGGGGTAGGCGGGCGACGCCCTGCGAACCGGCCCGCTCCGGGACCAAGCCTGGCCCCTAAACCAGACACTTAAAAAATAATTTCTGCACACCGGCCTGATATTGGCCCGCTTTTCGCGCCGACTACGCCTTTCTTTCCATGATCCATCAGTGGGAGGACACCATGGCAGTCGGGTTTCGCGATTTTGGGGCGACCTTGGCATTGGGGGTAGCGGCGATGTGGGTATCGCCCGCCTTCGCCGCGGACCAAATCTACGCGCCGCGCGCCGATGCCTTTTCGGCGTCGCTGGCGCATCAGGGGCCGTACGTCGCCGAGTCGATCATCCAGGTGGTCAATGGCGCCACCACCACCAGCAGCGCCGGCCCCGCCGGCGGCGTGAGCGGCGGCGGCGACGCGAACCAGTCCTGGGCCTCGTCATTCCAGGATGGCGGCACCAATTATGGCGATCCGCTGCACTCCGACGGGTTTGCCTCGGCCAGCCTTAGCGAGGGACGCCTTCGCGCGTACGTCAATGCGACGGGGCCGAACAATTACGGGTCGCCGCTCGGATTCGCCTCGGCACGGCTCGACGACACGCTGTTTTTCACGAACATGTCGGGGGGCGACCTCATGGTCAGCTTTACCTACGCGTTCGACGGCCGGCTGATCGATCCCCATGACGGCAACCCCGGCGGCGACGTCAGCCTGATGCTCGGGTGCGATTATTATCGCTGCTTCAACAGCAGCAATCAGCCGATCCGCTTCGCCGATACCGGCGTTCCGGTCGGTGGCACCATGAATTACTTTTTCCACGACGACAGCCCAAGCTACTTCGGCGAAAATATCTACGGCGGTATGAACGCCAATTTTCAGACCGGGCTCGGCGCCATGAATGGCGTCGACGGCAACGTGGTCGGCTGGATAACCGCCAACCTGCTGATCCCGACGGGGGAGACGGCGCTGGGTGTCCGCGGTTTGCTGGATCTCGACTGTCGCGGCGGGAGCTCGTGCGACTTCGGCCATACCGGGCAGTTTTCGTTCGGGGCGCTGCCGGCTGGCCTCACTTTCGGATCGGCCTCGGGCGTATTTCTGACCGCTGCGACATCCGAGCCCGGAGTCCCCGAGCCCGCGGCGTGGACGACGATGATCCTCGGCTTCGGCCTGGTCGGTCTCGCGATGCGTCGCCGCGACCTCAGCCTGGCGCTTTCCAGCCTCTGACCTTGACGGCGCGCCGGCGCGCGTGACGCCGCATTCGTCTGGCGGATTAGGGTGCAGTGCACTTGACTGCATCCTAGTCCGGCAGAGGACGAAATCACTTCGCGACAGAGGGCTTGGCTGCGCGCTTTTCGACGTTGCGGGCGAGCGTCTTGAGGCGAATGCCGTTGTCCTGCCGCACGGTTATCGTGAGATGTCCGGTCTTGCTCGACTTCTTGTCTTCGACCACGCCACTCTTGCCCGCATGCGTCCCGGCCACCACGACGCAGTAATCACCATCGACAACCTCTGCTTCGCTCACGACAGACCTCCGTCCCGAACCCGGAATTACAGAATTACGGTGACACTGCACTTTATTGACGTCCACGGCATCACGCTAGCGAGAGCCTATGGCTCGTCTCGCCCGGGCAGTGTTTCCCGGCCACCCGCACCCTGTGACGCAGCGCGCCAACGGCCGCGCCCAAAGCTTTTCGAGGATGCGGACTAATGAGCCGCGCGCTGTGACCTGGAGCGCATCGATTCGCCCGTCGGCAAAAGATCAGCACTTCATCAGGTTCTCGTCCTGTCGCGCACCCGCCTTCGCAGGCTAATCCGGTGGCGAGCCGATCGTCTTTTGCGGCCGGGTTCGAACGCAGGGAGTAACAGGCATGCGAGGCTTTCACGCGTCGGGTTCCGCGCTCGGCAAGGCTTGGCTTAGCGTATGTGCCATGACTGCCCTCGCGGCAGTGGCACCCGCGAACGCCACGATCAGGGTCGCGACATATACGGGCACATTGGGCAATGGCTACGATAAGACCGGCATTTTCGGTGCGCCGGGATGGATAAGCCGCCTCCCGTATCGCGTAAGTTATACCTATGACACATCGCTAGGCCAGCGGACGACAGACCCGGGGGTTTCGGACAAAGTGCTGGGCGGCGATGTTTACGGCGGTGCCACTACGCCCATCATCGACACCACGCTGACGATCAATGGCGTCACTGTTCACATCGGATCAAATCACGAGGGCCAGGCAGGGACGTCTGAAAACCTTGTGTTTCACGGCACCGAATATGATGCTTATGACGTCGACGGTAAGACGGTAATCAACCATGGTTCCGCCTTCAGCTACACCGCGCTTGAAGGAGCGCCGACCGATCTCGACGACCTTTTCCCGCCGACAGCTAACGGCCCGACATATTATTTCGCGTCATTCCTGTTTAACATTTACCAATACGACCCCAAGACAGGTTCGGAGGTCTACACATGGGGCGAGTCGGGTCGGGACATGACCTATTCCGTGGACGCCCCACTTCCGATCTCCGCTCCCGAGCCCGCAAGCTGGGCGCTGACGATCGTCGGCTTCGGCCTGGTGGGGGGAGCGCTCCGACGGCGCGCCTATACGCCTTCCTCCCATGTGCCGTCCTTGAGTCCAGCCTGACGGGGGGCCGCGTTCGGGAAAGGAGAAGGCGCATGTGGATACGCTCATCGTCCGCCGGGATCGCAGTGGTTTCTCTGCTCTTGGCGCAGCCGCTGCCGGCGCGGACCATCTTTCCACCAATCGGCTATTTGCACCACGGAAGCTGGGACAATCATTGCCCGCAGGACAAGTTCCTGGTCGGCTTTCGCGGGCGCTGGACCGGGAGATTCCGATCGCTGAAAATTGTCTGTGCGTCGATCGGCAAAACGGGCGGGCGCGGGGCGCTTTGGTACGGACCGGAACATGGCCAGTCGGGCGGCGACTACCAGGAATTCTCGTGCCCGCACGATTCCGCCATCATGGGTCTTAAAGTTTCACAGCTTTTCTATCACGGCGGATTCGTCGGCATCGACGGGCTGACGGGGCTGTGCGTGTCGCGCGTAAACGGCGCGCTTACGACGTTCACGGTGGGAGCCGGCTACCATACCGCCAGGCCGGAGACATCCGGCAATTCATATCCCCAACGGTGCCCGACCGGGGAATCCGGGTCTGGTCTCAACGGCCGATCCGGCGGAGACGTGGGAATATTAGCGGTTGGTTTCGACTGCGCCGTGCGACTGCCGAGCTAGCTGCGCAACCGGGATTGCCCCGCCGAGGAAGGCCGCCACGTCCCGATCGCCGTCCAGCACGGCTCGAGCGTGGACATCCCGATTTGGTAGATCATGCGAAGGCGCCTGACCTGGCAGGCCCGCGTTCGAGTGCGCCTCGCTACAACCAGCGAGCCGCCCGAAGCGCCGCGATCCTGGTCCGTCCGATAGGCACTTCGAGGCCGTTGCGAAGCCGCAGACGGATGTTGCGCCCGTCCTCGATCATGCCCTCGACCGCGTCACGCGCGACCCACCAGGATCGGTGGACCTGCATCCCCTCCACGCTCTTCAATTCGGCGATGGCGCGGCCGAGCGACGCGAAGATGAGGCGCGAGCCGTCGCTACCATGAACACGGACATAATGATCTTCCATCTGCAGGCAGAGCACGTCGCGGCCCAGACGAAGCGGCTGAATCTCGACACGAGGCGTGGGCCTCGCTTGAGGCAGCAGGGCCTTGAACGTGACGTAGAACGCGCTCGCGAGAAGCGCCTGCCCATACCATTCCAACCAGCCGATGCTCGCGAGCTGCGGCCAGATGAGGCGCGCAAGCGCATGAATGGCAAAGCTGAGCGGAAGCGTCGCCGCCATCACCGCCATCGGCACGACGACCCATCGCGGAACGCCGCCGGCACGGGATCCGATCATGCGGAGGAGCAGGTCGAAGGTGACGCAGCTTAGCAGTGACGTCCCGGTCCAGAACAGGATGCGCGTCACCGGTCCGCCGTCATTCAGATAGCTTCCGAACGGACCGATCAGGCCGAGGAAACAGCCCATTGCTGCGTAGACCGCGAGGACGCGGCCGGGCGGGAGGCGATCAAGCGACCGCCTCATCGCGCCGGCATCGGAAGCCGCCGCGGTCATGACAGCCGCGCGTTCGCCGGTTCGCGAATTCGTTCGCCGGTTGACGAAAGGACCCGCGCCGCCGGGAATTCGGCAAAATAGACAAAGTCGCTCGTTACGAAGGATGACTCATGCGACTGCTGCATTTTGCCCTCTGCCTGCCCCTCGCATTCGCTTCGCCCGCGTCGGCAAGCGTCGGATTTCAGGTTGTTCACATTCCGGACCCCGAAGGCGGCACGATAGAAGCCGGCATCTGGTATCCGGCCGACGTCGCACCGACAACCTCGCAGCTCGGTCTGAGCGCGCAGACCATCGCGGCCGACGCCCCGCTGGTTGGCGATCATTTCCCGCTGGTCGTGATATCGCACGGCAATGGCGGTTTCTTCGGCGGGCATTCCGACACCGCCGAAGCGCTGGCCAATGCCGGCTTCGTGGCGGCCGCGCTCACGCACACCGGCGACAACTATCCCGACGTGAGCCGCGCGACGGACATGCCGAACCGTCCGCGTCAGCTTTCCGTTCTTATCACCTACATGCTGAAGTCTTGGCCCGGTCACGATCGACTCGATGCTTCGAGCGTGGGCGCGTTTGGCTTCTCCTCGGGCGGGTTCACGGTGCTGGCGGCGGCAGGCGCCAAGACCGATCCAGCGGTCATCGCCCGGCACTGCCAAATTCTTCCGGCGCTGTACGACTGCCAGCTCGTGGCGGCACATCGTCAAACGCCCGCATCCTGGGCCTGGGCAACCGACACACGCATCAAGGCAGTCGTCTCGGCGGCGCCGGCCCTCGGCTATGCCTTCACCCCCGAGAGCCTCGCCGCCATCCGGGTGCCGGTGCAGCTCTGGCAGGCGCAATATGATCATATCCTGCCCGCGCCTTATTACGTCGAGCCGGTTCGCCGGCACCTTCGATCGGTTGAATTCCATGAGGTGATGGGTGCCGATCACTTCGATTTCATGCCGGAATGCGACCACCCCGAACAATATCCCTACCTCTGCTTTTCGCCGCAGGGCTTCGACCGCGCCGCATTCCATGTCGCGTTCGATCGGGCGGTCGTCCGGTTCTTTCGGAGGACGCTGAGATGATGCGATGCGACGCCCCCTCACGCGTTGACGGCGCCCTCTCGAAGATCTCGGCGGGAGCGAGCCGCATACCGCGACGCGATATCCGGCGATGTATATCCCCAAGCCCTGACCGTTGGGACCATCAACGTCAGCCGCGCCCGCTCACACGAAATCGGCCACCGTGAACTGGCTCACGTCGAGATGGTCGATCCGTACCCCCTCCATTCCGGTGCCGTAGCCCCAGAATAAGAAAATCACATCCGAACCGATCTGCGCGACCGCGATGTCGCGGTAATTGTCGGCGATATTCGCGGCGCCGTTCAACATGGGCGTCGCGGCCAGCGACGCGGCTTCCACGCTCGCAACCGCGCCGAGCTGATTGATCGTCAGCGGGATCCCGGCCTCCATATGGACGTGATCGACGCCGTCCTCATAATCGGCAACCTCATCGAGGCGGAACGCATTCGCCCAGCCCGGATGTGTCTCATAGGAGGCGCCGCCGCCGGCGAACCCGAACACGTCGGAGCCCGGGCCGCCAAAAAGCGTGTCGGGGCCGCGGAACGACCCGTTCACCCAATCGTCGCCTTGGTCCCCCATCACCGTGTCGTAGCCGCCGCCACCGCCCATGACCGTATCGTTACCCTGGCCGCCGCGCACCAGGTCGTCGCCAAGGCCGCCATTGATCTGGTCGTTGCCCAGATTGCCCTGGATCGTGTCGTTGCCCAGCCCGCCGTCCAGACTATCGTCTCCGGATCCGCCGACCAGCCGGTCGCGGCCATCGCCCCCGTTCAGCGTATCGTTGCCGGCATTGCCCTGCAGATAATCCAATCCATTGCCGCCAGACAGCAGGTCCGCGCCGTCGCCGGGCGTCTGGGACATGCCGCCGCCATAGATATGGTCATTACCGTTGCCGCCATAGAGCGTGTCGCCGCCGGCGCCACCGATCAGCACGTCATGATAATCATTCCCCCGGATGAGATCGTTGCCCGGCCCGGTTATAGCGGTAGTGATGTGCGTGCCGGGCGCGATATAGATATTGTCCTCGAGCCCACCGACGCTGCTCGAATTCATATAGCCCTCTTGCAGGTTGAGCGATGATTTCTGCGCGAACCCGCTGACGTCCAGCGCGCTGTGTGCGCCGCCCGACCATAATGTTACGACCGGCTGTGTGTTGACCGTGAAGTCGAAGAACTGGCGGACGTCGCCCTGGATATTGCTGTTGAAGCCGAACACCACGTCGCTGCTCAGGGCGCCGTCGGTCGGCGCGCCATAAATGCGTTGCAATGCCACGATGTCGAATATCATCGGCGTCGTCGGCTCGCCCCGAAATCCGTTGGATCCGCCCCAATTGGGGTCACCGTGGCTCGATCCGTCATGGTAGGACATGATCGACAAGGCGCGGTTGTCGTCGGTCGCCGTGCTCCAGGTGCCGCCGACATCCCCGTCATAGTCGCCGGCATGGCCAAGCCCGACCGTATGGCCGATCTCGTGCAGCTCCGTCATCCACGGATAGCCGCCATCGACCGTGAAGCCGCTGCCGAGCGGGCCGAAGCCGGCGACACTGGTGTCGATCTCCACCCTGGCGTGCGTCGAGACACCAAGTTCGTCACTTCCCACCGCAACGCTCGTCGCACCCATATAGGCCTGGGCCTTGCCGTCGCTGCCGCGCATAAAGCGGATGTCAGCCGCCGACGGATCCGCCGCGGCGACGAAATGGATATTCGCCTCGGCCTGCCACAGATGCATTGCCGCGATGAAGCTGTTCTGCTCGGTCGCGGTCCAGCCCGATCCCGGATCGAAGCCATAGGTCACGGTCGCGCCCGTGCCGGGTGTGGGGTTCCCCCATTTTTGCGCGTTGGAGACGGTCAGGTAGGAACGGTCGGCCTTTCCCGACCAGGTATGGAATGAGAATGACGCGACATGGCCGGTCTCGTCGACGCCGCTGATATAGGCGACCAGCGTCTCGTTATATTGCGGCGGATATGTCATGCTACTTCCCCAAACTCTTCATTTCTATCGCAGGTTCGGGCTGGGGCGCCAAGCTGGGCGGTGACCATTCATCCCCGGATCGGTGGAAATAGGGAGCGGGCTGAACGTCGTCGCAGAGCGGAAGCGGCCCGCTACCGACGATGCGTCTCCCGTGCTCGACATGGTTAGAGGCGATTATGTGCCGCGCCTTCGCGCTCGGTTGACCGGCAAGTATCGGGAATGGTTGGTTGATAGCCCCGAATTGGTGCCAATAGCTTGGTCGCGCGGCCAAACTGACATTAAAGCCAGGGTGACGGACAGTAACGGGGGAAACGAATGGCGCGCAGGGCAATGGGGATATGCGGGGGCTGGAGACGCCCACTTCCCTCCGCCGCGGGTCTGCCATTGCTCCGGTTCCTCTTGATGACGTGGCGCAAATTTGTGCCTTCTTTTCTCCTTCTGCTTGCCGCCTGCGGTGGAGGTGGCGGAGGCGCTGGTGGTGGCGGTGGTTCGGGAGGCGGCCAGCTCACGCTTACGTCGCTTGCGATTTCTCCTTCCAACCCGACCCTGGTGGAGGGAACGGCCGTATCGCTGGCCCTGACGGGGACCTACTCCGACGGATCGACGCGGGAGCTTGCGCCAGCCGCCAGCTGGGTCTCGAATATGCAAACGGTGGCGACCGTAACCGGGGGGACGGTAAGCGCGGTGGCGGCGGGTACGGCAACGATTTCCGCGACCTATGGGGGATTTTCGGCCAACACGGTCGTAACGGTCAAATCGCCCGCATTGACCTATCTCCATTATTTCGGCCCCCCGCCCGATGCCAACCAGCCGAACGGCCCCCTGTTGCTTGCCAGCGACGGAAATTTCTATGGGACGTCGCGTTCCGGTGGCGCGAACATGCGCGATGGCATCCCGTGCGGTGCCATTTTCAAGATCACGCCCGACGGAAAGGAAACCGTCATCTCCTCCTTCGGCATATCCGCAACCGATTCCTATCGGCCCAATGCCGCGCTTATACAGGGCAAGGACGGCGCGCTTTACGGCACGACATCCAACGGCGGCACATATGGTCAAGGGACCGTGTTCAGGGTGACGCTGGCGGGCGTGCGCACGATTTTATATTCGTTCGGCGCCACCCCCAACGACGGCATCGTCCCCACCGCCGCATTGATCCAGGCGGACGACGGGAATTTCTACGGGACCACCACATCCGGAGGGGCCAATCACTCGAACCATATCCCGCAAAGTGGCGGCAATGCGGGCACGGTCTTCAGGGTCACCCCGCAAGGTGTCGAGACCGTGATGCATTCGTTCGGCGCCTCCGTGGGCGACGGCGTGGAGCCGCTCGGCGGGTTGGTGCAGGCAAACGACGGCAATTTCTACGGGACGACGATCGACGGCGGTGCCAATACGTGCGGCGTCAGCGTCGATATACCGAACTCATGCGGAACGGTGTTCAAGATGACGCCGGCCGGGGTGGTGACGGTCATCCATTCCTTTGGCGCGAAGGGGGACGGCGTTGCCCCCCAGGGATCGCTCGTCCAGGGCCCCGATGGTGCGCTTTATGGCACGACCCCGTCTGGGGGAGTCGTCTTCGCGCCGGGCGGCGGTACCGTCTTCCGGGTCACGCTCGCGGGCGCCGAAACGGTCCTTCACGGATTCGGCGTGCCATTGTCCGGCGGCGAGGGTCCATCGCCCTTCCTTACGGTGGGGAGCGACGGCAATCTCTACGGCACCACGCGCTCGGGCGGCGCCAGCCAGTGCACCTCCTGCGGCACGGTTTTCAGGATCACGACGACCGGAGCACACACCGTCCTTGCCTCCTTCGGACCGTTGGAAGCCGCTCCCAACGATCCCGGCGCTGGCGTGACCGAAGGGAAAGACGGCGCGTTATACGGGGTCACCTTTTCGGGGCCGAGCACCGTGGCTCCCGGCGGGACTGTGTTCAAACTCGTCATTCGCTGAGCGGCGGATTTGAAGACGCGGTGATCGCGTTCGCTGCGCAATCGGCAGGACTATTTGCGGTGGAAGCGCTGCGTGGGGCGGCACTGACGACGGGATAGCCGCCCGGCCCACCACAGCCTCGCCGCTAGGCCAGCGGCGCGCCGTTCCGCGCCCACGATCAGCCAGGGCAAGGCTGCCACGATCGCCGTCACCAACGCCGCAACGCTCTTCGCCAGCGTGTCCCCCGCCGTCGCGAGGCTGGCGCGAACCGGAGATCGCCCGCCCGGCGTGTCATCGAACGAATAGTCGATCGTCACCCGCGACACGATGGCCCTCCCGATCACGTGTCGAGCATGTCCCATTCTTCGCCGGTAATCCAACGGAGCGCCGAAAGCTTGCCGTTGAGCATTCCCCATTCGAAGTCGCTCCACGGGCCGATGTCGTCGGGGCCAAGCTCCTCTTCCGCGCCCTTCATCGCCGCGAGCATTCGGTCCCATGTTGCCTGGGTCGTCATCAGGCATCGTTCTTCGGGCGTTGCGTTGTCATACTCTTCCTGCGAGACGATTCTCTCTACGCCCTCCTCCACTCTTGAGATGATGTTCCACTTCCGATTGTACCAGACTTGCCTGACCAGCTTGTGCTCGGCTTCCAGTATTTCGGAGAGCCGGCGCGGCGTCTGGCTAACCTCGCGCTCGAACCTGACCTCTTCGACGAGCTCGTGCGCGTAGCCTTCCAGCAGTTCCGCGAGATTGATGATGTACTTCGACCGGATGCCGTCGAACAGCGGGGCAAAGTCGGGATGCGGTTGTCGCGGATCGCGGTCGCTGAAATCGAGCTTGTTGTGAGTGACGAAGGCGTAGACGTCGCCGTCGTCGGTGCGGTTGGCTAGGGCGTCGATGTAGGCTTCGATTAGAAGGGCATCGGCAATACTGTTGCGCGGTCTGTGGAACGGCGCTTTCTTCGCCATCGCCCGGTCCGCCGCTCGAGCCTTCTGGAACTCCGAGATCTCAAGCTTTTCCGTAGAAGAGAATAATCGCTCGATCTGCTCGATCGCGTCGTTGATGGCTTCGCCACCGATCGAAATCCTGTGGTCGACATCGCTGAGTTGGGCGAGGACGGCGGCGCGCTCGGTTTCCGCCGCGAACTGGTTCACCGCCTCCCTCACGCGCTTGAAGTGGCTGGATAGGCTCTGCTTGCTCTCTGCGATCACCCTTTCCTTGTTGCGCTCCCATTCCTCTACGACAACGCTTGGCAGGATCAGTTCGAGGTCGTTCGCCTCCCAAATGAAGGTTAGCGCGTCGATGATCGGCAGTTGTCGGTAGTCCTTCGCCAAGTCCAGCCAGACCGAAGTATCAATGAGAAGATATAGCGTCATTCCGCCATTTTAGCGGAGGCGAGAAGGCCTCGCCAGCGATGGCAAAGGCGGTTGAGCCAGTTCATTGATCTCTTTCGGCAGCAAGCCAGAACCGCACTCCGCTCGCGAACGGTCACGATAAGAGTCGCGCCTGCCCTTCCGCGACTATAATCTCGCGGTCACGCGATCCTGGATGGGACGCCTGCGGGGTGGAGGTTACAATCGAGCGCAAAGCCCCAGAGGGCTACGTCGACGTCGTCAGAACTTACACGGCGGACGTCGGTGATATGAGCAGGTCGGACTATTGGTCGGAGCTTCTCCGTCCATCGGAAGCTCCGCGCGATGTCGACTGGATGAGAATGCGATCGCGGGTCGTCGCATTGCTGGCGCCGGCAGGATCGGGCAAGTCGTGGGAGCTTCTGGCGCTCGTGGATCGGCTTCGAGCGGCAGGCCAAGTTGCCGCCTTCTTCCGGATTGAAAGACTTTGTCGGCTCGCCTTCTCGGAGTGCCACGACAGCACGGAGGAGCGAGGGGAGTTCGAACGTTGGCTTCGGGGCAGCGGCGAAGCCACGTTGATCCTCGACGCCGTGGACGAGGCCAAACTGCCGTTGTCCCGGACGGCCCGGCCCCTCCAGGATTCCTTGACGTCACTGGCGGCGGCGCTCGGGGACGCGCTCGCTCGCGTACGCGTCATCGTATCATGCCGCACCAGCGAGTGGCATGACGCGGCGGAGCGGAGGCAGCTCCAGACCTTCGCGTCTTCAATGGGGGAAGCACGCAAACGACGGGATTCGTCCGACCCCGGAGTTGAAGTGGCGGAGCTCGCCTTCGAGGATCTGACAGACGCGCAAATCGCAAAGCTCGGACAATCCCGTGGAGCAGACGACGGATTTCTTCCACTGCTGAAGGCGAGCGACGCAATTTCGGACTGTCGTTCTCCCATGGACGCGGTCTTCTACGCTGATTCCTATGTCGACGACGGCGGCAAGGACCGCGCCCGAGGCTTCGGAAGCCGTTCGGACGTCGTGCGCGCGGCCGTAGAACGCAGGCTGAGGGACGCCGCTCCCAACGAGCAGCGTAATCGGCTCAACCCAAAGCTCGCCCTTTCGGCCGTGCGTCAGTTGGCTTTCGCCACTGTCGTGGCGCAGCAGCCAGCATTGGGCTTCGAGATCGGCGCTTCGGACGCAATCGACGTCCACGCACTTCTCGGCGAAGATCCCGTCAGCTTCTCGTCGGACCAAGTTCGGATGCTTCTTTCGTGTCCAGTCTTCGTCCCGAACGGCCAAGGCCTGGTCCGCTTCTATCGACCGGAAGTGGCGGCGCTGCTCGCGGCCGATCACGTGGATCAGGCGATCTCCGACGGCGCCTCGCCTGTCGGACAGCTGACTTGGCTCGTATCGTCTCCGTTCGGCACGAACGTCGTTCCGTCGGCCTATGGTCCGATGCTCGCCTGGCTCGCCCTCCGGCAACCGGTGGTGCTGCGAAGCTTAGTTCAGGATGGATCGGAATGGGTCATATCCGAAGGCGATCCCCGTTCGCTGCCGTTCGACGATCGCAAGGCGGCGCTTGAGCGATACGTCTCCTACGGAGCCGCGCGGCGTCCGCCCAACTTCTTTTTCGGTGAGAGCGCGCTTGAGCGCTTTGCTGCGCCTGACTTGGAAGCCGACGTGGTGCAACTTCTCGAAACGGCTCCCCCGGGGGAAGGCCGACTCGATCTAATGTTGCTCGCGAGCGCGGGGAGGTATCGTTCCGCGGGCAAGTTTCTCGTTCAGATCCTGATCGATCCGACCTCGACGTCGGACGAGCGGATCTACGCGATGAAGGCCTTCCTGGTTTGCGGGAGCGACGAGGAGTTGGTTGCTGTGACCGACGATTGGATCACCGCTGGGAAGCGCGCGATCGGTCCCGACGCGGAGATATTTCTCGCAAGCCGAGACGATTCAAACCGACTATCGCTCGTGTTTGCCGTTTATCCACGCCTAGTCGGCGTCGAGAAAGCGCTGACACTACTTGGGCAGCTCCATGGGGAGCGCTCCTGGATACAGGCTGGCTACAGCGAAGAGATCGTCAAGGCGGCGCCGCCGGGCGACTTGTCCGCGTGGGTCAAGGGCCTTGACGCACTTTGCTTCACCTCGGACACTAGCGGTCCGTATTCCTATAGTGCGCCCGTTCAATCGGCGGCCTACCGAATGCTCTCACGAGGCCTTCGAGCCGCGACCGCAAGGGTAATTAGCGAACGGCCGGATCTACACGACGACGGCTTCTTGATCGTGTTCGACCGCCTGCGAAGAGCCAGACGCTACGGCCCAGCGGATTCGAACGACCGGAACACCCTCGGCAAGACAAATCCCGCCCTTAGGGCAGCGCCTGGCTTTCGAAAGCTGCTATTCGAGCGAATTTCAGGCTTAATCGAGCACAATTTAGTGGTCAGCCGGTATTTCGATGAGATTGGGAGGTGCGATCAGCCGACGATCGAGTCCGATCTCGCGTGGATACAGAATGTCTTTAGGAGCGCTCCCTCCACGCCGTCGATGGCGCTGGTGGACTTGGCAGATACTGAGCTGGCAAACCTGCCAGGGAGAGCCCGACTGGTCTGGACTCTTCGGCTTTGCCGCGAACTCCTCCAAAAAGGGAATTGGCGGAACGCACGTCTCCTTGCGACCGAGCCCACTATTCGGCCTGTGCGCCATGCCTGGTGGCGAACCCGGCACAAGCTGCACGATTGGCGATTCTGGTTCAGGCAAGCACGGTATGAATTGGAGGGCAGGGCACTTCGTCGGTGGGACCTGATCCGAAACTGGCTCTCCCTTCCGAAGGGCAAGCCGATAGGACTAATTGGAAACCTCCTCTTCGAGCGAAGCTTCGACGCACCCGACGCGATGTCGGTGCGGGCGCGGTTGGGTTCGCGGCTTGGAAATAGGGTAATTGCAGGAGCCATTTCCCACGCCGCCGTCTTCGAACCCAGTGGAGACGTGCACCACTCGACGACCAGCGATCTCGTCGCCACCGCCGGCTTAGGGTTCGCCCACACCGAGAGACGACTGGAGCATGTCAACCCCTCGACCGCTTTGCGCCTTGCCCTTCAAATGGGCTTCGCCTGGCCTGATTGGGCATCGGAGGTCGCGCGTTCGGCGCCCGGCATCTGGCGCGGTCTCGTCTCCGCGGCGATCAGCAGGGAGCTCGTGGCAACCGACTTGATGAGTATGCCATCGCACTTCCTACGACAGGTCGAACTCGCGCCCGACGACCTGAAGCGCTTGGTGGCAAACGACGTGCTCGACGCCGTGGAAGCCGCACGTGTCGTTTCCAACCAGGACGCCGATTACATCGACCGCATAGCGAGGAGCGATCCAGACATGCGCCCGCGTCTCATGCGGATCGCAAAGCGCATGGCGCGCGAAGGATTTGCGGAGGGTTCCTTCGAACGCGGAAGGGTCTGGACGCGCATTTGGATGCGGGAAGGCGCGGAGGCGATTGAGGAGGCCTTGTCGTGGTCGGTGGATGATGACGCCGCTCGCGCGCTGCTCATGATGCTTGGTGGTCGTTTCGGCCGATCCGATGGCATTCAACCGCGACTGGATCTGCAACTCGTCGAACGGTTGGCAACAAAGGCGTATCAAGCGGTGAACCCTCGGGACGACGAGCCGCATCGAGAGGGGGTCCACAGCGTGACGGAACGCGATCGCGCGGAGGAATCTCGGCGATGGGTGGACAATCTGTTGAGCGCGAATCTCTCCTTGGAAGGTCGCGCCCTACTGGAGAGGTTCGTTGGCAAGCATGTCACTCCGATCAGCGCAGATTGGGCGCGGCACTGGTTGTTGAGCCACGAACGCGACGCGGCGAAGCCCACCCCATGGACCATCGCGGACATTCGTCGATGGAACGTCGACAGGCTACTGCCGCCCGCGACCGCCGAGGCCATGTTCGATCAGATTGTTGACATGATCGGGGAGATCGAACTCGAACTGGCGCGCAGCGAATTCGATCGCCGCCCGCTCTTTCACAAGAACCTCTGGGAGAACGACTTCCGCTCCTGGCTTGGCTTCGAAATCGATCGCAGGCATCGCGGCTGGTATTCGATCACCCAGGAGACTGTGACCGCCAACGAGAAGCGCAGCGACCTTCGACTCGAGCGCCGACACGGCGATGAAGTCATAGTCATCGAGATCAAGCTGGCCCACAGGTGGACTCGCGAGGAACTAATCGACAAGTTCACGAGTCAGCTCTTCGGCAGGTATTTGCTGTCGGAGCGCGTGAAGCGCGGGATATACCTACTCGTTGATATCGGCCTGCCATTGAAGCCCACGGCACTTGCTGACGGATCGACGCCCAGCTTGGACGAGATTATAACGCGGCTGAACGGCAAGCCACATCCCGCGACCGCCATTCCGAACTCGCGCGCGAAAGCCATGTCTTTCAGGATCGCAGTACCGGATCGCACCGGTTCGAAGCCGATAGCGGCGCCTTCGAGGCCAAGACATCGATAAAGGGTACGTCGGATGCCTGACCTTCTGCTTATCGGCGCAGGCTTCAGCCGGAATTGGGGCGGCTGGCTCGCGGCGGAAGCCTTCGAGTACCTGTTGGGCGCCCCGGAAGTTTTGGCGAACGAGAATCTCCGAACTCGACTTTGGAAAGCGCAGCCGAAGGGTGGCTTCGAAGTCGCGCTCGCGGATCTCCAGCGCCTGGCCGCGACGGGGGACGCGGATGCGAGCAAGGATGCTCGTGAGCTTACGGCCGCCCTCGCCAGCATGTTTGCCGACATGAACGATGGCCTGCTCGCGGCCCCGTTCGAATTCGGAGTCGCCGCCGGCAAATCGATCGCCAGGTTCCTCGCCCGATTCGACGCGATCTTTTCACTGAATCAGGACCTGCTAATCGAGCACCATTACTTAAGCCAGGACATTAGCCTGCTGGCTCCCGGCAAGTTCGCCGGAGCAGAGATGCCGGGGGTGTTGCCGAGTCTTCCACCGGGCACCAACGGCATTACCTCTTGGGCTCGACGAAGCTACCGGCCTAAAAGCGACAACTTTTTCCTCGGCCGGGGGGTGCAGCCTTTCGTGAAGCTTCACGGGTCGTCGAACTGGTTCGAGAGCGATGGCAGCTCAATGCTCGTGATGGGCGCCAACAAGGTCGGGACCATCGGCCGATCGCCAATTCTGAGCTGGTACGGAAGACTCTTCGACGAACTTCTGGGGCTCCCAGACGCGAGGCTGATGATCATCGGCTACGGATTTCGCGATGAACACATCAACCTTTCGCTCACCAACGCGGTCAGACGCGGTCTGAAATTTTTCGTCGTTGCGCCGGAGGGCGCCGACCTCATGCACAGCGTCAACTCGACCGCCGGCGCTGCGGTCTACAATCCCGGACCAACAGATGAACTCTTCGAACGAGGACTCATCGGCGCGTCCCGACGCCCGATGCGTGACATCTTCGGATCAGACGGGGTCGAATTCTCCAAGGTGATGCGGTTCTTTGAACGCTGAAGCGCGGTCTCGTCGAGCGCGAGCGGTCTGGCCGTCGAAGCGGGCAACGTCGGCAGTGCCAGCTTAAACTCGGTGAACGACCGGTTTTAGGATTGCCCTCGGGATTATCGGAGCGCCCGATTCTAAGGCGGGCTCCTGACATCCCTCCGGATGATCAACTCCTCTGGGAGCGACAAGACAATTCTTAGGTCGCTCGCCACGAGCGCCCTCTTGACAACCACCCAATGTTCCTGCTATGTTCCGCATGAACTAGCCGCATCACACACCCGCCCGATCCGCGATCATTAAGTTCGTTTCTGGTGTTTTTTTGTTTTTCTCCCTGTTTTAGGCCCGATCCGGAACAAACTTTGCCGCCGGGCGGAGGGGATGAACAAATTTATTTCCGGGCGGCATCCCCTGGCCCTCGGCGCCCGTGCCCCAACCGGCTCGACACGCCCCGCCCCGATTGCGTAGCCATAGGGAATCACTTCGATCGGATTTCCCCCAATGATCAAACCCCTCGCTGCCCTTCTTCTCGCCTCCTCCACGCTCGCCGCCGCGCAGCCGCCCGAGCCGCTCTTTCCCGCCAGCGGCACCGATCGCCCCGACAAATATGTCGAGCCGACCGACAGCTACGATTACGTCAAGCGCACGGTCGAGATCCCGATGCGCGACGGGGTCAAGCTCCACACCGTGATCGTCGAGCATAAGGGCGCGAAGAACGCACCGATCGTCCTCAACCGCACGCCCTACGATGCGGACGGCCACGCCAGCCGCAACAAGAGCGGCAACATGAAATCGATCCTGCTGCAAAGCTACGACGCCTTCGCCGACGCGGGCTATATCGTCGTGTTTCAGGACGTGCGCGGTCAGCATGGGTCGGAGGGCGGCTATGTCATGAACCGCCCGCCCGCCGGCACGCCGCTCAACCCCACCAAGGTCGACAATAGCACCGACGCCTATGACACGATCGATTGGCTGGTGAAGAACCTGCCCGAAAGCAACGGCCGCGTCGGCATGATCGGCTCGTCCTACGAGGGCTACACCGTCGTCATGGCGCTGCTGAACCCGCACCCCGCGCTCAAGGTCGCCGCGCCCGAAAGCCCGATGGTCGATGGCTGGATGGGCGACGACTGGTTCCATTACGGCGCCTTCCGCCAGGCGAGCTTCGCTTATTATGTCGGGCAGGAGATGGCGAAGAAGGCGGGCGGATCGCTCGTCACCTCCAACGCCGACGATTATGACGCCTATCTGCGCGCGGGCTCGGCGGGCGATTTCGCCAAGCTGCACGGCATCGATCAGTTCGGCATGTGGCGCCGCACCGCCGCCCACCCGGCCTATGGCAATTTCTGGTCCGATCAGGCGACCGACAAGCTCGTCGCCGCCAACCCCTCCAACATCCCCACCATGTGGCTGCAGGGCCTGTGGGATCAGGAGGATATGTGGGGCGCGATCCATAGCTGGGAGGCGCTCAAGGCCGCCGGCCATGGCGCCAACAATTATCTCGTGATGGGCCCGTGGCGGCACAGCCAGATCAATTATGAGGGCTATAATCTGGGCGCGCTCAAATGGGCGGGCAACACCACGGTCGATTTCCGGAAGAACGTGATCGTCCCCTTCTTCAATCAATATCTGAAGGACGGCGCGCCCAAGTTCGATATGCCGCGCGTGCAGATCTACAATACCGGCGAGAACCATTGGGATCATTTCGCCGACTGGCCGCTCGCCTGTCAGGCCGGCTGCGCCAAGCCGCTGACGCCGCTCTATCTCACCCGCAATTTCGCATTGAGCTTCGACAAGCCGAAGGATGCCAAGGCGGGCGACTCCTATCTCTCCGATCCGCGCGCGCCGGTGCCGTTCGTCGAGCGCCCGGTCGATTTCGACAATCGCGATCAATGGGGACCGTGGCTCGTCTCCGACCAGCGCCACGCCAATGCCCGCCCCGATGTGATGAGCTATGAGACGGAGGTACTCGATCATCCGGTGCGGATCAGCGGCGCCGCCATCGCCGATCTGTTCGCCGCCACCACCGGCACCGACGGCGATTTCGTGGTCAAGCTGATCGACGTCTATCCGCCCGAAATGACGCACGACATGGACAAGGACATGGGCGGCTATCAGCTCGCCGTGGCGATGGACATCTTCCGCGGCCGCTACCGCGAAAGCTTCGTCCACCCCGCCCCGCTGCCGGCCAACAAGACGGTCGAGATCAAGTTCGCTTTGCCGCAGACCAACCACGTCTTCCAGCCCGGCCACCGCATCATGGTCCAGGTCCAGTCGAGCTGGTTCCCGCTCTACGACCGCAACCCGCAGAAATACGTCCCGAATATCTTCTTCGCGAAGCCCGACGATTATCAGAAGGCGACGATCACCCTGTCCCGCTCGGCCAGCCAGCCGAGTGCGGTGTGGTTGCCTTTGGTCGACGTGGCCCAACCCCAATGAGAATATCTGGCGGCCCCCGCCACTCCCGACTCCCGTCACCCCGGACTTGTTCCGGGGTCCACCAGGCCGCGCATCCATCGCTTGCGTCTCCGTGGATGCCGGAACGGGTCCGGCATGACGGAAGACACGACCACGCGCCGCCCTCAACATGACCCCCAAGGGACCTCAAAAATGAAGCCATTCACCGCCGCCGGGATCGCCTTTGCCCTTATCGGAGCCGCCCAAGCCCAGGCCCAAACCCCGCCCGACCCCACGGGCTTCGCCAACGCGGCCGAGGTCCGCGCCGTGGTCGCCAAAATCGCCCACGACATCAAACCCACAGAGGATATGGTATATCATCCAATCCTCAGCGCGGCGCCCTACACGGTCGCGGTCGAATATTGGGTGCGGCCCAAGCAGGCGGCGGCGCACCTGACAGAGGCGGAATTGGTCTATGTTCTGGAGGGCTCAGGCACGCTCGTCTCGGGCGGCACGCTCGCCAATGCGCATCACTGGTATGGCGAGACCAACGGCGGCGATGTCGTCGGCGGCACCACCCGCCCGCTCAAGCCCGGCGACGTGGTGCTGGTGCCCGAAGGCGTGCCGCACTGGTTCGGGATCGACGGCGGCAAGCTCGTGATGCTGACCCTGCACATGCCGCGTCCCGTCCCCGCCTCGGCGCACTGACCTGCACGCGGAAAACAAGAACCGTTCGGGCTGAGCTTGTCGAAGCCCTGTCCTTATCTCCCGAGAAGAAGGACGATCCTTCGACAAGCTCAGGATGAACGGGCGGGAAGTTGATCACGCACTGACCGGCTCCGGACAGTTCGGGCGGCTGCCCGCCGGTCGTCCGCTTCCGAACAGGAGGCGGACAGGCCCGGCGGGCGCCCCGCGGCGGATGCCGCTTACTTGGACGCGAGCGTTTTCGGCTCGTCGGGCCGGGTCAGCGTCAGGCCGGCCTTGGCCCAATCCTCCTTGGTGCGGCAATCCCTCACGGGCAGGTAATTGCCTGTAATGTTTTGCGAAATGCAGAAGCGATCGCGCTTCGCATCATAGGTAACCTTCGGCTGATCCGGGTTGCCGGACGGCGCGGCGAACGCCGGGGTGGTGGCGCCAAGCGCGACGGCGGCGATCAGGATGGCGGACAATTTCATAACAGGACTCCTCCCTACAGGACTGATGACCGGCGGGGGGTGCCGGCCATGTGGAAGGCTTTGCAGAAGCCGTGCCAAACCGGCTCCTCCCCTGGGTCGCGCTATCGCACCGGCATAGAGCGGCGGCGGTTGCGAAGACGTGGCGAAATCCGCCAAAAGGTGTCATAGTCGCATACGGCACCTATTGCCGTGCTTGGCAGCACTAATTGCCGCCCATCCCGTCGAGACAGCCGGCCCCCGCCGGCCAAGGCTCACGCCCGGCGGTGGATCCGGTCGAACACGGTTGCGAGCGGCGCACACCATAAGGGCTTGGCCGCGATCGCCGTCAGTATCTCATCGTGCATCGCCAGCGCGGTTTGGCCGGCCACGGTCGGCACCGGCGCGATCTCGTGGAACACCAATATCGCCCAATAACCCTGCTTCGTCGCCCGATCGAGATAGGCATCGACCGCCACGAAATCGGTCGCGTCAAAGCCTACCGCCAATGCCTGCAGCCGGTGCGGGCGGCGGAGCGCGGTCGCGGGGCGGTTGGGCTCACCCTCGCTGGTGCGGGCCGCAGCGATCCCCATTCCCGCGAGCAGCCGCTCGAAGCGCGCCGCCTGCCGGTTCGCATCGCCCGGGCCGAGATTGGTGACGTCGCACGGATAGGCGAAGCTGCGTACCGGCTCCCCCGGCTCGGCACGCTCCAGCCAGCGCGCCATCGGCGCGAGCTCGCGCCTGCGGTAGGATGCGGCGGTGAACGGGCCAAGGTCGCAGGGGTGCGTGATCGTGTGATTGGCGAGCTCGTGCCCCTGCTTTGCGAGCGCGGCCCAATCGCCCAGCCTGCGCCGGATATTGTCGAAGGTGAGGAAGAAGGTCGCCTTGAAGCCGAAGCGATCGAGCGCGGGCACCGCGAGATCGAGCTGGCTGTCGAGCCCATCGTCATAGGTCAAGCTGACGGCGCCGGTCTTCCCTCTAGGCCAGAGCGGCCGTTTTGCCGCTGCAATCGGCATCGGCAGCAGCAGTGCCGAAACCATGCCGAGCACCTGCCGCCGGCCGAGGCGGGCAGAAATCCGCACCTCGCTCAGGACCGCGTGGCGCTCTTCTCCAGCGTCGCCACCATGATCGCAAAGATCAGCCTGAGCATCACACACTCCTCTACCGCATGGGACAGACGGCACGTGCCGCTGCGATCCGCAGGGCTATCCGAAAGATTCTTCCCTTCCGGCATTTTTCCCGAGCCGATTTGGCTTTCCACAGGATAAACGAAACATTGCGCGAGGCTCTATTTGCTGAACGAATGCTGCCAGTACCATTCCCAAGTCGTTCACAACGAATCGGGCATAACTCCTCTTGTCCTAAACAAGGGCGTTAGAGGAGAGTGACTATGCGTGCGGTAATCAAAGGCGCCCTTGCTGCGGCGCTTCTTGCTGGCAGCAGCCTCGCCGGGACCGCACCTGCCGAGGCGCGGGACCATACGGGAACTGCCATCCTTGCGGGCATTATCGGGCTCGGCGTCGGCGCGGCGATCGCCTCGTCGGACCATAATGACCGCTATAGCAACAACGGCGGCTATTATGGCTATGACAGCGGCTATTACGCCCAGCCGGCATATAGCTACGGCGTCACCTACGACCGGAGCTATTATGACCGGGGTTATTATGACCGTGGCTCGCGCGGCTATGACCGCCATGATCGCGGCTGGCGCGGCCATGACCGCCATGATCGCGACTGGGATCACGACCGCGGCGACCACGACCGCGACGATCATGACCGCCGCTGGTAATCGCCGATAAGCGAGAGCGTACGACAAAAGGCCGCCGGTTTCCGACCGGCGGCCTTTCTCGTGTCTCTACCGCAATCGGCATTTGCGCGCGGTGGCAACGCCGCGCAGGAATCCACGCCGCGCGATCGCGGCCTTGATGGCGGCATCGAGCCGGCGCTCGGCAGGCGCCGCGCCGCTCACCTCGCGCACGAGGCCGCGAAACGGGATGATCGTGTTGACGATCGTCTTCCCGCCCGCTTCGGCAAGCTTCCCGGCCTTGCTCTCGTGCACCGTGACCGATCCTGCATAATCGGGCCCAAGCACATCGTTGAGTTCGAAGATCGCCTGGTTGAGCTGCGCGCAGGTGCGAAGTCCGGCGAGCGAATAAGGCGCGGCCGCGGCCTGCTGGATCGGGACTGGTATATCGATCTTCTGCGCGCCCACGTCCCGCACGGGCTGGGTAGCAATTTCGCCTGCCCGCTTGCCCGTCTCCACCACCTTTTCACGTGTGGTGGTCGTAGTGGTGGTCTGGCCTGGCGTCGCGACCATGGTCTGTTCGGTCTTGGAGGTGACAGTGGTGGTCGGCTGGTCGCTCTGCGCCGCAATGGCGGGCGTGCCGAGCAGCAGAAGGAGGCCTAGGCTATGACGCGTGCCGAATGGGTTCATGCCGCCGAAAATCCCGCCCCTTGGGTTGGTTCCAATTCCGTGTCTCCGGGAGACGATGGACGTTATGCCGCCTCGCCCTCGAACTGCAATTGCGCGAGGCGGGCGTAGAGGCCCGATTTGGCGACCAGCTCGTCGTGGCGGCCTTCCTCGACGATCCGCCCCTGGTCCATCACGATGATGCGGTCGGCCGCACGCACCGTGGCGAGGCGGTGCGCGATCACGATCGTGGTGCGCCGGGTCATCAGCCGCTCAAGCGCCTTCTGCACCAGCCGTTCGCTCTCCGCATCGAGCGCCGAGGTCGCCTCGTCGAGCAACAGCAAGGGCGCGTCGCGCAACAAGGCGCGGGCGATCGCAACGCGCTGACGCTGCCCGCCGGACAGGCGCGCGCCGCCTTCGCCCAGGAAGGTGTCCAGCCCCTGCGGCAATTCCTGCAGGAACTTGGCGGCATTGGCGGCTTCGGCGGCTGCCCAGAGCTGGGCATCGTCGGCATCCCAGCGGCCGTAGCGAAGATTGTCGCGCGCCGAGGCGGCAAAGATCACCGTCTCCTGCGGCACCACCGCGATGCGCTGGCGCACCGCCGCCGGATCGGCCTGCGTCAACGCGATCCCGTCCATCCGCACCGTTCCGGATGCCGGATCGTAGAAGCGCTGCGCCAGCTGGAACAAAGTCGATTTGCCCGCACCGGATGGTCCGACCACCGCCACCGTCTCACCCGGCGACACGGTCAGGCTGAAATCGTGCAGCGCTGCCACCTCGGGCCGGGTCGGGTAGCGGAATTCGACATGGTCGAAGGCGAGCATTCCGCGCGGCGGCACGGGCAGGGCCTGCGCTTTCGCCGGTGCTGCAATCTCGGGCTTCTCGGCGAGCAGTTCACCGAGCCGCGCAGCCGCACCCGCGCCGCGCAGCAGATCGCCATAGACTTCGGTCAGCGCGCCGAATGCGCCCGCGACGAAGCCGCCCGTCAGCACGAAGGCGGCGATCGTGCCGCCGCTTATGTCGCCGGTGGTGACGCTACGCGCGCCTTCCCACAGCACCATCGTGATCGACCCAAAGATCAGCCCGATCACGATCGCGGTCATGATCGCGCGGATCGTGAAGCGCCGCTTGCCCGCCGTGAAGGCATTTTCGACAGCTACGCCGAACCGCTCCTCCTCCCGTTTCTCCTGGTTGAAGGCCTGGACGATCTTCATCGCGCCGAGTGTCTCGGCGACCATCGCGCCGATCTCGGCGATCTTGTCCTGCGACGAACGACTGAAGCCGCGCACCCGCCGCCCGAGGATCAGGATAGGCCCCATGATGAGCGGGATGCCGAGCAACAGAGCGGCCGCAAGTTTGGGTGCCAGCACGAACAGATAGATCACGCCGCCGATGCCCGTAAAGCTGTTGCGCAGCGCGATCGATACTGTCGATCCAACGATCTGCTCGATGATCGCGGTGTCGCTGGTCATGCGCGACGCGATCTCCGACGGTCGATTTTCCTCGAAGAAGCGCGGTGCGAGGCGCAGCAGATTAGCCTGGACCTTGCGCCGGAGGTCGGCGACGACGCGCTCGCCCAACCAGGACACGAAATAAAAGCGGCATGCGGTCGCGATCGCCAGCACGACTACGATCATCAGCAAATAGCGGAAGGACGAATCGACCCCGTGCGCATTGCCGCCCGCCGAAAAGCCCCGGTCGATGATCCGCTTGAAGCCATAGGGAATCGCAAGCGTCGCGCAGGATGCAACCAAAAGCGCGCTCAACGCCGCCGCGATCCGCCCAGGATAATGCGCCGCCAGCCCCCATATCATCCGGAGCTCACCGATCGAGCGGCGTTCGCCGCGGGGCGGAATGGGGTCGTAATTGCGGGCCATGATCCCCAGATAGCAACCCGCAGGCGCTCAACCAAACTCCGTTTTGGTCGTTGTTGCATTGCGGCGTTATTGTCGTATCTATCACTCCCCCGGGGAGGCGTACCGAGTTGTTATACGAAGCCTATGAAATGCAGCGGAGCCTGCTCGCCGGCGCGAGCGCGATGGCCGAGCTGGGGTCCGAGTGGATGGCGCACCCCGCCAATCCTTTTGCCCGGACCCAATTAGGTTCGATGATGGCCTCCGGCCTCGACGTGTTCGCGCACGCCTCCGCCCCCCACGGCAAACCGGAATTCGGCCTTCCCTTCACGGTCATCGACGGCAAGGACGTCGCGATCGAAGAGAAGATCGAAGCGCGCAAGCCGTTTGGTCAGCTCATCCACTTCACCCGCCCCGACGCGCCCAAGGGCCAGCCCAAATTGCTGATCGTGGCGCCGATGTCGGGCCATTATGCCACCTTGCTGCGCGGCACGGTCGAGCGGATGCTGCCGGGCCACGATATCTGGATCACCGACTGGCGCGACGCGCGGCTGGTGCCGTTGAAGGACGGCGCGTTCCACCTCGACGATTATGTCGACTATCTGATCTCCTGGCTCGAACATGTCGGCCCGAACACGCATGTGCTCGCGGTCTGCCAGCCTGCGGTACCGGCCTTCGCCGCCGCCTGCCTGATGTCCACGCACAAGAATCCGGCGCGGCCGAAGACGCTGACGATGATGGGCGGCCCGATCGACACGCGCGAGGCGCCGACCGAGGTGAACACCGTTGCCACGCAACGGCCGTTCAGCTGGTTCGAGCAAAATGTGATCGCAACCGTGCCCTTTTATTACCCGGGCGGCGGGCGGAAGGTCTATCCGGGCTTCCTCCAATTGACCGGGTTCATGGCAATGAACTGGGGCAACCACCTCGTCAGCCATTGGCAGATGTTCCGCCACTTGGTCGATGGCGACCAGGAAGGCGCGGACGCGACCAAGGCTTTCTACGACGAATATCGCTCGGTGTGCGATATGACCGCCGAATTCTATCTCGAGACGATCGACACCGTCTTCCAGCGCCACGCTTTGCCCAAGGGCGAGATGATGCATCGGGGCGAGAAGGTCGATCCGGGCGCGATCACCGACGTCGCCTTGCTCGCGATCGAGGGCGGCCGCGACGACATTTCGGGCGTCGGCCAGACCAAGGCCGCGCTCAAGATCACGCCCAACTTGCCCGACGCGGACAAGGAGTATCTGCTGGCGAAGAAGGTCGGCCATTACGGCATCTTCAACGGCCGCCGCTGGCGCACCGAGATCGCGCCGGTGCTTGAGGCGTTCATCCAGAAGCATAACGGCTAAACGTCCATGCCGGACTTGTTCCGGCATCCACAGTGCCGCAAGCATATCGCTCGTGAGACAGTGGACCCCGGAACAAGTCCGGGGTGACGGAAGGTAGAATGAAACTCCACGCCCGGATCGAACGCTGGCCCGTCGCGGGCGCCTTCACCATTTCACGCGGCGCCAAGACCCATGTCGATGTGGTGGTTGCCGAGATCGTCGACGGCGACCATGTCGGCCGCGGCGAGGGCACGGCGATCTATTATCACGGAGAGAGCGCCGACAGCGTGCTGGCGCAGGTCCTTACGCAGACCGACGCCATCGCCAACGGGCTCTCGCGTGCCGAGCTCCAGGCCCGTCTGCCGCGCGGCGCGGCGCGCAACGCGATCGATTGCGCATTCTGGGATCTCGAGGCCAAGCGATCCGACATACCGGTCTGGAAGCTGGCCGATCTGCCCGAGCCAAAATCGCTCGTCACAGCCTTCACCATCTCGCTGGGCGATCCCGAAAAGATGGAGGCAGACGCGCATGCCTCCGCGCATCTACCCCTGCTCAAACTCAAGCTGGCGGGCGAAGGGGACGAAGCCCGCGTCGCCGCCGTCCGCCGGGGCGCGCCGAACGCCCGCCTGATCGTGGATGCCAACGAGGCCTGGACCGGCCGCGACGTCGCTGCGGAAGCGGCCATCCTTGCCTCTTACGGAGTTGAGCTGATCGAGCAGCCGGTCCACCGCGGCCGCGACGCGCTGCTCGATGGCGTCGCCAGCCCGATCCCGTTCGCGGCCGACGAAAGCTGTCAGGACCGCGCCGATCTGGCCTCTCTCGAGGGCCGCTATCAGGCGATCAACATCAAGCTCGACAAAGCCGGCGGTCTGACCGAAGCGCTCGCGCTCGCGGCCGAGGCCGAGGCAATGGGGCTCGACGTGATGGTCGGCTGCATGCTCGCCACCTCGCTCGGCATCGCGCCGGCTTTTCTGGTCGGCGGCGAGGCAAAATGGGTCGATCTGGATGGCGCCTTGTTGCTGGCGAAGGATCGGCCTGCAGCGATGGCGTGTGCGGATGGCCTGTTGGAGCCCCCGGCGCCTGAGCTGTGGGGTTAGTCGTCATGCCGGACCTTGTTCCGGCATCCACCCATCGACCTGCTGGACGGCGCTTGTGACGCAGTGGACCCCGGAACAAGTCCGGGGTGACGGTCAGGTCAGACGTTGCCGCCTTCCCCCTCTTCCACCGGCGGCGCACCAGCGGTTCCCGGCGGCGGCGCATTGACGGGCGGGGTGATCGACTTGCCGTCGGGGCCCGCAAACTCGATCCGCGCCGCTTCGAACGCATCCAGCAAAGCGATCGCGATTTCATGCCGCGCCTGGAAAACCCTGTCCCAACTCTGGCTCAGAACGTCGAACTGCACCTGGATCTCGATCGTTGGCAGCGTCAGGTCGGAAATGCCGCAGCGGACCAGCTTGCACTTGTCCTGCCCCTCGACCGCGTCCTTCACCATAGCCTGGATGCCGCTCAGCACGCCGGCGGGCGTGTGGTAGGCGATATGGAGCGTGAACTCGACGCGGCGACGATTGAGCCGCGCCATATTGTGCAACTCTTTATTGAGCAGGTTGGTGTTGGAAATCACCACCTCTTCGCCTGTGGTGGCGCGCACGCGCGTGGTCTTGAGGCCGATCTCCTCGACCGTGCCGGTTGTCTTGTCCCAGCGTATCTGATCGCCGCGCTGGAAAGGCTTGTCGAAGATGATCGACAAGGCCGAAAACAGGTCGTCGAAAATGCCCTTGGCGGCGAGGCCGATGGCGATGCCGCCGATGCCGAGCCCCGCGATCAGCCCGGTCACGTTGACGTCCAGATTGTCAAGGATCAGCACCGCCGCAATCGCGAACAGGGCAATCGTCACCAACAGCCGGATCACGCCGACGGCCGATCCCTGCGCCCCGCCCGAAACCGCTGTCCCGCCGGCGCGATGCTCGACCACGCCCAGGATCAGTTCGCGCACCCACAAGGCGCCCTGGATCCCCGCGGCGATGGTGAACATGACCGATATGGTCTGCGCCACCATTGGCGGCGGATCGGCATAGCCATCGACCAGCTTCGCCGCGAACAACACGATGAACCACAATTTGGTCGCGTTGAAGACGCGGCCGATCGTCTCCGGCCAATGCGTGAAAGACTGCCGGCGCTGGCATAGCCGCGTGCCGAGCATGCGCACGCCATAGAGGATCGCGCAGATCACCGCGCCGATGCCGAGCGCAATTCCGATCTGAAGATAATGGCTCAGTATCCAGGAGATGCTCTCATCCCTGAGCATCGCGATCGAGCTTTGGGAGATGCGCAACGGCGCATCCACCTGAGGGTCGGTCATGTTGGCCATTGAATAGGTACTCAGGCTGCCTTGGCGTGGCTCTGCTGGGCGACGGCGAGTTCGTCAAGGAAGCCGATCAGCGCGCGTTCCCGCCCGGTGAGATATTGGGTTGCGCGTGGCATGTGCAGCGAACAGAGCGCGCCTGCATCGCCTTCGCGGCAAAGCGCGACCAAGGCGGGATGAATGTAGGATTTGCGACTGATCGCGGGCGTGTTGCCCAATGCTGCAGCGACCGCTTCCAGCATCGGCTTGAGACCGACCTTTCCGCCCCCCGCTGTGTCGAGGATATGTTCGAACGCCAGCAGGCTCGCGCCCCACGTCCGAAAATGCTTCGCGGTGAAGTCGGTGTCAGTCGCCTCGCGGATATAGTCGTTCACATCCTCCGACGTGACCGGATGGGGCGTACCGTCCTCGTCCAGATATTCGAAGAGGTGCTGGCCGGGCAGGTCCTGCGTGCGCCGGACGATCCGTGCCAGCCGGCGATCCTCGATCGTCAGCCGCTGCTTCTTGCCCGACTTACCGACATATTCCAGCCGCAGGCGCGGCCCCTCGACCCGCACATGGCGGTTGCGAAGCGTGGTCGCGCCGAAGCTCTTGTTGCTTCGGGCATAAGCCTCGTTGCCGACGCGGATATGCCCCAGGTCGAGCAGTCGCACGACGGCCGCGACCACCGTGTCGCGCGCCAGCTTGCGGCCCTCCAGATCCTTGTTCACCCGCGCGCGCAGCTTGGGGAGCGCGCGGCCGAAATCGGCGCAGCGTTCGAATTTGTCGGCCTCCTGCTGCGCGCGGAAATCGGGGTGGTAGCGATATTGCCTGCGTCCGCGCGCATCCATGCCCGTCGCCAGGAGGTGGCCATTGGAATAAGGGCAATACCAGGCGTTGGTATAAGCGGGCGGCAGCGCGATCGCGTTCAGCCGGTCGATCTCGTCGCGGTCCGTGATGCGCTCGCCCGAGGGCAGAAAATAGGCCCAGCCATGGCCCGCTTGCTTGCGGGTGATACCGGGAATCCTGTCGCTTGAATGCCTTAGTCTCGTCGAAGCCATGCCCGCTGAACGTGGCCGACGCGCCCGCGTTCCGGCGTGTCCCGGCTTTGGCCGTTCGGCGCTAGCGCCCCACCCTCTTGCGGTCGCTCAGCCAGATTGCCAGCGCCACGGCCGAGCCTGCCGCAACGCCGATCAGCAGCCCGGCCGACGGCTGCCCCTCGGCCGCACCGATGGCAGTCCCGATCGCGATTCCTAGGACGATGAAGATGCCGCCACCGCGGCTCTGGGGTCGATCACTCATGTTGCTTTCCTGCCAGTTCGTCGCACTTTCCGCCACCCAATCGCGACGGGGATGAAACAAAATCGATTAAAGGGCGCTGGCGACATTGGGGTTCACGCTCTAGGGTTAGCGAATGGTCCGGGTTTTGCCGCGACAAACCGTGTTTCTGACGGTCGCGGTCGCACTGCTGCCAATGTCCGCCGCGCATGCCCAGACCGGGCCGGCGACCGTTGCCACGCCCGCGCCCCCTCCCCTCGTTACTCCGCCGGCGCCGGTCGATACGGTAGGCCCTGCAAGCGATCTGGCACCGATGCCCGATCTCGGCGTCGATTGGCCCGATCCTGCCAAGATCGACGCAGCGCCGTCCGTCGGCGGGCCGACCGAGGTCAAGGGCATCGCCGCCGACAAATTGCAACATTACCGCACCTCGCTGGAGGGGGCGGATGCGCTGGGTGGCACCTTCCGCACCCGCTTCGAACAATTGTCTTCGCTCGTCACCAATCAGGGCAAGGCCGCCAATGCCGCGCAGATCAACCGCCGCGCGCGCGACGACGAGGATCTGGTACGCGAGTTGCTGGCCGCGCAAGGTCATTATGACGGGCGCGTCGTCTCGGTGGTCAACTCCAATCCCCAGACAGGGGACACGGTCGTCCATGTCCAGGTGACGCCCGGCGACGCCTATCAGTTCAGCTCGGTTACGCTCGCTGGCCTCGATGCCGCCGGCAAGGAAGCCCCGCGCCTGGCAAAGGACTTCGCGGTCAAGACCGGCGACACGGTCGATGCCGACGGGGTCCAGAACGCGGTCACCGCCTTCAAGGTCGAACTCGGGCGCCAGGGCTATCCATTCGCCAAGGTCGGCGAGCCCGAGGTCGCGATCGACCATCAGACCAACAAGGCAGTGCTGACAGTCGAGGTCACGCCGGGCGAGCGCGCGCGGTTCGGCAAGATCATGCCCGGCGGCAGCCGCCCGCTCTTCTCCGCCAACCACCTCCAGACGATCGCGCGCTTCCACGCGGGCCAGCAATATGATGCCAGCCGGCTCGACGATTTCCGCCGCGCGCTGATCGCGACCGGCCTCGTTTCGGTAGTGACGATCACGCCGGTGGCGACGCGCGATCCCGGAATCGTCGATATCGACGTTCAGATCGACCGCGCGCCGCCGCGCACCATCGCCGGCGAGCTCGGCTATTCCACCGGCGAAGGCGTGCGCGTCGAGGCATCGTGGACGCACCGCAACCTGATCCAGCCCGAGGGCGCCGTCACCTTCCGCGGCGTGCTCGGCACCAAGGAGCAATCGCTCGGCGCGACCCTGCGCCAGGCCAATTTCCATGCGCGCGACCGCGTCCTGACCGCGCAGGTGGTGGCGAACCACAGCGTGTACGACGCCTATGACGCGCGCACCTTCACCATGGGCGCAGGCCTCGAACGCCAGACCAACATCATCTGGCAAAAGACCTGGACCTGGTCGTTGGGCACCGAATTCATCGCCACTAGCGAACGTCATACTGGCGACCCCACACGCAAGACTTATCTGGTCGCGGCCTTGCCAACCGGCCTGTCCTATGACGGCTCGGACGACCTGCTCAATCCGACGCGTGGCTTCCGTCTGGCGGGGCATGTCTCGCCCGAATTGTCGCTGCAGTCGGGCACGCACGCCTACGTCAAGACGCAGATCGACGCATCCGCCTATCAGCCGCTGGGCACACGTTTCGTTTTCGCGGAACGTATTCGGCTGGGCTCGATCGACGGCGTCCAACGCGACACGATCGCCCCGTCGCGGCGTTATTATGCGGGGGGTGGCGGCTCTATTCGCGGCTACGGCTATCAGAAGATCGGCCCGGTCGATCAGAATGGCGATCCACTTGGGGGCAGATCGCTCACCGAATTCAGCCTGGAAACGCGCGTTCGGTTCGGCAATTTCGGCGTGGTGCCCTTCCTGGATGGCGGCAATCTCTACGCCTCGAGCATCCCCAAGCTGAGCAAGTTCCGCTACGGCACGGGCATCGGCGTGCGTTATTATTCCAGCTTCGGCCCGATCCGCGTCGACGTCGGCACACCGCTCAACCGGCGTCCGGGGGAATCGCGCGTCGCCGTCTATGTCTCGCTGGGCCAGGCCTTCTAATGGCCGCCGAAAACCAGATAGACGAGGCGGAAGTCCCCCAAACCGCCACCCGACGCCGCCGCTGGCATATGCGGCTCCTGCGCGGAATTGGGATCGCCATCGTCGGATTGATCCTGCTCTTCTTCGTCGCTTTGTGGAGCATCGACACCCAGCCCGGCCATCGGCTGATCGCCGACCATATCGGAAAGATGCGCCCGACGAGCGGGCTGCGCATCAAGATCGGACGGATCGAAGGATCGATCTGGCGCCGTGCGACGCTTCGCGACGTGCGCCTGTACGATCTCAAGGGCCAGTTTTTCGAAGCGCCCGAGATCAGGCTCGACTGGCACCCCTTTGCCTGGGCGCATAACAAGCTCGACATCACCAGCGTGTCAGCGCCTTTGCTGATCCTCGATCGCCTACCCAAGTTGAAGAGCAAGCCCGGCGGGCCGATCCTGCCCGGCTTCGACATCCATATCGGATCGCTTCGCATCGACCGGCTCAAGCTGGGCAAAGCGGTGGCCGGCCACGAGGAGATGGTCAGGCTCGCGGCCAAAGCCGATATTCACGGCCGCCGCGCGATGATCCAGGCGCTCGCTTTCTCGACCGCGCACGATCGGGTGATGATCGATCTCGACGCCGAGCCGGACGGCGACAAGTTCAGGCTGGCGGGCAGGGTCGAGGGCCCTGCCAACGGCGTGATTGCGGGCCTGACCGGAATCCATCAGTCGCTCGCGCTGCGCATTAGCGGGCGCGGAACCTGGCATATGTGGGACGGTAGCGCGCAGGGTTCGCTCGGCGGCAGGAAGATCGTCGATCTCGGCCTCGGCGTGCGTGACGGCCGCTACAGCCTGGGCGGCAGGCTCGCACCCTCAGAACTGCTCCACGGCAAGCTCCAGCGTCTGACCGAGCCGGGCATCAAGCTGCAGGGCGAGGCGACGATGGCCGACCGCAAGCTCAGCGGCCATCTCAACCTCGCTTCGCCCGCATTGCAGTTTGCCGCGGCAGGCACGGTCGATCTGGCGGAGGGCGGCTTCGCGCCGCTTTCGCTCGACGTGAAATTGCTCAAGCCGTCCGCGCTCTTTCCCAATATGACGGGGCGCGACGTCCATCTCCATGCCAGGCTCGAAGGGCCTTATGGCAGGTTCGCCTTCAAATATGCGCTGGCAAGCCCGCATGTGGCGTTCGACCAGACGGGCTTCGACGATCTGCGCGCGACCGGGGAAGGCCGCTGGAGCAAGGCGCCGGTAGCATTGCCGATCAGGCTGCAGGCGGCGCAGGTGACAGGCGTCGGCACGGTCGCCCGCGGCATATTGCGCAATCTCTCGGTCGCGGGCGTGCTCAGAATCGACGCCAAACAGATGGTCGGCCAGGATCTGGCGCTCAATTCGGACAGGCTCAAAGGCAAGCTCCAGCTCCGCATCGATCTCGTCAGCGGGCGCTACGACGCCGCGATCGCGGGTGGCCTCGCGCGTTATCTGATCCCGGGCCTCGGCATCGTCGACGTCATGACCAAGGTCAGCGTGATGCCCGGACCGAACGGCATGGGCACGGTTATCGCCGGGACCGGCCAGGCGGTGGTGCGGCGCTTTGACAATGCCTTCCTCGCAAGCCTTGCCGGCGGCAATCCACGGCTCGATACGCAACTGACGCGTACCACCGACGGGGTGATGCATTTCTCGAATACGGTGCTGACCGGCCCCGCAATCCGCATCACCGGATCCGGCATCCGCCGCCGCGATGGTACTTTCCAGTTCGCCGGCCAGGGCACGCAGGCGACCTACGGCCCGTTCAAGATCCAGCTCGACGGCCAGATCGACCACCCCAAGGTCCAGCTCCTGCTCGATCATCCCGTGGATTCGCTCGGCCTCAAACAGGTCGCTCTCAACCTCGATCCGGTGCCCGAAGGCTTCAAATTCAGCGCGCATGGCGCCTCCGCCGTCGGCCCGTTCACTGCCAACGGTCTGATCCGCACCACGCCCGGCCAGCCGACCGTGATCGAGGTTGCCGACATTGCCGTCACCGGGACGCACGGCAAGGGCAGGCTAATCTCGGGCCCGGGCGGCTTTACCGGCAGGCTCGATCTCGCCGGCGGCGGCATCGGCGGGTCGATCGGCTTCGCGCCGCAGGGTATGCTCCAGAAAATCGAGCCCCACCTTCAGCTCAGCGGCGCGACCATCGCCACGCTTCAGCCGATGGCGGTACGACGCGCGCGGATCGACGGCACGATCCTGCTGGATCCCGCGGGCGTCGCGATCGACGGCACAGTGCGCGCGGCCGGCCTGGCGCACGGCAGCATGTCCCTCGCGCGGATCGGCGCGGAAGCGCATCTCAGAGGCGGACAGGGCACTATCGCGCTCACCGCCGCGGGCGCCGCGCGCCGCGCCTTCGACATTCAGGCCAATATCAAACTCACGCCCGGCCATATGACGATCACCGGCGGCGGCAATGTCGAAGGCAAGCCGCTGACCCTGTCAGGTCCGGTCGACCTTACCATGACCGATTCAGAATGGAATCTGTCGCCGACGCGGATCGATTATGCCGGCGGCAACGCCACCGTGTCGGGCCGCTTCGCGCGCGGCGTGGTCAATATCGACGCCGGGCTCGATCATATGCCGCTGACGGTGCTCGACCTATTCAATCCCAAGCTCGGCCTGGGCGGCTACGCGAGCGGCCATTTCACCTTCCACCATATCGTCGGCACCTCGCCGACCGGGCGGATCGATGTCGCGGTGCGCGGCCTCACGCGATCGGGATTGGTGCTGAGTTCGCAGCCGGTCGACCTGGGCCTCGCCGCCGTGCTGACCGCCAATGGCGCGGCGGCCCGCGCGGTGGTGGTGAGCAACGGATCGATCATCGGCCGCGCGCAAGCCAGACTTTCGCCGCTCGCGCCGGGTGATGACATTCTCTCCCGCCTGATCAAGGCGCCGCTTTTCGGGCAGCTGCGTTATGCCGGTCCGGCGGACACGTTGTGGCGGCTGATCGGGGTCGAGACGATCGACCTGTCAGGACCGCTCTCGGTGGCCGCCGACATCCATGGCACGCCCGAAAACCCGCAAATTTCGGGCCGCGTGTCGAGCGACGGTGCGCGGCTGGAAAGCGCGGTCACCGGCACCGTGATCGACGGGATCAAAGCGAGCGGCAATTTCGACGGATCGCGCCTGGTGATCGATCAGGTGACCGGCCGCGCGGGCGCCGGCGGCAGCATCAGTGGCAAGGGCGTTTTCAACTTCGGGGCGGGCAAGGGCCTGGGCATCGATCTGGCCCTCCAGGCGCGGAATGCGGTACTGCTCAACCGCGACGATATCGGCGCCACCGTCGATGGACCGCTCACGCTGAAATCGGATGGGCGCGGCGGGACGATCGGGGGCGATGTGCGGATCGAGCGCGGCCATTTCCGGCTGGGCTCCGCCACCGCCGCGCAAGTGCCGCGCCTCAAGGTGACCGAACTCAACCGGCCCGAGGATGCCGGCGACGACGACAATGCGATCGTTCCCTGGACGCTGGATCTGAAAGCGCGTGCCTCCAGTCGCCTGATGGTGACCGGGCTCGGCCTCGACAGCGAATGGCGCGCGGACCTCGTCATCAAGGGCGCGGTCGACAATCCCGCGATCACCGGACGGGCCGATCTGGTGCGCGGCGGCTATCAGTTCGCGGGGCGCCGCTTCAATCTCGACCGCGGCATGATCCGCTTTACGGGCGAGGCGCCGCCCGATCCGGTGCTCGACATCACCGCGCTCGCCGACATTCAGGGACTGAGCGCGACGATCCACGTCACCGGCACCGGGCTGCACCCCGACATCACTTTCCAGAGCGTGCCCGCCTTGCCCGAGGACGAATTGCTCTCGCGCCTGCTGTTCGGCACCTCGATCACCAACCTGTCCGCACCCGAGGCGCTGCAGCTGGCGGCAGCGGTAGCCTCCTTACGCGGCGGCAATGGCGGGGGCATGAACCTCGACCCGATCAACGCCGTCCGGCGCGCGGTGCATCTCGATCGTTTGCGCATCCTACCCGCCGACGTGACCACCGGCATGAAGACCGCGGTCGCGGCGGGCAAGAATATCGGGCGGCGTACCTATGTCGAGCTGATCACCGATGGCGCCGGTTATTCGGCGACCAGCGTCGAATTCCGCATCACGCGCTGGCTGTCGGTGCTCGGCACGATCTCGACCATCGGCCGCGAGAGCACCAACCTGCGCATCTCGAAGGATTATTGAGCGCAGGAACCGACGGGGGACGATAAGCCGGACGCTTGCCTTGCCCGGGCTTTAGGAGAATGAAGGCGCCATGAAGAGCGCACCCGACCTTGGCGGGGACCAGGCAACGCGCGAATCCGCGCTGACGCGGCTGGTACGCACCTATGACCGCGCGCTTGGCCGCTTCTTCGAACGGCGCGTGCCCAGCAAGTCCGACGTGCCCGATCTGGTGCAAGAGGTGTTCCTGCGTCTCAGCCGGATGGACGACCCCAACGCGATCGAGAAGCCTGAGCATTTCCTGTTCGTCACCGCGGCCAACGTCCTGCGGGACCGCGCGCGCCATGATCTGGCTCAGCGCCGCGCCGCGGACGACGACGTCGCGGGAATTTCGCTCGGCCGAGGTTCGGACTTTGCGCCTGATCGCGTCTTGGAGAGTAAACAGGCGGCGGAATATCTGGCTGCGGCGTTGCGGGACCTGCCCGAACGCACGCGCGACATCTTCGTGCTGCGTGTCGTCGAAGGGATGAAGATGGCCGAAGTGGCGCGCGCATTCTCGATTTCCACCCGCGCGGCCGAGAAGCATCAGGCCAGAGCGTTGGCGCATGTCGCCAAGGTGCTGGAGGATTGGCGCCATCGCTGACCCGATCGCCCTGAACCAGGCCGCCGAATGGCATGAGCGGATGCGCGACGCGCCCGAACCGGCGGTGCAGCGCAGCTTTGCCGCCTGGATCGCGGCCGACGCGACACATCAGGCGGCCTACGACCAGGTCTGCAAAGCGCATGGCCGCGTGGCCTCGCTTGCGCAGGAGCCTGCTTTGCTCGCTCTCCGGCAGGAAGCGTTGGCGCGTGCGACCCTTGTCCCGCCGCGTCTGCGCTTCCGGAAGCGTTCGGTCGCGGCGGGTTTGTTCCTGTTCGCCACCGCCGCACCGCTCGCCGCCTGGACGATCGGCCGGTGGTTGCTCGTGCCGGCCCCGGCGCCGTTCGAGGAAAGCTTCCGCACCGCGATCGGTCAGCAGGCCGACGTGACCCTGCCCGACGGATCGACCGTCCGGCTCGACACGAACAGCCGATTGCACGTCGTCTTTACCGGCAAGCAGCGCGAGGTATCGCTCGACGGCCAGGGCTGGTTCGACGTCAAGGCGGCCGACCGGCCGTTCGTGATCAAGGCCGCCGACCGCGTGCTCGCCGCCGGGCCGGGCAGCTTCGACGTGCGCACCGATCCCGGCCAGGTCCGTGCTTATTCCGCCAGCGGCACTTTGTCGCTCGCATCGGGCTCCTCCTCGATCGCGCTTGGCGACGGAAAGTTGCTGACCGTGCGCGGGGAGGAGGCCTCGATCAGGCGGCTCGACCGGCCTGCATCCTTCACCGGCTGGCGCGACGGCATGCTGCTGTTTAACGACGTGCCGCTCGCCGCCGCGGTGGGCGAACTCAACCGCTATCGGCGCCAGCCGATCGGCATTGCCGACGCCAATGCCGGCGCGTTGCGCATCAGCGGATCGTTCCGCACCACCGAGACGCCCGCTTTCACCGATGCGCTCAAGCAAGGGTTTCCGGTACGCGTGATCCAGAAACAAGGTGCGGGAGCAGTTATCGCCTCGCGCTGACACGCCTGGGACAAAATGACCTTTTCATAAAAAAATGCAGCGGGAGGTTCGGATTCCGAAGCGGCCTGCGTCTTACCCTCTGAACGGCCCGCAGAAGACGCGGCCGAACCGGAGGAGGGACTTGGGATGGCGCGAGCAAGCTCGTCGCATCGTGATCGTGGCGCTGCTCGCCATCGCGATGGGGCCGGGCCGGTCGCTGGCCGCGCCACTTTCTTTCACGATTCCGCAGGGCGATCTGGCCAATGCGCTGACACTCTTCGCGCAGCAGAGCCATCAGCAGATGCTATTCGCGCCCGAGCTCGCGCGTGGCAAAAGGACGCATGGCGTGCGTGGCGCACTGCCCCCCGATCGTGCGCTGGCACGATTGTTGCGCGGCACCGGATTGCATGCCGAGCATCCGCCGGGCGGCGCCGTGCTGATCGTCGCGGACCCGCCGCCCGTGGCTAAACCTATACCCCGCGCCGCACCGCCGCCGGCACTGCTGTCGGTCGCAGCCAATGCCGCGACCGAAGCACCCATGTTACCCGACGTGGTAATCGTCGGCACGCCCGGTGGCGGCATCGGCCGGCGCGACGCGGCCTATGCGGTCACTACGATCGATCAGCCCGCGATCGAACGACTGGCGCCGGCGAGCACGGCGGACGTGCTGCGTCTGGTGCCCGGTCTCACGATCGAAAGCTCGGGTGGCAAGAATGGCGCTAACATCTTCGTGCGCGGCTATCCGTCGGGCGGCGATGCCGAATATGTGACGTTCCAGACCGAAGGCGTGCCTTTTTTTCCGCCCGCGACGCTTTCGTTTCTCGAAAATTCGCAATTGATACGGCTCGACGACACCGTGCGCCGGGTCGAAGCCGTCCGCGGCGGCACCGGTGCCTTGTTCGCCTCGGGTCAGCCCGGCGTGACGATCAACATCATCCAGCGCGAAGGCGGTCCGAAGCTGGAGGGCGAAACCAAGCTGGGCCTGTTCAGCGATGGTGAGCGCCGCGCCGATGCGTGGCTGTCCGGACCGCTCGCGCCCGACACGCATTTCATGGTCGGGGGCTATTACTCCTCGGGAGACGGTGTGCGTTCGCCCGGCTTCGACGCCGACCGAGGCGGACAGGTCAGCGCCAATCTGCGCCACGATTTCTCCGGCGGTTCGCTGCTCCTGTTCGGCCGCTATCTCAACGACCGCAGCCAGTGGCTGCTGCCGATCCCGGTCGAGCAGCATGGCACGTATATCGGCAATTATCCCGGCTTCGACGCGAATAGCGGCACGCTTGCCGGCCCCGATACACGCACCGGCCTGCTCAATGACGGCAGCCGGTACGATCTTGCCGACGGACGTGGTGCGCGGATCGTCAATCTCGGCGTCAACCTCGAAGCGCGGCTCGGCGATGGCCTCACCCTCCGCGACAAGGCAAGCTGGCTCGCGGGTCGTGCCGATACGACCGGGCTGGTGTCGAGTAATGTGCCGCCTGAGAGCGCGAGCGCCTATGCCGCCGCACTCGGCGGGACGGTCGGATCGCTCCGTTTCGTCGACACGGGCACTTCGGTCTCACCCGACCAGACGCTTGTCGAGGCCGGCATCTGGCGCGTCTCCAAGCAGATCAATGCCTGGGTCAACGACGCGACGCTGGAATGGCGGACGGGTGCCAACAAAGCGACGGCCGGCATCTATGCCTCGCATTACACGTCGCGCGACTGGTGGAATCTCGGCAACAACCTGCTGCTCACCGCCCAGCCGCATGCGCGCCGGCTCGACCTGACGCTCGCCGACGGATCGATCGTCACCCGCCAGGGCTTCACCAGCGGGTCGAGTTTCGCGGTCGACGCGCATTATCGCGGCAACGATCTCGCTTTCTACGCGGTCGATGAGTTGCGGCTGAGCGACGCCTTCCGCGTCGACGCGGGCATCCGCCGCCAGCATCACAAAGTCGATGGTCTGGTTGGGAACGACGCGATCGCGAGCCCAGCCGGTCCCGACGGCAATGCCGCCACGCTCTACGATAATCGCGACATGATCCTCGACGGCACGTCTCGGCCGATACGCTATCGCGGCAGCGCCTCGTCTTGGACGATGGGCCTCAATTACGACATCAGCCCCGATCTCGGCGCCTTCGCGCGCTTCAGCCGCGGTCATAGCTTCCCCTTCTTCGACAATCTGCGCGACGGGATCGGCGTTACGCCGCAAGTGGATACGATCGAAGGCGGGCTCAAATTCGCGACGCGCCCGCTCGCTTTCTACGCAACTTTGTTCCGCAATCGCTTTCGCGGCCTCGCCACCACCGTGATCGCGCAGGGCGCCCCGATCGCCTCGATCGGCGGCGCGCGCTCGACCGGCGTCGAGCTCGAGGGCCAGGTGCGGCCCACCGCCGCCATTTCGATCGCCTTCTCGGGATCCTGGCTCGACGCGCGCTACCATCATTTCTTCACCGACGCGGGCATGACCAATCTCTCGGGCAATCGCGTGCAGCGCCAGCCGGTCTGGCAATGGCGGCTGAGCCCGAATTGGGACTTCGACCTTTCGGGGCACAAGGCGTCGCTGCACGCGACCTTGAGTTATATGGGAGACCGCTGGTCGGACGTGCAGAATGCGCAGCTCCTGCCGCATTTCTACAAGCTCGACGCGGGCGCCACGCTGCAGCTCAGCCGCCGATTGTCGATCGAGCTGATCGGCGACAATCTCACCAACGTGATCGGCCTGACCGAGGGCAATCCCCGTAACGTCGGCGCGCAGGGCAGCGGCCCAATCTTCGCGCGGCCGATCCTTGGCCGGTCCGCCGAAATCAGCCTGCGCTACGGGTTTTGAGATGAGCGCAAGGCCCCCGTCCCGCAGCCCGCCTTAAGGGCTCCCGCTCCCCACCTTTCGCCGTCCGGTCGCGCGCACCCCTGCTTCGCGAGCCGGAGGCCTGTTGCTTGCCGAAATCCCCCAGGAAGGAATGATAATGAAGCCTCTGACACTCCGCACCGCGGCGCTCGCGCTGCTTTCGGGCACCGCTTTGGCGGGCTCGCCGCTGCTGGCACAGAATGCCGCCGCACCCACGCCTGCGGCCACCCCCGCCGCCGCCGCGCCTGCGCAGGCTGACGAAATCGTCGTCACCGGCAACGTCAACCGCGAGGGCCAGCGCAAACTCGACGCGAGTTACTCCATCTCGACCGCGAGCGAGGAGCAGATCCGCCAGGTTCAGCCGCTCTCGACCGCCGACCTGCTCAAGATCGTGCCGGGCGTCTGGACCGAGACCTCGGGTGGCGAAACTGGCGCCAATGTCTTCATTCGCGGCTTCCCCTCGACCGGAGACGCGCCGTTCCTGACGATTGAGATGAACGGATCGCCGATTATCGCCCCATCCTCCTTGTCGTTCCTCGAAGACAGCTCGCTCTTCCGCATCGACGATACCGTGCAGCGCGTCGAAGTGCTGCGTGGCGGCCCGAGCCCGATTTTTGCCAACGGCCAGCCCGGAGCCACGACCAACTTCATCCTCAAGGAAGGGACGCAGGATCCGCAATTCTCGGTGCGCGGCACCTACGGCACGGAGAGCCTGTATCGCGGCGATGTCGTGGCGCAGGGCCCGATCGATGAGAGCACGACCTATATGGTCGGCGGCTTCTATCGCTACAGCAAGGGTCTGCGGCACACCGGCTTCCGGGGCGATGATGGCGGACAGATCACAGCCAGCGTCACGCACAAATTCGATGCCGGCAAGCTCACCGTTTATGGCCGCTATCTCGACGACACCAATGCCTTCTACACACCGATGCCCTTGCTCGAGCAGGACGGCAAATTCCACACCATCCCCGGCTTCGACGCGCGAGACGACACGCTGGTCGGCAAGGAGATCGAACATACGCAGATCGAGATTGCGCCGGGCGTAAGCGGAGGATCAACCCGGAAGAAGGACGTGGATCTCTCCAAGGGCCGCGGCGCGAACATCTTCACCGCCGGCAGCAATTTCAGCTATGATTTCGGCGGCCTCGTCCTCCAGAACAATATGAACTTCACCAAGGGCCATGCCGACACCTATGCCCTGTTCACGGGCAGCAATCCGCAGTCGGCGGCCGACTATCTGACCGCGGCGGGCGGGCCCGGCACGGTCACTTTCGCCGACAACGGCCAGGCGGTTTCGCCGAGCCAGCAGGTGATCCAGGCGGGCATCTGGTCGGTGCAGAAGCATATCCAGAGCTTTACCGACGAACTGCGGCTCAGCCACGAACTGTTCGAAGGCAACACGCTGACGGTCGGCGGCTATTATGCGCACGTGAAGGATCATGACACCTGGTATCTGGGCAACAGCGTGCTGCTCGCGCTCGAGCCCCAGGCGCGCGTGCTGAATGCCAGCCTTGCCAATGGTACGATCCTGACGCGCAACGGCTTTACCAGCGCTAACAGCTTCGACGTCAACGCCCGCTATCGCAGCGACAATGTCGCCGGCTATGTCAGCGACGAATGGAAGATCGGCGATCTCCGCCTCGATGGTGGCATCCGCGTCGAGCGGACCAAGTTGCACGACACGTACGAGAATCTGAGCAGTGGCGATCTCGATGCCAATCCGCTGACCGCCTATAACAACAATGCCACCTATCTGAACGGCACGTTCAACTCGGTCAGCTACAGCAAGACGCAGGTGAGCTGGACGGCGGGTCTGGACTATGCGTTCAATCCGCACCTCAACGGCTTCCTGCGCGCGAACAGCGGCGCCTTGCTGCCGCAGTTCGACGATCTGCGTGGCAACGCCACCACGCCCAATCTGATCAAGCCGCAGAAGGCTCGCCAATATGAAGTCGGGCTCAAGACCTCGACCCACTTCTATGACCTGTTCCTGACGGGCTTCTACAATCGCTTCCACAACCTCCTTTTCCAGGACATCATCCAGAACCCCGACGGCACCACCACCAATCGCGTGCTGTTCGGCGGATCGCGGGCTTATGGCCTGGAATTCGAAGGCGCGGTGCGGCCTTTCGCCGGCTTGCAGATCGCCACACGCGGCGTGATCCAGAACGGCAAGTTCAAGGATTTCGGCGTCAACACCGGCAACGACGTCGCGCGCCAGCCGCGTTTCCTCGCCGCGGTGATCCCATCCTACAGCTTCCACACCGGCGTGGGCACGGCGAAGCTGTTCGGCACCTACACGCATGTCGGCAACCGTTATGCCGATATCGAGAACAAGCAGGCGCTCGGCAAATATGACACGCTCGACCTCGGCGCGTCGCTCGATCTCAACAATCGCATCTCGATCCAGGCAACGGTCGAGAATGTGACCAACACGCTCGCACTGACCGAAGGCAATATCCGGACCGTCGGTTCGGCCAATGCCAACGGCTATTTCCTCGGCCGTCCCATCTTCGGCCGGCACGCGACGATCACGGCCGCGTACAAGTTCTGATACTCTCCCCCTGCCGGCTGGTGCGCATCGGTGCGCCGGCCGGCCCTTTTGCCGAGACCGGACGATGCCTGGAAAGACGCTGACCAAGTCCCTCCTCACGCTGGCGATCGGATTGATCCCGGCCAGCGCGATGCTTGCGCAGACGCCGGCATCGCCACAGCAACTCTATGGTCCGCTGTTCGAAGCGGTGCAGCTCGAACGGGTCTTCCCCGACAGCAAGACGTTCGTGGATATGATCCCACGGCAATCGCCCGCCGAAATCATGGCCGATTACCGCTCCGAACATCCCGCCGGACGGGCGGCGCTGTCCGATTTCGTCGCGCGCCACTTCACCGCGCCCAATGCCGCGCATCCCCACGCAACCATCCGCGAACATGTCCGCGCCTTGTGGCCGGTTCTCGCGCATCCGCCACTGGCGGTGCCCGAAGGCGCATCAGCGCTGCCGCTGACGGCGACCTCGATCGTGCCGGGTGGGCGCTACCAGGAATTCTATTACTGGGACACCTACTTCACCATGCTCGGGCTGAAGGCGGACGGGCAGCAGGCGCTGATCGACAATATGCTCGCCAATTTCACGAGCCTGATCGAGCGCTACGGCCATATCCCCAACGGCACGCGGACCTATTATCTCTCGCGCTCGCAGCCGCCTTATTATGCCATGATGCTCGATTTGTCGGACAATCGCGATCCGGCGCTTGCCCGGCAGCGGCTGGCCGCTTTGCGCAAGGAGCATGATTATTGGATGGCGGGCGCCAAATGCCTGGGCGCCGCGGACGCATGCCAGCATGTCGTGCGCATGCGTGATGGCAGCCTGCTCAACCGCTATTGGGACGCGAGCGATACGCCGCGCGACGAATCCTATGCCGAGGATCGCGCCACCGCCGTCGCCGCTGCCGTGCGCCCTGCGGGCGAGGTCTATCGCGACTTGCGCGCCGCCGCGGAGAGCGGCTGGGACTTCGGATCGCGCTGGCTCGCCGACGGCCATACGCTGTCGACGATCCACACGACCGATATCGTCCCGGTCGATCTCAACAGCCTGATGTGGAACATGGAACGCTCGATCGCGCGGCGCTGCGCGGCTTTGGGCGACAAGGTTTGCGCGCGTGATTTCACCCGCCGGGCTGAGGCGCGCCGCATCGCCATTTCCAAATATCTGTGGCTGGCCGGCGAAGGCCGTTTCGCCGATTATGATCGAAAGGCGGGCGCGCCCACGCCCGTTATCTCCGCGGCCTTGCTCGAGCCTTTGTTCGTCGGACTGGCGATGCCCGACCAGGCGCATCGCATGGCCCGGCTGACGGAGGCGAAATTGGTCGCGCCGGGCGGGCTGCGCACCTCGCTCGTTCGCACCGGCCAGCAATGGGATGCGCCTAACGGCTGGGCGCCGCTGCAATGGGTCGCGATCGACGGGCTTGAACATTATGGCGAGCACAAGCTTGCACGCGACATCGCGCAACGCTGGTTCGACAATGTCGCCGCCTTTTACGTGAATAGCGGGCGGCTGATCGAGAAATATGACGTCGAGGAGCGCAAGGCCGGTGGCGGCGGCGAATATGTCGTACAGGACGGCTTCGGCTGGACCAATGGCGTCACCGCTGCGCTGATGGACCGTTATCGCTTCGACGACCGCGCCACCGCCGCACGCGCTTCCGACTGACCGTCGCGGCGCTCAGTCGAAATGGGCGGCGCCGGCTTGGGGCGGGGCGTGGTGCGCGCGGAACAGCCTGCCGCGCTCGGTCACGAACACAACGCCCAGCGCGGCCGAGCCGAACAGGAAGAAGCCGAGCGTCAGCGGCAAGACCGTGCCGTTGAACGCTTGGCCAATCACCAGCCCCAGCAGCACGCCGCAACAGGTCGAGATAAAGCCCTGAACCGACGATGCGGTGCCCGCAATCTCGCCGACATTCTCCATCGCCATCGATCCGAAATTGGAGCCGATCAGCCCGAAGCAATACATGGTCGCGAACTGGAAGAGCGCGAAGCTGAGAATGGTTTCGTGGCCCAGCCACGCGAACAGGCTATGCGCGCCCGACACCGCGATCATGCACAGCACCGCGCTATGCGATACCTTGCGCGTCCCCAGCCGCTCGACGATCCGCGAATTGGTGAAGGCCGCCGCCGCCATCGACAGGCCGATCCCCGCGAACACCAGCGGGAACTTGTTCGGCGCGTGGAAGATGTCCTGGAAGATTTGCTGGACCGAATTGATGAAGCCCATCAGCGCCCCGAACACGAGCGTGATGGCAAGCGTATAGCCGAGCGCGCTGCGATCGGTGAGCGTGCGCCATACGGCCTGCGCGATCGGGCGCGGCGACAAAGGCCGACGATATTCGGGGTGCAACGTTTCGCCGATCGCAAAATTGAGCACCGCCGCAACCGTCAGCGCGAACGCCGCCAGGAAGAAGAAAATCAGCCGCCAGCTTCCGACCAGCATGATGCCCTGCCCGATGCTCGGCGCCAGCACCGGCACCATCAGGAACACCATGAACGAGGTCGACATGACCCGCGCCATCTGCCTGCCCGAATAGCAATCGCGAATGATAGAAATGGAAAGCACCCGGCTCGACGCGCCGGCAATGCCCTGGAACAACCGCGCAGTCAGCAGCAGGGGAAAGCTGGAGGCAAAACCGGCGAGGATGCTGAGCGCCGCGAATAGCGACAGGCTCGGCACCAGGATCGCCTTGCGCCCGAAGCGATCCGACAGCGGGCCGTAGACGATCTGGGCCGCGCCGAAGCCGAACACATAGACGGCAATCACCCATTGCTGTTGATTTTCGCTCGCGACACCCAGCGATCGGCCGATGTGCGGCAGCGCGGGCAACATCGAATCGATGCCGAGCGGGGTCACCGCCATCAGCGCGGCAATCAGCGCGACGAACAACCCGAAACGCATTCCGGGGCCCGCGCCGACAGACGCGGGAAGGGAAGGTTCAGCGGTCGGCATGGCGTCGCCTATGCGCTGCCGGCTGCGCTGCGACAAGGCGCAGGCGAAAAAACGGCCGCGCACCCTTGCGGGCCGCGGCCGTTTTCCGTCCCTCGCGGGCGTAAGCCTTTAGTCGGCTTTGGGCTTGCGGCCGGGCTTGGCGCCGGTGCGCGGCTTGCGGCCGAGGCCGATCTTGTGCGCGAGCGCGCGGCGCTGCTCGGCATAATTGGCGGCGACCATCGGATAATCGCGCGCCAGGCCGAACGCCTCGCGATAGGATTCCGGCGTATAGCCATGCTGCGAAATGTGACGGCGCAGCATCTTATACTGCTTGCCGTCGATCATGCTGACCAGATAGTCCGGCTTGATCGAGGCGCGCGCGGAAACCGCACCCTTGGGCTTTTCAGCCTGCGGCTCGGATGCCGTGGCGCCGACCTGCGACAGCGCGCCATAGACGCTCTGAATCAGCGCGCCGACTTCCGCGGTTGGGACAGAGTTGTTGCTGACATGCGCCGCAACAATGTCGGCCGTGAGGGTAATCAGTTCCTGATTGTCGTTCGCCACGTTAATACTCCTTGGGGGAAGGCGGCATATAGGCCGGTTTCGTTACTTTGCCAGCCGTTGTGGCCCCTTAACTGTAATTTTTCGCGACGAATGCATGGATTGATCGGACCGTTGCAATTCGGGGTGGGCAACGTTGCAAACAGGACTGGCCTTCCCATATCCGCCGCCGAGCGGAGAAGAACATGAGCGAAGATAAAATCGGCTGGCACGGAACGACCATCCTGTCGGTCAGGAAGAACGGCAAGGTCGTCGTCGCCGGCGACGGCCAGGTCAGCCTCGGCAATACGGTGATCAAGCCCAATGCGAAGAAGGTGCGCCGGCTGGGCGACGGCCAGGTGATCGGCGGTTTCGCCGGCGCCACCGCCGACGCCTTCACCTTGTTCGAGCGGCTGGAACGCAAGCTGGAGCAGCATCGCGGCCAGCTGATGCGCGCCGCGGTCGAACTCGCCAAGGATTGGCGCACCGACAAATATCTGCGCAACCTGGAAGCGATGATGATCGTAGCCGACAAGGACGTGACCTTGATCCTGACCGGCAATGGCGACGTACTGGAGCCGGACGCTGGCGTGGCCGCGATCGGATCGGGCGGCAATTACGCTTTGTCCGCTGCCAAGGCGCTGATGGAATATGAAGCCGACGCGGAGATGCTCGCGCGCAAGGCGATGGCGATCGCCGCCGAGGTCTGCGTCTTCACCAACGGCAATCTCACCATCGAGACGATGGACGCGGCGTCCTAATTACCCTCCCGCTTGCGGGAGGGGCTAGGGGAGGGGAAATCCTCCCGCCCGACCGCCACGAACACCCCTCCCCCGACCCCTCCCGCAAGCGGGAGGGGAGAAGAGAAGAGAATGAACGAAGCCCTTACCCCCAAAGCCATCGTCGCGGCCCTCGACGAACATATTATCGGCCAGGACGACGCCAAGCGCGCGGTCGCAGTCGCGATGCGCAACCGCTGGCGGCGGCAGAAGCTCGCGCCGGAACTGCGCGACGAGGTCAGCCCCAAGAATATCCTGATGATCGGGCCGACCGGCTGCGGCAAGACCGAGATCAGCCGCCGCCTCGCCAAGCTGGCCGATGCACCGTTCGTGAAGGTCGAGGCGACCAAGTTCACCGAGGTCGGCTATGTCGGCCGCGACGTCGAGCAGATCGCGCGCGACCTAGTCGAGGAAGCGATAAGGCTGGAGAAGGAACGCCGCCGCGCCGCGGTCAAGGACAAGGCCGAGGAGGCCGCGATGGCACGCCTGATCGACGCTTTGGTCGGCAAGGACGCATCCGAAGCGACCCGCGCCTCCTTCCGTCAGCGCTTCCAGGATGGCCATCTCGACGACAAGGAAGTCGAGATCGAAGTCGAGGATTCAGGCGGCGGCGCGATGGAGATTCCCGGCATGCCGGGGCAGGTCAGCATGATCAACCTGGGCGAGATCATGGGCAAGCTTGGCGGCGGACGCACCAAGAAGCGCAAGCTGCCGGTCCGCTCCGCCTGGACAAAGCTGGTCGAAGAGGAAGCCGACAAGCGCCTTGACCAGGAAGATGTCGCACGCGTGGCGCTGGCGGATGCCGAGGCCAACGGCATCGTCTTCCTCGACGAGATCGACAAGATCGCGGTCAGCGACGTCCGCGGTGGTTCGGTCAGCCGCGAAGGCGTGCAGCGCGACCTGCTGCCTTTGATCGAGGGCACCACCGTCTCGACCAAATATGGCCCGATGAAGACCGACCATATCCTGTTCATCGCGAGCGGCGCGTTTCACGTCGCCAAGCCGAGCGACCTGCTGCCCGAGTTGCAGGGCCGCCTGCCGATCCGCGTCGAGCTGAAGCCGCTCACCGAGAAGGATTTCGTGCGGATCCTGTCCGACACGCGCGCCTCGCTCACCACGCAATATAGCGCGTTGATCGCGACCGAGCAGGTCGAACTGAGCTTCACCGAAGACGGCATCGCCGCGATCGCACGCACCGCCGCGCAGGTGAACGACAGCGTCGAGAATATCGGCGCGCGCCGCCTGTCGACCGTGATGGAGAAGCTGCTCGAGGATGTGAGCTTCCACGCGGAAGAGCGCACCGGCACCACGCTCACCGTCGATGCCGCTTATGTCGACGCGCAACTGGCCGACGTGGCGCGAAACACGGACCTCAGCAAATACGTCCTGTAGATTCTGGAGCACCTCGCTTTGACCGAGTCATTGCGAGCGTAGCGAAGCAATCCAGCCCCAGGCTTTCGGGTCTGGATTGCTTCGTCGCTTACGCTCCTAGCAATGACGAAGGGATGGCATGATGGCCATAACCACGCTCGATCCGAACACCGCGCTGATCCTGGTCGATCTGCAGAAGGGCATCGTCGCCAAGGACACCAAGCCCTACCCGGCGGCGGCCGTGGTGGCGAAGGCGGCCAGGCTCGCCCAGGCGTTCCGTGCGCACAAACTGCCGGTGATACTGGTCCACGTTACCGGCGGCGCGCCGGGCCGGAACGAGCTGCCCAAGCCCGCCACGCCGCCCGCCGACTGGGCGGATCTGGTGCCTGAGCTCGATCGCCAGCCTGACGATCATGTGGTCGAGAAGAAGAGCTGGGGCGCCTTCGCGCATACCGGGCTGGACGAACATCTGAGAGCGCAGGGCGTGACCCAGCTGGTGGTGGCGGGCATCGCCACCGCGATCGGGGTCGAATCCACTGCGCGCCAGGCCTATGAAGCCGGCTTCAACGTCACTCTCGCGATCGACACGATGACCGATCTCAAAGCCGAGACGCACGAGAATAGCGTGCGTCATATCTTTCCCCGGATCGGCGAGACCGGAACTGCCGAAGACATTATGGGCCTGCTCGACCTGCGCTGATCCGATACGGATATTTCACCCGATCCGGGCAATTGACTCGGACGGCCGGGGCGATGAGCTTGGCCACGGGGGGATTGTCGGCGTGGCATCATTATTCAGAATCGCGATCGCAGCTGCCTTGGCCGCAACGCCGGCGGCGCATGCCGCCAAGGCCAAGATCGATCAACCCGCGCCCGCTTTCCGGGTGACGACGCTCACCAAGGACAAGATCGACCTCCCCTCGCTGCGCGGCAAGGTGGTGGTGATCAATCGCTGGGCGACATGGTGCGTGCCGTGCCGCGAGGAATTCCTGCTGTTCGACAAATATATGTCGTTCCGCGCCAAATATGGGTTCACCGTGATCGCGATCGAGACGGGCGGCGCGAATGGCGGGAGTGCGATGCGCAAGCTGGCCGAAGTGGTTCACTTCCCGGTCGCGCTCGACGACCAGGCGCGTGCCGACGCTTACCCGATCATCAATAATGGCGTGCCGACCAACTATGTGATCGATCGCGCGGGCGTGGTTCGCTACGCCAAAGCGGGCGCGTTCGAGATCGACGAACTGGAAAAGGTGATCATCCCGCTGCTCAAGGAAGACGCGCCCGACGACGCGGCACCGCAGGCTCCTTCCTCCTCGCCGCCGGCCAAGTAGCCGCTCGACACCGTCACATTATCCCGGCACAGCCGCGCCCCATGTCTCTTACCGAACGCATTCTCGCCCCCGTCGCCGCCTGGATCATCGCCACCATCTCGGCGGGCGGCTATCTCGGCATCACCCTCTTGATGGCGATCGAGAGCGCCTGCATCCCGCTCCCGTCCGAGATCATCATGCCCTTTTCGGGCTATCTGGTTTCGACCGGGCGCTTCGATCTGTGGCTGGTCGCGACCGCGGGGGCGATCGGCTGCAACCTCGGATCGATCGTCGCCTACGAAGCGGGCAAGCGCGGCGGGCGGCCGTTCGTCGAGCGCTGGGGCAAATATGTGCTGCTCAACATGCACGACCTCGACCGCGCCGAAGCCTTCTTCGCGCGCTGGGGCAGCATCACCGTATTGATCTGTCGACTGCTGCCCCTGGTGCGATCGTTCATCGCCTTCCCGGCGGGCGTGGCGCGGATGCCGCTCGCGCGCTTCCATATCTATACGTTCGTCGGCTCCTGGCCCTGGTGCTTCGCGCTCGCCTGGGTCGGCATGAAGCTCGGCAACGCCTGGCAGACCGACCCCCGCCTCAGCCATATCCTCCATAAGGCGGACGCGGCCGTGGTCGTGCTCGGCGTGATCGCGACCGCCTGGTTCGTCTGGCATCAATTGAGGAAACGCCGCGATTGAAAAGGGTGTGAATCCGCGGGCTGCCGCGCATTCGCGAAAGTTACAGTAATTTGACCTTCGCAAGCCCATTGTTTTCAAACGGGAAATTCGTGGTTTACACCCATAAACCATCGATGTTTCTTCTATCGTAGCTTTCCGGGCGCGCTACGGACGTATGTTCCGCGCGGACCCCATTCTCCTTCGCCACCTGTGGCGGGAAAACAAAGGCAATGTTCTGGCGATTGCTGCCGCCAGCCTGCCGTTGCTGGTCGGCGCCGCCGGCCTCGCGGTGGATACGACGCAATGGACCTATTGGCGTCGCCAGTTGCAGCGCGAAGCGGACTCGGCAGCCCTGGCGGGGGCTTTCGCCAGGGCGCAAAACGCGAGTGGCGTCACCGCCGCGAGCAACGACCTCGCCCGTACCAACCGGCTTACGCTGTCCGGGTTGGCGGATATCCAAAGCGCACCCACGACCGGAGCTTATGCGGGAAATGCCCAGGCAGTGCGGGTCAGCATCGCCACCGCGCAGCGCCTGCCTTTCTCCGGCTTCTTCCTCTCCTCGGCGCCGGTCATTTCCGCCAGCGCGACCGCTGCCGTCGTATCCAACGGCGATTATTGCGCGCTGGCGCTCGGTGCGACCACTGCCACCGGCATCAAGATGCAGGGAAATGCGAGCCTCAATTTCGGATGCGGGCTCGCCACCAACTCGATAGCGGCCAATGCGGTTGTCGCCGGGGGAAGCAGCGCTATCAACGCGACACCCGTCTCTGCCGTGGGCGGCCTGACGGCGAGCAGCAATTATACCGGCGACACGCAGCTTCTTCCCTATTCGCTGCCGCAGCCCGACCCTTATGCGAACCTTCCCAACCCCACGCCGGGCAGCTGTCAGAGCCAGTTGAATGTGGCCCCCAACGCCACCCAAACCCTGTCGCCCGGTTGCTATCGCGGGATCAACATCAAGGGCAGCGCGACGCTTAATCCCGGCGTCTATTATGTGGACGGGGGATCGTTCAGCGCGGGATCGCAAGCGACGATCGTTGGCGATGGCGTCACGATTGTGCTGACCAGCAGCAGCGCCGCGACCGATCCCTCCTCAATCGCGACGCTGGACGTCAATGGCGGAGCGACGATCCAGCTCACCGCCGCAACATCGGGTACCTATAAGGGCCTCCTTTTCTACCAGGATCGGCGCGCGCAGGATTCGGGGGCGAACACGCTCAACGGCAATGCGTCGTCGAAGCTGCAGGGCGCTTTCTATTTCCCCTCGCAAGAACTGGATTTCAGCGGAACGAGCGGCATGACCACCGATTGCCTGCAGCTGGTGGCAATACGGCTGACCTTTATCGGAAATACGAGCGTATCCAATCATTGCCCCGCCTCCGGTGGTGCCGGTTCGTTCAAGGGCGTCCAAGTGAGGCTGGTGGAATGAGGGCGATCGCCCGCCTCGCCACGCGCCTTTCGACGCAGCGACATGGCACCAGCACGATCGAGCTGGCGCTGCTAAGCCCGATCCTGGCCGTCGTCGTGGCCGGCTCGGTCGATTGCGCCCGCCTGATTTCGGCGAAATTGGCGCTTCAGCAGGCAGCCGAACGCACGGCGGAACTGGCAAGCTCGGGTAGTATCGCCAGCGCTGCTTTCACCTCGCTCCAGGCCGAGGCCGCGACCGCGGCAAATGTGCCGAGCTCCAGCGTGACCGTCAGTTATTGGCTGGAATGCGACGCCACGCGGCAAAGCGCATTCGACGGCACCTGTACCTCGGGGCAACAGGTCGGACGCTACGCCTCGATCGCGATCACAAGCAGCTACACCCCGACCTTCTCCTGGCTGCTCCACGCGATCGGCCAAAGTGGAAGCATTCCGGTCACCGCTAACGCTTCGGTCCGCGTACAATGACGATTATCCGGTGCATACGTGGATCCGCTGCCGCCGAATTCGCCTTGGCCGTTCCCGTATTCGTGTTGTTCCTGGTCGGCATCGCGCAGCTGGGCCTGCTGTTCGCGGCAAATGCCGGTTTGCAGCAGGCGATCGGCGCAGGCGCGCGCGCGGCCACGCTTTATCCGCGGCCCAACGACACCGCGATCGCCGCGCGCATCCGCTCGGCTGCGTTCGAGTTGAACTCGGCTAATCTCGGCACCCCGACGGTTACGCACGGCGTGGCGAACGGCGTTCCCTATGTCGATATAGCGCTCACCTATCGCCCTTCGCTCAACTTCGTCTTTTTCCAGGGGCCGCAAATCAGCATGACCCGATCGAGGCGCGCTTACCTGAACTAGGGCGCTCGTGCGGTTGGCGACGGGCGAGATCGACATCTGCCGGCCATCCGGTAGGATCGGGCCTCACTGGCGCTTAACCAGGAGGCGGACGATGTACTCGACGATAGTGCGGATCGCCCCCTTCCTGCTCGCGCTTTCGGGCATGACCGCGATCGGTCGTGCAGCGCCGCCTGGGCCGAATCCCCGCGTCGATGCCGCGGTCCACAATGTGATGGCCAAGACCGGCGCCAAGGGTCTCGCGCTTGCGATCATCGATGGCGCTCGCGTCCGCTACGTCCGGGCCTATGGCGTTCGCAATGCCGCGGGCGATCCGTTGCGGACCGACACAATCATGTACGGCGCGTCGCTGACCAAGACCGTCTTCGCCTATACCGTGTTGCAGCTGGTCGATCAGGGGAAACTGGCGCTCGACACGCCGCTTGGCAAGTATCTCGACAAGCCGCTGACCGACTACGACACAGACGCCATCTATCCCGACAAATATGGCCCTTATCGCGACCTTGCCGGGGATCCGCGCTGGAAACGGATCACGGCGCGCCACGCGCTGACCCACTCCACCGGCTTCGCCAACTTCTCCTGGATCGAGCCCGACAAGAAGCTTCGCATCCATTCCGATCCCGGCACCCGCTTCAGTTATTCGGGCGAAGGCCTGATCCTGCTGCAATTCGTGATCGAGAATGGGCGCAAGGATCGGGGGCTGGGTCTCGATCTGGGCACGCTCACGCAGGCCAATTTCGACCGGCTCGGCATGATGCGCACCAGCCTGAAATGGCGCGCTGATTTCCGGCCAAATCTCGCGGACGGGTTCGACGACCAGGGCCAGGTGCAGGCCCATGACGAACGGTCCAAGGTCCGGGTGGCGGGATCGATGGACACGACCATCGCCGACCTGTCCAAATTCGTCGCCGCGCTCGTCCGGCACGACGGGCTGAGCGCGGCATCCTATGCCGAGATGGTGAAGCCGCAGCTCCATATCGGCACCGCACATCAATTCCCGAATTTCGCGCCCGAGCTGCCGGCGGCGCAGCAGCGCCGGGACCTCTATACGGGGCTGGGCGTGGTTACGTTCGACGGCCCTCAGGGCCATGGCTTCTTCAAGGGTGGGCATGACGGGCAGACCGCGAACACGGTCGTCTGCCTCGTGAAGAGTCGGAAATGCGTGCTGATCCTGTCGAACGACGTACGCGCCGAGGCGGGGTTTGCGGACCTGGTCCATGCGGTCCTCGGCGACACCGGCGTTCCCTATGACTGGGAATATGGCGACCGGGCGGGAAAGTCCTGATCCGGATCGGCGAACCTCGTTCGTCGAAGGGAAAAAACAAAAAAAACACCAGAAACGAACTTGATGATCCGGAGCTTGCGGCGGGGCGCGTCACAGGCTGACGATCGGCCCGGAAGTATCCGGCGTGGCTTGCCAAATCTGAGAAGGAGCCAATGGTTCGGAACACTGCCGATTGTATCAGTAAACGGCCTTATTCTCGTACGCTATATGCGTACAATTGTCAAGCCTTGGCGTGTCCGCTGATGAGAAATGGCGGGTCTCGCATGTTCTGAGCTACGCGCACGCGCCGGCGAAATAGAGTTGCGTGAGCAAAGAGCGCTAGCCACGGCCGCGCAATCACTTAACGGACAATTCAGGCGCGCGCTTCGTGGCGGCCTCGGCTGGAAACAAGGCGGAAGGGGAAGCATGATGCATGGGTCGAACGCGCCCGGAATAGTCCTATCCGGGCTGGCGTCATGCCTGGCCCTGATGCTGATTCCATGCGCGGCGCCGGCATCCACACCGCACCGGCACGGTCCGGTGGCGCGCGCGTCCGAGGGCCTTTCGACCGCGACCTGGACGCCGGATAATGGCGACGGCACCTTCACCAATCCTTTGTTTTATGACGAATTTTCAGATCCAGACCTGATCCGCGTCGGCGATTGGTTTTACCTGACCGGCACCACCATGCACACGATGCCGGGGCTGCCGATCCTGCGATCGAAGGATCTGGTGAACTGGGAATTCGTCGCCTACGCGATGGACAAGCTCGACCTCGGTCCGGCCTTCCGGCTGGAGAACGGTCAGAACATCTACGGCCGGGGAATCTGGGCGCCGTCCTTCCGCTACCATGACGGCAAATTCTACATTTTCTCGAACGTCAACGGCCAGGTGACCCAGATGTTCACCGCCACCGACCCGAAGGGACCGTGGACGCGCACGCCGATGAAGCGCAGCTTCCATGATCTGTCGGTTTTGTTCGACGACGACGGCAAAGCCTATGTCGTCTGGGATCACCAGGCGATGCACCTGGCGCAACTGACTGACGACATGACCGACATCGTGCCCGGCACCGAGCGCGTCCTGTTCACCGCGGACGCGGGAATGGGCGAGGGTGCGCATTTCTACAAGATCGACGGCAAATATTACATCATCAGCGCCGAATATGCCGGCGGCTTTCGTATGCCCGCGGCGCGGGCGGATCATGTGCTGGGCCCCTACGAGGTCAACCGATCGATCAGCCTGCACGAGGATTTCGGCATGGCGTCCAGCATACGCACGGGTACGCCCAAGCCGCCGTTCAAATTCTGGGGGCCTGACGCAGCCGCCAAACATAGCCTCGCGCTGCACCAGGGGGGCATCGTCCATACGCCCGAGGGCGAATGGTGGGGCTTTTCGATGATGGATTTCAATAGCGTCGGTCGCCTGCTGAGCCTGTCCCCGATCACCTGGAAGGACGGCTGGCCGTATTTCGGCCTGCCGGGCAATCTGACGCGCACGCCGCGGACCTGGGTGAAGCCGAAGACCGCCACGCCGCAGCCGGTGCGCGTGCCCTTCCGGCGCAGCGACGATTTCTCCGCGCCGCAGCTCCAGCCGATATGGCAGTGGAACCATGTCCCAGTCGACGGCAAATGGTCGTTGTTGGAACGGCCGGGTTTCCTGCGGCTTCATGCCTTGCCGGCCACGTCCTTCTACGACGCGCGCGATACGCTGACCCAGCGGGCGATCGGGCCGATGTCGAGGCCGACTGTCTTGCTCGATGCGTCGAACCTGAAGCCGGGCGACACGGCCGGCTTGGGGCTGCTCAATCTGCCCTACGCGACATTGGGGGTGGAAAGAGGCGCCGACGGACTCGAGGTCGTCTTTTACGACCAAAGCCGCGACCAGTCGGTGCGGGTGAAGATGACGGGCACGCGCATCTGGCTTCGGGCCGACTGCGATTATCTGACCGAACGAGCGCGTTTCAGCTATTCGTTCGACGGCGTCGCCTTCACCCCGATCGGCGACGAGGTCGTGCTGGTCTACCAGACCTTCACCTTCCAGGGCGTCCGCTACGGATTGTTCAGCTACAACAAGACCGGCGCCGAGGGCGGTTTTGCGGATTTCGACCAGATCGACGTCTATCAGCCGCATACACGCGGCCTGATGCGGCCGATTCCCTATGGCCGATCGATCCGGCTGGCGTCGTTTCACGCTACAACCGGTCTGGCGGTCAGCGGTGGGCGCCTGGCTTCGGGTGTCCCGACGCGGTTCGAGATCGTCGACCGCGGGCTGGGCCGCGTCGCGCTGCGATCCGGCCGAAGCTACGTCACGGTCGGTAAGGATGGGGAGGCGATGCTTGCGGCCGGCAAGCCCGGCACGGCGCAAAACTTCCAGTGGATCGAAACGCCGACGGGCGAACTGGTGCTGATGTCATTGGCCACCAACCGCTTCCTGCGCATCGATCCGCAGGGCGGGGATATCCGCGCCGACAGCCCCGGCCCCATGCCGGACGACAGCGACGGCGCGCGCTTTATCTGGTCGGAATGAAAAGGCGGCGGGGCGAACCCGGAAAAGCCGGCATCGCCATGGTCTGGGGGCTTGGCGCGGATGGGAACTGGCGGGTCTCGCGCGTTCTGAACTACGCGCATGCACCGGCGGAATAGGCAATGAATATTGTTGCAGCAGGTTGGCCGCCAGGTTGGTGGAATGTCAGTTTCCGACCCATTTGCGGACATGCCGCCGCATGTTGATGGTGGCGGGGCATGATCCGCAAAATAACCGTTGCGATGCTGCTCGCTGCCTCCTTAGGCGGTTGCTCCTATAGCTATGATCTGATCGCAGCAGTTCGGAATGGGCAAATCGTAATCGATGTTGACCCTACCTCGTCTCCGCACCCTGCGTGCCTACGAGGAATTGAAGTGTTCGCCGAAGATGAAAGAGCGCCCACCTGGCAGGAAAGCGTCAGCCATGACGATGCCTGCGCTAACAAGTTTCCGCTGCCATATGGCCAGCGTCTGCGTGGCAAGCACGAACCGGACAGTCAGGAAGTGGCGCCCAAGCCCCTGCGACGAGAGACGATTTACGAGGTGACGGCAACGACTGGAGCAACTGGATACGGCGGTGTTCGGTTTATCGTTCACGCGGACGGAAAGGTCGAAAACCTGCCGCATAAGCTGCTCTCTCCGGAAACTGGGAACGGCAACTAAATCATAAGCAGGCGGTCACGGTAAACCGAACCCGATGACGGTAGCCAGGCAGCCCGGCTAAACCGAAAGCTTCGGGTCACCTTTCAGCACGCGCTGCTCCAGCACTGGCTTGCCGCCGTGCCACCTCTCAGCGCGGTGGACGACACGGTAGCGGATCGGGCCACCGTCGGGAGTTTCAGCGCGGGTGATCGGGCGGGGGATGCAGACGAATTCGGTCTCGATCGACTCCGGGCCGGCGGTCACGACCGAATAGCCGTGCCCGCCCATGTCGACGAACTTGAGATGCGGCGCAACATCCGGGTTGGTGAGCGCGCGGGCACGGTCGATGTCGCCCGACTTGGCATATTCGAGCGCGCTCAGCACGCCGCGATGGACCGCGAGATTGACCGTCGCTTCCTTGGTGCCGTCCGCACGCTCGACCGTGAAGACCGGCCGTAGCGGATGCTTCTTCAGCCCATGTTCGAGCGCCTCGGCCATACCGATCGCCGAGATCGAGCCGGTAATGAAGGTGACCCCGACCGGTTCGAACGTGCTGGGCGGCAGTGCTTTGGAGGCATAGCCAGCCCAGAAACTGTGGCGATCGCCCGAGACGGTGACGAAGCCGTCGATTCCGGCATCGCGCACCAGATCGTAGATTTCGCCGCGCTCGACGAAGGAGGCGCTGAAATCGCCCGCGCCGAACGCGGCATAGCCGTCGACCCAGGACGCAGCGGCGAGCCCCGCGGGAAGGTTCTGGGGATCGGTTCGCATGTCGAGCGTGCCGTTGGTCGCGCCCCAGATTTTCCAGGTCGCGGTCGATGTCTTGAGCCGGTCCTTGAGCCACGCTTTCTGGGTGCGGCCGAGGACGGTGAAAGGCGACTCATCCTTGCGGAAATTGGGGATCGACTTGCCGGCGAAGGGGATCGCCGCGGGCGGTTTGCCGCCGTCATAAGCGCGGCCGCCGTCGAGAATCTCCAGCAGCTGCTGCGAGCAGAGGAAGGGGAAGTCGCCGAAGTCGATCGCCTCAGCTTCGGGGCGATTGAGCGGTTGGCGCATCGTGTAGCTGTGGAAATCGGTCAGGATCAGATCGACATTCCGGCCATAACGCTGTGCGCGATAGGCGGTCATGCTGCCGACCGCGGTGCGGTTATTGGGCTCGTCGCCGAAGCCGTCGGCGTCGAGCTTGGGGATCGGCGCGTTGGTGACGGCGGGTGGCGCGAACGTCTCAAGGCCCGGGCCGGATGCCTTGCGCACGCGCGACGGTATATATTCCCACCACGCCTGGTTAGCCGCGACGCGTAGCGCCTGGGCGGGCTCGGGCGGGCCGCCGGCATAGGTGATGAAGCTCTGCCAGCCCTGCCACGAGAATTCGTGATTGTCGCCGATGCAGATGAAGGGGAAATGCGCGCGCGCATCCTGCACGTCGGGATCGTTGATATGTGCGCGATAGACGGTGCGATAGCCTTCGAGCGTGGTCGGCACGTGGAAGTCCTGGACCTTGCGCGCATCGGGGATGCGGCCGATGTCGTAGACCGTCCGGTCGTAGCGATGCGGGAGTTCGTCGGGATATTCGACGACCTCGTAGATGAAATCGCCGAGGTGGAGCACGAAGCCGAGCTGCTGATCGGCGGGTGCTTTTTCGTCCTCCCAGATCATCCGACGATAGGCGTTCTGCGCGCCTTCGTTGACGCTCTGGCAGGAGACGAAGGCGAAGCGGACGGCGCGCGGATCGTCGTCGCGCGGCGCGGTGATGGTGCGGCCGACGCGGCTGCCATGGCCATCCGCATCGGTAAAGCGATACCAATAGATTGTCGCCGGCCTGAGCCCGGCCACGAGGACACGGCAGGTCCAGTCCGCCTCGGCCAGCACGGGCACTTTGCGGGTGGCGATCACCTGCCGGAAATCGGGATCCAGTGCGACCTCTGCGGTGAGCATCGCGCGTGCCGTTCCGGCAAAGGGCCGGCGCGTCCACAGGATGACGCTGTCGGGCATAGGGTCGCCCGAGGCAACGCCCTCAGGGTAAGCGGCACGATCCTCGCGCCAGCCGATGCGCGAGGCGGCGGCCGTCGGCCCCGCCCACAGCATCGTCGCGCCGATGGCCGCGGCGGTGACTACGAACTCGCGGCGATCGACCCTGTCCATGCCCTGCACCTGTCAAAGTTTTGTTGGTGGAGGAGATGCTCTGGCGGCGGACAGCACAAGGATCAGGTCATGAAAGGCCAAGAAAACCGGTCGGAAGGTCCGCATGGAACCGGTCGTGGACGTCTATTGTCTAACGGAAATTGGCGGTCATCCCCCGGTCCGGATGCTGGCGCGGCGGCGCGGCAATCCACAAGATCGTCGCTGAAAGGATGTTCAGCAGGCCGAAAATCCAGAGCCGGTCGGTCGTGAGGTCAGCGGGCGAGGGCGCCAAGGGAACCATGCTGTAGGCCATGTTTGATGCGCTGTGGAACAGCATGTTTGAAAGGATGCTGCGATTGCCGCGATGATAGGCCCAGGCGAACAGGAAGCGCATCGAGACCGTCACCACGAGGAAGATATAGAACGGCGTGTAACCCTGGATCATGCCGGGGGTGACGATGAAGAACAGGGGCAGGTGCCATAGCGCCCAGATCAGCCCCAGCAGGAACGTCGATCGAACCAGTGGAAACAGTTCATCGAGCTGATCCGACAGAAGCGACCAGCCATATTCCTCGGCCAGCGTCCCGCCGAGGACGGTCAGGAACAGATAACTGCCCGGTACGTCCGACAGGGTCATGGGGAAGCGCGGGGCACTATGCGTATAAGCCGCGTGCAGCAGTTCGGCGATGGCCGCCAACACCGGTAACAGGAAGAAGGATACAAGGAATACCGGCCAACCCATGTGAGGGTCCAACACCCGCGCGAAGAAGCGGCGTGCCTGCGTCCTACCGCCTTTGCTCCAGGTCGTGACCAGGGCGCCGGCGAACGGGCCGAAGGAACCGATCACGAGTACGGGAAAAAGCGGCAGCGAGAGCCTGCCCTTGGTGATCAACCAGGCGGCGAGCCATAGCGTCCAGGCCATGCCGAACGCGATCGCCAGATAGAGCAGCATCGAGCCGCGGCCACGGATCGCCGCTCTATTTTCCGTCCTCGTCAACATTTCGTCATCCCCCCCCGCTGCGCTCGGTCGGGATCGATCATGCACCGCCAGACTCCCGCCCGATTACAGGATGGCCTAAGACGAGGGTCGAACGGCGTCTTGAAGTTATGTGCGCGTTTTTCCGGAGGCCAGCTATGGCCGCGTTCGATCGGCCCATCCCGGCTCATCGGGCATCAGGTGGAACGGCGAGCGTACCGGCGTGATCAGGTCGACCGCGCCTTGAATGACGAAGAATGCCGTGTCGATCCGCCGTGCCCTCACTGCCAAAGATCTTTGGCGACCTGGTCCGATAGAAGGCGAACGCTCAGGCGGGAAAACCTCCACCTACGATCGCAGCGGCCAGCGTCCCACCTCGATATGCCTGGTCTCGCCGACGAGGCTGTCGATCAGAACGAAATCCTGGGCCAGCCAGCTGATCGGTTCGATCTCCTGCTCGGGCATGGGCTGGCCGCCGTAGAGCAAGGTCACATGCGGGGTGAAGCCTCCGCTTTGCCGAAACGCGATGCCAGCGCGCATCAGCGCGAAGCCCAGGCGTTCGCGGAACATGCGCAAGGCTTCGAGCGGTTCGCTCGGCAGCAGCAACGCTGACCGATTGCCGCCGACCAGACGGTCGAAGATGACACGGAATGCGGGCATCCGGATCGACGCCGCAATCTCCGCCGCCTCCTGCGCCAGCCCTTCCGGCAGCGTGTCGCCGACAACCAGCGAGAGCGTGGTGATGTGGAGCCGGTCGAGCCGCATCGGCACTCCGCCGATACGCAGGGAGGCGATCAGATCGCCGATCCGCGCGCGTTCCTCTTCCGACGGCAGAACCGCGAAGAAAAGATTGTGGGGTAGCGCCCGGGGCGCCTGGTCAAGCATCGTCGACATCGTATCGGCCTTTCGCGACTCGCGTGGATGTTCCTATTATGTTCCACTCCACAGGGCCACGCAATCCCACGCGCGATTGACGCCTCGCTCGCCCTCTCCCATTCCACCGGCGGGAGGAATCGATGGCCGAGGTTAAGCTGCATCCAAGCTGGCTCGAACCGCTGCAGGGCGAGTTCGAAAGCCCGTACATGCAGGCGCTGCGCCAGTTCCTCGTCGCCGAAAAGCAGGCGGGCAAGCGCATCTTCCCCAGATCGAACAATTGGTTCCGCGCGCTCGATCTGACCCCGCTGGAGGATGTGCGCGTCGTGATCCTGGGGCAGGACCCCTATCATGGCGAGGGCCAGGCGCATGGCCTGTGCTTCTCGGTCCAGCCGGGCGTGCGCATCCCGCCGAGCCTGGTCAATATCTACAAGGAGATGGAGAGCGATCTCGGTATCCCGCCCGCGCGCCACGGCTTCCTCGAACATTGGGCGCAGCAAGGCGTGCTGCTGCTGAACGCGGTTTTGACCGTGCAGATGGGCAATGCCGCCTCGCATCAGGGCCGCGGCTGGGAGCGGTTCACCGACGCGGTGATCCGCCTGATCAACGCGCGCGCCGAACCGGTCGTGTTCATGCTGTGGGGCAGCTATGCGCAGAAGAAGGCGGCGTTCGTCGACAGCGTCGACAAAGGCGGGCGCCACCTCGTGCTTAAGGCGGTGCACCCCTCCCCCTTGTCGGCGCATGCCGGCTTCTTCGGCTGTGGCCATTTCTCAAAGGCCAACGCCTTTTTGAAGGCGCACGGGCAGAAGCCGATCGACTGGAAATTGCCAGAGACGGTTTAGCAGGGCCCGTTCGGGCTGAGCTCGTCGAAGACCTGTCCTTCTCTCCGGCAAGAAGGTCGAATCCTTCGACGAGCTCAGGATGAACGGTCTTTTTAGCGGTGCGTACTGTTGAGCAGGTGGAAGACCTGTTCGAACCGCCCTTCCTCGGACGCCTTGCGCAGGAAATCGACGCGGGCGACCGCATTCTCCGCAGGCGTCGGCTGTTTTTCGAAATTGGCCATCGTCTCGGCGATATAATCTTCGAGCGGCATCATTTGCGGATCGTCGGCCTGGCCGGGCATGAGGTCGGTCTGCACGCCGGGTGGGACGATCTCGATCACCTCGACATTCGTCTCCTTGAGTTGCTCGCGCAGCGACAGCGAGTAGCTGTGGATCGCGGCCTTGGTGGCGTTGTAAGTCGGCGTCTTGACGAGCGGCACGAAGGCCAGGCCTGATGAGACGGTCATGATCGTCGCGCGATCCTGCTTCAGCATGTGCGGCATCAGCGCTGCGATCAGCCGGATCGGTCCGAGGAGATTGGTCGTCACGATATCCTCGGCAAGGTGCACGTCCGGCGCGGTCAGATCCTCGGCGGCCATGATCCCGGCATTGTGGATCACGACGTTGAGGTCGGGATGCTCGGCGGTCAGGCGGGTGGCAAAATCCCGGATCGCCTGCGCGTCCTGCAGGTCGAGTACATAGCCCGTCATGCCGGGATTGGCGGCCACGACCGCGTCGATCGTCGCCTGCTTGCGCCCGGTGATGATGACCTTGTTGCCCCGCTTGGCGAATTCCTTGGCAAAGCGCCGGCCGAGCCCGCTGTTGCCGCCGGTAACCAAGATGGTGTTGCCGCTGATCTGCATATCATTTCCTCCGCATTGTCGATTGCGCGGAGGCTCATCTAGTTCCATACTCTCTTTTGGAAAGTAGGCACTCAGAAGTTTCATACTTACCCGAAAGTGAGCGAGGGATGACCGCGAAGCGCGAGCCCTATCCCGAAGAACTGGATCCGCGCGTCGAGGCTTTGGTCACCGAGCTGATCGGCCGCGTCGCCGACAAATGGACCATGCTGATCCTGGAAGTGCTCGAGGAGCATGGCGAACTGCGCTTCACGCGCATCGGCGAATTTGTGCCCGGCATCAGCCAGAAGATGCTGACCCAGACGTTGCGCCAGATGGAACGCGACGGCCTGGTTATCCGTACCGTCCACGCGGTCGTACCGCCCAAGGTCGAATATCGCCTGTCGCCGCTCGGCAACAGCCTGAGCGAGGCCTTTTGCGGCGTGTGGACCTGGGCAGCGGAGCATCTGTCGGAGATCGAGGCGGCACGGATCGCCTTCGACAAGAGGAAGAGCGAAGTATGAGCATGGCCGTAATCCGGGAAATCGCGAAGACCGACTATGTCCAGTGGCTGCCTTTATGGGACGGATATGGCGATTTCTACGGGCGCACCGGGCCTGCCGCCTTGTCCGATGAGATCACCGCAACCACCTGGGCCCGCTTCTTCGACGAGATGGAGCCGGTCCATGCGCTTGTCGCCGAACTGGACGGCCAACTGGTCGGCCTCACCCATTATCTGTTCCATCGCAGCACCACCGCGATCGAACCGGTCTGCTATCTGCAGGATCTGTTCACCAGCGCCGACGCGCGCGGCAAGGGCGTGGGGCGGGCGCTGGTCGAAGCGGTCTACGACCGGGCGAAGGAAGCAGGCGCGACGCGCGTCTATTGGCAGACGCACGAAACCAACCAGGCAGCGCAAAGCCTTTACGAACGGATCGCCGAGAAATCTGGCTTCATCGTCTACCGGAAGCTGATCTGATCCGATCCGATCACAAATATCCTAGCGCATTTTCGCGCTTTGCGAGAAGAGGTGCGGCATGAAAATGCCGGTCCCCATCCTCCAGCGTGCGCTGCTCGGCGCGATCGCTCTCGCGACATTTGCGGCGCTTCCCGCCGACGCCGCAGCGATCAACGCGACCCCCGAAGAAGCCTCGCACGCGATGGACAAGGCGATCGTCGCGGGTGACGGTGCGACGCTCGAAAAGCTGATCGCGCCCGACTTCATCTGGGTCCGCGAAGGCGGTCGCCGCGTCGGCAAGGCCGATTTCGTCCACGGACTCGCGACGCCGGGCCTCAAGATCGATCCCTTTACCCCCAGCGAAGGCCGCTGGCTCAAATCGGGCGACATCGCGGTGTTCAGCGCGGTCAACGAACTGCACGGCAGCGAAAGCGGCGAGGCCTTTGTCGACAAGCACAATTTCGTCGATGTGTGGCGGCGCGATGCCAAGGGCTGGCGGCTGGTCTATACGCAGGTCACCAAGGCGCCCGAAGCGGGCAAATAAGCCGGTCAGGCCTGTTGCCGGTCGAGCCCGGCGATCAGTTGCGCCCAGGACATGGGCCGCGCGAACAGCCAGCCCTGGCCGTAGACGACGCCGCGTTCGATGAGGAAGCGCGCTTGCTCTTCGGTCTCCACGCCTTCGGCGATGATCCCGAGCTTGAGGTCGCGCGCCATATTGATGATGTGCACCACGACGCTGCTGGTCGCGGCGCCGGTCGCGATCGAATCCACGAAGCTCTTGTCGATCTTGATATAATCGAGCGGGAATTTCTGAAGGTAGGCAAGGCTGGAATAGCCCGTCCCGAAATCGTCGAGCGCCGCGCACACGCCGCGGTCGCGCACCGCCTGCAGTGCCTGATTGCCCTCCCGCGCGTCGATCAGTCCGCGCTCGGTCGCCTCGACCGCGAAATGGCGAGCCGCGCAGCCCGTCCTCGCAAGAAGGGTGTCGATCAGGCCGGCAAGGCGGTCGCCGCGCAGATCTTCCGAGGCAAGGTTGATCGCGATGTAGAAATCGTCACGGCCCTTCAGCTCGGTACCGACATCCGCAGCGAGCATATCGAACACCTTGTCGGTCAGATCGCCGATCAGCCCTTTTTCCTCGAAATAGGGGATGAACAAATCGGGCCGCATCTCCTCCCCGGTCGGCCGGTGCCAGCGCACGAGCGCCTCGGCTCCGATCCAGCGCCCGGTTTCGAGCTCCACCAGCGGCTGGTAGCGCAGATAGAATTCGTCCGTTTTAAGCGCGCGCTTCGCGATGGTCGCCAAGCTGTTTTCGGCCCGCATCAGCACGCGCAGCAACAGGATCAGTCCGCCGCCGCAGACCAGCCCGACGGGCAGCAGGACGAGAAGATAGCGCCCCATTCCATCCTGGATTTCGTCGATCGGCAGGATCGCAACGCCGGCATAGTCGCCGCTCTTCGACGGCTGGACCGACACCAGCTGGTTCTGCGCGACGAAATCAGTCTGGTGCGATGCGTAGAACGGATGCAGCAAGCCCATTTCGATCTGCCCTCGCCCGTTGATCAGCCGCGGCGCGCTGACCCCGATCACGCCGATCGCCTCCCGGTTGTTGGCGAGCGCTATGTCCACCGTCAGCCGGGGATGCACGAACATCACATAGCCCGACGGCGCGCCGACCACGATCAGGCCCACGCCTCGCGCAAAGGGCAATCTGACGCCGGTCCTTACGCTGAAACCGCCACGGGTGTGGAATTGAGGAGCGCCAAGGTCGATGGGCCGATCCAGCGATCCCGCCGAGGTGCAGATCAGGCGATTGCCATCGGCATAGCCCGCGCCTTGAATCTGGTCATATTCGAGCACGGCGCTGGCCATGCGGTGCATGCCGTCATCTGAGCAGGGTTGGTGCGCCGGCGGTGCCTCAAGCTGACGGAGCGCGCTTCGCATCTGGACGGAAGCGGTATCCGCGCGACGGACGACTTCGGTGGCGAGCGACTGCGCTTTCGCCCGCTCGGCGGCGAAACTCTGATGATGTGCGATCAGCAAGGCGGCGCCGATCGGCACAAGCACCGCAAGGAAGGCCAGCATGAAAACCGCCGGGATGAGCATCCCTCGCCATCCCCTGGCCCTCATGCGTCCGAACAATCCGACTTTGCCTGGCAGCCCCCTGCCCCTCTGCTGATCCTGGGTGAAGTCTGCCCATTTTCCGGGCCTGCCGCCACCGCAATCTGTATTTGCGAGCGGCAGGTTACGATCTGATGGATTGGCTTTCGCGGCCGTCGGACTAGAAGGCGCGCATGGCACGTTCTCTCCGCCTCGGCACGCGCGGGTCGCCGCTGGCTTTGTGGCAGGCAAATATGGTCGCGGATGCGCTGCGTGCGATCCACGGGCTCGCCCGGGACGCGATCGAGATCGTCCCGATCCGCACCACCGGAGACGAGGTGCAAGATCGCGCGCTGGCCGAGATCGGCGGCAAGGCGCTGTGGACCAAGGAACTGGACCGCGCGCTGCTGGCGCATGAGATCGATTTCGCAGTCCACTCAATGAAGGATGTCGAGACGATCCGCCCGCCCGAAATCGCGATTGCCGCGATGCCGCCGCGCGCGGACACGCGCGACCGACTGATCGGCGCGGACAGCCTCGCCGCGCTCCCGCCCAATGCGCGGGTCGGCACCTCCTCGCCGCGCCGCGCCGCCCAGGTGCGGCGCGCGCGGCCCGACGCGCAAATCCTACTGTTTCGGGGCAATGTCGATACGCGGCTACGCAAGCTCGCCGAAGGAGAAGCCGACGCGACCCTGCTCGCTGCGGCGGGGCTCGAACGGCTGGGGCGCGACGATATCGGGACGCCGCTCGACGAATTGCTCCCCGCGCCGGCGCAAGGCGCGGTCGGCGTCGAAGCGCGCGCGGACGATGGCGAGATTTTGGGGCTGCTGGCGGTGATCGACCATAAGCCGACCAGCCTGTGCGTTCGTGCCGAGCGCGCTTTGCTGGCCGGGCTCGGCGCGGATTGCCGCTCGCCGGTGGCGGCGCTGGCAGGGCTCGAATTGGGGCAAATCCATTTACGCGCCGAAATCCTGAGCGAGGACGGCAGCCAATATCAGGCGGGAGAGATCATCTTTCCCTTCCATGACAAAAGCGCCCCGGAGGCGCTGGCGCGTATCCTGCTCGATCGCGCCACCCCAGGGCTGCGCGCCTTGTTTGGCGCATGACGCCGTTGCTCGTGCTACGCCCCGAACCGGGGGCCGCCGTCACCGTCGCGAACGCGATTGCCGCCGGGTGGCACCCGATCGCGGCGCCGCTCTTCACGGTGGTCGCAACCGACTGGGACGCGCCGGACGGGGCGGCGCATGACGCGCTGATGCTGACCAGCGCGCAGGCGGTGCGTCACGCCGGCGCCGCGCTGGACGCCTATCGCGGGCTTCCCGTTTATGCGGTGGGCGAGGCGACCGGGATTGCGGCAATGGAAGCGGGGTTCGCCGACGTGCGGATGGGCTCGGCCGATGCGGCTTTGCTGGTGACGATGATGGTACGCGATGGCGTCCAGCATCCGCTTCACCTGGCGGGGCGCGAGCATCGCATCCTCGACGCGGCGCCGATCCCGATCGCGCGGCGGATCGTCTATGCCGCCGATCCGGTCGACGAATTGCCTCCCGCCGCACGCGCCGCGGTCGAGCGGGACGCGGTCGCCTTGCTCCATTCGCAGCGGGCGAGCGCGGTCTTCGCCGATCTGCTGATCCGCGCCGGGTTGGACCCGGCGAACGTGCGCGTCGCGGCGATCAGCGGAGCCGCGGGCGCCGGACCATGGCGCCACGTCAAGATTGCCGACACGCCCAGCGACTCTGCGCTGTTGGCGGCGGCGGCTCGTCTGTGCGAGAAGGATTGAATGGATCAGCGCGATTATTACGGAACCCGCCCGCGCCGCAGCGTTTGGCGTGTCCTGTTCCTGCCGATCATAGCCTTTCTGCTCGGCATCGTCGGCGCGGCCTTCGCGCTGCACCAATGGGCCGGCCTCGACAAGCTGATCCATCCGGTATCCGCCAACCAGCCGGTGCAAAACCCGCTCGTGCCCACCGCGCCCCGCCCGGCAGCGGTGGCGCAGCCCCTGCCGCCGCCCGACGATCCCGCGCTCGACCAGCGCGTCGCCGCGATCGAATCGCGGATCGACGATATCGACGCACGCGCGGCGGCCGCATCGGGCAATGCCAACCGCGCCGAAGGCTTGCTGGTCGCTTTCGCGACGCGCCGCGCGCTCGATCGCGGCCAGGCGCTCGGATTTCTGGAAGGTATGTTGCGCGAACGGTTCGCGGGCAGTGATGCCGCCTCGGTGGCGCAGATCATCGCCGCCGCGCAACGACCGGTGACGCTCGCGCAATTGCAGGACGGGCTGGCGGCCTTGCGCCCGCAACTCGTCACCCGCGCCCCCGACCAAAGCGCGTGGCAGGGTTTCAAGGAGCAGCTCAGCACGCTGTTCGTGGTGCGCAAGGCCGACCAGCCTTCGAACATCCCCGCCGACCGCCTGTCGCGCGCCGAACATGCGCTGGAGCAGGGCCAGGTCGATAGCGCCGCGGCGGAGGTGGCGCGGCTGCCCGGCGCGGCGCGCGCCAATGACTGGCTCGGCCAGGCGCGGCGTTACGTCCTGGCGCGCAACGCACTCGACCGGATCGAGACGGAGGCGCTGCTGACGCCCGCGCCCAAGCCGATCCCGCTCGCGCAAAACCGCTAGAGCGCGCCCGCCAATGCCGGCCTACGCCGCAATCCAATATTCGCGCGCGTCTTTCGACCCGCGCGCCGGCGCGCAGGTGATGGGGCGACGCGTTGCGGGCCACAGCTTCCTCAAGGCCTGGATTGAACATAGCGGCGCCGATCCCATGACGGCCTGGGCCCATAGTGCCGCGGACGCGGCATATTTTGAGGACCAGGCGCGAGAGCTCGGCGCCACCGGGAAAGTCGCGGTTGCCAATATTCACAATTTCGCGCCGGTGCAGGGCGCGGGCGCGCTGTGGCTGGCCGATCCGTCGGTCGGCCGTTACGCCTGGCAAAGACGCTGGTTGGGGCAGACGGCGTGGAGCCTGGTCGGCATTACGCACACCATCTCCAGCGATCGCGCGATGGACCTGATCGCCGACCTGCTGATTGCGCCGGTCCAGCCGTGGGACGCGCTGATCTGCACGTCGCAAGCCGTGAAGAAGGTCGTGCAGACCCTGCTTCGGGAGCAGGCACTCTATCTGCAGGATCGGCTGGGCGCGACCGCATGCACCGGCCCCGAACTGCCTGTCATTCCCCTGGGCGTGGATTGTGCGGCACTCGCACCTGACGGCGCGGCACGAACCCGCTGGCGCGCCGAGCTGGGCATTGGCGAGGAGGAGGTCGCGGTCCTTCAGTTCGGCCGTATAGCGTTCCATGCCAAAGCGCATCCGCTGCCGCTTTTCCTCGCCCTGCAGCGCGCGGTCGCGCAGGGCGGGCCGAAGCTCCATCTGATCCTCGCCGGGCAGCCGGCAAACCCCCGGCAAGGCGAGGAGGTGCGTGCGATGGCGGCCGCCTTCGACGGCAGCTTCACCACGCATTTCGTCGATGGCGGACGCGCCGACGCGGGTTCGGTGCGGTCGGCGGCTGACATCTCCACCCTGCTTTCGGACAATATCCAGGAGAGTTTCGGCCTCGCTCCAGTCGAAGCGATGGCGGCGGGCTTGCCGGTCGTGGGCAGCAATTGGGACGGATTGCGCGACACGATCGTTCATGGCGAAACGGGGCTGCTGGCCGATACGATCCTGCCGCCGCCGGCGACCGGGGATATTCTCGCCCGCCGCTACGCTTTTGGCGTGGACCATTATGACCGCTATATCGGCCATGTCGCGCAGGCGACGGCGGTCGACGTGGGTCAGGCGGCGCAGGCCTTTGCCACGCTGGCGGCCGATCCGGCGCTGCGTCGGCGGATGGGTGAAGCGGCACGCTCACGCGCACTTCGCACCTACGACTGGCCGCATATAATTGGGGCCTATCGCGCGCTGCTCGACCAACTCGCAATCCTCCGCGCCGAGAGCCGCACGTGCGCGGCCCGGACCACAGTCGCACGCCAGCCCGCGCGAATGGACCCGTTCAAGCTATTCGCCGGCTATCCGAATGTCGTCCTGAGCGGCGAAACCCGGCTCGTCGCCGGACCGATCCGCAGCACGACCGACCTGCCTGGGGGGATCGATAAGGTGGCGATCGTGCTGCAGAGTCTTCCAGCCCCCGCGACGCTGGACATGATGATCGAACGGGCCGCGCAACCGATCGCGCTGGCCGATCTGCTCGACGGCTTTCCTGGCCTGGACCGGCGGATGCTGACGACCGGTGCCGCCTTCCTGCTGAAGATGGGGATGCTCGCCCGAGCCTGACGATGTCGCAGGAGGCTGTGCCGCGCCACCGATACGAAAATCAGACCCCGTTTGGCCCCTGATCGATCCCGCGCATCTTCTTCTTGTGATAGAGCGTGCGTTTGACGATCCCGACGATCATCAGCGACCAGCCGAGCGCGATCAATATCATCCCGGCCAGGCCGAACGTGCGCTCCGCGACGCTGCGCCAACCCTGCGCCTCGAACAGAAACAGGATACCGACGATCGTCAGCGTCAGCCCGGTCAGCCGCAGCGGCCGCGCGACCTTGAACAATTCGGCGCGATAGGCGGCCTGCCCCGCCGGGGTCGAAAGATCGGGCGGCGGCAGGTCGGATGGCGGTTGGGCCATGAACGGCAGATCCTCATGCTGGACGGGCGCGGAATCGAACGCTCCGTCACACCCGGCCAGCATAAGACGCGATCAGCGGCAGCGCACGTTCTTCTGGTCGATCGTCGCACCGGCCGCCGCACCGCCCGCCGCGCCGAGCAAAGTGCCGATCGTCTTCGATCCGCCGGGCGCAATGATGTTGCCGAGTACGCCGCCGGCGATGCCGCCTACGACCAGGCCGGCGGTGCCGTCCGAGCGGCGGCAATAATAGCGCCCGTCGCGGCCGACATAGACGCGGTCATTCTCACGCAGCCGCCGCTCGTGATAGCGCGTGTCGTCGCGATAATATTGGTCGGCATACCAGGCCGAATCGGGGGCGGCGCCATAGCCGCTGGCATAGGAGCTGCCATAGCCGTCGCCATATTGAGTGCAGCCCGCCAGCGGCAGTGCCGCGACGCTCGCCAGAGCCGCAAGGGCGAGAAAATTGGAGCGCATATCCTCTCTCCTTCTTCGATCACTTTAGCGGGGCAACGAGACTCCGCACAAATATATCCCTGCTCGCCGCTGGTCCGATTTGGCTTTGCCCCAGGCCCCTGAAGCGCCTACCACGGCTCCATCCCCGGGGGGCCGCAGACTCGTGCGGCTGAGAGGCGAGGCGATCCTCGCGACCCGTTGAACCTGATCCGGCTGACACCGGCGTAGGGAGGGAGATCGGGTTGCCCGTTCTCCGTCCCCATTGGAGACGATTAGAATGGCCGATATCCCCGCCCGCACCGAACTCGCCGTGACCACCGGCCCGATCCGAGGATCGAAGAAAATCCATGTCGGCCCGTTGAAGGTGGCGATGCGCGAGATCGCGCTCGAGCCGAGCGCCAACGAACCGCCGCTCCGGGTCTACGACACGTCCGGCCCCTACACAGATCCCCAGGCGCAGATCGACATCATGGCAGGCCTCCCCGAATTGCGCCGCGACTGGATCCGCAGCCGCGGCGATGTCGAGGAGGTTGCCCAGCGCGAAGTTCGCCCGGAGGATAATGGGCAGCTTGGGCCCGACCGCTCGGGCGGCGTTCAGCCCTTCCCCAATGTCCGCCGCACCGTGCTGCGTGCGAAGCCGGGCATGAACGTCAGCCAGATGCATTATGCGCGGCGCGGCATCATCACGCCCGAGATGGAATATGTTGCGATCCGCGAGAATGCGGGCCGCGAGATGCTCAAGGAAGCACTCGTCCGCGACGGCGAGGATTGGGGTGCCTCGATCCCCGATTTCGTGACGCCCGAATTCGTGCGCGACGAGGTGGCGCGCGGCCGCGCGATCATTCCCAACAATATCAACCACCCCGAAAGCGAGCCGATGGCGATCGGGCGCAACTTCCTGGTCAAGATCAACGCCAATATCGGCAACAGCGCGGTCGCCTCGAACGTCGCGCAAGAAGTCGACAAGATGGTGTGGTCGATCCGCTGGGGCGCGGACACGGTGATGGATCTCTCCACCGGCCGCAACATCCACGACACACGCGAATGGATCGTGCGCAACTCGCCCGTGCCGATCGGCACGGTGCCGATCTATCAGGCGCTCGAGAAGGTCGGCGGCGTGGCCGAGGACCTGACCTGGGAAATCTTCCGCGACACGCTGATCGAACAGGCCGAGCAAGGCGTGGACTATTTCACGATCCATGCCGGCGTGCGCCTGCCCTATATCCCGATGACCGCCAAGCGCGTCACCGGCATTGTCAGCCGCGGCGGTTCGATCATGGCCAAATGGTGCCTGTCGCATCACCGCGAGAGCTTCCTCTACGAGCGGTTCGACGAGATCACCGAGATCATGAAGGCCTACGACATCGCCTACAGCCTAGGCGACGGCCTGCGCCCGGGATCGATCGCGGACGCCAATGACGAAGCGCAGTTCGCCGAGCTCTATACGCTGGGCGAACTGACCAAGCGCGCCTGGGAACAGGACGTGCAGGTGATGATCGAGGGCCCCGGCCATGTGCCGATGCACAAGATCAAGCAGAATATGGAAAAGCAGCTGGAGGCGTGCGGCGAGGCGCCCTTCTACACATTGGGACCGCTCACGACCGACATCGCGCCGGGATATGACCATATCACGAGCGGCATCGGTGCGGCGATGATCGGTTGGTACGGCACGGCGATGCTTTGCTACGTCACGCCCAAGGAGCATCTTGGCCTGCCCGATCGCGACGATGTGAAGGTGGGTGTGGTCACCTACAAGCTCGCGGCGCACGCCGCAGACCTTGCGAAGGGGCACCCGGCGGCCAAGCTGCGCGACGATGCGCTGAGCCGCGCACGTTTCGAATTTCGCTGGCGCGACCAGTTCAACCTTTCGTTGGACCCGGATACGGCGGAGCAATATCACGACCAGACGCTGCCGGCGGAAGGCGCCAAGACGGCGCATTTCTGTTCGATGTGCGGACCCAAATTCTGTTCGATGAAGATCACGCAGGAGGTGCGGGATTTCGCGGCGAAACAGAATGCGCCGGCGGACACGTTCATTGCAGCCGAGGAAGCCGAAGCGGGCATGCAGAAGATGAGCGAATTGTACAACGAAACCGGCCGCGAGCTTTACATGGGCGCGGGCGGACGTGAGCATGACTGAGGACAAGCCGGTGGCCAGCATCGTCGAGAAGCTGGCCGAACCTCAGATAGCCCGCGCCCGAATGCGCGCGGGCAGCAGCTTCGAGGCGGAGGCGATGGTGACGATCACGCCGGTGGGTCTGCTGGCTATCGGTGGGCTGCTGGCCGCGATCCTGCTGTCGGTTCCGCCGATCATACGGGCGGCACGGCAGCGGGTTTCGCCGCCGCCCCCTCCTAAGCTCCCTAATTGAAGCCGCGCTCACTGAACTTGACTATACGGACGGATGGATTGGCCGCTTAGGCCCCACTTACGGACATTGCGCCATCTCCATCGCCTGCGGCGGGCAAAAGAAAGGCCGCCCGAAGGCGGCCTTTCAATTCACTCGCGAAACCGGGATGTTAGGCGAATGCCACGCGCCGACGGCGCAGCATCGCACCCATGCCGCCGAAGCCCATGAGCATCAGGCCCCAGGTGGCCGGCTCGGGAACGGCGCCCCTGACGGGCGAATATGTCAGATTGTCCCAATAGACCGCGCCGGCGAAGCTGCCCGTTTCGTTCCACTCGACGCGCGCGATTGGCGTGCTGCTCGAGACGGTCAATGTGCCGCCGCCGTACACGGGGGCCGGCACCAAGATGAAATCAACGTCCAGCAAGACGTTGCTTGCGTCGTAGGCGCGCAAATGGCCTTCGTCGTCGTCTGCGTCGAAGTCGCCCATGCCGATGCTTACCGAGCTGGCGCCGCCGGCGAAGGTGGCCTGGAACGAGCCAGAGCCCGGATTGGTGAAGTAGCTGATCAGGTTGTGGCCGCTGATCGGCGGCCCTGGGGTCTGGTTGTCGACGTTGAAGGCGCCGCTACCGTCCAGGAAGGTGATCGTGACCGGTCCATAGACCAGCGACGTATAAGTTCCGGTAGCAGTGCTCTCGAAGTCGATGGTCGTAGCCATCGCTGAGCCACTGGTCCCCAGCGCAATCGCGAGCGCAATCGCCAATTTCTTGTTTGCCATTTCCGCTCCCCCATAAGAATAGACACTATTCTCGACTCGGAATTTAACAAAAGGTTACTAACACGTCAACGTTGAATCTCGGACACCTTTTACTGAATTGGTTGCCGGCGCGGACTTCTATCCTTCATTCCCTCTTCGCCTTCCGACTACCCGATTACGTCGCGCAACGGCCGCGATATCGTTTCGGGACGGGCCTTTAGCGTCCGATCAGGCAATGTCCGATTACTCCCGGTGCCTTCGACTTCGCTCCGGACGGGCTTGTTTCGGCGTCCACTCCGAGGCTTGGCGCTGACCTCCTGGTGGATGCTGAAACGAGCCTGTCGAAGGATTCGGCATGACGGGTGTGGGGATGCGCTCTCCGCCCTCATGCCGGACTTGTTCCGGCATCCACGGTGAGGCCGGCGCCAAGTCGCTGAGTGGACCCCGGAACAAGTCCGGGGTGACGGGGTGGGAATGTGAGGGCGCGCGGACGCACGTTTCCCGTGGCTTGAGGGCAAGCATGTGTGACCGGCGCGGTTCCGCCACCTCTTCGGCTGCGGGGATGGTGCATGTCGACCTTGGGGCTTGGAAGCCCTCAGATGCCCGCCTGCAACCATCCTTATGCGCAGGCATCCGGTCAGGGTGGCCGCGGAATTTCTAGCGGGTGGCTTGGAAACCCAAGCCCCTGAAGGTTTCCCTCCAGCATCGCCCGGGCCACCCCACACAATGCCGACCCGAAGCTGCGGTCTTGGCCGAGGGTTACCCCCCAGGACTTGAAAGCCCCCACGTCGTCCGCATAGCTCCGCTCCACGACGCCGGCATCACCGCGCAGCCGAAACTGCACGCCGAGATCTGTACGCTTTGGGCGAAGTACACTCTCATGCATGCCGAGGAGCTTCGCGCCGGTCATGTCCCCTAACCTTAGTCAGCGAACGTACCATGCGTACACGGTTTGTTCTCTTTTGTCAAGTCTCACGTTCGGGCCTGGACTGCTGCGCGGCTCGCAATGACGGCTTCGCATTTACGCCGTCATTGCGAGCGTAGCGAAGCAATCCAGGCCCGCAGTCGAAGGGCACTGCACGAACGGGGTTTGGGCTGTGGTTGGGGGAAGTGAAAACGGACGAGCGGCACCCTCACCTTTTCTTCACGAACTCCGCACGAAGCACCAGGCCCTTGATCCCCTCGTAGCGGCAGTCGATTTCCTGCGCGTCGCCGGTCAGGCGGATCGATTTGATGAGCGTGCCGCGCTTGAGCGTCTGGCCGGCGCCCTTGACGGTCAGGTCCTTGATCAGGGTTACCTGATCGCCGTCGGCCAGCACATTGCCGACCGCGTCGCGTACGACCACCGCGTCGGCATCCGACGCCGCGGCGGCGGAGCCTGCGGGCACCCACTCGCCGCTCGCCTCGTCATAGACATAGTCTTCGTCCGAGCCCTCGTTTTCGGTCGCCATGTCAGTCCTTGATATTCACCAGGCCGACCGGGCCCTTGGTGGACGGGTTGGAGGCGTTGGTCTTGACCTTCTCCGCCTTGGGCTTGCGAGCTTCCTTGTTCGATTTCTTCTGGCCTTTGGCCATGATCAATTCCTCGGCGGGCGAAGTGCCCACCCTCTCTTACACGCTTTCCCGCCGGGTCGCGCCCTCCATGGATTGGGCGGAAAATTGTTGCACAAATGTGATCGGCATGCCCGATTGGCGCGCCAAAGAGCGCTTGGCCGTCTCCATCATATGCGCTGAAAAATGAAGCATTTAGCTTGGCGGTAGCGCTACAACATGAGCGTGACCTGATCGAAAGATATACACCTAATGATATAGCCAAAAGTTAGTGTGGCGCTAATCCAACAGCTGAATGTGAAATGAACCCGCCCCCTTTTCCTCCATGCCGCATCCGTTACGCTCCCCTCATCAGCCGGCACCGTTCCGGCGGGTAAGATATGTTTGTCCGGACATTACGGGGGTCCTGCTTTCCCCGAATGTCTCAACAGAGGGGCGTTACACCCATGAATATTTGCACCGGCCGGCTCTTCGCCGGGACCGCGCTGTCGGCTATGCTTGTCGCACTTGCATCGCCGTCTTACGCACAAGCCGTTGCGGCACCTGCCGCCCCCGTCGCCGCCACTGATGCGGCGCCGTCCGACGAAGTCGTCGTCACCGGCACTATCTTCCGCCGCACCAACACCGAAACGCCGTCGCCCGTGACCGTGCTGACCAGCGACAATCTGGTGAAGGCCGGCATCGTGACCGCGTCCGACGCGATCCGTTCGGTCTCGGCCGACAGCGCCGGCTCGATCGGCATCGGTTTCCAGAGCGGCTTCTCGGCCGGCGGTTCGGCCGTGTCGCTGCGCGGCCTGGGCGTCAGCTCGACGCTCGTTCTAGTCGACGGCCTGCGTTCGGCCAATTTCCCGATCAACGACGACGGCCACAACGCCTATGTCGACCTTCAGTCGATCCCGTTCAGCCTGATCGACCGTGTTGAAGTGCTCAAGGATGGCGCATCCTCGACCTATGGCGCCGACGCGATCGGCGGCGTGGTCAACATGATCCTCAAGAAGCATGTCACCGGCGTCGACGGCACCGTCGAGGGCGGCGTTTCCCAGAAGGGTGATGCGGACCATCAGCGCGCGCACCTGACGGTCGGCTATGGCGACTATCATGCCCAGGGCTTCAACGTCTACCTCAACGGCGAATATGAGCATGACGGCCGCGTCAGCAGCCACAGCCGTGGTTTCCCCTACAACACCCAGGATCTCAGCAGCATCGGCGGTCTGGACCAGAACACCGCCGACAGCAACCTGACCACCGCGACGCCCAACGCAGTCGTCACGCGCGTGCATCAGAACGACCTGAACAATCCGCTGTCGGGCGCGCCGGGTTCGCCGCTGACGAACCAGTATAAATCGCTCAATCTGAATTGCGGCGGCGGCACTTATACAGTGACGACCGGCGGCGCGCAGGGCACCGGCTGCAAATGGGACCTGGTCGACAAATATAACCAGATCTCGCCGCTGCAGCGCCGCTACTCCGTCAACGGCCGCCTGAGCGTCCGCGTCAGCGACAATATCGAAGGTTATGTCACCGGCAGCTATTCGAACAGCTATGTGAGTATCCTCAACGCGCCGCGTGCGCTTCGCGCGACGCAGCCGTTCGGCGGCTCGCCGAGCCTGTCGTCAAGCAACCCGGGCATCGTGCTGCCGGTCTATATCTGCTCGGCGGGCACCAATTGCTCGACCGCTGCCGACCGCCAACTTAACCCGAACAACCCGTATGCGGCGGCCTATGCCAACGATCCGGCGAACGGCGCGGCGCGCATCTATTATCTGTTCGGCGACATCAAGGCGGGCAGTGACCGCACCAATGAAGTCTATCGCGGCACCGCCGGCCTGTCCGGCAGCTTCGCGGGTTGGGACTGGAAGGTCGAAGGCGTCGCTGCGCGCGACAATCTGAAGATCGTCCAGCACGGCTTCCTGAACATCGCCAGCACGTTGAAGGCGATCAACACGGGCAGCTACAATTTCGTCAATCCGGCCGCGAACAGCGCCGCGGTGCGCGAGGCGATGGCACCAGACGTGACCACGAAGTCCTTCTCGTCGATGTACTCGCTAGACGGTTCGGTCTCGAAGGCTTTGCTGACGCTTCCGGGTGGCGACCTGATGCTCGGCGTCGGCGGGCAGATCCGCAAGGAAAAGCTGGTCAACCGCAACCAGAACGCCAAGCTGGACACCTACACGCTGACGACCTCGTCGGCGTTCGGCCATCACACGGTTTCGGCGGCCTATTTCGAACTGAACGCGCCGATCCTGAAGCAGCTCGAGATCGACGCCTCGGGCCGTTACGACCATTATTCGGAGGGCTACGGCCACTTCTCGCCGAAGATCGGCGCGAAGTTCACCCCGATCAAGGAACTGGCGTTCCGCGGCACCTATTCGAAGGGCTTCCGCGCACCGACCTTCGCCGAATCGGGTCCGCTGTCGCAATATGCGGGCTTCTCGACCTACTCCACGCCTGCCAGCTTCCAGGCAGCGCATGGCGGTTCGAGCAACCCCTATTCGCAGTCCTATTCGCTGGGTAGCGGCATCGCCGGCAATCCGAACCTCAAGCCGGAGCTGTCGCGCAGCATGACGCTGGGCGTGATCGCGCAGCCGGTCCACTGGTTCAGCTTCACGGCCGATTATTATAACGTGAAGAAGTCGGGCCTGATCGTCGCCGGTCCGAACACCGGTGCCGCCCGCACGGCCTATTACAGCAAGACCAATGTGACCGACGCGTGCGCGGCGGTGGCAGCGGTCGGACAGGGCTATTCGTGCAACCTGATCGACGCTGTCGATCCGTTGTTCCCGACCGCCTTGCCCCGCGTGCTGATCATCAACGCGCCGTTCGTGAATGCCAACTCCGCCAAGACTTCGGGCCTCGATATGTCGGCCACCGCGACGTTCAAGCTGGGTGACGACATCAAGATCACGTCGAAGGCGGAAGCCACGGTGATCTTCAAGTACAACCTGAACGACGGCACCACGATCCAGAAATATGCCGGCACGTTGGGACCGTACGAATTGTCGTCGGGTAACGGCACCACCAAGTGGCGCGGCAACTGGCAGAACACCATCGAATATGGGAAGTTCTCCGGCACCGTCACCGCTTATTATGTCGGCCACATCAAGTCGGTCGCGGCCGACGAGCGTGCCAGCACCGACTGCGTGACCGGCAACCAATATGCCACCGGCAACACGGCGATCGGTCAGCAGTTCTGCTACATCAAGAGCTTCATCAATACCGATCTGAATCTGGACTATGCGGTGAACGGCAAATTCGACTTCTACGTGAACGTCGGCAACGTCTTCAACGCACGTGCCCCGATCGCTCCGGGCGCCTATGCCAGCGCCCCGAACTTTCTCACCACCTGGCATTATGCCGGTCTGATCGGCCGGACCTTCCGGGCGGGCGCAAACTTCAAGTTCTGATCCTTATCGGATCAGTCCCTGGGAGGGGGCGGTTCTTCGGAACCGCCCCCTTTTTTTGTGGTGCGGTTCGGCATCCGCCGAACCCTGGCGGCACCGGCCCGCTTCAGTGTACCGTTTCGTGCCGTTCGAGCATCGCGACGAAGTCCGCGATCTTGCGGGCGCGGGTCTCGGCCCGTTTCGCCGCGCCGATGCGGTACAGCACAGCATAGCGATTGGCCCCGGTGAGCGTCGCGAAGAAGGCCGCCGCCTCCGGATTGGCATCGAGCGCGGCTTGCAGATCGGCCGGGATTTCGGCCCGGCTTGCCGACGCATAGGCCGCATCCCAGCGACCATCGGCACGGGCGGCATCGACCGCCGCTAGGCCCGGACCGGACATCCTGCCCTCCACGATCAGCTGCTCGGCCCGCTCGCGATTCTTCTGCGACCATTTACTGCGTGGTTTGCGCGGCGTGAAGCGGATCAGCCACCAATTCTCGTCATAGGGATTGAGCTGACCGTCGATCCAGCCATGGCAGAGCGCGGCATCTATCGCCTCGGCCTTCGAGAGGGCCGGTCCGGTATTTCCTTGCTTCGCGAGCTTCAACCACAAGCCTGGCGAATCTGCCGGTTGCGCGGCGAGCCAGACCTCGAAGGCGGGCAGATTGGGAAAGGCCAGGACCGGGAGGCCTGCGCGATGCTCTGGGGCGCTCATTCCTTATCCTCTTTGATCATTCTGAGCCGAAGCGTGTTGCGATATCGCTGAAACCGGCAGCGCCGAATGGGCACAGAAGGGAGATGAGCGGATAGTCACGCGATCGACTCGATGGAGGCTATCATGCTCCGTGTTTCCTTCGCCATCGCCGCAGCCTTTGCGCTGGCCGCGATGCCAGCCGCTGCCGGTCCTTGCAAAGATGCCAAGGGCAAGTTCATCAAGTGCCCGACCAGTCACATTGTAAAGGGCAAGGACGGTAAATGCCGGATCGGGTCCGGCCCCAACAAAGGCAAGTTCACCAAATGCCCGTAAGATGATTGGCGAGTGACCCTAAAGCCACGTTGACAGCCCCGCCCTCCTTCGCCAAAGACGCGCCTCCCCATCCTGGTGGCGCCTCTGGACAGGTGGCCGAGTGGTTAAAGGCAGCAGACTGTAAATCTGCCCGTGCAAGCGTACGCTGGTTCGAATCCAGCCCTGTCCACCATCCGCTCAAGAAGCGGGTTTCCCGTTCGCCACCGTCATGCGCAGCACGGTTTTCGCCGGTTCGGCGCGCTTACTTCGCCTGGAATTGAAGGTCGGGCGCGTGAGGCATGAAGCCCAGGATCAGTACCATCGCCAGCACGGCAATGATCAGCCACCAGCCCGAAACCTCCTTGCCGTTCGGTAATTTCATTCGAGCCCCCTCGACCAATCCGGCGAACCACCATGAAGCCGCCTGTGTTGCGCACCACATTTACACGGCACGCAATGCCATTTGAAAGAGCGGCGCGCCGGAAATCGACTTTCTCCCGCGCCCCGCGACACCGCTCGACCAAAATCCACAACGACCCGGCAAGCGGTGCCGAGGACTAACGGCTAAAATGCAGTGTCGGCCCCAGGATCAGACCTTCGGCCAGCACCAAGGCGACGGCCACCGCGATCCAGCCCCAGCTGCGGGTAATCGCGATCGGCTCGGCGGCGGGGGCGCCGGCGGGGATGCTACGGGGCCCCCACAGCAAGCCGGACGGCCCGCCGAACGAGGATGCGACCGCCGACGCAAGCAGGATGAAAAGCCCGACCGGATTCATCAACCCGATCGCAAAGGCGATGCATCCGATCGTGAAATAGGACGTCCAGGCGAGCTTGCGCGCGCGCTTCCGCCCCGCATCGTCGGCCCCGGTCAGTTTCGCCAGCCGGCGCATCGCCACGATCACCCAAGCCCAGTAGAGGAGCCCGCCGCCACCAGCGAGCAGGAAGCGCCACAGGCCCCAGCCGCGCACGCCCGCGAAAACCCCGTCCTGGCCCCAGTCGCCAATACCGCTTGCGCCGGAAAAGAGATAATAGCCCGCCCAGTCGAAGCCACTGACCGCGAACAGCAGCCACCAGAAGAAGCGCGCGCGGGGCATCGATCCAGGCGTGGCCCGCGCGAGGGCGGCGGCGACGATCGCGGTCAGCAGGTTCATCGTGCTGCCCGCGGCCGCAACCAGCCGGACCACGGCCAGCGGCGCATCGCGCGTGTCGCAATCGATATAGAAAGCGCCCCACGCCTGGATGTGCCGGCCTAGCGCGAGGCAGGCGCCGCCATGGCCGCCGGCCTCGTGCAGCTGGGTGGACAGCGTGCCCACGATCGCGGCAACCGCGATCACGGTCGGCAGATCGATGCGTTTTGCGTCAGCGGTCATGGCCCCTCCCCCCGCCCAGTACATTCGAGCCGAGCGCGACCGGGGTCAAGCGATGGCGACGAACTATTAACTTTTGGCTGCTTAGAGTGATTGTGCGATCGGCGGCGTAACGGCCAGTTTCCCACCGCCGGTCGCGACCCTCCTTCCCCCCTTATCGACGAACATGGAGCGCGGCCGGTGGATCGCGCCGGTTATGAGGGGCGTTGCCGGTTATCGGCAGCGGCCCTAGACCTTTTTGATAGAGCCTGATTCACGCTTTTCAGCGGAAGCGCTAAGCGCTTCCACCAAAAACGATCAGGCTCTAGGAAGCGCGCATGCGCAAAGGCCACCGTCCGTCCCAAGCCCCGTCCAACCGTCCCCGTTTCTGGGGTCGCCACCCGGTGAGCGCGGCGCTTGCCAACCCCGCCCGCACGGTTCGGCGCGTTTGGGGCACGCGCGAGGCGCTGGCCGCATTTGGCGGCTTTCCGTCCGATCTGCCCGTCACTTATGCCGAGGTCGCCGATCTCGGCCGGCTGGTTCCGCAGGACGCGCCGCACCAGGGCGTGGTGATCGAGGTGGATCCGCTGCCCGATATCTGGCTAGCCGACCTGCTTGAGGAAAGCACCAATGAAGGCCCCGACCGGCCGCTGATCGTGCTCGACCAAGTGACGGATCCGCATAATGTCGGCGCGGTATTGCGCTCGGCCGCCGCCTTCAACGCGATCGGGATCGTGACGCAGGACCGGCATGCCCCATCCGAATCGGGCGCGCTCGCGCGTTCGGCCTCGGGCGCGCTCGAAACGGTGCCGTGGGTGCGGGTGGTCAACCTCGCACGCGCGCTCGACGAGATTGGCGAGGCCGGCTTCTGGCGGATCGGGCTGACGGGCCATACCGATCGTACGCTCGCCCAGGCGATTGGCGGCGGCGGGCGCATCGCACTCGTGCTCGGTGCCGAGGGCGAAGGCATGCGGCAGAATACCGAGGCGCATTGCGACGAGCTCGCCAAGCTCCCGATCAGCCACAAGGTCGAGAGCCTCAACGTCTCCAATGCGGCGGCGATCGCGCTCTACGCGGTGGCGACGCGGGGGTGAGCTTTCCCCGGCCGGAGGTGTCGCTGAGCGCATTGCTCGGCCCCCAGATCGCGGCTGAAGGCCCCTCAGGCGTCGCCTGCATCGCCGATACGCCAGGCGTCACGCTCAGCTTTTTCCGCGCCGACACGCCCGAAGGGGTGGTCGACCGGATCGAACTATACGCACCCGACACCGGCGGCGACGTGCCGCTCTATTCCGGCCCGACCCTCTATGCGGGACCATATTTCGCCCATTTCGGCCATGGCGTGGCCGAGGGTCTTCATCGGTTATGGGCGGCGCGCCATTTCGCGGAGCTGCAGGATGCGCGCATCGTCTTCCAGGCGAGGGTCGGTGCCGCACGGCGGCCCTGGTTCGATGCGATGCTGGACCTGGTGGGCATCGCGCCCGAGCGCGTGCTCCTGCTCGATCAGGTTGCGCGCTTCGAGGAACTGCATGTGCCCGCGCAGGGCCGCGCGCTCGGTGGTGCGTTGCTGCTCCCGGATTATCTCACGCTTTTCCCGCTCGGCCCGATCGAGGTTCCGGTGGGGACGCCGCGATTCCTCTACGTTTCGCGTTCGCGGCACACGCATAGCGGCATCTATCTCGGCGAGACGCTGGTCGAACGCGTGCTGGAGCAGGCGGGCTTCACGATCGTGCACCCGCAGGACATGCCAATGCGCGCACTCGCCGGATTGCTGCGTGGCGCGGAGGCGATCGTGTTCGCCGAGGGCAGCGCGATCCACAATCTCGAGCTGACCGGGCCGGTCAATGCGCGCGTGATGGTGATTGGCCGGCGCGACGGCACGCGGCGCAAGTTCGAGGCTCTGGTGACATCGCTGAGCCCGCACGCCGTGTTTTACAGCAATGCACGCGTCCTGGGTTCGCTCGGTTGGGACCGCCAGCATGACCAGCCACAATTGGGAATCGCCTGCTCGATCGTGCCGATCGGCCCGCTGCTGGAGGCGATCGGCGAGTTTGCCGGTACGGCCCTGCCGGTGCCCGACCAAGCGGCGATCCGGCGGGCGAAGCGCGACGATCTGCTGCGCTACCTGCTCGATCCGCGGGGTGGCCAGAATGCGAGCGAGGCCGAACTTGGCCGCGCGTTGCGCCTGCTGCGGGAGAATCCGGAGATCAGCGCGCTGGCCGGCGGCTGATCAGTCTTCTTTGGCGATTGTGACGGTCATGCCGTCGAGCGCGTTGGTGAAGGGGATCTGGCACGACAAGCGCGATTCCGAATCGCGATCGTCCGAGATCGAGAGGAGCTCATTCTCATCGTCGCTCATCGGCGGCAATTTATCGGCATAATCCGAATCGACATGGACGTGGCAGGTCGCGCAGGAACAGCAGCCGCCGCACAAAGCGAGCAATTCGTCGATGCCCGCCTCGCGGATCACCTCCATCACCGACAGGCCGGTCTCGCCCTCGATCGTCCGTGTCGCGCCTTCACGGGTGACGACGATCAGCTTGGGCATTATTCAACCTTTCATCAGAGACAGAGCCCGGCCCTATGGAAGGAGCGAGGCTCGAGTGCAAATCCGGAGAGCGGCGATGGGCCTGAGCGAAGAACAATTAAAGCGCAGCCTGGATGCATTGGCGAAAATCGAGCCGGCCTTTGCGGCGGGGCTCGACCGGCATGGCTACCCGGCGCCACGCATTCGCGACCGCGGCCACGAGACTTTGCTGCGCACGATCATCGGCCAGCAGGTGAGTGTCGCCTCTGCCAACGCGATCTGGAAAAGGCTGGAGGAGGCGGTCGGCGCGGACATGGAGCCGGTGGTGCTCGCCGCCGCGCCGGACGAACTGCTGCGGGGGTGTGGCCTGTCGCGGCAGAAGATCAGCTATGTGAAGAGCCTGGCCGAACTGGTCGCGAGCGGCGAACTCGAGCTGCTCGACCTGCCTGCGGATGACGAGGAAGCGATCGCGGCGCTGACCCGGATCAAGGGCATCGGCCGCTGGTCGGCGGAAATCTATCTGCTGTTCGCCGAAGGGCGCGGCGATATCTGGCCGGCGGGCGATCTGGCGGTGCAGGAGGAAGTGGGGCAGCTGATGGGCTTGCCCGAGCGGCCGTCGGAAAAAACGGTGCGCGAGATTGCGCGCAAATGGAGCCCGCATCGTGGAGCGGCGGCGATCTTCACCTGGCATCATTATGGGCGGCGGCTGGCGGCCGGCAAGGCGGAGAAGGACAAGTTGCCGGTATAGCCGGGTGCCGATGATCACGCGCCCGCACGGCCGCCGGTTTCATCCGACCGCGCAGAATATCAGCAGGCTCCAGCCAACCAGAAGGATCAGGCAAATCTGATGCACCTTGGGCGATCGGAGTGCGATCAGCAGCACGAAAGGCGCCAGGATCAAGACTATTCCGGGAAGGTCTCCTAGCGCCGGCCGCCAGCCGAACAACAGCGCATCGAAGACGTAGGCAGCGAGCTTCGATGCGAGCAAGGCGACAAAGATCGGGCGTGAATGCGAGAGGTAATAATCGTCGAGCTTTTCCCAATCGGCCGGCTGCGCCGGAAACATGATGGTGGTGACGAAGACATAGGGCAGCGTGACGCACAATACGGAGGCCAGCGCGAGCGAGCCCAGCGACGGGATTTCCTGCCGGGTCCATAGAGCCAGCCAGAAGCGGGACATGTCGAGCAACAGGAAGGCGGCCAGCAGGGGCGTCAAATATCCGACGCGCGCGGTTCTCCGGCTCTGCCACAGCGTCCCGAAACCTCGGGCCACAGCCGCTACCGCAAGGCCGATAATGAGCGTGAAGAACGAGAAATAGAGTTGGAACGGGCTCATGCGCTATCCCCCTGCGCGGTTCTCACCAACTCCGATCGAGGGCGGCGCCTGCCTCAGGATCAATTCAGCCAATATATGATCGCTGGGCTTGTCGACGTCGATTCCCGCTTCGGCAAAGGGGAGATCGATCGGCACCACGCGCGCACCGAGCTTGCGCCCGGCTTTGGCGAGCGCGCCGGCCAGCGTGATGGTGCGGGTGAGCGCGCGGATCGCGAGCAAAGGGCCGAAATGCCAGATGAGCTTGAGCGCCTTCTTGCGGTCGCGCTCGACCTCGCTCCAGGCAAGCAAGGCCGGCATCGCCTTGTCCGAGGCGAGCGCGAACAGGTTGGCGCCGGTCCAGTGCCCGCCCGCGAATTTGAGCCAGGTCCGGCGATTGTCGGGATAGACGGCCAGCAAGGTCCGGCTCGACACCACGCCGACGCCGACATCCGCGCCGCCGACTCCCGCGACGGCCGCCTCGACCATCGCCGACGTGAGCAAGGGATGATCGGCGGTCGTGACCAGCACCGGCCAGGGCGCGACCTCTGTGCCCGCGAGCGCGGCGACGCTCACCGCGATGCCGCTTGTAGAGATGGCCGTGCCGACGCGCGGTGCGGTTGCCAGCCAGGCGCAATCGCCGGTGAAAAGGACCTCCGGCTGTTGCGCCACGATCAGCACGCGCGCGATCGAGGGGCTGGCGAGCAAGGTTTTGGCGACGCGCGACAGCATCGCCTCGCCATCCACCCTCACCAATGCCTTCCATTGTTCGCCGAAGGCCTGCGCCAGCGGGTCCACGCCCGGACGCTGACCCGCGAGCAATATCGCCGTCCAGCCAGATCGAGTCACTTGGGCTCGGGTCCCCATGCACGCATGAAGGTGTCGACCGCCGTAGCCACATCATCCTGTATCTGGTCCAGCGATGGCTGCATCGGGCGCCAGATCCGGTCGAAATAGCAGCCTGCCTGACACAGGCCGATAAATTGGCGCGCGGCGACTAACGCATCGCCGGTGCGCAGACGGCCGGCGGCCATCTCCTCCTCCATATAGCGACACAGGCGCTGGCGCACGCGATCGGGCCCGCGCACTGCGAACGTTTCTCCCAGCTGCGGGAAACGTTCGGTCTCGGCGATGATCAGCCGCTTCAGGGATATGGAGTCGCTGTCCACGATTTTGTTCAAGAAAAGGACGCCGAAGCGTGCCAGTGCCGCTCTCGGTCCGCCGGCGGGTATCAGCGCCTTGTCGAGATTGGCCTGGAAGATCTCGATCTTGGAATCGATCACCGCCGCGAACAAATCGTCCTTGGAGGGGAAATAGGTCCAGAGCGTCGTCTTGGAACCGCCAAGCTCCGCAGCGATTGTGGACATGGAGGTATCGGCGAATCCCCGCTCCCGGAACGATCGTTCGGCAACATCGAGAATCGCCCGGCGCCGATCCGCCTTGCGAGCCTCGCGGCGCCCTGGGGGAGGGGTCAGGTCCATAACAATACTATATAGTACATTTTTTGGTTGACAAGAGATCATCCGGCAGCCATTTGTTCGCGTACGCAACCGTACGGTACGGAAAAAGGGTCTCATGGCATCTCGGTTCGCTAAGCTGCTCGCTCTGGGCGCGCTCGCGCCGCTGGCGGCGTGCGCCCCCAATCTGGGTGACAAGCCCGTTCCCCGCTCCGCAGCCAGCCTTGCTGCAACGCAAAGCCTGCCCGACCAGGGTGGGCAATGGCCGGGCGACGGATGGTGGAAGGCCTATAACGACCCGCAGCTCAACCAGCTGATCGCCGAAGGCCTCGCCGCATCGCCTGACATCGCCTCGGCAGCGGCGCGGCTGGCGCGCGCGCAGGGCCTGGCGCAAGCCGCAGGCGGGGCAATTGGCCCGTCGCTCGGCGCTGAAGCGACCGGCGGCAAGACCAAACAGAGCTATAATTTCGGCATTCCGCCCGACTTCGTGCCCAAGGGCTGGAAGGATTATGGCGTCGCCAACCTCAAATTCGGGTTCGATCTCGATCTGTGGGGCAAGAATCGGGCAACCTTGCGCGCCGCGTTAAGCGACCGCGAGGCCGCGCGGGTCGAAGCGGCGGAGGCACGGCTGACGCTCGCATCGGCGATCGCGGCTTCTTATGCCGACCTCGCCCGGCTGTATGCGGAGCGCGATGTCGCCGACGAGGCTCTGCGCATCCAGATGGACACGGCCGGGCTAGTCGGAAACCGCGTGCGGAGCGGGCTCGACAATGAGGGTCAGCGCCACCAGGCGGAGGCCGCCGTTCCCGCCGCCCGAGCGGACCTCAACCAGATCGACGAGCAGATCTCGCTGACCCGCAACCAGCTTGCCGCGCTCGTCGGGGCTGGCCCGGATCGTGGACTGGCGATTGCGCGGCCGAAGCTCGATGCGCTGGCCACACTGGCGCTGCCCGCGTCTGCCGGGATCGGGCTGGTGGGGCGTCGTCCCGACATCGTCGCGGCCCGGGCGCGCGTCGAATCCGCAGCCCAGCGTATCAAGGCCGCGCACGCCGCTTTCTATCCCGATATCAGCCTGTCCGGTCTGGTCGGGCTCGAGGCGCTTGGCTTTGGCAACGTGCTTAAATCGGGATCGAGTTACGGCAATGTCGGGCCCGCCTTCAGCCTGCCGATCTTCGACAGCGGTAAAAGATCGGGCGACTATCGCGTCGCGCGCGCCGATTATGACGCTGCGGTCGCCAATTATGACAAGACGCTGATCGACGCGCTGCACGATGTCGCCAACGCGGTCGCCAGTCGTAGCGCGCTGGGCAGCCAATCGGCCGACGCCCGTGCCAGCCTGGCGGATAGCCAGAAGGCCTATGAGGTGGCGCGGCTGCGCTACAAAGCGGGCCTGTCAAATTATCTCGATGTGCTCACCGCGGAGCAGGCGCTGATCGTCGCCCGCCGCCGCGATGCCGACCTTTCCGCCCGGGCCTTCACGCTGGACGTCGCGCTCGTGCGCGCGCTCGGTGGAGGTTATGCTGCCGCCGCCGACTCCACGGCTCCCGGCGGCAATACCGGCGCTTGATTTCCAGGAGCAGCCCCATGGCCGACAATCCCAATCCGCAGATCCAGGCCGAAGAGGCACCGCAGCAGCAGCGTACGCTTGCCGAACAGCGCAAGAAATGGCTCAGCATCCTCGCTGCGATCGTCGTTGGCGTTGCCCTGATCATCACGCTCTACCATTTCCTGATCGGCGTGCGGCACGTCTCGACCGACAATGCCTATGTCGGCGCGGATACCGCCCAGATCACGCCCCTGGTCGCGGGCCCGGTGCTGACGGTGCGCGTCGCCAACACGCAGATCGTGCACAAGGGCGACATCCTGGTCACGCTCGACCCGGCGGACGCGCAGATCGAGGTGGAGAAAGCGGCGGCCGATCTGGCCCAGGCCGAGCGCGAGTTCCGGCAGACCCGCGCCACCGGCGGCGCGCTCGCCGCACAGGTCGGTGCGCGCGACAGCGATATCGAGCGCGCGCAGGCCGAAATGGTCGCCGCGCAATCCGCCTATGACAAGGCCAGGGTCGATCTCGATCGGCGACAGAGCCTCGCCAAATCGGGCGCGGTGTCGGGCGACGAGCTGACCTCGGCGACCAATTCCTTTGCGGCCGCGCGGGCGCAGCTTGCGGTTGCGAAGGCCGGCATCGCGCAGGCCCGCGCAAATCGCCTCGCCGCGCGCGAGAATTACAATGCGAATCAGCAGCTTGTGCAGGGCAGCGAGCAGGACAACCCCGATGTCGCCGCCGCACGCTCCAAGCTCGATACGGCGAAGCTCGATCTCGCGCGCACCGTCATCCGCGCCCCGTTCGACGGGGTGATTGCACAGCGCAACGTGCAGGTCGGGCAGCGCATCGCGGCGGGGACCGCGATCATGACCGTGGTACCGGTCACCAACATGTATGTCGATGCGAACTACAAGGAAGGTCAGCTCAAGAAGGTGCGCGTCGGCCAGAAGGCGCATCTGACCGCGGACATTTACGGCGGCAGCGTGGTCTATCACGGCACCGTGATCGGGCTTGCCGGCGGCACCGGCTCGGCTTTCGCGATCATCCCCGCCCAGAATGCGACGGGCAATTGGATCAAGGTCGTGCAGCGCCTGCCGGTCCGCATCCTGCTCGATCCCGCAGAGCTCAAGGAGCATCCGTTGCGGGTCGGCCTCTCGATGGATGCGACGATCGACGTAGGGAGCTAATTCCGTGGCCAGCAGACCTATGGCGCCAACCGATGCCTGCGCGCTGTCCGGTAGCAGAATGTGGGTTGCTGGCGCGATCCTCGCGCTTAGCAACTTCATGGTGGTGCTAGACACGTCGATCGCGAACGTATCCGTGCCGCACATCGCTGGCAGTCTCGCCATCTCGCCCGATCAGGGCACATGGGTCATCACCTCCTATTCGGTGGCGGAAGCGATCTGCGTGCCGCTGACAGGGTGGCTGGCCGCCCGTTTCGGCACGGTCCGAACCTATCTCGTAGCGATGACGGGTTTCTGCATTTTCTCAATCCTGTGCGGCGCTTCGCCGACATTGGGCGCGTTGGTCGCGGCACGTATCGGTCAGGGTATTTGCGGCGGGCCGATCATGCCGCTGACGCAAACCTTGCTGCTGCGCGTCTTCCCGGCATCCAAGCGCGGGCCGGCCATGGGATTGTGGGCAATGACCACGGTCGTGGCGCCGATCGCGGGCCCCGTTCTGGGCGGCACGATCAGCGACAATTGGTCGTGGCACTGGATCTTCTTCATCAACATTCCGATCGCAATCGTCTGCGTCGTCGGATCCTATCTGATGGTCAGCCGCTGCGAGACCGAGAAGGTGAAAGCGCGGATCGACCGTTGGGGCATGGCGCTGCTGGTCCTGTGGGTCGGCGCGCTGCAGATCATGCTCGACCTCGGCCGCGATCGCGACTGGTTCCACAACACGTTTATCGTCAGCCTCGCGCTGGTCGCCTTCGTCGGCTTCATCGCGTTCGTGATCTGGGAGCTTACCGAGGAGAATCCGGCGGTCGACCTGCGCATCTTCCGCCACCGGGGCTTCTCGGCGAGTGTGATCGCGCTAGCACTTACCTACGGCACCTTTTTCGCCGCAGTAGTGGTGACGCCGCAATGGCTGCAGGGGGCGATGGGCTATACCGCGCAATGGTCAGGCTATGTCACCGCCTGGCAGGGTTTGCTTGCGGTCGTTTTCTCGCAGGTCGTGGGTAAATTGACCGGCAAGACCGATCCGCGCTTTCTGGTCTCGTTCGGCATGGTGTGGATGGCTGGGTCGATCTTCGTGCGGTCCAATTGGACCTCGGGCACCGATTATTGGAGCCTGGCGCTACCACACCTCGCCATGGGGCTGGGCATGCCCTTCTTTTTCGTGCCCCTGACGATCCTGTCGTTGGCATCCGTCCTGCCGAAGGAGACCGCATCGGCGGCGGGCCTGTCGAGCTTCATGCGGACGTTGTCGGGCGCGGTCGGCACGTCGGTCGCGACCACGATCTGGGCGAATGGCGCGGTCCGCGCCCATTCCGAACTCGTGGGCTCGATAAACCAGCCTCCTTCCCTGGTTCCGACTCTCGAAGGCAGTGGCTTCAGCGCGACGCAGGTGCGCCAGCTGACCGAGAATCTGCTGACGCAGGAGAGCCTGATCATATCGCTCGACCATATGTTCGAGATTGCGACGCTGCTGATGCTGATATCCGCGGTGCTGATCTGGCTCGTTCCCAAGCCCCGCAAGGCGGTGGATACCTCGCAGGCGCATTGACGGCTTAGTTTGTGCGCTTCGACATCCGTCGAAGCCTGGGCACCGGCCCAAGCCCCACCCGACCTTCCGACAACGTATTCTATAGGAGGTCGGCTGGCGCGTGGGCCGGTGCCGCTTCCCTTCAAAGACTCGACCCGTTCAGCTTCGGGTCGCCAAGCCTACGCTATTTCGCCCCGAAACCGCCGCATTGCGCGTTAAACCGCCAATTAGTAAATCAGCGTCTTCATCCGAAGGATAAACCAGCGTGTCGACTATTTCGGTCAAGCCCAGTTTCTGGCGTCGGGAGCATCATCTCGATCGCATGAACCTGAAGCAGCTGGTGGCTGCCTATTTCCAGTATCCGGCGGTGATCGCCTATCTGACGCTGGCGGCGGGCTCGATCGGCGTCTGGTTCTGGCGTCCGGCCGGCGCGTTAGCGACGATCGCCTCCGTCGCGGTGGCGATCCTGCTCTACCCACTCGTCTGGTACAGCCTGCATCGCTGGGTGCTGCACAGCCGCTGGATGTTCAAGATGCCGATGTTCGCGGCCACCTGGAAGCGCATCCATTACGATCATCATCAGAACCCCAATCATCTGGAAGTTCTGTTCGGCGCGCTCCACACGACCTTGCCCACGATCGCGCTTGCGACTGCCCCGATCGGCTACGCGTTCGGTGGCATCGGCGGCGCGGCGGCCGGTTTCGCGGCGGGCTTGCTGACCACCGCCGCCTATGAATTCTGCCATTGCATCCAGCATCTGGCCTATACGCCCAAGCATCCGATGCTGGTGATGATGAAGCAGCGCCACATGGCGCATCATTTCCATGATGAAACCGGCAATTTCGGCATCACCAATTTCTTCTGGGATCGACTGTTCGGCACCAGCTATGCCAAGGTGAGTGAACGCAAGAAGAGCCCGACCGTGTTTAACCTGGGCTACACGCCCGAGGTGGCCGAGCAATATCCGTGGGTAGCCAAGCTTTCCGGCGGCGTCGCCACCGGCCATCCCTCCACCCGCATTCGGAGCTAAAACCTTTATGGCCAACGGGATCACGATCCGCCCGGTAGTAACCAAGGCGGACCGCAAGGCTTTCGTCGACCTCCCGTTCCGGCTCTACAAGGACAATCCCAATTGGGTGGCGCCTCTCAAGGATGAGGCGATGGGGCTGATCACGCCCGGTAAGAACCCGTTCTTCGAGCATGCCGTCGCCCAGCTTTTCCTGGCCGAGCGCAATGGCCGTGTCGTCGGCCGCATCTCCGCCTCGATCGATCATATGTGGACGCCGATGCCCGCCGACAAAGGCGGCGGAGCGGACAGCGGCAATTGGGGCTATCTCGACGCCGACGACAAGGACGTCGCCGACCTGCTGATCGTCGCTGCGGAAGACTGGCTGCGATCGAGGGGCGTCAAGCGCTCGATCGGCCCGATCTCCATGTCGATCTGGGAAGAGCCGGGCCTGCTGATCAAGGGTCATGACCATCCGCCGACCGTGATGATGGGTTATGACGACGCGCGGTACGAAGCGTGGGTCGAAAGCTGGGGCTACGAGAAGGTGAAGGATCTCCACACCTGGGACCTCGACATCACCCACCCCTTCCCGCCGCTGGTGCAGCGGATCGTTGCCGCGAGCGAGAAGAACCCGCGCATTCGCGTGCGCAAGGTCAACAAGAAGAAATTCAACGAGGAAGCCGCGGTCATCCTCAGCATCCTCAACGATGCCTGGTCGGACAATTGGGGCTACGTCCCCTTCACCGAAAGCGAGATCGCCTTCGCCGGCAAGAAGATGAAGCCGATCATTTTCAACGACCTCGTCATGGTCGCCGAATATGATGGCGAGCCGGTCGCCTTCATGATGTCGTGGCCCGATCTCAACGAGCTGCAGGCCGACCTGAACGGCAATCTGTTTCCGTTCGGCTTCATCAAATTGCTGTGGCGCCTGAATGGCGGCTTCAGCGGCAAGCCGAAGACGCGCACGATCCGCGTGCCGCTGATGGGCGTGGTCAAGAAGCTGCAATCCAGCCGGATGGCGAGCCAGCTCGCCTTCCAGATGATCGAATATATTCGTCGCGAAGCGGTCGCCAATTATGGCGGCACGCGCGGCGAACTCGGCTGGGTGCTCGAGGACAATCAGGGGATGAACTCGATCGCCGAGACGATCGACAGCCACATCAACAAGACCTACCGCATCTATGAGAAAGCGATCTGACGGTCGCGTCGCGGTTTCAATCTCTGGCGCCCGGCCACCCTGGCTCGACGCGAAAGACCTTAGCTCGAAATATTGAAACCGCGAGCCGCGGCCTCAGGCCGCGCGCGTGTTGTCGTTGCGGCGAATACGGCGCGCGCGGAGCGAACTGGGCAGCGGCGTCGACGGCAGGCAGGTCGGGCTGGTGCGGAGCAGCAAACTGACCGCATCGCGATCAAGCGCCTCCGCAAACAAATGGCCCTGGCCCAGCTTGCAGCCCAAAGCGACCAGCCGCTCGCGCTGCGTGACCGATTCCACGCCCTCGGCCACGACTTCCATGCCGAGCTTCTCGGCGATGCGCATCAGGCCGTTAATGACCGCCGCGCCGCCCGCTTCGCCGTCGTCGGTCAGGTGATCGACGAAGCTCTTGTCGATCTTGAGCGTGTCGACCGGTGTGAACAGCAGATGCGTAAGCGAGGCATAGCCCGTGCCGAAATCGTCGAGCGCGAGCTTGACCCCCATCTTGCGCAGCGCATCCATCTGCTTCTGCACCAATACGTCGCGACGGCCGAGATAGACGCTCTCCGTGACCTCAAGCGTCAGCCGATCGAGCGGGGCATCGGCCTCGGCAAAGATCGCCTTCACATCCTCCGCCAGACGGCCGTGCGCGAAGTCGGCGGGCGCGAGGTTGACCGCGACCCGGCCGATGATGATGCCCGCGTCGATCCACAGCCGCAGATCGGCAGCGACCGCACGCAACATGATCCGCGTGACCTCGGCGGCGTTGCGCGCATCGGCGAACGCTTCGTGGAATTCGTAGGCCGGGATGATACGGCCATCGCGCTCGCGGATGCGGGCAAGCGCCTCGAAGCTCAGCACCTCGCCCGTATCGAGCCGCGCGATCGGCTGGTAACGCGCCTCGATCCGATCCTCCGCAATCGCGCGGCGAAGCTGGTCGATCGCGCGCAGCCGGCGGTTCATCCGCGTGCGCAATTCGGGGGCATAGAGGACGAGCGTGCCGCGCCCGCCATCTTCCTTGCCATGATACAGCGCGAGATCGGCATTCTGCCGCATCACCATGCCGCTTTTGTCGTCGATCGAGCGGATCGCGGCCCCGATCGTGATGCTGGGCACCAGCACATGACCACCGCAATCGGCGGGCTGGTGGAGCGAATCGAGAATACGCTCCGCGAGCAGCACCACGTCGCCGGTGTCGGCGAGGACCGCCAGTTCGTCACCGCCGACCCGAAAGGCGCGATGGGGCGCCGATGCCTCGGCAAGGCGATTGGCGATGATGCGGATCAGGCTATCGCCGGTACCATGGCCGAACGTGTCGTTGACGACCTTAAGGTCGTCTATGTCGATCAGCAGCAGGACGGAACCGCCCAATTGGCTGGGCTCGATCAGCGCGCGCTCGAAACAGGCGCGGTTGTGCAGCCCGGTCAATGTGTCGGTGTAGAGCAGCCGCTCGTTGATGCGCAGACGATTTTCGCGCTCATAGGCGATCTGGCAAAGCGGCAAACATTTGGACACGATGTCGCGCTCGAATTCAGTCGGGCCGCGGCATTCGCGATAATAAAAAGCAAAAGTGCCGACCACCCGCCCCGCCGAGAGGATGGGGCTGGACCAGCATGCGCGCAGGCCAAGGGGCTCGACCAGTTCTTTGAAATCCGCCCAAAGCGGATCAGTCTGGATGTCGGTGACCGTGACTTCGCGGCGGCGGAACGCGGCGGTGCCGCACGAGCCCGCAGTCGGCCCCATCCGAACGCCGTCGATGCTATTATTGTAATCGTCGGGAAGGCTGGGCGAGGCGAGCGGGTGCAGAGCGCCGTCCGCATCGACCGAAAGGATCGAGCATACCGATCCCGGCGCGAGACGCTCGACCTCACGGCAGAGCCGATCCGCGGTCACCCGCAGTTCCTCCCCCCGTGCAATCATCTCCAGGATGAGATTTTGGAGATAAACCAGCATTCGACTCTACAGCCCCCGACTCCAAGCAGGTCCAGGCAAACTCGATCTACTACAATGCGAAATTAGATCGAAATGGATTAAAGCTTCGGTATCGAACGCGTTAATCCTGTCGAATCCTGATCCAAGTCGGAGCATGATCGGAGGCCTTTTCCCGGCCGCGATAATCCTTATCAACGCCCGCATCGATTAATCGGTCCGCCGCGGCCGGGCTTAACATCAGATGATCGATACGGAAGCCGGCATCACGCGGCCAAGCATTCATCGTATAATCCCAGAAAGTGTACATCGGCCCTACGGGATGGATCGCACGGAGCGCATCGGTCCACCCCGCAAATGCGAGTCGCGCAAAAGCGGCGCGGCTCTCGGGCTGCATCAGCGCGTCGCCGGCCATTCGGCTGGCCGAGAAGACATCGTCCTTGCTGGCGGTCGGAATGACGTTCCAGTCGCCCGCCAATATGGTCGGCCGCTCGGTTTCGAACAAAGTGCGGGCGTGCGCGAGCAGCGCTTCGAACCAGGCTATCTTGTAATCGAACTTGGGCCCGGGAATCGGATTGCCGTTGGGCAAATAGAGGCCACCGACGATCAGCCCGGCGATATCGGCCTCGATATAACGGCTATGGCTATCGTCGGGATCGTTGGGCAGGCCTTTGCGCCGCAATTCGATATCGAGCCCGCGCGCGAGGATCGCGACCCCGTTCCAGCTCTTCTGGCCATGCCAGACCGCATTGTAGCCGAGCTCTTTGATCTCGGCTTCGGGGAAGCGCTCGTCGGGCGCCTTCAGTTCCTGAAGGCAGACGATATCGGTTTTGGTCTCATCGAGCCATTCGAGCAGGCGCGGCAGCCGCGCGCCGATGCCGTTCACATTGTAGGTGGCGATACGCATGGCCCCACTTAGAGCCTGATCGTTTTTGGTGGAAGCGCTTCGCGCTTCTGGCCAGCACGATCAGATCGAGAAGCTGGTTCCACAGCCGCAGCCCGACGCGGCGTTCGGATTGGTCACGCGGAAGGAGGCACCGCCCATATTCTCGACATAGTCGACCGCACTGCCGCGCACGAGATCGAGGCTGACCGAATCCACCACCAGGCGGACGCCGTCCCGCTCGGTGAGCGCGTCGTCACTCTCGACCATATCGGCCAGACCGAACTTGTACTGAAAACCCGCGCAGCCGCCGCCGTCGACCGACAGGCGCAAGATAGCGGGCTTGCCCTGCTTCGACGCAATCGCGGCGACGCGGGCAGCGGCAGATGGGGTGAGTTCGACCTCGCTCATGGTGTGCGAGATAGGAGTGCGTGCTCCTAACAACAACCACCCTTCGTCACCCCAGCCCGTCGACTTCGCTCAAGGTAAACGTCGGCATCGCCGAAAGCTGGGGTCCCGGGCGGAGAGGCCCAACGCGCCTCCTGAGATGCCAGCCTTCGCCGGCGTGACGGTGTCGGGGACTCAATCCTGGTCGTTGTTGGCGTCGTCGGGGCCGCCGAGCGCGACAGCATTGGCGCGAGCTTCCATCGCAGTCACATAATCGGCCGACTGGAGGAAGGGGACCGGGTTGACGGCATGGCCGTCGATACGGACCTCATAATGGAGGTGGCTGCCGGTCGAACGGCCGGTCGAGCCCATCAAGGCGATTTCCTGACCACGCACGACGCGCTCGCCGGGACGAACCAGAATGCGCGAAAGGTGGCCGAAGCGGGTCTGCAGGCCCTTGCCATGGTCGATCTCGACCAGATTGCCATAACCGCCGGACCATTCGGCGCGATCGACCACGCCGTCCGCGGTGGCGTAGATCGGGGTGCCCGCCGGCGCAGCCAGATCGATGCCGGCGTGCATCGCCGCCGAACCGCGGAACGGATCGGAGCGGACGCCATAAGCCGAGGTGTAGGTCGCGGTCTGGACCGGCTTGGACGACGGCACCGAGATAGCGCCGGGCGCGGCGACCGCGTCAGCCTTTTTCCAGGACATGAAGAGCGAATGGAAGCCGCTGTCGCCGGCGGGCGCAGCCGTCGGCGCGGCGCTGGCGAGGATCTTGTCGCCCTTTTGCGGGGTCGGGATGCCGGCTGCGAACAGCGGCTGGGAGAGAGCGATGGCTGCGATGGTCGCAAGGCCGAGGACGCGCGACGCGCGCTTAGCGACGTGGGAAGAAGACATTCTCTCTCCGGCGGTCTGGTGTCCGCACGGAGCCCCCCGCACGGTTACGTTAAACTGGCCGTCTAGGGTTTTGGCCCCTCCCGCGACGACGGGAACTTTTGTGGGAGATGCGCGTGCCCTTCTGCAACCTCTCCGTAAAAATCCATCGTTAGACCGGCTGCGGTACGCGCCGAGTCGTTGAACGGAGGCTTCAACGACCCCCGAAAGTGCGTGGAAACGAGCTTTCGCCAAACATTTGTTGGGGAATCGCCGCGAATCACGCAGGCCTGCGTAAACCAGCGGACGCCCGCCGCGACATGCCGGATTTCGTCGGCCAATATCCGTTTCAAAATATTGGCTGTTTTCGAATCCGCGGCAGCTTCGAACCGCGCGATCGTCTGAGGCGTAATGTCCAGGCCACGCGCCTCCAGGACCATCGGCACGATCGCAAGCCGTGCGAGCGGGTCGTGCGCGGTCTCTTCGGCTGCTTCCCACAGGCCGTCATGCGCGGGGTGCGCACCGTAAAAGCTGCCAAGCCGGCGCAGCCGCCGGTCGAGCAGCGCGAAATGCATCGCCTCCTCCGCCCCGACCCGCATCCAGTCGTCTGCGAAGGCCCTTGGGAAATGCGCGCCAAAGCGCCCGACCAGATCGAAGGCGAGGTCGATCGCGACGAATTCGATATGCGCGAGCGCATGGATCAACGCGATCCGGCCCGCCTCGGTGCCACCCTTGCCGCGCCGCGGCATGCGATTGGGCGGCAGCAATTCGGGCCGATCGGGGCGCGCCGGTCGTGCCGGCATCTCCACGTCGAAGCGCCAACCGAGGCGGCCCAGCCTCCAGTCGCGCGCCGCCTTGCGCGCGGCCTTCACCTTGACGGCGGGATCGGCGGTATCGAGGATCCGGCGCACCGCCGCGCCGAGACTCAGGATGGCTTGGTCCCCTTGAGCGCGCGCGCGGCAGCCAACACCTCCTCGGCATGGCCTTTCACCGAAACCTTACGCCAGGCGCGGACGATCCGCCCGTCCTCGCCGAGCAGGAAGGTCGCGCGCTCGATGCCCATATATTTGCGGCCATAAAGGCTTTTCTCGCCCCAGACGCCGAAAGCCTCGCAGACCGATCCGTCAGCGTCGGTCGCGAGCTGGACCTTGAGATCATATTTGGTGGTGAATTTGGCATGATCCTTGGGCGGATTCTTCGAAACGCCCAGCAACGACGTGCCCTCGATCTCGAACGCGCCCGCCAAGGCGGAGAAGTCCTTGGCCTCGATGGTGCAGCCGGTCGTATCGTCCTTGGGGTAGAAATAGAGGACGAGCGGACGCTTGAGCTGCGATAGCTTCATCATGCTGCCGTCGCCCATCTGCAGCGTCACATCGGGGGCAATATCGCCTTCCTTCGCCATTGTCGTTCTCCGGAGTTGATGGGAAAGCCCTAGCCGAGCCCGGCCACCCGGCGCCACTCCCCACCGATCAGCGCGCGCGCGGCGGCATATCGCGCCATCAGCCCATCCCAATCTTTCTCGCCGCACCGCTCCGCGACCAGGCCGCGTGACGCTTCTGGCGGTTCGGCGGAATCGGGAGCGACCAGGCGCAGCGTGATCAGCATCCGTGTCAGCAACGCGAAGGCGCCGCCGAAGCCGGAGACAAGCAGGCTTTCGCCCTCCAGCCGGTCGATCGCGGTGGCCAAGTCCGGGGCGAAACCGACATATTTGCTCAATTGCAGGACGTGGACCGCGAATTCGGCATCGACCAGGCCGCCCGCGATCAGTTTCACGTCGAGCGGGCCGGCGGGCGGCTTATGCGTCGCGATGTCGCCCCGCATTTTGGCTGCGTCGGCGATCAGCTTCGCCATATCGCGCGGGCGGGCCAGCGTCTCGTCGATAACCGCCTGCACCTGCGCACGCGCCGCATCCGAACCAAAGACCGGCCGCGCACGGGTGAGTGCCATATGCTCCCAGGTCCAGGCGCCTTCGCGCTGATAGCGCGCGAAACTGTCGACCGAGGCGGCGAGCAGGCCCTGCGTACCGGACGGCCTGAGCCGGGTATCGACCTCGTAAAGCGGGCCAGCCGCGGTCTGGACCGACATGGCGACGGTGACGCGCTGGGCGAGTCGCTGGAAATAGGTGGTCGCGCCCAATGGGCGGGGGCCATCCGATTCCGCGAGAAAGTCACCGGTAAACAGATAGATGATGTCCAGATCGGACGCATGGGTCATCACCCCGCCACCAAAGCGGCCGAGCGCGAGGATCACCAATTCGCCGCCGGGCGCGCGGCCATGCGCAGCCTCAAACTCGGCGACCGCGGCCGAAGCAAGCAGTTGGAGCGCGGCCTCGGCGGTCCGGCCATAGCCTTTGCCGACCTCGATCGGGTCGGACGCTCCAATGATGAGCTGCGCGCCCAGCTCAAACCTTTGCTCACCCACTGCACCGCGGATGCGGTCGAGCAATTGCTGATAATCCTCGCCGCGTTCCCCCCTGCGCCAGGCTTCCACCAAAGCCGGCACCGAAGGCGCCGGATCGAGCGCGCTGGCATCGATCAGGCCATCGAGCAGGTTGGCACGGCGCGCCAATTGCGCGGCGAGGGTCGGAGCGTGGCTTAATATATTGGCGAGCTGGCCGATCAGCGCCGGTCGCGCCTCCAGCAAGCGGAACAGGTTGATCGCGCTCGGCAAGCGCGCGACCAGATCGTCGAAGCGATTGAGCGCGGCATCGGGCGCGGGCGCGCGTCCGAGCGCGGCGATCAGCGCGGGCAGAACCGCATCGAGCGCAGTGCGTGCGGCGTCGCTGCGGGTGGTGCGTGTCTTGCCCTCGCGCCAGGCCGCGATCCGTGCGGCCGCCGCGTCTTTATCGGCGAAACCGCTCTCTGCGAGCATCGCGTCATGTGTCGGGCTTTCATCCGGCCCCGTTTGATCGAGATCGTCGTAGAGCGTGCCGACCGCGTCGGCGGCGGGCACGAGCGCCGCGGTCAAGGCGGAGCCATCGGCATAACCGCCCAGCTGCGCGACATTGTCGAGCGCCTGGGTGTCGGCAGGCAGACGGTGGGTTTGCTGGTCCTCGACCATCTGCAATCGGTGCTCCACCGTGCGCAGCAGTCGGTAGGCATCAGCCAGCGTGGTCGCATCTTCGGCGCTGATCAACCCCGCCTCGGCCAGAGCCGCCAGCGCATCCAGCGTAGCCGGCACGCGAAGCGACGGAAGCCGCCCGCCATGAATGAGCTGATGAATCTGCGCGAAGAATTCCACCTCCCGAATGCCGCCGCGCCCGCGCTTCACGTCGTAACCGGGGCCAAGCCTTTGCCCCTGGACATGGTGATCGCGGATGCGGCGCGACAATTCGCGCATTTCGTTCAAGGCGCCGTAATCGAGCGTGCGCCGCCACACGAACGGACGGATATGGTCGAGAAACCCCTGCCCCAGGCGGATGTCGCCGGCGCAGGCGCGCGCGCGGATGAAGGCGGCCCGCTCCCACGGCAGCGCGCTCGATTCATAATGGGTGATGGCAAGGTCGATCGGCACCGCCAGCGGCGTCGCTTCCGAGGCGGGGCGCAGGCGCAGGTCGACGCGCAGCACATAGCCGTCCGCGGTGCGTTCCTGGAGCAATGCGACCACGCGCCGCGCGATCCGGACCGCCGCCTCGACCGGTTCCTCGCGCGCCCGATGCGGCAGGGTTACAGGGTCGAAGATCATGATCGGATCGATGTCCGACGAATAATTGAGCTCGCGGCTACCCTGCTTGCCGAGCGCGATCGCTGCGAAACCGGCGGGGGGCGCATCGGTTCGCTCAGCAATCGCCGCTTCTATTGCACGACCCAGCGCACGATCGGCAAAGTCGCTCAGTGCGCGGGTGACCTCTTCGAACGAGGCGCCGCCAAGGTCCGCAAGCGCCACCGCCAGCGCCACGATTTGCCGTTCGCGCCGCAGCGCGATGGCGGCGTCGGGCTCGGCCGCAGACGCTTGTGCCGCCTCTGCCAACACCGCAGCGAGCCCTTGCGTCGCCAATTTCTCGACCAGTTCGGGCCGCCGGCGAAGAATGCCGCGCAGGAAGGGCGAATGGCCCTCAGCCAACGCTACCGCGCGGTCAAGCAGCAGCGGTTTTCCGGCAACAGTCATCGTCGGCTTGGAGCATGGGCTGCGAAAGCCCGCAACTCCTTACCCCGTTTGGCGTTCTAAGCTTATGAGTAGCCTCACTCAGGACCGCGCGTCGTTCAAACTGGATCCGCATCGCGGTCCGCATAAGGTGGCCATGCCCGCGCCGCATGAGGGCGTGCGCCGCGCGCTGCTCGGCAGCTTCGGGTCGATACCCGCCATGCCCGACGAATTCCTGAAGCTGCTCGACAAGCTGCGCTGAGTCCGAGGCGGTATCGCTTCGAGCGTTCCAATTGGATTGAAGCGAGGCCCCTCTCCCGGCGGGAAGAGGGCTTCACAACCGATCCTTGCTCAGTGAAACGAGGCTAGTCGTCTTCGGAAGGTTCGTCCGGCGAGGGCGCACGACCCAGGCTAAGCGCATCCACCTCACCCATGATGCTCTGAAGCGGGCTGTGGCCGCTGCTTCCGTCGTCACGGCGCGAGGGCAGTTTTCCGCCCGACATGAGTTGTTCGAGCGCGACGCGGCCACGCGCGACGCGGCTCTTGATCGTGCCGACCGCGCAACCGCAAATCTCGGCCGCCTCTTCATACGCGAAGCCGCCGGCACCGACGAGGATCAGCGCCTCGCGCTGAGGCTGCGGGAGATGGAGCAATGCGCGCTGGAGGTCGCCCAGATCGACATGGCGTTCCTGGCTCGCTGGCGCGGCCAGGATCTTGCTGGCCGTGATATCGTCCCATTCGCCTTTGAAGCGCGCGCGGCGCATCTGGCTGAGAAACAGGTTGCGCAGGATGATGAATGTCCAGGCCCGCATGTTGGTGCCTGCCTGAAAGCGCTTGCGCGCAGCCCACGCCTTCAGCAGCGTTTCCTGCACGAGATCGTCGGCGAGATCGCGATTGCCCGAAAGCGAACGGCCGAAAGCGCGCAAGTGGGGGATGACGCGCGCCAGCTCGTTGCGGAACTCATCGTCGGAGAGCGAGACATGCTCGACCGGCTCGATGATATCATCCGCATTCTTGTGGGTCGGCCCGTTCAAGCCCTGTCTCCGGGCAGCGAAATTGCGCGCAGGCTGAGATGGGGGCGTAATGCCCGACTGCAAGGCGTCATGCGTTTCGAAAATCCTTAGTGCCACAGCCAGACGATGACCACGAACAATATGACGACCAGCGCCATCGACGCAGGCAGGATGTAGCGCAGCATATGGTTGGACGAGCCAGCACGCGCCTCGGTTCGTGTCAGATGGGTCTCTTCTTCGGCCATCGTCCGTCCCCGTGATCGTTCCGCTCTGCCAACGGCTCCGACTCGCGCCGGTTCCATCAGGTAAGCGAAACTGACCTAATTTTTAGGCCGGAACGGTTTGGGCGTCGAAGAACAATGCCTGGCTGATCGCCGCTTTCACCGTGGACCGCTGGAACGGCTTGGTGATCAGGAAGGTCGGCTCGGGCCGCTCGCCGGTGAGCAGCCGCTCTGGGAAAGCGGTGATGAAGATTACCGGCACCTGGAACTCGGACAATATATCCTTGACCGCGTCGATGCCGGAGCTGTCGTCGGCCAACTGGATATCGGCCAGGACCAGACCCGGGCGATGGGCGCGCGCCTGTGCCACGGCCTCGTCGCGGGTCACCGCGACACCGGTGACGTTGTGGCCAAGATCGCGCACGATCGTTTCCAGGTCCATCGCGATGATCGGCTCATCCTCGATGATCAGCACATCGGCGTGCGTCTGGCGCTCGATCTCGGCGATCGCCTCGCCGACCAGGCTCTCGACCTCGTCGGGGCTGGTCTCCATCAGATAGGCCGCATCCTCTGGCACGAACCCTTCGAGTTGCGTCAGCAGCAAGGCCTGACGCGAGCGCGGCGTGATACGCGAAAGGCGCGCATCGGCGACATTGGCCGCATTCTCCGCATTATCATCCGGTCGGTCGGCATTGTCGTGGGTCGATTGCCAGATGCGCTGAAAGGTACGGTAGAGGCCTAACCGGACATCCACGTCGCGCGGAAATTCGTTCGGCGCGGCGACGATCGCCTCCAGCGCCTGCCGGACATAGGCATCGCCATGTTTCTGACTACCCGTAAGCGCCCGGGCGTAGCGACGCAGGAACGGAAGATGTGGTGCGAGATCCTGGCCGAGCGACATAGCGATCGAAAGCTCCTGAAATTGTGTCGTTCCTTGTGGGCAAGCGCCAGGAACGATGCAACCAAAAGCCTTGCGCCGCTGCGGCGAAACCCCCGGTTACAGGCCGTGCCTGAATCTTTAGCCCGGGTGCGGAACAAACATGCGGACTTTTTGTTTCATCGTCGCGCGGGACTTTCCGCCAGGATAAAAGGAAGTCACCTAGATCCGTTGCCCCTTTATATATGGGCGTGACAGACTAAGGCGTTTCTGCCGCGAAGTTTTGAGGGCACAGGACATAGTGCGTCTGGATAATGACATACAGCGGGGGGCGGTCGGTTTGACGGCGGACAAGACATCCAAAGTTACCGGACGCCAAAGCCAAGCATCTGGAACGGGTAAACGGGACGGGCGCGGGCATGATCCGCATGTTGCGAATGCGCTGCGCGATGCCTACCAGGAGGCTGTCAGCGAGGATGTGCCGCAGGAGTTTCTCGATCTGCTCGGCAAGCTTACTTGATCCGGTGAAATAGTCGATGGCGTCGACGCCTTCGGCGGCGCCCTTTTTCGCCCGCCTCGCTCCCGATCGTTTTTCCACCGGGACCAAGATGCTGTTCATCCTGACGGCGGCCTTGTTGCCGCTGGGGCTGATCGCTTTGTTCGCTTCGATACAATCGGCGCATAGCAAGCAGGCGCAACGCGAGGCCGATGCCCGCGTCATCGCAACCGCGGAAGCTCGCCAGATCGATATCCTGCTGCTGCGCGCTGCGGGAATGTTACGCGCCAACCTGACCGGCCCCGAGCCGGATACCGCCGCCTGCCATAGCCTGCTGCAGCGCGACCAGAGGGCGTTCGGCGCCCCGGTCAACCTGGCGCTGTTCCATGCCGACGGCACGCTCGCCTGCGCCACGTCCCATTTCAACGCGATCGGCCTCCCCCATCCGCTCACCGCGGGCGTCGATACGAGCCTGCTGCCCGGCGAGGCAGGCATGCGCTTCACCGTCCCCGCCGCCAACGGCACTTATGGCGTGGGCGAGATTCCTGCCCCGATGCTGCGCAGCGCGCTCGCGACCGAGAGCAATCAGGGCATCATGCTCAGCCAGGGCGGCCGGAAGCTGGTCATATCCAACATCGGCAGGGGATCCCCCTTTGCCAGGCGGGTGTTTGTCACCGCACCGGCGGCGAGCGGACAGATTGCGTTGCACCTGATCGTGATGGCGAGCCCGATCAGCGCGGTCGAGATCCTGCTGGTGTTGCTGCCGTTGCTGATGTGGGCGGCATCGGCGGCAATCTGCTGGGTCGTGCTCGATCAATTGCTGGTGCGCCCGCTGCGCCAAATGCAGCGTGCGATCGATTCCTACCACCCGGGCGAGGGCCCGCTGATCCTGCCGCGCATCTCCACGCCGGCCGAAGAGATACGCGCGTTGGGTGAGGCGCTCGAATCGACCGCGGGGCAATTGGTCGCGCGCGAGCAAGAATTGGAGGAGGGCCTGAGCCATCAGGTCCGGCTGACGCGCGAGGTGCATCATCGCGTCAAGAATAACCTCCAGGTGGTAGCCTCGCTGATCAATCTGCACGCGCGTGGGACCGAGGGAGATGTCGCGGCGGCCTATGCCTCGATCCAGCGCCGCGTTGATGCGCTCGCGGTGGTCCATCGCAATCATTATGCGGAGCTGGAGGAAAATCGCGGCGTCGCACTGCGCTCGATCGTCGCCGAACTCACCGCAAACCTGCGCGCGACCGCGCCTGCGCATGCCCAGCACCTGGTCATCACGCTCGACATCATTCCTGCCTTCATCAGCCAGGACGTGGCGGTGCCGGTCGCCTTCCTGGTGACGGAGATCGTCGAGCTGGTGATGATTTGCGACCCGAATGGGGTTGTCGCAATCAGCCTCGCCCAGGCGAAGACGCCTGACCGGGCGGTCCTGACGATCGAATCCCGGCGGCTGGGCGAGGATCTGTGCGAGCGACATGCGGGCCGGGCGCGGTTCGAGCGGATCGTGACCGGGCTGGCGCGGCAGTTGCGCTCGCATCTCGACTATGACGGTGCGGCGGGCCGCTATCAGGTCGAGATCGCGATCACGCCCGACAGCCTGGCCGAGAAAAAAAGCTGAAAAAATTTGGAGAGGGCGCGGAACCGATCGCGCTCAGCTTGGTTCTACACCCCGGATAGCGACCTTTTGCCCCCCCGCTCTCGCTGTCCGAACACATGGGCCTGGACGCGCCGATCCTCCCCCCCGGTGGCGCATCCAGGCCCAAATTGCGTCCGCGCGACAGCGCCTCCCCACAATCGAACCGCATGCGGAACCAAAGCCCCTCCGGCTCATTAAATCAGGGCGCCCAAGCGCGGCGGCGCTAAAGATAATGGAGCAAAATCATGGTTCGCAAGACGCTCGAATATGTCGCCATCGGCGGTCTGCTGCTGCTCGCCGCCTGCAACACTGTCGCCGGCGCCGGCAAGGACGTGTCGTCGGTCGGCAAGACCGTCACCAACACCGCCAACGACGCCAAATAAGGCCCTGAAGGTCTAGGAGAGGACGGGCGGCGCGCTTATTCGGGCGCGTCGCCCTTTCTTATGACCTGCGTCGTGTCAGAAGTCGCCTCCTCCGCCGCACGCTTTCGTTTGCGCTCGGTGAACCAGATGCCGACGATCGCGAGCTCGTAGAGAAGCACCAGAGGCAGCGCCATCAGCAGCATCGAACCGGCATCGGGCGGGCTCAGCACCATCGCGATGCCGAAATTGACCACGATCGCATAGCGCCGGAACTGGATCAGCTGGCGGCGGGTCACGATCCCGGCGCGTTCGAGCAGCATCAGCAGCACCGGCAGCAGGAAGGCCGCGCCGAACCCGAACAGAAACTGCATGATGGTGCTGAGATAGTCGGATAGCTCGGGCAGGGCCTCCTGCTGGATGCCGCCGAGATCGCCCGAAAAGCTGTACAGATATTTGAGCGCGAGCGGGATCGCGATGAAGTAAGCGAGGCTCGCCCCCATCAGGAACAGCACCGGAGTCGCGAGCAAGAAGGGCAGAAGCGCCTTCTTCTCCTTCCGATAGAGGCCGGGCGCGATGAACTGCCAGAGCTGGTTCGCGATGATCGGAAAGGACAGCATCAGGCCCGCGAAGAAGGCGACCTTCACCTCCGTGATGAAGGCGCCGAACACTTGAGTATAGACGATCTTTTCCTGGCCCGCCGCCTTGAGCGGATGGACCAGGAAAGCCAGGATCGGCCGCGCGAAATAGAGGCAAATGAAAAACGACGCGCCAAGCGCGGCGAACGACCAGATCAGGCGCTTCCGAAGCTCGATGATATGATCCATCAACGGCGCGCGGCTGTCGTCGATTTCGTCCGGTTCGTCGGTCATTGCTTGGGCGGAAGATCGAACGGAAGCTCAGGGCCGTGTTCGCCCTCATCAGCGGCGGCAACTTTGGGCGCGTGTGCACGTCTGGGCGCGGCTTTGGCGGGCTGTTCGGAAGGCTCGGACACGGGCGTGATCGGCAGCGCGGCTTCGGCAAACGCCTCGGCGGGCGCCGGCTCGACGATCATGTCCGCCTCAGGAGCGGGCAATGCTGTCATGACCGGCTCGGCGGGATGCTCGATCGCATCGTGGAGCGGATGCTCGCGCATGATCCGCTCATTTTCCTCGCGCCATTTCTTCTCGATTTCCTCGAGCTCCGCCTGGCGCACCATCTCGTCCAGGCCCGAGCGGAAATGCCGCGCCATGCCGCGCGCCTTGCCGATCCATTGCCCGGCGAAGCGCATCGCGCGCGGCAAATCCTTGGGCGGGATGACCGCGACGGCCACCGCACCCAGCAACAGCAATTCGGTTGGGTTTACGTCGAACACGTAGACTGGTCCGGCTTACTGATGCGGACGATCGTCCTTCATCGGCTGAAGGTGCTGGTCGGGATTGGGCGTGACCGGCGGCTGTGCGTCGAGCCGTGGGGCCGGCTTGGCGGGAACATCGTCATCCTCCGCCATGCCTTTCTTGAACTGTTTCACGCCCTTGGCGACGTCGCCCATCATGTTGGAAAAGCGGCCGCCGCCCAACAGCAGGATCGCGATCACCGCGAAAATGAGGATATGGATGAAGGACAGGCCGCCCATTGTAACTCTCCGAAGACGTAATCGAGGGGGTATTTAGGCTTCCCACCCCCGATTGGCCAGCCCGTGACGGGCCGGATCGGGAAAGGAATGAAAAGAAAGACCGGGAAAAGCCGCTTATTCTTCCCCGTCATCGCTTTCCACCTCGGGCGGATCCTGATCCTCGAGGCTGAGATGCGCCTGTTCCATCGCCAGATCGACCGGATCGAGCAGGCCCGCCGCGCGCAGATCGTCGATGCCAGGCAGATCCTTGCGCGAGGCAAGGCCGAAATGATCGAGAAAGGCGGGTGTGGTCGCGTAGATGAGGGGGCGGCCCGGCACTTCGCGCCGCCCGGCGGGCTTGATCCATCCCGCCTCGATCAGCGCGTCGAGCGTGCCCTTGGAGATCTGGACGCCGCGGATCGCCTCGATCTCGGCGCGGCTGACGGGCTCGTGATAGGCGACGATCGCGAGCGTCTCGATCCCGGCGCGGCTCAGCTTGCGCGGCTCCTCGCGCTCGCGCCGGAGGATATGCGCCAGATCGGGCGCGGTCTGGAGCAGCCAGCGCCCGCCCCGTTCGACCAGTTCGATCCCGCGCCCTTCGTAGAGCTCGGCAAGCTGCGCGAGCGCGGCCCTGGGTTCCTCGATCCCAGTGGCGGCGGCGACCTCCGCCGGCGTCATCGGCGCTTCGGCCGCGAACAAGGCCGCCTCGAGCGCGCGCAGGGGATCGCCGATCATCATGCCGCCTTCACCATCAAGGGCGCGAACGCCGCCTTCTGGGCCAGTTGCAATCGGCCCTGCTTGGCCAGTTCGAGCGCCGCGACGAAACTGGAAGCAACCGCCGAGCGGTGATGTTCGGGGTCCAGCCCCTGCGGCAGGAAGCTTTCCAGGCTGGCCCAATCGAGCTTCTGCCCGACCATTTTGGCAACCAGATCCAGCGCCTCTTCCAGCGTCATCACGCGCCGCCGCGAGACAACGTGGAATGCGGGCTGAGTGCGCGCCGTGACCACGCCATAAGCGGCGATGAGATCGTAGAGGCTGGCCTCCCATTTGGGTTTGCGCACCACGCGCAGCCCTTCGGGACAGCCGCGCAGGAAGACGTCGCGCCCGATCCGGTCGCGCGCCATCAGCCGCGCGCCGGCTTCGCGCATCGCGGCGAGGCGTTGCAGGCGGAGCTGGAGGCGGAGCGCCAGCTCCTCGGGGCTGGGTTCGACCTCAGGGTCGCGCGGCAGCAACAGCGCCGACTTCAGGTAAGCGAGCCAGGCCGCCATCACCAGATAATCGGCCGCCAGCTCCAGCTTGAGCGCGCGCGCCTCGTTGATGAAGGCGATATATTGATCGACCAGAGCGAGAATCGAGATCTGCTTGAGGTCGACCTTCTGCGTGCGCGCAAGCGTGAGCAACAGGTCGAGCGGCCCTTCCCATCCGTCGATCGCGATGGTCAGCGCCTCGGGCGGCTCGGGCTGGAAATCAAACTCCTCGTCCATTGCGCGAGGAGACTAACCGGCATCGGCGGGGAGTCGAGAATGGTGCCCTCGAAAGTCGTGGATAACTTCACGCACGCGCTAGACCTTGATCGGTTCAGGCTGAATCAGCCTGAACCGATCAAGGTCTCAACCATTTGAAAGAGCCTGATTCACGCTTTCAGCGGAAGCGCGAAGCCCTTCCACTAAAAACGATCAGGCTCCAGACGCGACCGCAGCCATGGGATCGGCGCGAACGCGTCCAGGCCTTCGCCCCGGCTGAACTGCCAATAGAGGATCATGCTCATCAGCGCCGCATAGAAGCACCAGACCGAGGCGAAGGTCTCGGCCTTGACGATCTGCACGATCGTCAGCGCGATCACGTTGATTACCCCATACCAGCGCACCACGCGATAGCGCGACAGCAAGAGCGCGCCGCAGGTGGCGAAGATGTAGAGCAAAGAGATGGTGAGGCTGCCCGTCATCTCGTTGCGATAGGCGATGCTGTTGTGGTCGACGAACACCCGGCTGGGGAGGAAGATCAGGCCATAGCTGTCCCACGCCGCCGCCACCGCGCCGATCGCGGTCAGCCCGATCATCACCCGGTGGCGCCAGCCGGCGGGTTCCAGCAAGGTTACCGCGAGCGGCATCAGGAAGGGCAACAGGCCCTGCGCGTACATCGTGAACAGGAAAGCGGCATGGTCGCGGCCGATCGGGCCGATCCGCCCCTGCAGCCCCAGCCAGACCAGCCCTTCGGTGAACTGATGCAGTGCGAACAGCATCGGCGTCGCGGCGAACAGGAAGGTGCGCGGCTCCCGCACATGACGCAGCGTCGCCACCCCGATCGTCGCGATCGCGGCCGCCGAAACGAAGCTGGCGGTAGGCGAAAAGCACATGCGATCTACTCCGGGCGGGGTTGCGCCGGGCCCTGTGCCGCGATTGCCGCGCGCTTGCCAGCGCCAATCTGCTTTTGCGGGACTCTTTTGGCCCATGCGGCTATCGGGCGCCTGTGACCGGAACCGCCCCCATCCGCATCGCCGCGCTCTACCAGTTCGCGCGCTTCGACGATTTGCGCCCCAGACGGGAGGCGCTCGCCGCGCTGTGCGACAGGCTGGGTGTGCGGGGCACGTTGCTGCTCGCGCACGAAGGGATCAACGGGACCATCGCGGGCACGGTCGATGCGATCGACCAGGTGCTGGCGCACATCCGCGCACTGCCCGGGTGCGCCGGTCTGGACGTCAAGGAGTCCTGGGCGGACGCCCTACCCTTCCACCGCATGAAGGTGCGCATCAAGCGCGAGATCGTGACGATGGGCGAACCCGATATCGATCCGCTGACCGAGGTCGGCCATTATATCGCGCCCGAGGATTGGAATGCGCTAATCGCGGATCCCGCCACGATCGTGATCGACACACGCAACGATTACGAAGTCGCGATCGGCACGTTCGAGCGCGCGATCGATCCGCATACGCGCACCTTCCGCGACTTTCCCGCCTGGTTCCGCGAACAACGCGAGACGCTGATCGGCGACGGCCCCGCTCCCAAGATCGCGATGTTCTGCACCGGCGGCATCCGCTGCGAGAAGGCGACCGCCTTCCTCAAGGCCGAGGGGCTGGACGAGGTCTATCACCTCAAGGGCGGCATCCTCAAATATCTGGAGACGGTGCCGGCGGAAGAGAGCCTGTGGCACGGCGAATGCTTCGTGTTCGACCAGCGCGTCGCGGTCACCCACGATCTGGAAATCGGGTCCAGCGCTTTGTGCCACGCCTGCCGCCGGCCGATCGACGCGGAGGACCGTCAATCCCCCCTTTATGCGGAAGGGGTCAGCTGCCCTGCCTGCTATCACGAGCGTACCGACGAACAACGCGCGGGCTATGCCGAACGCCATCGCCAGACCCTGTTGGCGGCAGCGCGCGGCGCGGAGCATATCGGCGTGCGGCCGCCGCCCCATGGAAGCCAGAGGGGCGATGGCTGAGCTGCCTATTCTCTACAGCTTCCGCCGTTGTCCTTATGCGATCCGCGCGCGCCTCGCCTTGCTGGCGAGCGGCACGGTCTGCGAAATCCGCGAGGTGAAGCTCTCCGCCAAGCCTGCCGAGATGATCGCAATCTCGGCCAAATCGACCGTGCCGGTGCTGCACCTGCCCGACGGCGGCGTGATCGACGAAAGCCTGGATATCATGCGCTGGGCGCTCGCGCGGAGCGACCCCCAAGGCTGGCTGGGCCATATCGACGAGGCGCTGATCGCGGCCAATGACGGCCCGTTCAAACACCATCTCGACCGCTACAAATATCCCGACCGGCACAGCGCAGATCCGATCGAGCACCGCACCGCCGCGCTGGAGCTGCTGCGTCCGCTGGAGGCGCTCCTCCAGGCGTCGCCTTATCTTTGCGGCCAAGCGATGGGGCTGACCGACGCGGCGCTGATGCCGTTCGTCCGCCAATTTGCCGCGACCGACCAAGGCTGGTTCGACGCCTTGCCGCTGCCGGCCCTGCAATCGTGGCTCGCGCGACTGATCGCGTCGCCCTGGTTCGAGACGGCGATGGTGCGGCTTGTGCCGTGGAAAAGCGGCGATGCGCCGGTCCTGTTTCCGTGAGGCTTGGCGCCTGACGTTTCCCGTCGATGGTAATATCTGCCTCCGATCCAAATCCAAGACGCTCAAGCGCCAGATCGAGTTCTTAAGCTGCCGTCGGTTCAGCATGGCAGAGCCGAACACGGGGATCCGGCGCCTTCTTCAGTTCGACAAGGCAGCCGGATCCCCACAAAGCCGTGGTTTGCGGGATGGCTCTGGGCGAGAATGACACGGCTGGCCGATCGGCTCAGCCGACAAAAGCCGCTGTTCGATCCCGTGAACGGGCTTCAGGCCAACGCCGCGGACTTACGCCGCGCGCGCATCGCCCCACCGGTCAGGCCGAAGCCTCCCAGCATCATCGCCCAGGTCGAGGCTTCGGGTACGCCGGCGATGGCCGCCCCAATCCGCACTTGCAGCGTATCGGCGTCCGCGCCGGTCCCCCAGCTATAGGTGTAGACGCCCGGCGTGAGGCCTCGGTCCGACAAGGTCGTATTCGCCCATGTGTCGGTGGACGAGAGTGCGCTGCCGGATTTGTACAAGGCGGGAGCCCAGATGCGTGCGGTTCCCCCGGCAACGTCGACGCCAAACCTGTCGCCGCCTCCGGACGAAGCAACCGTATAAGGACCCGAGCCGAAATGGGCAGGCCCGGTCGCGCCCGTATAGAAGGTCACGGAATCGAAGCTCGGCGGCACGGGTCCAAGGACCACGTAGGCATTTTGCCCGCTGACGGCGGTGAAGCCGTCGAAACCGCCGAAGCTTGCAAACAGATCCGCCAGATCAAGTGTGCCGGATCCGGTGGCGACAACATCGGCGCCCTGTTGTTCGATTGTGATGACCGCGCTTGCATAGGCGCTGCCGGAAAATGCCATGACCCCCAAGGCCACCGCCAAAGATACGCTTTTCATGGTACCTCCAAGGACGATTGCTAAATCGACGAAGCGCGGATGGCGGCGTTAACCAAGACCCTGCCGCGCCAGAGGTGACTACCGGAGCCAAGAGGTCCGCGCCTCCTACGATCGTGGGAGGCGGAGCAATTATCTCGCGAAAGGCGACTTCATCTCCATCAGAAGCCGGATCAGGTCGGCTTGCCGGCGAACGCCGGATTTGTTGAAGATGCTGGTGACGTGGGTCCTGACCGTCGCAGGCGACAGGCCCAGCACGTCGGCCGCCTGCGGCACGCCACCAACCTCGACGACAGTCTGCAACACCTCCGCCTCTTTCGGCGTAAGGTGGAACCGCTGAACGAAGGTGGCGATGGCGGCGACGTCATCGCGATCGACCCGACGCACGAACAGGACGAAGGCGGCATTACGGTCGGCATCGATCGACTGCTGGCGCACAGCGTTCAGCGGTAACAAATGGAGGACAAGTTCGTCGCCCGAGCCAAATTCGCCGTGCAGCGGGATCGATGTCCCCCGGCCTCCCAGGCCCACATCGCCCTCGCGCGCGGCCGCCAGCGCCGCTTGCAAAGCGCGGTTGGCTGCGGGAATGGCGAGGTCCAGGCGGCCGTTGCGGGTCCGGAGCGGCGACTTTGCGGCCAGCATCGCCTCACCCGCGGTGTTCGCCCGTACGATTTCGCCCCTCTGGCCCAGCAGGAACATCCCGGCGGCGAACGCGTCGAGAACGGCGGCATCCTCGGCGAGCCGCCGGCGCTGATCTTCGAAGGCCCGTCCGATCAGCACCGCCCGGCGCAGATGCGGATAGAGCAGGCGGATCCGCGCGACCGCCTCCTCGTCGAACAGGCCCTGGCTGTCGCTTCGAATGTTCGACAGCGTCGTCATGTTGTTCATCGATCGTTCGACGACCAGCAGGGTCGCATCGATAAGGCCCTGGGGCTTCAGCCAGCCGTGATAGAAATCAGTCTCTAGCAGCGTTGAATATTGCGGGCGGCTGGACGCGTATATCTGCTCGCCGGAATCCAAATACCCCACGTCGTCCATGAACGGGTTCGTGAGGAGGTATTTGTCGTGATACACCTTTGTCCAATATTCGCCGTGACCAACCTCCAGTTGCCATGGCGGCGTCTTGTCGAAGACGTCATAGGACATCAGGACAGCGGTCTTGGCGTTGGCGAAGCCGCATACGGCCTCAAGCGCTGCGGACCAATCTTTCGGTTCGACCGCCGCGTCGTAGATCTTCCCGACGACCTGGGAGAATTCACCCACACTCGCGACGTCAGGTGTCAAAGTGGCCTCCCACTTTCCGAAAACGGTCGCGCGGGCACCCATGCCCCGGTCGCACCATTCTCTGCTTAACCGCTGTAGCCGAACCCGCCAAGCGACCTCGCGCCCGTGGCGAGTTTTGCGAATTCCGGTGACGAATTCCGGTGACATTGCACTTTATTGACGTCCAAGCCCACCATGCCAGCCAGAGCCTATGGCTCGTCTCGCCCGGGCGCATCGTCGCGTGACTCGCTATAGACTCCGACATCGTTGTCCCATCGCGTTTCTCGTGGCACGTTCCCCGAAACGATGGGGAGAGGGACATGGATATCGCGACCGCGGAGGCGATCGTGCATCCCGATGCGACGAGCACGGGCAAGCCGCATTATGAGGTGCTGGACGGGCTGCGCGGTACCGCCGCGGTCATGGTGGTGGTGTTCCACATCATGGGCATGCCCATCGCCTGGGTCGATCAGGGCCAGTATCTGCACCATGCCGCAATGGCGGTGGACTTCTTCTTCGGCCTGTCGGGGTTCGTGGTCGCCTATGCCTATGACGCGCGCTGGGGGCGGATGTCGGTCGGCCAGTTTTGCGCGACCCGCCTGATCCGGCTGCATCCGCTGGTTCTGCTAGGTGCGCTGCTCGGGCTGATCAGCTTCCTTGTCGATCCGTTCGCTGCGAACCAGAAACTGATCCCGCTTTCGGTGGTGCTGACCGACTTCGCTCTCGCCTGCCTGTTGCTGCCCCACGCGGCTTTGCCCAACCGCTGGACCGATACGCACAGCCTGAACAGTCCGGCCTGGTCGCTGCTGCAGGAATATATCGGCAACCTCGTCTATGCGCTGGTGTTGCGACGGCTGGGGACGCGCGCGCTGGGCGCGGTGATGGCGGTGGCGGCGGTCGCATTGCTGTGGCTGCTATGGCAGCGGAACAGCATCGACATGGGGTCCGACTGGACGACCTGGTGGGGCGCCCCGGCGCGGATGGCATTCTCCTTCACCATGGGGCTGTGGCTGTACCGCGTGCGCGACCACGCGCCGAAGCTTCGCTTGGGATGGGTCGCGCTGAGCGTCGTCCTGGTACTTGCTTTCGCGGCGCCGCTCGTGCCCCGGTCCGTGCCCCACGGCAACGGCCTGTACGAAGCCGCCGTCGCGATGCTGCTCTTCCCGGCGATCATCCTGTGCGGCGCGCATTCCGATATCGGCCGGGCCGAGCTGGCGGTGTGCAAGGTCGCGGGCCGGATCTCCTACCCGATCTACATCCTGCACTACCCGTTCTTGCTGATTTACATGAACTTCGCGCTCATCCGCAAACCGCCCGCCGCGACCCTCTACCTGGTCGCGGGCGGATCCTTCCTGCTGGTGGCGACTTTCAGCTGGCTGGCGTTGAAGCTCTACGACGAGCCGGTGCGCGCCTGGCTCAAGCGGAGGCGGGCCTAGACCTAACTATTTGAAAGAGCCTGATCCACGCTTTCAGGCGGTCGGGCGCCGGGTGAAGCCGTCGACGGGCTGCAATTCGGCATCCCGCACGTCGATCCGATCGACCCGCGACGCGGGCGAGCCTTCGCGCAGGCGATCGATCAGGCGCTCGACCAGATCGGATTCGGCCACGACATAGACCTCGACCGCGCCGTCCGCGCGATTGCGGACCCAGCCCGCGACCCCAATCGCGCGCGCCGCCTGGACCGTCCAGTCGCGGAACCAGACGCCCTGAACCTCCCCTTCGACGATAATAGTGCGCGCGATCATACCGACGGAAGTCATAGCGGGGCGATGCGGTTCCCGATCATCCATCGGACAGCGGTGGGAAGACTAGGACGACCACAGCGGTGAGCTCACCTTATACGCTTCGGTAAGAAATTGCCGTTACTCCACAGTAACGGATGTATTCGTGGCGTACCCCGGGGGGGGATTTATATTATGAATAAGCAAAGCAGACTGGCCGTATCGATCGATGATCATGAGATAAGCCTGGCATGGGTGGAACATGGCAGGCATCTGGCCTACCTCGAAAAATTCCCGAGTTCGCAATTCAGCACGCTGACCGACGCGCTGCTTGCCTATGAGCGAAGCACCCGAAAGCCTTTGCTCGGCGCGACATGCGCGCTTGCGGTGCTGGGCGTTACTTATGGCGAGACGATCATGCTCTCGCGCGGGAGCTGGGCGATCAGTCGCGAAGGGTTGCGGTCCCTTTTCGGGAACGATGTAATCGTCATCAACAATGTAGCCGCCTGTGCATGGGCGGTTATAGGCGGAGCGGGCCCCAGGCTGGAGGGCATATCCTCGCTTGCGGCGGCCGCCCCAGACTTCCACCACGGCGGACGCTGGGTGCTGATCAACGTCAACGAGGGCGTCGGCCTCGCCGTGATCGACACCGACAGGCGCGGCGATATCCGCGTGCTGGAATGCGAGATGGGCCATTGCGGTTTCGTGGCTTCGACGAAAGAAGACGACGCGCTCGCGCGCGCGTTCAAGGCGAAAGGGCACAAACGGATAAGCTGGGAGATGGTCTTGACCCTCTCGCCGGACGACCCGGTCTGGTCCGCGCCGGGATTGCCGACGACGCGTTCCCAACGGGTGGCGATACTCGCGCGGTTGATCGGCAGCTACGCAAGCGACGCGGTACTGGCCTACGGCGCCTGGACCGGTGCGGTCGTGACCGGCAAGCACATCAGCAAGATGATGGCCGAATCGGCGCAGCCTTCTTTCAATGCCGGGTTCGAGAACAAGTCGAAATTCGGGCGACTGATCCGCAGCACGCCGCGCTGGCGCCTGGGCGGACAGGATTTGATGATCGCGGGCTGCGCGATCGCGCTCGATCGGCTTTCGCCCATGACCGAGACGGAAGCAGCGCAGGAAGTGCCCTTTATCGAGACGGTCCAGCGCATCGCCTGCTGAAATTGGGAGGGGTGGGGGTTAGCGGAGCGCTTCCAACCCACGCTTGAGCCGAAAAAAAGGGGCCTACGGAGATAATCCGCAGCCCCTTTTCAACACAGGCATAGCCCCGTCACGCGGCGACGAAACAACGGAACAATTGCAACTCTGGCGCCCTTTGGCTGGTACCGCTATCAAGCGATCGGAGGGCGAATGTCAGACCAACAACGCAAGCTTGCGGTCTCGATCGACGACGATTCGATCAACATGGCCTGGGTGGCCGAGGGCAACCGCCTTGGCCCTGCCGAGAAATGGCCGATTTCCGATTTCCGAACGCTCACCGACGCATTGCTCGCTTACGAAAAGAAAGCCGGAGTGCGGTTGCTTGGGGCGGACTGTGCCCTGGGCGTGCTGGGCGCGACCCATGGCGAAACGATCATGCTCGCGCGCTGCAATTGGGCGATCAGCCGGTCCGGGCTGCGATCGATGTTCGGGCGGGACGCGATCGTCATCAATGATGTCGCGGCCCGCGCATGGGCGGCGCTTGGCGGGGTCGGAGCGCGGCTGGAAGGCCTGGCGGCGACGACCGGCAGCCTGCCCGATTTCAACCGCAGGGGACGCTGGGCGCTGACCAAGGTGGACGCCGGCGTCGGCCTGGCTGTGATCGATGTCGACGATACGGGCACGGTGCGCGTGCTCGAATGCGAAATGGGCCATTGCGGCTTCGCGCCGGCTACCGAGGAGGACCGCGCGCTGGCGGTCGCGCTGGCCGGACGCGGTCAGGGCCTGGTCAGTTGGGAAATGGCGCTGACCCTTTCGCCCGACGACCCGATCTGGTCGGCGCCGGGATTGCCGACGGCGCGGCCGCGGCGGATCGAGATGATCGCGCGTCTGACGGGCCGTTATGTCGGGGACACCGTGCTCGCCCATGGCGCCTGGACCGGCGCGATCCTGACCGGCGGAAGGATCAGCGAATTACTCGCCGAATCCGCCTTGCCCGCCTTCAATGCCGGGTTCGAGACCAAGACCAAATTCCCGCGCCTGATGCGCGGCGCATCGCGTTGGCGGCTGTCGGGGCAGGATCTGACATTGTCCGGCTGCGCGATCGCACTCAGCCGGCATGCGATGATCGAGGCTGGCGGAAGTCGGGCGGCCTGAAACAGCCCGGTGCCGAACCGTCCGTTCCGAACTGAAGTCTAGCCTTCCAGTGCCAGCAAAGCGTCGCGCTTGCCGATGAGGTCCGCGAACGACGCATCGTTCGCGCCGCCTTCAATCGTCGCCATCGCCGCGTCGAGCCGTTCGCGGGCGCGGGGGCTGATCGCAGTCACGCCTTTTGCGCACGCCTGCATCTCGTCCATCTCGCCCGAGCAGTGGAGAGCGATGTCGCAGCCCGCCGCGATCACGCCCGCCGCGCGATCGGTGAAGCTGCCCTTCAAGGCATGCATGCCGAGATCGTCCGACATCAGCAGATTGTCGTAGCCGATCCGGCCGCGGATGGTCTCGGCGATCACCTTCGCCGAGAGCGACGCGCATTGGTCCTGATCCCAGGCGGTGTAGACCACGTGCGCGGTCATCGCCATCGGCGCCCAATTGAGCGTCGTGAAAGGCGCGAGATCGGTCTCGAGTTCCTCGGCCGAAGCATCGACGACCGGCAGTTCGACATGGCTGTCGGACATGGAGCGGCCATGGCCAGGCATATGCTTGACCACACCGACCGCGCCGCCGGCCTTCAGTCCATCGAGCACCGCCCGGCCGAGCGCCGCCACGCGTAACGGCTCGGTTCCCAGCGCGCGGTCGCCGATAATATCGTGCGCGCCCGGCTGGCGGACGTCGAGCAAAGGCAGGCAATCCACGTTCACACCGACCTCGCGCAGCATCAGAGCCAGCGCCTGCGCGTTGACGCGCGCCGCCTCAATCGCGGACATGGGCGCGGTGTCGTAGAGTGCGTCGAACACCTTGCCCGCCGGGAAAGCCGGCCATTCGGGCGGCTGCATCCGCGCCACGCGGCCCCCTTCCTGATCGATCAGGATCGGCAGGTCCGCACGGCCGGCGAGCGACCGGAGTTCGTCGGTCAATGCCTTCATCTGCGCCCGATCGGAGACGTTGCGCTTGAACAGGATGAAGCCGGCGGGATCGACCTCGCGAAAGAAACCGCGCTCCGCATCCGTCAGGGCCCTGCCCGCGAGGCCCAGGATCAAAGGCGTCATCAATTGACCACGTTACAGGTTTCGCCCGCGACCTTGAGCTGCGCGCACAGCCTGCGCGCATCGCCGCCGCTTGCGCGCAGCCGGTAGAGCGTCGCGTCGCCGACCTTCACCGGCGTGATCGACATGGCGAGCGGCGTGAGGCTGTTGAAGCGGGTCGAGAGCGTCTTCCAGACCTGCTTGGCCTTCGCCTCGCTGCCGAGTGCGCCGAGCTGGATCGTACCGCTGCCGCTGGCCGAGGGCGCTTCCGGCCGGGCGGGTGCGAGCGGCGTCGAAAGCCTGGGCGCGGGCGGCGGCGTCTTCACTACCGGCGCGGATGCGGCCGTCGGCGCATTATAGACGAGTTGCGGCTTGGGGGGCGTCTTGGCGACCGGGGCCGGCAATGGCGCGGCGGGTGCCCCGGCAGCCGCCGGAGCCGGGGCATTGGGCGGCGCCTGCGGCTCCTGCCCGCGATCGCTGCCTGGCCCGGTGATCGGCTGTTCGGGAATCTTGGACAGATCGATCGGGCTGTCGATGTCATTGCCCGTGCCCATGCGCGACGCGATCACATCGCTTTCGTTGACCGCGAGCCCGCCCGGATTGACCGGCTTTTCCTTATAAGGGCCGGCAGGCGCGTGGATGATCTGGCCGATATCGGCCCGTTCCGCGCGATGGCGCTGCCAGATGATGAAACCGCCGAACAGGATAGCGATCACGACCAGCCCGACCACCAGCCACAAAGCGACGCGGCCACCGCCGCCGCCGCCCGTTTCGGGAAAATCGTCCTCGTCCTCGACCGGCTCGAGCCAGGGCAGTCGCTCGCTGCCGAGCGGCTCCCCGCCAAAGCCCCGCCGGATTTCCGCCATCCTCTACATCTCCTCAGAAGCTGCTACGCCCATCACACCGAGCCCGTTTCGGATAACCTGCCCGATCGCATCCGCAAGCGCCAGACGCGCCGCGGTGATGGCTGCATCGTCCACGACGAGGAAGCGCCGCGAGGGATCGTCATTGCCGCGATGCCACAGCGCATGGAAGGCGGCGGCAAGATCGTAGAGGTAGAAAGCGATCCGGTGGGGCTCGTGCGCATTGGCCGCGCCTTCGACGACGCGCGGGAACTGCGCAGCCAGCTTGACCAAAGTCAGTTCCTCGTCGTCGAGCAGCGACAGGTCGGCCTTGGCTGGCAATGCGATCCCGGCTTCCGCCGCCCGGCGATGGAGCGAGGCGATCCGGGCGTGCGCATATTGGACGTAGAAGACCGGATTGTCCTTCGACGCCTCGACCACCTTGGCGAAGTCGAAATCCATCTGCGCATCGGCCTTGCGCGCGAGCATGGTGAAGCGGACGACGTCCTTGCCCACCTCCTCGACCATGTCGGCGATGGTGATGAATTTCCCCGAGCGCTTGGACATCTTGACCGGTTCGCCCGCGCGCATCAGCCGCACCATCTGGACGAGCTTGATGTCGAACGGCTTGCTTCCGTGCGTCAGCGCCTTCACCGCCGCCTGGATGCGCTTGACCGTGCCGGCATGGTCCGCGCCCCAGATGTCGATCAGCATATCGGCCGTCTCGGCCTTCTGCGCATGGTAAGCGAGGTCGGTGCCGAAATAGGTCAGCCCGCCATCGGCCTTGCGCACCGGGCGATCCTGATCGTCGCCGAATTCGGTCGAGCGGAACAGGGTCATCTCGGTCGGCTCCCAATCGTCGGGAAGCTCGCCCTTGGGCGCCTCGAGCACGCCTTCGTAGATCAGGCCTTCCTTGCGCAGCCGTTCGAACGCCGCATCGACCCGGCCGGCTTTCTGGACGGCGGCCTCGGAAGCGAACACGTCATGGTGGATGCCAAGTAGAGCGAGGTCGGCCCGGATCATGTCCATCATGCCCGCGACGGCTTTCTCGCGGAACAGATCGAGCCACTCGCTCTCGGGCTTGCCGACATAGACGTCGCCAAACTCCGCCGCGAGCGCCTGGCCCACCGGCACGAGATAGTCGCCCGGATAATAGCCCTCTGGAATCTCGCCGATATCTTCGCCGAGCGCTTCGCGATAGCGCAGGTGCGCCGAGCGGCCGAGCGTCTGCACCTGCGCGCCGGCATCGTTGATGTAATATTCGCGGACGACCTTGAAGCCCGCATATTCGAGCAGGGTCGCGAGCGCATCGCCCACGATCGCGCCGCGCGCATGGCCCATATGCATCGGCCCGGTCGGGTTGGCCGAGACATATTCGACGTTGACCGTCTTGCCCCCGCCGATCGTCGAGCGGCCATAATCGGCGCCCTCGGCAAGGATATCCGTCAGCTCGGCTCTGATGATCTCTGCGTTGAGCCGCAGGTTGAGGAAGCCCGGCCCGGCAATCTCGACCGCATCGACATAATCGAGCGCGGCCAGCCTGGGCTCGATCAGGCCGGCGAGCGCGCGCGGATTGGTGCCAGCGGGCTTGGCCAGGACCATCGCGGCGTTGGTGGCAAGATCGCCATGGCTCGCATCGCGCGGCGGCTCGACCGTCACATTGCGGCGGTCCAGCCCGCGCGGCAAGGCGCCATCGCCTTCCAGCGCATCGAGCGCGGCGTCGAGATCGGCGGCGAAACGGGCGTGAAGCGTCGGCAAGGTCTGTCGGTCCAATATCGAAAGGAAGGCGCGCTGTTAGCGGATGGAGGCGCCGACGTCACGCCAATCGACAGGGGGCCACTTATCGCTTTACCGCCAGCCCGAATCGCACGTCACCATCGGGCCGAAACGGTGCCGTTGATCGCTCAAAAAAAGGAGGTTTCCAAATATGGTTACCGAGCAAAAACGAGCAAAATCAAGTGCCAATTAGGTTAACGCCATATGAACAATTATACAGACTTGGTCGATAGACTGTTATATTATTGGCTTGCCTGTAGCGGGTCGGACCTGTTGTTCGATCATGTAGGTTAGGTGGGGAAAATTCATGAACAAGTTGCTTTTGGCGAGCACGGCGCTTGCCTCGATCGTAATGCTGGCAGCCCCGGCATCCGCGCAGATCGCGCTGGGCGATACGCTCCAGCTTGAATATCTCTTCCCGGATACCAGCTCCGTCTACGACACCCAGAGCACGCTTTTCACCGGCGCGGGTACGACTTTGCCGGTTATTTATACCGGTACCGCGACGTTCGACTCCAACCTGATCAAGATCGTCCAGAATGACAGTTGGAATTATACGGGAGCCGCGTTCAATGGCGTGCGCATCACCGATCTGTCCAATCTGTCGGCGTTCAACGGTTGGGGCGTGTTGCCGTCGACCACGATGACCGGCTTCAGCTTCAGCACGGGCGGCGGTAGCCTTTACGTGAATTGGCAGGGTGTACAGACGTTCACCGGCGCCACCGTAGCCCTCGGTGGCGCGGTTCCGGAGCCCGCGAGCTGGGCGCTGATGCTCGGTGGCTTCGGGCTCGTCGGCGGCGCGATGCGTTCGCGCCGGCGTCAGGCTGTCAGCTTCGCCTGACAATCGCGTCTTTGAAATGTGAAGAGCCGCCGGTTCCTGACCGGCGGCTTTTTTCTTGCCAGCGCGCGAAGTACCCTGGCGTCCCCCGCAATCGACATCGCTTTTCGCGAGCGTTATAGGTCGGCAACACACGTTGGGGAACTTTATGCATCAGGATCATCCGGGCGCCTGGGTCGGCTACGTCGTCTCGGCCATCATCATCTGCACCGTTTTGTTCTTCCGGTTCCGATCGATGCGGCGGATCCAGAAGCTTCGGCTGGAGCGGCTGTGGATCGTGCCCGCGCTCTACACTTTGGTAACGGTGAGCGTGCTCTATCAGTCGGTCCCGACCGGCATCCAATGGGCCTATGTCGCGGTCGCGCTAGCGCTGGGGGCGTTGCTCGGTTGGCGACGCGGCGCGCTGATGCGGATCAACATCGATCCCGAGACGCACGAGCTCAACCAGCAGGCCTCCCCCGCCGCGATGCTGTTCATTCTGGTGCTGATCGTGATCCGCCAGGGTTTGCGCATGGAAGCGACCGATATGGGCTTCAATGCGGCGTTCCTCACCGACCTGCTGGTCGTATTCGCGCTCGGGCTCTTCTCAGCGACGCGGGTCGAGATGTTCGTGCGCGCCAAGCGGATGCTGCAGGAGAATCTCTCCCAGACGTTCAGCTGAGGCGCCCCAGCACCGCGTCGACAAATCGGTCGAGCGCCGTCGGATGGAGCGGGAAGGCGAGCTGAGGCTCGATCATCTCCAGCTCCATCAGCCGCAGCCCGGCCGGCGTGGGCAGGATATCGACGCGCGCATAGAGCGGGTCGCCGGGTGCCTGCGCTAAGGCGTTGAGGGCGAAGGCACGTTGCGTATCATCGACCGCAATCCGCTCCAACTCGCCGGTATCGCCCAGCCCCGCCATGAAAGCCGGCTTGGCAAAAGCATGCGAAACGGCGCCGTCGATGAGGACGATCGACCGCTCACGCTCGCGCTCGACACTGGATTGATAGGGCTGGACCAGGACGCAGCCTTGTTCGAGCAAGGCGGCGGCATGTAACTCCGCTTCCCCGATCGTCAGGCCAGCGAAGCGGCGCGCGCCATGCGCGCTCGCCCCCATTGCGGGCTTGACCACGACATCGTCCCAGCCGCGCTCCTGCCACTGTGTGGCAAGGTCGGTTGATCCCGGCTCGAGCAAGATCGTCGGCACGATCTCGACCCCCCGCGCTGCCAGGTCGAGCAGGTAGGATTTCTCGCTATTCCAGCGCAGCACTTCGACCGGATTGACCAGCCGTGTCGCGGCGGAGACGCGATCCAGCCAACCGAACCACGCGTCGGGATGATGGTGATAATCCCAGGTCGAGCGCACGATCGTAAGCGGGCCTCGGGCCCAGTCGACGTCAGGGTCGTTCCAGACGCACATGCGCACCCCGGCCCCACGCGCGGCGAACGCCTGGGCCAGCAGGCGATCGTCCGGCGGGCCATCCGGCATTGCGGCATGAGTTACGATCGTGATCACTGGCTCTCCTCGTAAAGCCGGCGGCAGGTCAGGGCCAGCGGCTTCACGCCTCCGCAACTGCGCGCGACCGCTCCAGCGCAAAGCCCTCGTCGAGCCAGCCGGTGACGCCGCCCGCCATGATCTTGACCGGGCGGCCGAGCCTCGCGATCCGCAGCGCCCCGCGCGCGGCACCATTGCAATGCGGCCCCGCGCAATAGGTCACGAACAGCATATCGTCCGGCCATTGCGCTAGCTTGGAGCGAATGATCTTGCCGTGCGGAAGATTCACCGCACCGGGCACATGCCCTGCCGCAAACGAAGCCGGGCTGCGCACGTCCAGCAGCACGAAGCCGGGCTCAGCCTGCTGGAGTGCGTCATGCGTGTCCCAGCAATCGGTCTCGAAGCCCAGCTCGGCCTCGAAATGCGCGATCGCGCTTTCAGGGGGAGCGGCGGGCGTGGCGGTAACAGCATTGGCCATTGGATCGTCTCCTTCCAGGTTCGATCCCGCTATCGGCCTGCACCCTAAAACTGGCCATTGGCAGAAATGCCAGTTAGCATGAAGATCATGCCAAACCGCCCCACACGCTCCCGCCACCGCGTGGCCGCGCTCGCGCATCAGGATTTGTGCACGTTCGAATATGGCATCACCGCCGAGATTTTCGGCCAGGCGCGGCCCGAGATGGAGGGCGACTGGTATGATTTCATCACGGTCGCCGCCACGCCGGGGCCGCTGCGTGCGCTGGGCGGGCTGACTGTCCAAGCCGAATTCGGGCTTGAGGCGCTGGAGACAGCGGACACGATCATCATCCCGGGCTGGAGCGGCGTGCATGTCGCGGTGCCGGCGGCGCTGACCGAGGCGCTGTGCCGGGCGCATGACCGCGGCGCGCGGCTGGCGTCGATCTGCTCGGGCGCGTTCGTGCTGGCGGCGACCGGCCTGCTCGACGGACGGCGCGCGACCACGCACTGGCGTTATGCCGCGTTGCTGGCCGAGCGCCACCCCGCGATCCAGGTCGATCCGAGCGTGCTCTATGTGGATGACGCGCCGCTCTACACCTCGGCGGGCAGCGCTGCCGGGATCGACCTGCTGCTCCATCTCGTCCGACAGGACCACGGACCGACAAAGGCCAATTCGGTCGCGCGGCGGCTGGTGATGGCGCCGCATCGCCAGGGCGGGCAGGCGCAATTCATCGAACGCCCGGTCGCGCGGCACGAAACCGGACGGCTGGCGCCGTTGCTCGACGCGATGCGGCAGGACCTGCAGCGCGAGCACCGGATCGCCGATCTTGCCCGGTCCGCCGCGATGAGCGAACGCACCTTCCTGCGGCGGTTTGCCGAAACGACCGGGACGACGCCGGGTGAATGGCTGATCGCGGCGCGGGTCGATCTCGCCAAGCAGCAATTGGAGGCGGGGTTGACCCCGATCGAGGCGGTGGCGACCGCGGCGGGCTTCGCCAGCGTCGATACGCTGCGCCATCATTTCCGGCGCCGCGTCGGGCTCTCGCCGAGCGACTATCGGGCGCGCTTTTCCAGACGGCGAGGCGCGGCCGCCGTTTAGGCCAGTTGCTCGATCCAGCCCGGCAGTTCGCTCAGCGCACCGAGCTGCCGGAATCGCGGATGCGCATCCGGCGCATTGGCCTGCTCATGGACCCACGCGCCTTCCTGCGGGATATAAGCGGCCCATGCGCCCGCCTCGAGCGCGGGGAGGATGTCCGAGCGCATCGAATCCCCTGCCATCACGGTTCGCTCTGGCGCCACGCCATAAGTGGAGAAGAGGCGACGGAAGGTGTCCGCCTTCTTGTCGCTGACGATCTCGATCCCGCTGAAGCGGTCGCCGAGGCCCGAGGCGGCGAGCTTGGCTTCCTGATGGAGCAGGTCGCCCTTGGTTACCAGCACCAGCCGGCCGCGCGCGGCGAGCGCTGCCAGCGTGTCCTCGACGCCTTCAAACAGGATGACGGGATGGGCGAGCAGTTCCTGCCCCGCTTTCAGGATCGCGGCGACAAGATCGCGCGACACGGCTTCGCCCGCCAGCTCGACCGCGGTCTCGATCATCGAAAGCGTGAAGCCCTTGGCACCGTAACCGTAGAGCCTGAGATTACGTGCCTCGCAGGCATTCAGCGCATCGCGTGCGACATGTGCATCGGCGAAGGGCTGCAGCATCGCGAGCAGCGCCTCCTCGGTCGCGTTGAAGTGGCGCATATTGTGCCAGAGCGTGTCGTCGGCATCGAGGCAAATGAGGTCAATCGGCATGATCGCCCCCTACCTCTCTCGGCCGGTCCGCGCCAAGCCCGCGGACCGGCCATCGAGGTCAGAAGTGCCAGCCGGCGGACACGCCCCATTCGCGGGGCCGGCCGTAGCTCACCTCTGCCAGCCCAAACGCGCCCGAAGCGTTGCCCGAAACGAAGTAGAGCGCGTTGGTGAGATTGGTCCCGAAAACCGACAGTGTAATCGCCCGGTTCGCCAGCGTGTAGCTCAGCCGCGCGTTCAACAGGCCGTAACCCCGCTCGGTAATCAGCGGCGTGTTGGCGACGTCGTTGAAGATCCGGCTGTACATGCTGTAGTCCAGCCGGAAGGCGGCGGTCGACCCATCGGCGAACTCATGCCGGACATCGGCGCCGGTGGTGACGGTCCATTTGGGCGCCTTGACGAAGTGCGTGGCGACCGTGATCGGCAGCACCTGCGTCGCCCCAAGCCCCTGGCCCACTTCGCTGTAGCGGGCATCGAGATAACCAAGCCCAGCGTTGAACGTAAGCCACGGGGCCGGGCGCATGATCGTTTCAAACTCGATGCCGTCGATCTTGCCCTTGGCGGCATTGGCGACGAAATTCTGCGGGGTCTGGTTCACCGTCAGCTGGATGTCGCGATAGATCGAGTGGAAAAGGGCGACGTTGGTGGTGAGCGTGCCGTTCAGCCATTGCGCCTTCACGCCCGCTTCGTACGTGTCGAGCGTTTCGGGCGCATATTGGGTGACCTCGCCCGGATTATCGAGAGGCCGGCCGTTGAATCCGCCCTGCTTGAAGCCGCGGCTGAACGATGCGTAGAGCAGCAGATCGCGGTTCGCCTTGTAGTTGACGCCGATCCGGGGCGTGAATTTGTTGAAAGTCGCCGAACGCGTGACGTTGACGAATTGCACAAGGTCGCGCTGCCGCACGTTGATCGACGTGAACGTCTTCTTGTCGCTGTTGTAGCGGCCGCCGAGCGTGACCGAGAATTTCGGAAACAGCTCATAATCCAGCTGCCCGTACGCCGCGAGACTCCGATTGTTGGTGTAATTCCGGATGAACACGGCGGGCGTGTAAGGCGGCGTCAGCGCGAGCGGCGGCCATAGGCCGATCGCGAGATCGGCGGTCGCGATGTCGCTTGCCTTCTCCTTGAAATAATAACCGCCCAGGACATAGCTCAGCCGGTCGTCGAACGCCTTGCCGGCGAGCTGGAGCTCCTGGCTGAACTGCCACTGCTTGTCGCGGTTGGTCGTCTGCCGGAAGGTGAAGGGCGTGTTGTCGCCGTCACGCGTGAAATAGGCTTTCAGGTGCCGGTAGGCCGATACCGATTTGAGCGTCGCATCGCCGAGCTTGTAGCTCACGACCGCCTGCGCGCCCCATAGATCCAGATCGTTCGCATTAGGGCCTCCAGCCCAGGTCTCGAACGGGCTGGCGGTGATGAAGCTCGGGTTCAAAGTATGCCTGCCGTCGGGCGCGACGATGCCGAGCGTCGGGGCGACAAAGCGATTGTAATTGTTCAGGAATGGAATGCCGGTAATCCCTGGCGCGTTACCGACCGCCAACAGATCCGAAGGCGCCGAATTCTCGCGCGCCCTCGTATAGTCGACGCCAAGATCGATCGTCAGCACATCATCCGGCTGGAAGCGCAGCTTGGCGCGCCCGACCTGGGCCGAGCGATTGCCCTGCGTGCCGCCGTCATAGAGTCGCTTCACGTAGCCGTCGCGATTGAGGCTGGCCGCCGAGAGCCGAAGCGCCAGTTTGCCGTCGATCAGCGGTACGTTGAGCGACGCCTTGCCGTCGATCCTGTCGAAGCGGCCATAGGTACCTTCGACGCTGCCCGACACGTCGTGGAGATCGGGGTTGGCGGTGTTGATGATCACCGCACCGCCGATCGTGTTCTTGCCGAACAAGGTGCCTTGCGGTCCGCGCAATATCTGCACGCTCGCGATATCCACCGCGTCGAGCACGCCGCCGATCGAGCGCGCATAATAAACGTCGTCGACATAGAAGCCGACGCCAGGATCGGAGAAGATGGCGAAATCGTTCTGGCCGACGCCGCGGATGAAGACCGTCGCATTGTAATTGCCGCCGGAAAGCGCAGCTGCGCCGTCGAAGCGGATGTTGGGCGTATATTTCGCGACCTGATCGAGCGTGTCGATATTGCGCGCGGCGAGCTGGGCGCCGGCGAAGGCGGTCACGGCGACGGGCACATCCTGCAATCGCTCCGCGGTCCTCCGCGCGGTAACGACGACTTCATTGCCCTCGGCGGCCTGGCCGGAATCTCCGGCCCCATTTATGGTTGGAGCAGGCTGCGCAGGCGCAGCCCCACCGGTAGACGATTGGGCGTCTGCGGCGCCGGCCACGAATATCGTGGCGGCCACTCCGCTAAGCCAGATCGATTTCAAGCCCCTCATCTCATCCTCCTCCTCAAGGTTGCCGGCGATTTTTGCCGGTCGTCTATGTTTTGGGATTTCGGTCGCGCAGCTTCCGCAGGAGCCGGCGCAAGGTCTCGCCCTCCTCGTCGGTGAGAATGCCGAACACCATCGCGTCATGTTCGGACGTGATCCTTTCGGACTGGATCTTCAGATTTCTGCCGGTTTCCGTGAGGTGCAGCGCGTTCGATCGGCGGTCTCGGCCAGCGCGGCGTTCGATCGCCCCGAGGCCCACCAGCGCGTTGACGAGCGCGACCGTACTGGCGCGATTGATGCCGAGCGCGGTGCCCAGCGCCGTCTGATCGCAGCCTTCGTGCAGCGCGACATAGACCAGCCCCGTCGCACGTGCCGCGGTCAGGCCGAATTCCGCCAGCGCCTCGGCCAGCAAATCCATCGCCATGAGATCGGTGCGGTGAAGCTGATAGCCCAGCAACCCCGCGATCAGGCCAAAGTTGTCGACGGTGTCGCCCATGGGCGCCTCCCCAATGATCACTCTCCGGCGATCCGAGGCAATTGTATGCCAGGCGAACAATTAAGGCAAGCTGCTCGCGGATTTTTCATGGGAGGTGGCATTTCGGCGATTTGTGCGCGCCTCGAACCCGGGCCTCGCTGAACGGACTCTCGATTCCCAGCTACCCCCCGACCATATCGGCCCGGACGGCCAAATCCCTGATGCGGGAAGGATGTCCGATCATATTGAGGCAAATGAGGTGAATGGGCGTCGTCGGTCTCGAAACCGCAGCCGTGCCTGTGCCGAGCTCAGAACTGGCCGTGCAGCCGCAAGCCGAAGATGTGCGCAGGGCCCCGATCGCGATTGTAGCCGGGATTGCCGACCAGCTGATAATCGAGGGTCACCGCAACCGGCGCCCATGGCTTCCAGCTGTAATAGAGCTCGCCGATCATCTCGGTTCCGGGGTGCGGCAACTCGCCGTCGCCGACCAGCACGCCAATGCCGCCCGCGGCAAGGTAGCGCTTGTGCGCGGCGGAAATGCCGTTGGCGACGCCGGCAATCCCGATCGTATCGCCCTTGCGCCCCCACATCGCGCCATCCAGCGAAAGGCCCGCTTCGAACGTGCGATCGATGTCTGTGAAGTCGTAAGGCTCGATCTGCCCGTCGGTCAGGCCGGCGCGCGCGAAGACGCCAACATTGTCCGCGACCGCCTGCTCGACATTGACGAAGCCGCCCACGCGCGTCTGACGATGGCGCACCAAGGCCGTGTCAGGCGCGTCTCCGCTCGCCTGTACCAGCGCGAGCGCATCATCGAAGCGACCGAACAGCCCGCGATTACGGAACATCGTGAAGCGGATCGCACCGTCGCGGCCACCGAGAGTATGACGATGCTCGATTTCGCCGACGAGTTGGTTCTGGCCGAAGCCTTTCTCCAGCGTCTCGCCATTGGGAATGGTGGAGAGATTGAACAGACCCGCGCGCAGCGTCCAGGGGCCGCGATAATATTCCACAGAAATGCCGGTCGAATAGCCCCAGGCGTCGGCGGCATAATCGAAGCTGCCCGCGTCGACCATCGCCCAGTTGAGGAAATCCCCGCGCGGATCGTGCGCATATTTGTTGGTATCGAACACGTCGCCGACGCCGAACTTTCCGGCGGTGATCACTAGCCGGTCGGCAGCCGCCTTGCCGGCAAAGACGTTCTGGCCGCCCTCCACATCCTGTACGTCGCCGCCGAGCCCGATTGTCTGGCGAAAGAAAGCGCGCTGGATACGGCTGTAGGGATGTTTCTTGCCGACCTTATAGGCCTCGGCGCTGGGAAAACCCGCCGCGCCAAGTGTGTTCGACAGGCCAAAACCCTGATCAATCTCTGGATCGAGCCAGAATTCCCCGCCCGCCCAAGGGCGCACGCCAACGTACAAGGTCGCGTCGATCGTCTCCTTGCGCTGATGTGGGGTCAGGCTGTTGGCACCGGCATAAGGCGAATCGAACCCCGGTGTGCCCTGCAAGGTAAAGGTCGCCTGGCCGTGGACCGCGAACCAATCTGGCCCGTCCGCCGCGCGGGCGATGCCCGGGAGGGCAGCCCCAGCCAAGCAGATCACAATGCAAGTTCGTCCGAACATTGCGCGCCAATGCCTCACCGCCAACCGCGTTGTCCATCACGGCTGGTCGTGACGCATTCGTGACGGAGTAGGCAAGACGGCCGATATCGTTTCGGCAGCGCGGACAAACTTACGTTAAAACAAGGATTTATCCTGCGGAAAAGTCGGAACCGGCGGGGTTGCCACCGGTTAAGGGCATACAAGCGAAAACCCGAACAGGAGCGGATATGAGCGCCTCCGAACAGATGGACGCGCCGGCGACGGCCGCGCGCGATGGCGACGTGCGTGCCGAAGATGCGGCGCGCGGCGAGAAAAGCGTCAGCGCGGCCGTTGTAACGATCGCGAAGCCCGCACGGGAATTATACGATTTCTGGCGCGATTTCGCCAATCTCGCCAACGTGATGGAGAATGTCGACGCCATCACGGTCGACGGCCCAGACCGTTCGACGTGGAGCGTCAGGGGCCCGGGCGGACGGACCATATCCTGGGAATCGGTCGTCACCGAGGACCGGCCCGGCCAATATATCGCCTGGCAATCGGTCGAGGGGTCGGAGGTCCGCAATTCGGGCCGCATCGAGTTCCACGATGTGCCGGGGCGCGGATCGGTTGTGCGCGCGGTTATCGCTTATGATCCGCCGGGCGGCGCCATCGCGAAGCTTGTCGCCAAGCTGTTCCAGCGCGAGCCCAGCATCCAGGCGCGCCGCGACCTGCGCCGTTTCAAGCAATATATGGAAACCGGCGAGATCAGCACCTCCGCACGCACCCGCAAGGATGCGACCGATCTCCCCACCGCCCCTATCACAGCATAAGGAGCCGCCGGATGCGCGCCCTCACCTGGCACGGCAAGCATGACGTTCGCGTCGATACCGTCGACGATCCCGAGATCATCAATCCGCGTGACGCGATTATCAGGGTCACTTCGACCGCAATCTGCGGGTCGGACCTGCATCTGTATGACGGCTTCATCCCGACGATGAAATCGGGCGACATCCTCGGCCACGAGTTCATGGGCGAGGTGGTCGAAACCGGCCCTCGCTCCTCCCTTCAGGTGGGGCAGCGCGTGGTGGTGCCCTTCGTGATCGCGTGCGGCAGCTGCTATTTCTGCGAGAAGCATCAATATAGCTGCTGCGACAATTCCAACCCCGCCGACAATCAGGACATCTCCGAACAGCTCTACGGCAACCGCATGTCAGGCCTGTTCGGCTATAGCCATATGACCGGCGGCTATGCCGGCGGCCAGGCCGAATATGTGCGCGTGCCTTATTCCGATGTCGGCCCGATCGTGGTGCCCGAGGGACTCGAGGACGACAAGGTATTGTTCCTGTCGGACATCCTGCCGACCGGCTGGATGGCGGCAGAAAATGCCGACATCGAGCCTGGAGACGTGGTTGCGGTCTGGGGCTGCGGCCCGGTCGGGCTGTTCGCGGTGCAATCGGCCTTCATCATGGGCGCGGCGCGCGTGATCGCGATCGATCATTTCCCGCATCGGCTGGAGCTTGCCGCGAAGTTCGGTGCCGAGACGATCAACTTCAATGACGTGAAGGTTTATGACGCGCTGATGGAGATGACCGGCGGGATCGGCCCCGACGCGGTGATCGACAGCGTCGGCCTGGAAGCGCACGGCCTGTTCGTCGACAATGTGTGGGACCAGATCAAGGTGTCGACCTTCATGGGGACCGATCGCGCGCATTCGCTGCGCCAGGTCATCCTGGCGTGCCGCAAGGGCGGGCGCGTTTCTGTGCCCGCCGTCTATGGCGGCTTCATCGACAAATTCCCGATGGGCGCCTTCATGGAGAAGGGCCTGACGATGAAAACCGGCCAGACCCATGTGCAACATTATATGCCGGGGCTGCTCAACGCGATCGTCGAGGGCAAGGTCGATACGACCTTCCTGATCTCGCACCGTCTGCCGCTCGAAAATGCTCCCGACGGCTACAAATTATTCCACGACCACCAGAACGAAACGACCAAGATCGTCCTCAAACCTGGGCTTGAGAAAACCAGGATCGAGATGCCCGCTTAGGAGATTCAATATGGGTAACGGTAAGCTGGCGATCGTCACCGGCGCCTCGACCGGCATCGGGTTCGAACTCGCCCACATCGCCGCGAAGGAAGGTTATGATCTGCTGGTCGTCGCGGACGAGCCGCTGATCGACGCCGCGGCGGGCGACTTCCGGCAATATGGCACAGAGGTGACCGCAGTCGAAGCGGACCTCGCCACGTTCGAGGGTAACGACCGGCTGCTTGCGGCCGCGAACGACCGTCCAATCGACCTTCTGCTCGCCAATGCGGGCCGTGGGTTGGGCCATGCCTTCCTCGATCAGGAGGTGCAGGGCTGGAAGCGCGTGATCGACACCAATGTATTCGGCACGACCTATCTTCTCCACAAGGTCGGGCAACAGATGCGCGAGCGGAACGCCGGCAAGATCCTGATCACCGGATCGATCGCGGGCTTGATGCCGGGCAGCTATCAGGCGGTGTACAACGCCACCAAAGCCTATCTCGATAGCTTTTCTTACGCGTTGCGCGAGGAATTGCGCGACACGCAAGTGACCGTAACCGTGCTGATGCCGGGCGCGACCGAAACCGAAATCTTCGAGCGCGCGGACATGCTGGATACCAAGATTGGGACGCAGGAAAAGGCCGATCCGGCGAAGGTCGCGCAGGACGGATGGGACGCGATGATGTCGGGCGCGGGCCATATCGTTTCGGGCTGGGGCAATAAGCTACGCGCCGCGATCAGCCATATCACGCCCGATTCCGTTCTCGCCAAGATGCACACGAGCATGGCCGAGCCCGGAACCCGCAAGGAGTAAATCGGATGGCCGACCGCAGCGATCAGGGCCTGCGCGCGCCGCGCGGGCTCGTCGATCCCACCACCAAATATCCGCAACCGCCGTTCGAGCGGCAGTCTCAAGAATGGCCTGGCCTGGCCTCCGAAATGAGCCCCAAGCCCGATCATGGCGAGCAAAGCTATGTCGGATCGGGGCGGCTTTTAGGTCGCAAAGCGCTGATCACAGGCGCGGATAGCGGCATCGGACGGGCAGCTGCGATTGCTTATGCGCGCGAAGGTGCGGACGTTGCGCTGTCCTATTTCCCGACGGAGGAGCCCGATGCGAAGGAAGTCGTCGACCTGGTCCACGAGGCCGGGCGGAAGGCGGCTTCGCTGCCGGGCGACCTGCGTGACGAGGCCTATTGCACCAGACTGGTCGCCGACACGGTAACGGCACTCGGTGGGATCGACATATTGGTGCTGAACGCGGCGCGCCAACAGGCCGCCGATTCGATCCTCGACATCACGACCGAGTCCTTCGACGCGACGATGAAGACCAACATCTATGCGCCCTTCTGGATCATCAAGGCCGCGCTCCCCCACCTCAAGCCCGGTTCGGTGATCATCGGCACCACCTCCGAGCAGGCCTATGACCCCTCGCCCGACCTCTACGATTATGCCCAGACCAAGGCGGCGACGATGAATTATGTGAAGTCGCTCGCCAAGCAACTGGGCGGGAAGGGCATCCGCGTCTGCGGCGTGGCGCCCGGGCCGGTCTGGACGCCTTTGCAGGTCAGCGGCGGCGCTTCGATGGAGAAACTGGAGCAATTCGGCTCGACCGCTCCGCTCAAGCGGCCCGGCCAACCGGCAGAGCTTGCGGGAATCTTCGTGCGCCTGGCGGAGGACGACGGCAGCTATGCGACGGGCAATGTCTATGGTGCGGGCGGCGGGCAGGGCCAGCCTTAGTCGGCTTAATTATCGATCTGGTCGAACAGCGACAACGAACCCTCGGACACGACCTTGGCGGCGTTGTCGCGGAAAGACTGCGTCCAGCCCCGCGCCTGACGCTCCTGGGGGCTCATCGCGTCATATTGCGTGACCAGGCTCTGGCTGTAGCTCGCAAGGCTGCTCATGCTGATTCCACCCGACGTGGCGGCGGCGAAGGCCTCGCGCATCTGCTGATCGAGCGCAGCCTTGGCCTGATGCTGCTCGGCGGGCGTGAACTGGTTGCCTTGGTTGAGCACCACAGCCGACAAGGCGCGGCCACTCAAATTGGCGAAGTTGGCAGTCTTTGGCTTCCCCGCTGCTTTCTCGGCCGCATAAAGCGTGTCGAGCGATGCGCGGATCTCCTTGGCGAGATCGGTGAAATCTTTCTGATTGTCGTCCGCCTCCGCCGCCGCGGCCTGCGCGCTGGCGGAGATATTGACGCCGGTATCGCTGCCGGCGGTGGCGGCAGTGTCGGTCGCCGCTCCGCTTTTCGCGCCTTCGATCTTGGCGAGCGCGGCCGAATAGGTCGAGTTGATATAAGATGCGCCCGACTGGTTGCTGCCGTTGCCGGAAATGATGGACCAGAGCGACATCGCGGCACCTTTGGACGAGGGATCGCCAAAGCGCTTAGGACGGGATGGTTAACAGGAAGGAAACCCAGCGGCGAAACGAAGGCGAACGGGCTAGTTGATCCCGTCCGGCATCTCCATCGGGCCCACCACATCCCGATAGCGCGCGACCGCATAGCGATCGGTCATGCCCGCGATGAAGTCACCGATATGGCGCGTGCGGGCGGGCTCGTCCTCGGGCAGGCGCGCGCGCCATTCTTCGGGCAGAGCGGCGGGGTCCGCCAGATAAGCCTCGGCCAGACCGGCGACGATCGCGCGCGCCTGATCCGCCACCGCCAGTTGCTGGGGGTGATGATAGAGCCTGGAATACATGAAGCGCTTGAGGTCGCGCTCGGCGGTCGCCATGGCCGGCGAGAAGGCGATCAGCGGATCCGGCTGAGCGCGGACATCCTCGACCGAGCGGGGGGCGGCCGCGGCGAGACGCCTCCGGCTCTCCTCGAGCAGGTCCCCGACCATGCGACCGATCTGGTTGCGGATAAGCTCGCCCAAAAGCTGATCGTCGGAGCAACCCGGCCAGCGCGACTGCGCGCGCGCCCAGCCCTCCGCGATCAACGGCTCGGTCCGCGCGTCCTCCAGCGTGAGCAATCCTGCCCGGATACCGTCATCGATATCGTGATTGTCGTAGGCGATGTCGTCTGACAGGGCCGCAACCTGCGCTTCCAGGCTCGGCTGGCCGTAAAGGTCGAGCGGATAATCCGCATCGATCTCGGCGAGCGCCCAGGGCGCCCGCGCGACCGGCCCATTATGCTTGGCCAGCCCCTCCAGCATCTCCCACGACAGGTTCAGACCGGGGTGATGGATGTAGGGCGATTCCAGCCGGGTCAGGACGCGCAGCGTGTTGGCATTGTGGTCGAAGCCCCCTGCCCCCGCCATCGCCTGCTTCAGCGCATCCTCGCCGGCATGACCGAAGGGTGGATGGCCGATATCGTGCGCCAGGCAGAGCGCCTCGGTCAGATCCTCGTTCAGGCCGAGCGCGCGCGCGATCGTGCGGCCGATCTGCGCAACTTCCAGGCTGTGCGTCAGGCGGACGCGGAAATGGTCGCCGTCGGGTGCGACGAACACCTGTGTCTTATGGCGCAGCCGGCGGAACGCGATCGAATGGACGATGCGGTCGCGGTCGCGCTGATATTCGTCGCGTTGCCCCCGGTTGAACCCGGATTCGAGCGGATAACGGCGCCCGCGGCTTCGCGCGGGATCGGCAGCGTAAGGGGCGAGCGCCATGCAGGGCAGATGGCGTTGCCGACGGCGATTGTCGAGCCGGGTTGACTCTATGTAAGTACCCACTTACCGTAAGTCATGACTAACGCTCTGCAACCCTTGGAAGCGCTCGCCGATCCTACGCGGCGTGCGATCTTCGAACGGGTAGCAAGGAAGCCGCAGTCGGTTGGCGAGCTGGCGGCGGACCTGCCCGTCTCGCGCCCGGCGGTGTCGCAACATTTGCGCATGTTGAAGGAGGCGCAGCTCGTGATCGACCAGGCGCAGGGCACCAGACGCATTTACCGCATCGATCCGCGCGGCTTGGGGCTGATGCGCGCCTGGCTCGACGACTATTGGGGCGAGGCGCTGCGCGCCTTCCAGAAATTCACCGATCAGGAGGGAATATGACGATCGCGCCGATCCGTCGCACGATCGAGGTGGCGGTGCCGCCCGAGCGTGCGTTCGAATTGTTCAGCATGCGGATGCACGATTGGTGGCCGATCGGGCACAGCATTTCCGACGATCCGCGCGCCGCGATCGAGATGGCACCCGATCCCGGCGGCTGGTGGGGCCAGATCGGCCAAAACGGCACGCGTACGCAATGGGGCAAGGTGCTGGCCTGGAACCCGCCCGGCCAATTATTGCTCGCCTGGCAAATCAACGCCGACTGGAAATTTGATCCAGGGTTGGTGACGGAACTGGAGCTCACCTTCACGCCGGTCGGCATGAACACCCTGGTCACGCTCGAGCATCGCGATCTTGAAAGGTTCGGCGAAAGCGCAGAGAAAATGGCCGAGCAATTGCGCAACGGTTGGCCGGGAGTGGTTCAGGCCTATGCCGATCTCGCAAATGGGAGGATAGAATGCGCACCAGCCTGTTCTACCGAATAGCCGCGATCGTGAGCCTGCTGTTCATGATCGGCCATACTGCGGGCTTCCTCACCTTTCGTCCCAAATCTGCCGAAGGGCAGGCCGCGATCAGGGCGATGGCGGTGATATTCAACGAAGACGGCACCCGTTTCAGCTATGAAGGCTTCTACAAGGGCTTCGGCCTGAGCTGCACGCTCGCGATGCTGCTGATCGCCGTCTGGAGCTGGTGGCTGGGCGGCCTCGCCAAGTCGATGCCGCGCGCGACGATTGTGCCGGGAATTGCGTTGACCGTCTATCAGCTCGGCGGCCTGGTTCTGGCCAGCCTCTATTTCCCGGCGCCGGCGATCGCCTTTTCAGCGCTGTTGCCGATCCTGTATGCGGTGGCGGTGGCCGGCGCGGCGCGCGCCTAGACCGTGATAGAGGCTTATTGGTGCGCCGAACTGCGTTTCACGCTTTCAGCGGAAGCGCGGGAGCGCTTCCACCAAAAACGATCAGGCTCTAGTCGACCCGCTCGACCTGTTCGCCCGCACGGGTCTCGACGCGGAAGGTGGAGAAGCCCTCCTTCTTGCGTTCGCCCACCCAGTCCTGCGCGGCCTTGCTCGTCGCAAACGGCCCGATCAACAGGCGATTGGTGAAGCGATAATGCATCGTCCACGGTGAGCGGCCCGCAAGTTGCGAGGACCATCTGCCCTTGAGCTTGTCCCACTCCTTGCCGAGATCGCGCTTGTTCGCGCCGCCCGCAATCTGAACCCAATGGCGCGCGGGGTTCTTGCGCGACACTTCGCGCGCCTCAGCCTCGCGCTCGCGCCTTGCCTTGGCCGCAGCTTCCGCCGCCTCGCGCCGTTTCTCCGCCGCGCGGGCCCTGGCGTCGAGCTTCCCCTGACGCGCGGCATCGGCCGGCGGCGTCAGTTCTGCCTGCGTCTGCTGCGCCGCCGCCTGCACCTGCGCAAAGGTCTGGGCGGGCGCGGGTGGCTGTTGCGGGACAAGCGTGGCGCGATCGATCGGGATGCGGGGCGCGGCGACGATCGTCGGCTTGACCTCGGGCGGGGTTTCGCCGGGGAAACGGCCGAGATGGACCGCGGCGGCGCGATCGGACGGTTTCAGCGCGGCGAGCCTCGGCAGATAGGGAGCAAGCTCCGCAACCTGCGCGGGCGGCAGGATCAACGACGCGTCGTGCTGGGCATCCGCAAGATCTCCGGTCAGCGCATAAATGAAGACACGGTCGCGCCATGCGGGCACGTCCTGCTTGCGCAGCAGCGGATCGAGCGTCGCCAGCGCGGAAGCGCGGTCGCCCGCGAACGCATAGCTCAGCGCCATGCGCCGCGTGACTTCGTCGCTCGGCTTGGTGCGAAGCGCGAGCCCATAATCCGCCTGCGCGCGCCTCGGCGCGCCGCGCAGATCATAAGCCAGGCCGCGATCGGCGGCGATGTCGGCCTGATTGACGCCCAGGCTCACCGCCTCGTTGAACAGCCGCAGCGCGGCGCGCGCATTGCCGTTGGCCAGCATCGTCGCGGCCAGGCCAGCTTTGACCTGCCCATTCTTGGGATCGAGCACATCGGCACGCGAGAGGAAGCCCGCCGCGGCATTGGTATCGCCGACCGCCAGCGCCGCGCGTCCCGCACCGACCAACGCCTGGATATTGTCGGGCGCGGCGGACAGGATACGCAGGTAGCGTGACAATGCCTCGGCGCTGTCCCCCTTGGCGGCGGCCTGCTCGGCGAGCTGGAGCGCGTCGGACGCGAGTTGCTGCGGCGCCTCAACCGGCTGCATCTCCTCCTCCTGCGCATGGAGCGCAGCGGGCAAAGCGGCGAGACTAGCAGCGAGCGCCAACGCGCGAAGCTTTGAAGACGGGACCACGAAAACCTTCAAAGCGGTAGCCGTGCCGACTTGCAAGGGGCGCTGCGAAACGCGTCGCCCAGTCGTTCCGGCGCGGCGACGAGTAAGCTTCCGCCCCTGACCCCTCCCGCAAGCGGGAGGGGAAGGTGCCCGATTATTGGTTGCTCTGGCGGTTGAGGAAGCGGGGGATGTCGAGCGGATCGCGCGCGCCCTCTTCCTCGTCCTCGTCGTCCGTGCTGGTCACCTTCGACGAGCCGCGCGCCATGCTGGACATGCGCTCGAACAAGGTGCTGCCGCCGCGCGACGGCGTGGGGGCAGGTTCTGGAGCAGCGGCGACGGGTGCCGCCTCGTCATTGTCCTGAAGCCAGCGGCGCGGGCCCGAACGCGCGGGGGCCGTTTCAGCCTCGCCCTCGTTGAACGCTGCGATCGCTTCATGCTCTTCGGGCGTCGCGCTGACCTGGATTTCCTCACCCAGCACCAGCTCGTCTTCGTCATCCTGCGCTTCCAGCACCGGGGCCGGCGTCGCCGGCTCGGCCAGATCCAGCGTCGGCGCCTCAAGCGTCAGCGGCTGAATCCCGGCGGCGGGCGCGGAGGAAGCGGCTTCGCTGCCCGGCACGCGCACTTCGGCGCGGCTGCGCGCGGGGAAGCTGAACGGCTTGGCCGGCTCAGGCATGTTGGCGGCATCCGCCTCGATGCCGGTCGCCACCACCGAAACGCGGATCTTGCCGTCGAGATCGTTGTTGAACGCCGATCCCCAGATGATGTTGGCGTCCGGATCGACCAGATCCTTGATGTGGTTCGCCGCCTCGTCGACCTCGAGCAGGCGCATATCCTCGCCGCCCGTGATCGAGACGATGACGCCCTTGGCGCCCTTCATCGAAACGCCATCGAGCAAAGGATTGGCGATTGCCTTCTCCGCAGCCTCGATCGCGCGATTGTCGCCCGAGGCCTCGCCCGTGCCCATCATCGCCTTGCCCATCTCGCTCATCACCGAACGGACGTCGGCGAAGTCGAGGTTGATCAGGCCGGGCATGACCATCAGGTCGGTAATGCCGCGCACGCCCTGCTGCAGCACCTGATCGGCCATCAGGAAGGCTTCCTTGAAGGTCGTGTTCGGGTTCGCGATCAGGAACAGATTCTGGTTGGGGATCACGATCAACGTATCGACATGCTTCTGCAGCTCGGCGATGCCGGCATCGGCCGATCGCATGCGGCGCGAGCCTTCGAAGCTGAACGGCTTGGTGACAACACCGACCGTGAGGATGCCCTTTTCACGCGCGGTCTTGGCGATGACCGGAGCGGCGCCGGTGCCCGTGCCGCCGCCCATGCCGGCGGCGATGAAGCACATATGCGCGCCGTCCAAGGCCTTCTCGACCTGCTCCATCGTCTCTTCGGCGGCGGCGCGGCCGATTTCAGGACGCGAGCCGGCGCCGAGACCCTGCGTGATCTTCATGCCGAGCTGGATGCGGCTTTCCGCCGGCGAGGCGTTGAGCGCCTGCGCATCGGTATTGGCCACGATGAAATCGACGCCCTGAACCTCGGAGGCGATCATGTTCGCGATGGCGTTTCCGCCCGCGCCACCGACGCCGATCACACTGATCCGCGGCTTCAACTCATCGACCTCGGGCCGGAGAAATTCGATCGCCATTTCAGTCTCCAATCACGAAGCGGAACGCCGCTTTGAGGCAGAGTGCCTCAAGTGATTCGCGGGCGCGAGCGCTTTTTAAGGTTAACGACATCATTTCCTGTTGATCGTTTCCGAAAAGACTCTGTTTCAAGGGGCTTAGATTCCACATTTAATATCCGCTGCGCACAGCCGCGATCAGCCGCTGGACCATGCCGGCCGGCGACATGCGCACGACCTGTTGCGGACCGGGCGGCGGACCGAGATCGATCGGGTCGGACGCGGCGTAGAGGACAAGGCCGGAAAGCGTCGCGAAACTCATGCCCGAATGCGCCTCGGGCATCCCGACCAGCCCGCGCGGGCGACCGACCCGAACCGAGCGGCCGAGCACGCCCTGCGCATAATCGGCGATGCCCTTGAGTTCGGCACCACCGCCGGTGAGCACCAGCCGGCGCGCAATCGGGCCGGTAAAGCCCAGGTCCTTCAACGCCTGTTCGATCGCCGCGAACCAATGTTCCAGCCGGACGCGGATCACCGAGATGAGTTGGGCGCGGCTGATGCGCAAAGGTTCGGCGCCATCGGGGCCGCCGGCCACCTCGATCATCTCGTGATTGTCGCGCGGAGACGTCTGCGCCGAGCCGTGGAAGCATTTGAGCCGCTCTGCCTGTGCGCGGCGCATGCCAAAGGTGGAGGCGATGTCGTCGGTGATCGCGCCCGCGCCGATCGGCAACGAGGCGAGGCCGACCAACAGGCCGCCCGCGAACAGCGACACATTGGTCACGCCCGCACCCAGTTCGACGAGGGCGACGCCGAGCTCGCGCTCCTCTTCAGACAGGCAGGCCATGGCGGTCGCGATCGGCGACGCGACGATCGACTTGACCGCAAGGTGCGCCGAACGGACGCACAGATCGAGATTGCGGACCGGCGAGGGATCGGCCGAGACGACATGAATATCGACGCCGAGCTTTTCGGCATGGAGGCCGAGCGGCTGGCGTACGCCGTTCAGCCCGTCGAGCGTGTAGAGCGCCGGCTGGGCGTGAAGGACAAGCCGGCCTTCGGGATCGATCGAATTGCGGCCGGCATGGAGAAGGTCGTCGATATCGCGCTGCTCGATCCGCTGGCCGCCGAGCGAGACCTCGACCGAGGCGACGTCGCTATAGAGCCCGCCAGCCGAGAAGCTGACCCACACCTCCTCGATATTGGTGCGCGCGATCCGTTCGGCCTGCTCGACCGCCTCGCGCACCGCATGTTCGGTCCGCTCCATGTCGGTGATGAAGCCGTGTTTTACGCCCCGGCTCTCGCGCTGGCCGGTGCCCAGCACCTGCAGCCCGCCCTCGGCCGGCTGCGCGATCAGCGCGGCGACCTTGGACGAGCCGATATCGACTGCGGTTATCAGGCCTTCCGACCTTGGTTGCGCCATCCCAATCCCCCTAGGTCGGCGTCGCGGTGTTGGTATCGGCGGCGTTCGGATCGACCACCGGCGGCGGGGTCGGATCCTTGATCCGCTCGCCCGGGTCGGACGAGGTGCGCACGACCATGCGGGCGGGATCGCGCATGTCGATATGGACATAGCCCTGCCCGAGCAGGCGTGCTTCCTGATCCTTCTTGGCGAACAAGGCGAGCGCCTGGACCGCCGCGTCGTCACCCTCGGGCAACGACAAGGTTTCGCCCGACTGGAAGCGCAGATCCCAGCGGCGCTGGCCGACCCAGGTCGCGCCTTCGATCAATTGCTTGAGCGGCGCCTGGCTCGCGATCAGGACATGAAGCTGGCCGACATGCGTTTCGACACCGTCGCCAATCACGAGCGGAAGCGACACAGGCATCGTGTGCGGATCGACCGCCGCAAGGACATGACCCTTGTCGTCGATCAGGAAAAGCTGCTGGTTGCGCTGAAGCACGGCCGCGGGCACGCGCTCGACCAGGTCGATCGCGAGCGTATCCGGCAGGCGGCGCGACACGCGCGCATCCTCGATCCAGCCGAGCTGGAGCAATTGCGCACGCAACTGCGTGAGATCGACCAGCGGCATGTCCTGGCCATGCGCTTCCGAAACGATCCGATAGACGGTGTCGCGGTCGACCTGTTTCAGGCCCGTGAGCTGAATATTATGGACGACGAAGCCCATCCGGCCAAGCTGGTGCGCAGTGGCCAGGCCCGTCATCTGCGGGACGCCCATCGCGACCAGCCCACCAATCACCCCGCCCGCTACGATCAGGCCGAACGACCAGTTGCGCAGGCGGCGCGCCAGCCCTTGCGGCATCGGAATGCGCGACAGGAAACCGTCGCTGGTCTTTGCAGGCGGGCGGCGGCGGGCCGCCGGCTTGGCGCGCGCCGACGTGCCGCGACCGCTGCGGGTCGTGACCTGGGCGCGCGCGCGGCTCACTTCAAAGCCTCATCGATGATCGTCTGAACCAGCCCCTCATAGCTCATGCCAACCAGCTTCGCCTGTTCCGGCACGAGGCTCAAGGGGGTCATGCCGGGCTGCGTATTCACTTCGAGCAGATAGAGGCCGGCGACGCCCTGTTCGTCATCCCAGCGGAAATCGGAACGCGACGTGCCCTTGCAGCTGAGCAGGCGATGCGCCTTGAGCGCCATGTCGAGGCAGGCTTCGGCAATGTCGGCGGGGATTTTCGCGGGGCAGACATGCAGCGTCATGCCGTCCGTATATTTGGCGTCATAATCGTAGAAACCGCTCTTGGGCTTCAATTCGGTCACGCCGAGCGCGCGGTCGCCGACCACAGCGGTGGTCAATTCGCGGCCCTTGATGAAGGGTTCGGCGAGCAACTCGTCGAAATGCGCCCATGGCCCTTCGACGTCGCGGCCGATCGGGTTGCCGTAATTGCCCGCTTCGGTGACGATCGCGACGCCGACCGACGAGCCCTCATTGACCGGCTTGACCACATATGGCCGCGGCATCGGATCGGCCTCGAATAGGCTGGCCGATTTCACGATCTGGCCATCGGGCATGCGAATCCCGTGCGGGACCAGCTCATTCTTGGTGAGCTGCTTGTCGATCGCGATGACGGAGGTGGCGAGGCCCGAATGGGTATATTTGATCCCCATCAGGTCGAGCATGCCCTGGATCGTGCCGTCCTCGCCGGGCGAGCCGTGAAGCGCGTTGAAGACGACGTCGGGCTTCGCTTCATGCAGGCGCAGCGCGACGTCGCGATCCATGTCGATCCGCGTGACGCGGTGCCCCAGCGCCTCGCACGCTTTTGCGACGCCCTCGCCCGAAACGAGGCTAACCTCGCGCTCGGCCGACCAGCCGCCCATCAGGACCGCGACATGGAGGGTCATCGCGCGCCTCCAATTCCGCCGTCACCCTGAACTTGTTTCAGGGTCCACCGTCCAACATGCGTCGAAGCCTGTGGCTGAGTGGATGCTGAAACAAGTTCAGCATGACGAAGAAAGGATTCGCGGCTCATGCGGGTTTCCCCACGCGCTGGATTTCCCATTCGAGCAGGATGCCGCTCTTTTCCTTGACCCGGCGGCGCACTTCTTCGCCCAATTCCTCGATCTGCGCCGAGCTCGCCGACCCGAGATTCAACAGGAAGTTGCAATGCTTCTCCGAAACCTGCGCATCGCCAATCTGCAAACCACGGCAGCCGGCTTCGTCGATGAGGCGCCAGGCCTTGTCGCCATCGGGATTCTTAAAGGTCGAACCGCCGGTACGGCTGCGCAGGGGCTGCGAGGCTTCGCGCTCGGCGGCGATGCGGTCCATCTCCGCGCCGATCGCGGCCTTGTCACCGGGCATACCCTCGAACAGGGCTTCGACCACGACGGCGCCCGCGGGCAGTTCGGAATGGCGATAGGTGTAGCCTAGTTTCGCCGCCGGCCATGTCTCGATCGTGCCGTCGCGCAGGACGACGGTCACCTCGATCAGTATGTCGCTCGCCTCGCGGCCGTAAGCGCCCGCATTCATTCGGACCGCGCCGCCGACCGTGCCGGGGATGCCGCGCAGGAATTCGAGGCCCGCGATCCCGGCATCGCGCGCCGCGCTGGCGACGGTGATGCCCATCGCCGCACCGCCCGCGCGCACCCGGTTTCCCGGCTCGATCGAGACTTTGGCGAAGTTTTTCGGCAGGCGCACCACCACGCCCGGCACACCGCCGTCGCGCACGATCAGATTGGAGCCGACGCCCACCGGCAGCACCGGGGTCGCGGGGTCGAGGCCAGCCAGGAAACTCGCCAGGTCGCTCACGTCGCGCGGGCGCACCAGCCATTCGGCCGGCCCGCCGGTGCGAAACCAGATGAAGTCGGCGAGACTGCCTTGATGCTCGGCATCACCGTGCAAAGGCGGCAGGGCGTAGCAGACGCTCACCCGCGCGCCTTCGTGATCGCGTCGGCCAGCCCAGCGGCCCATTTGGTGATGTCGCCCGCGCCAAGACAGATCACCATGTCGTCGGGACGGATCACCCGCGCCAGTTCGGCAGCAAGTGCGTCGGGACCAGCGATTTCCTGCGCCGCGCGATGGCCGCGCATTTTGAGGCCCGAAACAAGCGCAGCGGCATCGACGCCTTCGATCGGCTGCTCGCCCGCGGCATAAACGGGGGCGACATAGACGATGTCGGCGTCGTTGAAGGCGGTCTGGAAGTCATCCATCAAATCGTGCAGCCGCGTGAAACGGTGCGGTTGGACGATCGCGATCACACGCCCCTTGGCGCCCTCGCGCGCGGCCGACAGCACCGCGCGGATTTCGACCGGGTGGTGGCCATAGTCATCGATGATGGTCACGCCGTCCACTTCGCCGACCTTGGTAAAGCGGCGCTTCACGCCCGCGAACTTGGCGAAGCCGGTACGGATGATCTCGTCAGAGACGCCCAGTTCCAGCGCGACGCCGATCGCGGCGAGGCTGTTCTGGACATTGTGGCGGCCGGGCATGGGCAACTCGATCCCCTCGATCGAGCGGACTGACCCGTCGCGCTGGCGGATGATGCATTCGTAGCGGTTGCCGCCGGGGATCGGGGTCACGTTGACGCCGCGAATGTCGGCCTGCGCGGAGAAACCGTAGGTGACGACGCGGCGATCGCGCACGCGCGGTATGATCGCCTGCACTTCCGGGTGGTCGAGGCACAGCAAAGCGGCGCCGTAGAAGGGCACGTTCTCGATGAACTCGACGAAGCCGTCCTTCACCTTGTCGAACGAGCCATAATGATCGAGATGCTCGGGATCGATATTGGTGACGATCGCGAACGTACCGTCGAGGCGAAGGAAGCTGCCGTCGCTCTCGTCGGCCTCGACCACCATCCAGTCCGAAGCGCCCAGGCGCGCGTTCGAGCCATAGCTGTTGATGATGCCGCCGTTGATCACGGTCGGATCGACCCCGCCCGCATCCAGCAAGGCCGCGACCATCGAGGTGGTGGTGGTCTTGCCGTGCGTCCCCGCCACCGCGACGGTGGACTTGAGGCGCATCAGCTCGGCGAGCATCTCGGCGCGGCGGACGACGGGGATGCGCTTTTCGAGCGCCAGCTCCACCTCGGGATTGCCGCGCTTGATCGCGGTCGAGGTCACCACCACCGCCGCGTCGCCCAGATTCTCCGCCTTGTGGCCGATCGCGACGTGGATGCCGCGCTTGCGCAAGCCTTCGACCACATAACCTTCGGCCACGTCGGAGCCCTGCACCTTGTAACCGAGATTGTGCATCACCTCGGCAATGCCGGACATGCCGATGCCGCCGATCCCGATGAAGTGGATCGTGCCGATGTCGGTTGCGACGCCCTTCATCAGATCCTCCCCTGCTTGCGAAGGACCTTGGCCGCGCCGCCAACCGCCAGTCCCGGCACCACTACCGCCGCGCCCCTTTGATCGTCGCCGATCGCATCCATCACGGGCGTGCGGCCAAAGCTTTCGACCAGATCGGCGAGGTCCTCGGTCGCCAGCGGACGGCCGCATTGCTTGGCGTGCGCGGCGGCGGCGATCAAAACCTCGGGATCGCCGGTAAGGCGCATGATCTCGGTGGACAGCCGTTCGGGCGTGAACTCGGACTGCGCAATGGCACGCGCACCGCCCTCGATCGCCATTTCATGCGCGTTGGCCGTCTGATGGTCGTCCATCGCGCTCGGCAGCGGCACGAGGATGGCGGGCCGGCCGGCCACGGTCAGCTCGGCGATGGTCGACGCGCCGGCGCGCGCTATGACGAGATGCGATGAAGCAAGCACAGTAGGAAGGTCTTCCAGATAGGTGGTGAGTTCGGCGTCAATGCCGAGCCTTACATAGTCGGCGCGGACGGCGTCGATATCCTCGGGGCGGCATTGTTGCACGATTTTCAGCCGCGCGCGCAGTCGTTCGGGAAGCAGGCCAAGCGCGGCCGGCACGACGCTCGAAAGGATCGTCGCGCCCTGGCTGCCACCGGTGACGAGCAGGCGGAACGGCGTGTCTTCGCCGAAGTAAGGGAAGCGCTCGCGCCCGATCGCCTTCACCTCTTCCCGCACCGGATTGCCGACCAGATGCGTCTTGTCATCGAATTTGCGTTTGAGCCGCTGGACGTGCGGATAGGCCGTCGCGATCGCGTCGACCCGGCCCGCCAGCAGGCGGTTGACGCGGCCGAGCACCGCATTCTGCTCGTGCACTGCGGTCGCGATCCCCAGATCGAGCGCAGCGAGCAAGGCGGGAAGCGCGGGATAGCCGCCGAAACCGACCACTGCGGTCGGCTGGAAGTCGCGATAGAGGCGGCGCGCCATCTCACGCCCGGCGCGGATGCCCAGCCAGGCTTTGAACCAGCCCAGCGGCCCGCCCGCGGGGCGGCCGGCGGGCATGACGTGCGTTTCGATATCGCCGAACAGGCCAGGGATGCGCTTGCCGCGCTCGTCGGTGACAAGGGCGACTCGATGGCCGCGACGCGCAAGCTCGCCCGCCAGCGCGTGCGCCGGAACCATATGCCCACCGGTGCCACCGGCGGCGAGAACGAAATGCCGTACGACCTTCACTTGGCCTGCCCTTGGCCTCCCCAGGTCACGATGTAAGGCGAGCGCATCAGATACGGATTCTTGCGCGTGAAGGCGAGTAACAGACCGAAGCCGATCGAGAGCGCGATCATCGACGAGCCGCCGTAGGAGATGAAGGGCAAGGTCATACCCTTGGACGGGGCGAGGTGGACGTTGACCAGCATGTTGATGATCGCCTGCAACCCGAACTGGGTGACGAGCCCGGCGCTGGCAAAGAACAGGAAGCGATCTTCCTCATGTAGCAGACGCATGAACACGCGCACGACGATCGCTAGAAAGATAAGCGCGATCGCAAGGCAGGCGATCAGGCCGAACTCCTCGCCAATCACCGAGAATATATAGTCGGTATGCGCCTCCGGCAGGCCGAACTTGGCGGTGCCCGCACCCGGTCCACGCCCGATCAGCCCGCCATGCGTGATGGTGCGATAGGCCGAGACCATCTGATAATCGTCGACCTGCTTCGACGCGTCACCGATCTTGAGGAAGGCGTTGATGCGCATCTGCGCGACCGGGTAGAAGAGATAGGCCATCACGATCGCTCCGATGCCCGCGCCACCGAGCGCGCCCAGCCACTTCATCGGCACGCCCGACAAGGTGAGCAGGACCAGCCAGACCGAAACGAAAATCACCGTCTGGCCGAAGTCGGGCTGCTTCATCAGGAAGGCGGCGATCACCGCGAGGAAGGCGAAGCTGATCGGCACGACCGGCAGCTTGGCATCCTTTTCCTTGAGCGAAAGCAGCCATGCGACCGCAACCGTGAAAAGCGGCTTGAGGAACTCCGACGGCTGGACCTGGATCGGCCCGAAATAGATCCAGCGCTGGGCGCCATTCTTCTCGGCTCCGCCCAGGATCGGTACCATGATCAGCATCAGCAAGAAGAGCGCGGCGCCGACCAAGGCCGTGCGCCGTGCCACGATCTTGGGCAGCATCGACACGACCACCATCACCGGAACCGCAAGCCCGGTCCACATCAGCTGACGCCAGAAATAGTAACGCGCGGGCATGATATGCGTCGCGTCCGAATAACGCTGCGCGGCAGCGGGCGCCGCCGCCGCGACCGCGATCAGGCCGATGCCGATCAGCAGGGTCACGAGCAGAAGCAGGACGCGGTCGATCTCCCAGAACCAGGTGCCGAGCGCGGAGCGGTCGCCGCGGCCGAAGCGCTCGCCCCGCCGCCGCGCGAGCGCGCGCCGCCTGAGTTCGGACTGGTCGAGCTTGGGTGCCATCGTCGCCATCTTAGAGCGCCCCCACCGCCGCGCGAAAGGCCTCTCCGCGCGCTTCGTAATCCTTGAACTGATCGAACGAGGCGCAGGCAGGCGACAGCATCACCACTTCGCCCGGTTTCGCCGCCGCCGCCGCGTCGTTGACCGCCTGCCCCAGCGTTTTGCTCTCGGTCACCGATTTCCCGGCCTGGCGCAGGATGTCCGCGAACATCGGCCCCGCCTGCCCGATCGTGTAGCCGGCGAGCACATGGCCGAAGAAAGGCGCGCAATCGTCGAGATCGTCCGTCTTGGGCAGCCCGCCGAGGATCCAGTGGATCTTGGGGTAGGCCTGCAAAGCCGGCGCGGTCGCGGTCGCGTTGGTCGCTTTGCTGTCGTTGACGTAGAGGACGCCGCCCTTTTCGGCGACGCGCTCCATGCGATGGGGTAGGCCGGGATAGGTGCGTAGACCTTGCTCTATTTGGTCTTCGGTGAGGCCAAGAGCCTTGCAGCTCTCAATCGCGGCAGCGGCATTTTGAGCATTGTGCGGACCTTGGAGCGACGGCCAGCGGGATTGATCGGGAACGTTGGAAATCTCTGCCAGCCGCAGAGCGTAACCTGGGACAGGGTTCCCCAGACGCTCGAGCGACAGCTCATCGACATGAAATTGCAGTCCGAAGGCGATCGCCGTCAATCGCGCTTGATAATCGTCTACCCCGAAAATCTGGGTTTTACCTATCGATTGCATCTCGAACAGCCGACGCTTCGACGCCACGTACCCCTCGAACCCATCATAGCGATCGAGATGATCCGGCGTGATATTGGTCAGTATCGCGACATCGCAATCGAGGCTGAAGGTCAGGTCGATCTGGTAGCTGGAAAGTTCCAGCACATAGACGCCGCCTTCAGGTAGCGGATCCTGGCTCAGAATCGGCAGGCCGATATTGCCGCCCATCAAGGTCGGCACGCCTGCGGTTTCGAGGATATGATGGATCAGTGCGGTGGTGGTCGATTTGCCGTTGGTGCCGGTGATGCCGACCACCTTGTGCGGCGGCAGGCTCGGCCGGGCGAGCGCGAAGAGTTCGATGTCGCCGATCACTGGGACACCCGCCTTGCGGGCATGGTCCGCGATCGGGTGCTTGTTGAGCGGGACGCCGGGGGAAACGACTACGCCGTCGAAGCCGGTGAGGTCGATCTCCAGCGGATCGGCAAAGACCACGCCGGAGACGGCAGCACGCGCTTCCTCGCGGCTGTCCCACGCCGTTACCTCCGCGCCGCTCGCCAGCAACGCCTCGACCGTCGCTACGCCGGAGCGTGCGAGGCCGAGAACAACGTAGCGTTTGCCGCGAAAGGCGGGGCTGGTGATCACCGGAGCTTGAGCGTCGCGAGGCCGATCAGCGCCAGCACGAAGCTGACGATCCAGAAGCGGATCACCACCGTTGGCTCGGACCAGCCGATCTGCTCGAAATGATGATGGATCGGCGCCATCTTGAAGATGCGCTTGCCGGTGCGCTTGTAGAAGAAGACCTGGAGGATGACCGACACCGCCTCGACCACGAACAGGCCGCCCACGATGCCGAGCACGATCTCATGATGGGTCGAAACCGCGATCGCGCCCAAGGCGCCGCCGAGCGCGAGGCTGCCGGTATCGCCCATGAACACCGCTGCCGGGGGCGCATTGTACCAAAGGAAGGCTAGGCCCGCGCCGATGATAGCGGCGGTGAGCAGGACGAGGTCGCCCGCGCCAGGCACGTGCGGGATGCCGAGATAATGGGCGAACTTCACGTTGCCCACGAGGTAAGCGAAGATGAAGAAGGCCAGGCTCGCGATGATCACCGGCATGGTCGCCAGCCCGTCGAGACCGTCGGTCAGGTTCACCGCATTGCCGAACGCCACCATCGTGAAGGCGGCAAAGACGATATAGAAAGGCCCAAGATCGATCACTGGCCCGTTGTAGAAAGGCACGTAGAGCAAGGTGCTGTTTCCGGACAGAATGATCCATGAAGCCACGCCTGCCACCGCGAATTCGAGCAGCAGCCGCACCTTGCCCGACACGCCCTTGTGGCTGCGCTTGGTGACCTTGTCGTAATCGTCGAGAAAGCCGATCAGGCCGAAGCCCAAAGTCACCAGCAGGCAGGCCCAGACGTAGCGGTTGTTGAGGTTCATCCAGAGCAGCATCGAGACCGTGACTGAGGTCAGGATCATCAGCCCGCCCATCGTCGGCGTGCCGACCTTGGCGAGATGCGTCTGCGGGCCGTCGCTGCGGATCGGCTGACCCTTGCCCTGGCGAACGCGCAGCCAGCCGATGAAACGCGGACCGATGATCAGGCCCAGGAAAAGGGACGTCAGCGCTGCCGCGCCTGCGCGGAAGGTGATGTAGCGGATCAGGTTGAGGACGTGCGGGAAGCCGAGATGTTCGGCGAGCAGATACAGCATAGGTTCCTATCCCCCGACCAAAACGTCGACGACGCCGGCGAGCCCGACCGAATTCGATCCCTTGACGAGAATTGCATCACCCGGCGCGATCAGGTGCTGGGCACGATCGGCGGCGGATGCGGCGTCGGCCACATGGACGAACTCGACCTTGCCCTCAAGGGCCTCGGCCAAAGGTTTCATCTCCGTGCCGACGAGCAGTGCCAGATCGACGCCGGCTTCCGCGATCGGCTGCGCGAGCGCGGCGTGAAGCTCCGCCTCCCGGGGCCCGAGCTCGCGCATCGCGCCGAGGATCGCGACCTTGCGCCCTTTCTCCCGCCCCAGCATCGACAGCGTCGCGCGCATCGAGGCGGGATTGGCGTTATAGGCTTCGTCGATCAGCAAGGCGTCGCCGTCGGGCAACCGGATCGTGACCCGCCGCCCGCGCCCGGGCAGGCCGGCCATGTCCGCGAGCGCGAGGCCTGCCGCCGCAAGATCCCCGCCCGCCGCCTCGACCACCGCCAGAACGCCGAGCGCATTGGTGATCCAATGGTCGCCCGGCGGGCCGACGGTGAAGCTCAACTCGCAGCTGCGCAGCTTGGCCTGAACGAACGTGCCCTTGGGCCCGGCCATGCCCTCCCGTGCATAAATATCGGCGCGGGGATCGCGGCCGAAGGTCACGATCTCCTCCGCATAGGCCATGGCCGCCGCGATCAGCCGGTCGCGATGCGGATTGTCGTAGGGAATGACCGCGGTGCCGCCCTGTTCGAGGCCTCGAAAAATCTCGCCCTTCGCGTCGGCGATCTCGCTCTCGTCCCTGAAGAACGCGCCGTGCGCGAGCGCGACGGTGGTGACCAGCGCGACGTGAGGGCGGACCAGGCGCGTCAGCGCGGCGAGCTCGCCCGCATGGTTCATGCCCATTTCGAACACGCCATATTGCGTATCGCGGGGCATCCGGGCGAGACTCAAAGGCACGCCGACATGGTTGTTGTAGCTCTTGAGCGAGCGGTGCGCCTTGCCGGGCGCTGCGCGATCGAAGGCGGCGAACAGCGCTTCCTTGACGCTGGTCTTGCCGACCGAGCCGGTCACCCCGATCACTTTGCCACGCATCCGCTGGCGCGAGGCGATGCCGAGCGTATCGAGCGCGCTGGTCGTGTTGGGAACGAGGATGTGGGGTCCGGCGACCGGCTGCGACACCAAAGCGCCGGCAGCGCCTTGAGAAAAGGCCTGCTCGACGAAGCGGTGGCCGTCGGTGGTCTCGCCCTTCAAGGCGATGAACAGGTCGCCGGGGCCAACCTCGCGGCTGTCGAACGCGACGCCTGTCACGTCGAAATGATCCGCCGCGCGACCCTGGGTGGCGAGCGCGATTTCGGAGGAGGACCAGAGAGGCATCAGCCGGCGCACTCGCGCGCGACCTGGACGTCGTCGAAAGGGAGGATGCGGTCGCCCACGATCTGGCCCTGCTCGTGGCCCTTGCCGGCGAGGAGGACGATGTCATTGGCCCCGGCCTGCAGAATCGCGGCGGCGATCGCGTCGCGGCGACCGCCGATTTCGGTCGCTTCGGGGGCTCCGGCCATCACTTCGCGGCGGATGAAAGCAGGATCTTCGGAGCGGGGATTGTCGTCGGTGACGATGACATGATCGGCAAGGCTGGCTGCGACCGTGCCCATGAGCGGGCGTTTGCCGCGGTCGCGGTCGCCGCCCGCGCCGAACATCACGATCAGGCGACCCGCCGTATGCGGCCGCAACGCCTGGATCGCGGCCTCCAGACCGTCCGGCGTATGCGCATAATCGACGTAAATCGGGGCCCCGGCGCGGCTGATCGCGGCGCGTTCGAGACGCCCGCGAACGGGCTGAACGCGTGCAAGAAGCGCGAAAATGTCGGCGATTTGGCCGCCCGTGGCGTACACCAGACCAGCCGCGGTGAGCGCATTCGCGGCCTGATAGGCGCCGATCAGCGGCAATTTTATGGTGTGAATCGTGCCCGCAGCGTCGATTTTAAGCGCCTGACCGAGCTGGGTTGGGGTGCGCTCGACCAGTTTGAACGTCTCGCCCTTGGTCCCGAGCGTGATCAATCCAAGCCCGCGTTCGCGCGCAATCTCGGCCACGCGGGTCGAGGCGGGATCGTCCATCCACACCACCGCGGCGCCGTCGGGCTCGATCACCTCGCTGAACAGGCGCAATTTGGCCTCGAGATAGGCCTCCATCGTGCCGTGATAATCGAGATGGTCGCGGCTGAGATTGGTGAAGGCGCCCGCCTGGACAGGCAGACCTTCGGTGCGGAACTGAGCAAGACCGTGGCTGGAGGCCTCAAACGCGGCATGCGTCACGCCTTCCCGGCGCAGGCCCGCCATATTGGACAGGAAGGTTGCCACATCGGGCGTGGTAAGGCCGGTCGAGACGCTGTCGTCGGCGGTGGTGACGCCCAGAGTGCCGATCGAGGCGGCATGGTGGCCGGCCATGCGCCACAATTGGCGGGTCAGCTCGACGGTCGAGGTCTTGCCGTTGGTGCCGGTGACGGCGACCACCGTGTCGGGGAAAGGCGCGAAGAACTTGGCGGCCGCTTTCGCAAAGGCGCGGCGCGGTTCGGCGTCGGCGATATGGACCGCGCCGTTGACGACTGCCTCGGGCCGGGCGAAGACCGCGACCGCGCCGGCCGCGACCGCGTTCGGGATATAATCCTCGCCATTGACTTGGGTACCGCGGAACGCGCCGAAGACGGTGCCCGGCGCAACCTTGCGGCTGTCGATCGCGAACCCGGTTATGCGCGTGTCCGCGCCGCCTGGCCTGTCGCCGATAAGCTCACTCAAGAACATTCTTGGACGGATCTTTCTTTTCAAGGATGAGCGGCATCAGGTCCGACACATCGATGTCCTGCGACAGATCAGGCTGCACACCCAGCAACGGCCCGATCCTCGCGATGATCCGTTTGGCCAGAGGCGCGGTCATCCAACCCGCCGTCTTGAAGCCGTAGGTTGCCTTGCTGGGCCGCGCATCATCCAGCACGACCAGCGTCACATAGCGCGGATGATCGACCGGGAACACACCCGCGAACACGGTTATGTTGGCATTTCTGTCGTATCCGCCGAACTGGTTGACCTTTTCGGCCGTGCCGGTCTTGCCGCCGACGCGCAGACCCGGCGCATTGGCGTTGGTGCCCGTGCCCTGCATCACGACCAGGCGCATGAGCTGGCGCATGCGCGCGCTGGTCGCCTCGCTGACCACGCGCTGGCCGGGGACCTGCGCGCCCGCCGGCCGCTTGAGCAGGGTGACGGGGTGCATCACGCCGCCGTTGGCAAGCGCGGCGAAGACCCGTGCCAGGTGCAGCGGCGTCACCGCGATGCCATGGCCGAACGACGTGGTCATCACCGTCGATTGGCCCCATTGCGCCGGATATTGCGGCTGGCCGCGCTCGCGCAGTTCGATATCGGTGCGCTTGTCGAGGCCAAGCGTCTTGAAGAAGGCGTCGATGCTCGGCGCGCCCAGCGCGAGCGCGATCTGCGACGTGCCGATGTTAGACGAGAAGGTCATGATCTCGACCGTGGTGATCGGCCGATGCTTGGGCTCGTCGTCCTTGATCCGGAACCGGCCGACCTGAAGCGGCGCGCTGACGTCGTAGGTCTTCGACCAGTCCGTGATCACATTATGCTCGATCGCGTTGGCGAAGGTGATCATCTTGAAGGTCGAGCCGAGTTCGTACACGGCCTGCGTCGCCTTGTTGATCATCACCTGCTGATCGGACGGATCGACGCCCTTGAACGGCGCGTTGGGATTGATGTCGGGCAAGGAGGCCATAGCCAGGATCTCGCCCGTATTCACATCCATGACGATGCCGGCGCCGCCCTTGGCCTGGGTTTCGGCCATGCGGCGCGCAATCTCGTTCTCGACCGCGGCCTGGACGCGCGTGTCGATCGAGAGCTGGATCGGCTTTCCGGCCTTCAGATCGTCGTCGAAATAGCGCTCGACGCCGATGCCGGTGACCATGGACTTGCCCTTGCCGTCCTCCACCAGCTGCGAATAACCGAGCAAATGGCCCGCCATCGCGCCCTGCGGGAACAGCCGATGCTGTTCGCTGAGCAACAACATGCCTGGCTCGCCCAACGCATGGACCGCTGCGGCGAGTTCGGGCGGCGCAGGCTGGCGCAGATACATGAACTTGCGGCGGCCATGCAGGATGGCTTCATATTGCGCGACGGTGCGCTCGGGCATCAGTTGATTGAGCTCGACCGCGAGCTTGTCTTTATTGCCCAGCACCTTCTGCGGATTGATCGCGATCGCCCACAATTTGATCGTGGTCGCGAGCGGCTGGCCGTTGCGATCGGTGATCTCGCCCCGGTCCGCAATGTCGGCCGCGGCGGTACGGACGTCGGGCCCGCCGAACAGGCAGATCTGGACAAGGCGCAGCCCGATCACCGCGGTGATCAGTACGAACAGGAGCATAAGCCCCATCAGCCGCTGATGTGCGACGCCCAGCGCACTAGAAGGGACAGCCGCCGCCGCTTCGCGAACCTCTACACGCACAGCGCGATCGATGCGAAGAGCGGCGGGCGCGTTCACCGCGCCGCCTTGATGCTGTCCTTGGTGCCCTTGGCTTCGCGCGCGGCGAGCGCACCGATGTCAGCCGGAAGCAGCGAGTTGGGGAGCGGATCACGCGCGGCGAGCCTGACCGGCTCGACCTTGGGTTTGGCCTTGTCGGCCGGCTTGGCCGGAGCAGTCTTGAGCGGCTTGGGCTCGGCCGTCTTCACCGCCGGTTTCGTGTGCCGAGACTCGATCGCGTCCACATGCAGCGCCGGCGCGGGCGCCTTGATCACGACGAACGAGGCCTTCTGCACGGTCGGCGGGGCGTCGACGCCAGTCGAACCACCCAGGCGGCTCGGCGCCGGGCGGACATAGGTGGCGGTGCGCAGCATCGGCGGTGCGGGCTGTGGCCCGTCAGTGGTCGCGGGTGCCGGAGCTGCCGCATGCGTAGTCGGAGCAGGCGCGGGCTGATAGGAGACGTTGGTCGGCGAGCCCTGCTGCGAGGCGATGGCCGGGTCTAGCTGCAGCGCGGGCTGGCCATGGTGACCGTAAAGACTGGCAAGCTGAACGCCGCTCGACATGAACTGACTGGGACGCGGGGCCTGCAGCGCCAGCACATCGCGGTTCCAGGCTTCGAGCTGCCCCTGACGCGCGCGGACACCGATCTCGGTCTGCAGCTTGGCGATATCGTCGTGCGTGTCGGCGATCTGATGGTCCACCTTTTCCAGTGCGGCGCGCTCGGACGCGACCGACTGCGACACCAGATAGCAGCAGAGCGCCGCAGCGGCGACGCCGGCCACCCGCCATACCGCATTGAGGCGTGTCGCGACGATCATGATGCACGACCTTTCTGTACCCAGGGACTGGCCGCGGTGCGCCGGGCGACGCGCAACGTGGCGGAACGCGAACGAGGATTGCGGGCCAGTTCGGCTTCGCCGGCGCGAACCGGCTTGGCGACCGCCTCGAAACTGGGGGTGCGCTGGGCGACCTCGGGCAGGTGGCGCGAGCCGGACGGCGTGCTGCCGCTGCGTTCCTTGAGGAAGCGCTTCACGATCCGGTCTTCCAGGCTGTGGAAGGATACGACCGCCAATCGGCCGCCGGGTGCGAGCGACGCCTCGGCTGCGGCAAGACCGTCCTCCAGCTCGCCAAGCTCGCGGTTCACATGGATGCGGATCGCCTGGAAGGTCCGCGTCGCGGGATCCTTCTTGTCATGCTCGCGATAGCCGAGCGCGCGGCGCACGATCTGCGCCAGCTCGCCGGTGCGAGCGATCGGGCGCGCGGCAACAATCGCGCGGGCGACGCGGCGCGACTGACGTTCCTCGCCGAAATGGAACAGGACGTCCGCTATCTCGGCTTCGTCTGCGGTGTTGACGAAGTCGGCGGCGCTCATGCCCGACTGGCCCATCCGCATGTCCAGCGGGCCGTCCGCCTGGAAGGAGAAGCCGCGATCGGCGCGGTCGAGCTGCATCGAGGAGACGCCGATGTCGAGCGTGACGCCCTCCACCCGATCGATGCCGCGATCCGCCAGCGCTTCGTCCATGCGCGAAAAGACGTCCGGAACGAGTTGAAGCCGGCCCTCGTTCGCGGCGACCAGCGCCTGGCCTTCGGCAATCGCATCGGGATCGCGATCGAACGCGATCACGTTCGCACCGGCTGCCAGCAAGGCGCGGGTATAGCCGCCGGCGCCGAAGGTGCCGTCGACATGCGTTTCGCCGGGCTGGGGCGCGAGGCCGGCGATCACTTCGTCGAGCAGGACGGGGATGTGGGGCGCGGGCTGGTTCATGCGCCGCGCTCCTCGAGATAATGATCGAGCATGCCGAGCATCATCGGATTGTTGGCGAAGGCGGCGCGCGCGGCCTCGGGGCTCAATATTTCAAAATAGTCGCGCACGCCGACGAAGAAGGCGAGGTCGTCGATCTTGCCGAGCTTGCGCAGGATCGGCGGTAGGACCATGCGGCCGGCGCCGTCGAAGGCGACCGGGGTGGCGGTCGCCAGCTCGTCGCGGAAGGCGTCTTCCTCGGCATCGGGGCGCGCGGCGGCGGGCAGGTCCGCCACCTTGGCGCTGAACTTGGCGTCGCGATCACGGATACCGGCGGGGTCGAAGGCACGGAGGCGGTCGCCCTTGGGGCTGGGGGCGATCATCAATTCCTTGACGGCTTCCTTGCCGTCTTCCTGGGCGCGGCGTTCAAGCTGGGTGCGGAAGGCAGCCGGCACCGATACGCGGCCCTTTCCGTCGACCGCGTTCAGTTGATGCCCAACGAAGAAAGTCTCCCTCGCCAACCCGCAAATCCACCCTGCTTACCGCGGAGGAGCGCGCCCCGCTCTCCGTCGGCCGGCGATGGGTGATGCATGGATTTGCATCCTCCATCGCTGGATAAGCGTGGATTAGCATGGGTATCACATGGGTTTCAATGCCATTCTATGGGTCAGACTGTGTATTCCATGGCGGCGAGCGGGTGGAACGGAGCCGTAAATATCCCCGGAATCCGGCGTTTCCCGGGGCATGGGGACCTGTGGATAAGAATGTGGGAGGAATTTTTCGCCCCAGCCCCCGATCGGAGGCTGGTTTGCGAGCGACTCGGCCAGGCCCGAGCATCAGTGTGCGGGGTGCGACTTGGCCTTGGCGGAGGACGAAGCGACGGGCTGCTCCGCCTGGTCCGGACTGCCTGGAGCGACGCCCAGTTCAGCGAGCGGATCGTTCGGTGCAGTCTCGTTGACCGCGGCCGCGCTGTTGGCGTCGGGCTGATCTCCACCGGCGACATGAACGAAGGTCGTCGCAAGCATGACGAGCAGGAAGACCCAGGCGAGGCCGATCAGCCCGACACGCACGCGATGCATGGGCGTCATTCCGAACTGCAGAGCAATTGCGTCATCTGCCCTAGATAAGCCTCAACTCGCCGATTGTGTATCTCCATTCGGCGGCTGGTGGATTGGCAGCCTCCGATGGGCGGACCGTGCCTGCCGCGGGCGGCGTTTCGCAAAGGAGCGGGCGCAATGGCGCCGACAATTGCTGCATCAACAACAATCGTTCATGCGAGGTTACGGCCCGTAATGATCTGAAGCTGCGATGGGAGCCATCATGACCAAGCACGCGATCCTGATCATGGCCGGCGCGATGACGCTGTTGCCGGCCTGCGGAGGCGCGGCGTCGGCCGCGGATCCTCCCGCCGGGGGCACGATCTCGATCGAACCCAAGACCGCCGACGGAGACTATGATTCTTCAGTACGGTCCTTCGTGGGCGCGGCAAGCGAGGCGCTTGCCTCAAAGGGGTTCACGATCCTGGAGGATTCCGGTCACGCCGCTTATGTGGTTGAGCTGATCCTGAGCCGGGTCGAGGTGGGAACGGGCACCGCAAAGGCATTGGCGGGGCATTCGGGCGCCTTTCCCGGCGGCGCAGGCAATAGCGTCGGTGCGGGCGTGGTCATTCCCCTCCCCACTGGAAAATCCAGGATTGTCCCGCTGCAGCGCATCCGCCTGGAGCTGCATATTCGGAAGCGAGGCGAGAGCGGCATCGTATGGGATGGCGCCGCTGTGACGGTCCGCGCGGCGGGTACGAAGAAAGGCGCGGACGAGGTGGTCGCTTCGGACCTCAGCGAGGCCCTGCTGCGCGGCTATCCCGCCCAGCCCGAGGGGGTCGTAGGCGTTCCCTGAGCGTCAGCGCGCCCGCGCCCGACAGTCTTCATATGGAGTCAGGAAGGCGTGATCCAAAGCGCCTTCTACGGACAGCCCGAATTTACCGCACCAGCCATTCCGGCACGGGCAGGTCCTTCGACCGCAGCCACTCCGGATTGAACAGGGTTGAGAGGTAGCGCATTCCGGAATCGCACAGGATGGTCACGATCGTCTTGCCCGGGCCCATGTCGCGCGCGAGCGCCATCGCGCCGGCGACATTGATGCCGGAGGAGAGGCCGACGCACAGCCCCTCGTTCCGGAGAAGGGCGAAAAGCTGATCGAGCCCTTCTTCGTCCGAGATGCGATATTGCGCATCGATCGGGGCGCTTTCGAGATTTGCGGTGATGCGGCTCTGGCCGATCCCTTCCGCCACCGACGAGCCTTCGGCACGCAATTCGCCATGCGCATAATATTCGTAGAGCGCGGCGCCATGCGGATCGGTGAGCGCGATCGTCACGCCGTCGTTAAACTCCTTGAGGCCAAGCCCCACGCCCGCGAGCGTGCCGCCGGTGCCGACCGCGCAGGTGAAACCGTCGATCTTGCCCCCGGTCTGCGCCCAGATTTCGGGCGCGGTCGTGCGGATATGGGCCAAGCGGTTGGCGATATTGTCGAACTGGTTGGACCAGAGCGCCCCCGGCGTCTCCTCCGCGATGCGGCGGGACGTATGCACATAATGAGCGGGGTTCGAATAAGCGGTAGGCGCGACCTCGATCAACTCGGCGCCGAGCGCGCGTAGTGTATCCTTCTTTTCCTGACTCTGCGTCTCCGGGATGACGATCGTGGTGCGATAGCCCTTGGCGTTGCCGATCAAGGCCAGGCCAATGCCGGTATTGCCCGCCGTCCCCTCCACGATCAGGCCGCCGGGCGCGAGCGCGCCATTGGCTTCGGCATCCTCGATGATGAACTTGGCGGCGCGGTCCTTGACCGATCCGCCGGGGTTCATGAATTCGCATTTGCCGTAGATTTCGCAGCCGGTCGCAGCGCTGGGGCCGGCAAGGCGGACGAGCGGCGTATTGCCGACAAGGGCGGGCACGCCTGGAGCGGGGGTCACCATGCAGGCCGGGATAAGCATGCCGGGCAAGCGGGGCAAGCAAGCTTCGGTTTCAGGCGGGTGGTCTTTGGTTTGGGCGATCTATCGGATCGAGCGGTCCGGCAACCCGTTTGGCAAGCCGAACCGCGAAAACGCCAACGGTTCGTCGCATTGCAGCGACTTTTCTTCAAGCCGGGCGTGGTCATTCATGTCACAAGAGCGTCAACACTCTTGACGTAATTTGCCGCACCCGCGAAGACTGGGATCGCTATGAAGCTCAAAATTCTCCGCGCCACGCCGCTCGCCGCCCTTTTCCTGCTCGCAGCCTGCGACTCCCAGCCGACCACGATCGTCGCTGGCGGTCCGACGGATCCCGACGCCGACAAGATGAAGGCTGCAAAGCCGGTCAAGTTGCCGCCGGCGATCCTGGCCAACAAGTCCTACCGCTGCAAGGATAACAGCCTGATCTATATCGACTGGTTCAACGATAATCAGTCGGCCAACCTGCACCTGAAGGAAAAGGGCACCAGCCCGATCCCATTGACGGCGGCCAAGGTCGGCGATCCGTTCACCGGCGGCGGCTACACGCTCACCGGCACCGCCACGGCCAAGTCGGTCAACCTGAAGAAGGGCAGCGCCGGCCAGGATTGCGACGCCTGACACTTCGATTTTTCGAACCAAAAGGCCGGTGGAGATAGCTCCACCGGCCTTTTTTATGCGTCCTCCATCGCCGGCTCGACCCGGTCCACCCGTCGCTCGCATTTAGCGATCCAGCCGGCAACGCAGCGTCCGATCTCATCCGGATGGTCTTCCTGCAGATAGTGCAGGCCTGAGCCGAGCGGCGCGAGTTCGCAATCGACCAGTTCTCCCGCGAAGCGGGCTGCAAAAGCCGGCGACACCAGCGCACCCGGATGGCCGAACATGAGAAGCTTGGGATAAAGCGACTGCCGCAGCGCGGCGTGGGCGGTTTCCATCAGGGCCGACATGTCGGCAGGCTCTCCCGCGATCGGCAGCAGCCGGGGGAATGCCAGAACAGGCCGCCTCGAAGCCGGCGTGGGGAAAGGTGCGCGATATGCCTCCATCTCTTCCGCGCTGAGCGTCCGGCGAATCGATCCGGGGAGGATCCGCTCCACGAACAGATTTTCCTCCAGCACCAATCGTTCGCCGACGTCGGGGGTGCGAAGCGCCTGGAAAGTTTGGCGGGCAATGTCGTCGGTGTGGAAATCCTCCCAGGCTGGCAGCGGCCGGATGAACTCCATGAAGGCGAGGCCCCGGATTAATTCGGAACGGCGAGCGGCAAGGTGGAAGGCCAGCGCCGTCCCCCAATCCTGCGCGACGACATAAGCCGATGTAATGCCCTTCGCCGCGATGAAGGCGTCGAGATAGGCGGCGTGGTCGAGGAAGTGATAGGCGATGCCGGGTTTCCCCGACCCTCCGAACCCGATCAGGTCGGGTGCGATGCAGCGCCATGCCCCGGCAAGGTGAGGAACGATGTTGCGCCAGATCAGCGACGAGGTGGGATTGCCGTGCAGCAGCAGGATGACGGGTGCATCGGCCGGCCCTGTCTCGCGATAGGAGAGGAAGGACTCCTTCACCGGCATGATATGCAGTTGCGTGAAATCAGACATCTGAACCCTCCTCAAAGATTGTCCGGAAGATGATGGTCTTGAAGCGCTCGAGCGGGGCGGCCGATCGTTCGACCTTCATCCGCAAGATTGCGCCCTCCCACGAGGCCAGCAGAAAGTCGGCGAGATCCTCCGCATCGAGATCCGCACGGACCTGGCCTTGTGCCAGCGCCTCCGTGACGCAGGCTGCGAAGAGGGCGCGCCACTCGGCGAATATTTGCGAGAGTCGATCGCGCAGCAGTTCGCTGACCGGAGCGGCCTCCAGGCTGAGATCGCCGATCAGGCAACCGCGAACGAACCCGTCTTCGGCGAGGCGCGCGATGATAATGTCGAGATATCGCCGGAGCCGGCCGACGGGAGACAGAGACGTGTCCGACAGCGCTTCATGCACGAGGCGCTTGGCGTGGTCGAAATAGAGGTCGAGAACCTCGCGGGCGAAACTCTCTTTCGAGCGGAAATGATTGGTGAAGGATCCCTGCGGCGCGGCGGCCTCCGCCGCGATTTCACGCACGCCCGAGGCGGCGTAGCCGTTGCGCAGCATGACGCGCAGGCCGGCGGAAAGAAGATCGGGGCGAAGAGATCGACGTGCCATGGCGATATCCAATACGTACGACCGTATTAAGTGTCAAAGCTTTTTGTATCGATGGGATGTCGACGCGCGAAAAGAGGCAGACTGGCCTTTTTCTTTGACCTCTGCGGAGGCTCGGCTATCGGCTCTGGCCCATGAGCGAGATCACGCCTGCCATCGTCGCCGAACACGGCTTTTCCCCCGAAGAATATCAGCGCGTGCTGAACGCGCTGGGGCGCGAGCCCAATCTGACCGAACTCGGCATCTTTTCGGTGATGTGGTCGGAGCATTGCAGCTACAAATCCTCGCGCATCCACCTGAAGAAGCTGCCGACCACCGGGCCGCAGGTGATTTGCGGGCCGGGCGAGAATGCGGGCGTGGTCGATATCGGCGACGGCCAGGCCGCCATCTTCAAGATGGAGAGCCACAATCACCCTTCCTATATCGAGCCTTATCAGGGCGCGGCCACAGGGGTCGGCGGCATCCTGCGCGACGTGTTCACGATGGGCGCGCGGCCGGTCGCAAATATGAACGCGCTGCGTTTCGGGCGGCCCGATCATCCCAAGATGCGCCATCTGATCGCGGGCGTGGTCCAAGGAATCGGCGGCTACGGCAATTGCGTGGGCGTGCCGACCGTGGGCGGCGAGGTCAATTTCCACGCGGCTTATGACGGCAATATCCTTGTCAATGCGATGACCGTCGGCGTCGCCGAGACCGACAAGATCTTCTATTCGGCCGCGTCGGGCATCGGCAACCCGATCGTCTATGTCGGCTCCAAGACCGGGCGCGACGGCATCCACGGCGCGACCATGGCGTCGGCCGATTTCGGCGAGGATTCCGAAGAGAAGCGCCCGACCGTGCAGGTTGGCGACCCGTTCACCGAGAAATTGCTGATCGAGGCGTGCCTCGAGCTAATGGCGTCGGACGCGATCGTCGCGATCCAGGATATGGGCGCGGCCGGCCTCACCTCCTCATCGGTCGAGATGGCGTCGAAGGGCGGCGTCGGGATCGAGCTCGACATGAACGCCGTCCCCTGCCGCGAAACCGGCATGACGCCGTACGAGATGATGCTGTCCGAGAGCCAGGAGCGGATGCTCATGGTGCTGAAGCCCGGCCGCGAGGATTTCGCCGAGGCGATCTTCCGCAAATGGGAGCTCGATTTCGCGGTGATCGGCCATGTCACCGACACCGGCCGCATGGTGCTCACCTTCAACGGCGAGACGGTGTGCGACATCCCGCTCGGTCCGCTGGCGGACGATGCGCCCTGTTACGACCGTCCGCACGTGAAGACCGAGGTCCCTGCCCTTCCCGCCAAGATGCCGGAAAGCACCGATATCGCGGCCGATCTGGTCAAGCTGATGGGCTCGCCCGATCTCGCCTCGCGCCGCTGGATCTGGGAGCAATATGACCACATGGTCGGCGCGGGCACGGTGCAGCGCCCGGGCGGCGACGCCGCCGTGGTGCGCGTCCACGGTACCGACAAGGGCGTCGCGATCAGCACCGATTGCACGCCGCGTTATTGCTATGCGGACCCCTTTGAAGGCGGTAAACAGGCAATCGCCGAATGCTGGCGCAACATCACCGCCGTCGGCGCGCTTCCGCTCGCCACCACCGATTGCATGAATTTCGGCAACCCGCAGCGGCCCGAGATCATGGGCCAGTTCGTGGGCTGTATCGAGGGCATGGCCGAAGCCTGCAAGGCGCTGGATTTCCCGATCGTGAGCGGCAACGTGTCGCTCTACAACGAGACCAAGAATGAGGACGGAACGGGCAGCGCGATTTTGCCCACGCCCGCGATCGGCGGCATCGGCCTGCTCAAGGATTGGAAGAAGTCGGTCGGGATCGGCTTCAGAGGCTGTGGCGACATCATCGTGCTGGTCGGTAAGCGCGCGGGGCATCTCGGCCAGTCGCTGTGGCTGCGCGAGCTGCACGGGCTCGACGGCCGCGATGCGGGCCCGCCGCCGCCGGTCGATCTCGCCGCGGAGCGCAGGACCGGGGATTATATCCGCGAAGGCATCGACCTGGGCTGGATCACCGCCTGCCATGACGTCTCCGATGGCGGGCTGGCGGTCGCGATCGCGGAAATGGCGCTGGCCGGCAAATGCGGCGCGCTGATCGACGGGCCGACGCCGTTCGGACTGGCCGGATCCTTCTTCGCCGAAGACCAGGGCCTGTATGTGGTGACGGTGCAGGATATTGCGCTGCTCGGCTTCCTCGCCGGTGCGCAGGCGCATGGAATCGAGGCCGAACCGATCGGCCGCACGACCGCCAATCGCATCATCTTCGAATGCGAAGCCGGCGATTATTGCGTGCCGCTCGACACGTTGCGCAATGCGCATGAGGGTTTCTTCCCGAACCTGATGGGCGCGGACGCCGCTTTGGCGTAGAGCATTCCCTCCCTTACTTTGGGGGGAGGAAAAGAAGTGGCGGGCTATTCGGGAACGCCGCTTGCGGCGAAGCTGGGGCTCAAGCCCGGCCAGCGCGTCTGGCGGGACGGCATGCCGCCAAGCGTGGCTGAAGAGATTGGCGATACGGGCGCGATCCTGCTCGACGCGCCAAGCGCGCCAATCCATGTTGCCCATATCTTCAAGACGGAACGCGCCGTGCTGGCGGATGATCTGGTCGCACTCAGGCGCTCGCTGGCCCCTGCCGGCTTCGTCTGGGTGTCCTGGCCCAAACGGGCATCGAAGCGACCGACCGATATCGACGAGAATGTCATCCGCGACATTTGCCTCCCCATGGGGTTGGTGGATGTGAAGGTGTGCGCGATCGATGCTGTCTGGTCGGGGCTCAAGCTGATGACCCGCAAAGAGTTGCGATAGCGGAAGAAAGAGGGGGAATGATGGAGAAGGTGAAGAACGGCCTTGGCCAACGCATCCTGCTGGCGACGGCGATCGCGGGTACGCTGGATATGGGTATGGCGATGATCGAGACGGCGCGCGCCGGCAAGCCGATCGGCGGCATGCTGCGCAGCCTGGCGAGCGGCCCCTTCCCGCCCGCTACCGACTGGGGCGCGGGCGGCGCGGGGGTGGGGCTGGCGGTCCATTATGCGATCATGGCGGTGATGGCGGCGCTGTTCCTGATCGCGCGCAAACGGATCGCGATCGTCAAGCGGCACACGATCCTTGCCGCGCTGGCCTATGGCGTGATTCTATGGCTGGTCATGTACGGGCTGGTGCTGCCATTGCGGTTCGGCATGTCCTTCCCGAGCCCCAAGCCCGCGGCAATCGCCAAGCAATTGTTCGCGCATGTCGTGCTGGTCGGTTTGACCTTCGGGTTGGTGGCGAAGCGCGGCCCAGCCTGAGTGGCGGCGCAAAGCGGCGACGGCCGCGTCGTCACGATCGATGCCATCCGCGGCTTTGCGGTGTGCGGCATATTGGTGATGAACATCGTGTCGATGGGCATGCCGGTCTATGCCTATGTCGACCCTCATTATTATGGCGGCGCGCACGGGCTCGACTGGTTCGCCTGGGCGGTCGCTTATATCCTCGTCGACGGCAAGCTGCGCGCCTTGTTCACGATGTTGTTCGGAGCCTCGCTGCTGCTGATCACCGATGCCGCCGAAGAACGGACACCAGGGCCGGTGCGCACGCATTATGCGCGCATGTTCTGGCTGTTCGTGTTCGGCATGCTCCACGCCTGGTTCGTCTGGTACGGCGACATATTGGTCGATTATGCGATCGCCGGTGCAATCGCTTTCTTCGCGCGCAAGTGGGACAAAGGGGCGATCGGCTTCGCGGCTTGCTGCCTGATCGGCTTTTCGGCGGCGCACAGCCTGATCGAATATCGCGACATGCAGGTGTTGCAGACGCTCGCCAACCTGCCCCACCCGCCCGCCGACGCGGTGCGCGAATGGGACAAGGTGCTGGCCCAGACGCTCCCCTTTCCGGATACGATCGCGCGTGAAGTGCACCTCTACCGCGGCGGCTTTGCCGACGTTTTCGCCCAGCGCGCGACGACAACGCACGCCTACCAGACGCTCTATCTGCCAATCGGCATGCCCGAGACACTGGGTTTCGTGCTGCTCGGCATGCTTTTCTATCGCCTGGATTTCTGGAGCGGCGGCTGGAGCAAGCGCGCTTATCTGCGGACCATCCTGTCAGGCGCAGTTACGATCCCGCTCTATCTACCGCTGGTAAGCGCGATCGAAGCGCATCATTTCAATCCTGCCTTCCTGCCGCTCGCGGACGTACTCACCCTGGCATTGCGGCCTTTCCTGGCGCTTGCTTACGCTGCGGCGATTATCCTCGCGGTGCAGCGCGGCACGATGCGCTGGCTGACACTGCGGCTCGCGGCCGCCGGGCGGATGGCTTTCTCCAACTATCTCGGCACCAGCCTAATCATGACCACGATCTTCTACGGTTATGGCCTGGGCTGGTTCGGCCAGCTCCATCGCGCGCAGCTAACCTGGCTGGTGCTGGGTCAATGGCTGCTGATTCTGGGGTGGAGCCCCATCTGGCTGCGTCATTTCCGCTACGGTCCGTTCGAATGGGCGTGGAGGAGCCTGTCGCGCGGCCGGACAGTAAGCTTTCGTCAAGCTATTGCGAGTTAGTCTCAATAGCCCTAAATGGGGCATATTGATTCGGAGTCGCAAATGGTTGTCTGCCACTGCAATGCGCTGCGCGAACGCGAAGTTCGGGAGGCCGCCCGTTCGGGCGCGCAATGCCCGGTGAGCGCCTACGCGTCGCTCGGTGCGCGGCCAAAATGCGGTCAGTGCCTTTCCTTCGCGCGCGAACTGATCGCCGAAGAGCAGCAATCCGCCCAAGCCTGACACTGCGTTTGCAGTTGAGAATGACTCGCGCGAGTCGTTCGCGCTTCAAATCGTCCGTCGCCTTGGTTTAAGCGGCCCCGTTACGAAGGGAGCCGTGCCATGAAGGGCGACGAGAAGGTTATCGAATTCCTCAATGCGGCGCTCAAGAACGAGCTGACGGCGATCAACCAATATTGGCTGCATTATCGCCTGCTCGACCATTGGGGCATCGCGCGGCTCGCCGACTATGAGAAGCATGAGTCGATCGACGAGATGAAGCATGCCGACATGCTGTCCGAGCGCGTCCTGTTCCTCGACGGCCTGCCCAATTTCCAGATGCTCGGGCGTCTGCGCATCGGCGAGACGGTGGAAGAGGTGCTTCGCTCCGATCTGGCACTGGAGGGCGATGCGATCCCGTTGCTACGCGACGCGATCGCACATTGCGAAACGGTGCGCGATTATGTCAGCCGCGATCTGTTCCGCCGAATCCTCGACAATGAGGAAAGCCATGTCGATTTCCTGGAGCGTCAGTTCGACATGATCGAACGGATGGGTATCCAGAATTATATCCAGCTTCAGTCGAAGCCGGCCGAGGAAGAATAAGCTAAATCAGCCGACCTTGCGGCCGAAGCCGCCGACCGAACGGCGCAGCGGCATGGTCACTGCGGGTTTGGGCGCGACCGCATGCTGTAGCGCAACGAGCGCTTCCTCGAACAGCGGGCGCAGCTTCCAGCAGAAATCGACGATGTCGGCTGGGAAGGCATGCGCCTCCACACCCGCGCGTGCGGCGGTTTCGATATGCTCGGCCGCATAGCCCAGAGCCTCGGCACCGAATTGCAGCGCCTCGCCCTTGAGCGTGTGCGCCGGACGCACCAGCCCGACCGGATCGCGCTGTGCCACCGCATCTTCGATCGCCTGGACCGACTTGACGCCATCCTCGGCGAAATAGCCGAGGATGCGCGGAAAGTGCGCACCGAGCTCGAGACGTATCGCGCTCAAAGTTTCGTGATTGATAGGCGGATGTCCGCTCACAGCAATTCCTTCTCCGCAATACGGCGGAGGAGACTCTTAGCTGAGAGGGGGTAAATCAATTGTTATTGAGACGACCTCGAGAAACTAAAAAGCCTCCATCTTGGGGATAAATCGCCCAACCATGCGCGTCGGCGAGCGCGGCGATCTCTGCCGGCGCGGCGGGATCGTCTGCCAGGATGCTTGCACGATCCGCGCTCCGCATCGCCCGCGCTAGGCGGAGCACGGGCCAAGGGCAAAGCAGGCCGCGCGCATCGACGGTGATCATCATTTGGTGCCGAAGGGATTCTTGGGTGCGCGGAGATTGAAGCGCACCGGCACCGCGCCGAAGCCGAGATCGCGGCGGATGCCGTTGACCAGATAACGGCGATAGCTTTCCGGCAGCTGGTCGACCCGCGTACCGAACAGAACGAACGTCGGCGGACGCGTACGCGCCTGCGTGAGGTAACGCAGCTTGATCCGCCTGCCGCCCGGAGCGGGCGGCGGATTGGCCTCGATCGCGCGTTCGAACCAGCGGTTCAGTTCGCCAGTGCCCACGCGACGCGACCAGGCCTCACGCGTATCGAAGGCGGCCTGCAGCAGTTGATCGACCCCGCGCCCGGTGAAGCCGGACACCGTGATGAGCGGTAGTCCCTTTACCTGCGCCAACCCGTCGTCGAGCGCACCGCGGATGCCCTGGAACAGGGACGGCGCGTTTTCGGCGACATCCCACTTGCTGACCGCGACGATCAGCGCGCGGCCCTCCTCGATCACCTGCGAGGCGATCCGCAGGTCTTGCGCCTCAAGACCGCGGGTCGCATCGAGCAGCAGCACCACCACTTCGGCGAAATCGATCGCACGCTGCGTGTCGGCGGCGGAAAGGCGTTCGAGCTTGTCCTCGACCTTAGCCTTGCGGCGCAGGCCCGCTGTGTCGATCAGGCGGACGGGCTGGCCTTTCCATTCCCATTCGATCGAGATCGAATCGCGCGTGATGCCGGCCTCGGGGCCCGTGATCATGCGATCCTCGCCCAGCATCTGGTTGACCAGGGTCGACTTGCCGGCATTGGGACGGCCGACGATGGCGAGCTTCAAGGGCCCGGTCGCGCCCTCGCCTTCTTCCTCTTCGGCAAACTCGTCTTCCTCGCGCTCGATGTGCGGGCGCAGCGCCTCGAACAGATCGACCAGGCCTTCGCCATGTTCGGCCGAGAACGGAATCGGATCGCCCAGACCGAGCGCATAGGCCTCCATCAAGCCGGGCTCAGCCGCCTTGCCCTCGGCCTTGTTGCCCATCAGGATGATCGGCGTGTCGCTGTTGCGCAGCCATTGGGCGACCTCTTCGTCCAGCGGCGTGACACCCGCGCGCGCGTCGAACATGAAGAGCGCGGCATCGGCCTCCTCGACCGCGGCCTCGGTCTGCTTGCGCATCCGGCCCGGAAGCGTCTGGGGATCGTCGGTCTCGAAACCGGCGGTGTCGATGATGCGGAAATCGAGGCCTAGCAGGCTCGCCTCGCCCTCGCGCCGATCACGCGTCACGCCCGGCCGGTCATCGACCAGGGCCAGCTTCTTGCCGACCAGGCGATTGAACAAGGTCGACTTGCCGACATTGGGTCGGCCGATGATCGCAACAGTGGGAACGGACATGGGCACCCCTTAGGGGTAGCCCTGCCGATTTACGAGTCCGTCGTGCCCAGCCTCCGGAACGTCGGTCGACCAAAGCCGAACGACGAAGAGATCAACGCCAGGTCGAGAGACGGCCCTTGGTATCGATCAGGTAGAGCGTGTTGTTGGCGACGATGGGCGGCAGGTAGAAACCCTCGCCCGCCTTGACCGAAGCTCCGATCTTGCCATCCGACACCGAAACATTGACCAACTGGCCGCGGTCATTGACCACAAGGAGCCGTCCGCCGGCGAGAACCGGACCGTAATATTCGATCGGCTTGTCCTTCTTCTTGGGATCGCGATAGCGCGGCAGTTGCGAAATCCAGCGGACCTTGCCGGTGGTGCGCGCGATGCACATCAGCTTCGCCTCGTCGGTGACGACGAACAGCCATTCGCCCGCAAGCCACGGCGTGTTGATGCCACCGATAACCAGCTCCCACAGCCGCTGGCCGGTGACGAGGTCCATCGCCACCATGCGGCCGCCCTGGCCGATCGCATAGACTCGGCCGCCGTCAATAACGGGCGACGCGTCGATGTCCGAGATGACCGACACCGAAGTCGAGATCGCGGTACGCGAGAGCTGATCCTGCCACACGATGCGGCCATTTTCGTAGCGCAACGCCGACAATTCGCCCGACGAGAAGCCCGCGACGACCGTACCCTGCGCCATGGCGGGCGCGGCCACGCCGAATACGCCCGAGGTCTCAAGCGTGGCGGAGACGGTCCAGACGGTCTCACCCGTGTCGGGCTTCAGCGCAAAGATCTGATTGTCCTGCGTCAGCACATAGACATTGCCGCCGCCGATCGCGGGAGAACCGCGCAGCGGGCCGGCCGGACGCACCTTCCACAGCAATTTGCCGGTCTTGGCATCCAGCGCGGCGGCGTCGCCGCGGCCGGTGGTCGCATAAACGCGGCCGCCGTCGTAGCTCACGCCGCCGCCGAAACGGACCGCAGCGTCGCGCTTGCTGTTATCGAGTGAGGTTGCCCATTGGCGCGCGCCGCTGGCTGCGTCGAACGCCTCGACCACCGCATCGGCGTCGATGATGTACAATTTGCCCTCGGCGACCGCGGGGGTCGATCCGATGCGCTGGGTGATATCGCCGCCACGGATTTTGGCCGACCAGCCGGGACGCAGGTTCAGCGCCAGAGCGGGGTCGCCCATCGTCTTGGTGGCGTTGCCGCCGGGCTGGGTCCAGCTGTCGTTGACCGCGGGTTCGGGCACCACCACCGGCACGTCGGCCAAGCTGGGATCGGCGACCGCATCGCTACCGACGTTGAGCACGGCCACGCGATTGCCGAGTACCGCCGTCTTGGGCCCGCGATCGACATTATGCTTGAAAATGCCGCAGCCGCCGAGCGAGGCGAGCAGGGCCAGCGCGACGGCGATCCGCTGGTCACGCAAACGCTGAATCATGATCATTCCTTGAGAGCGCCGGCGGGGGCGATGGGGGCTACATCCTGGCCGAGCGCGGTAGCCATGCCTTCGGCGCGGCTGCGCAAACCGACCGGAGCATCGCTATCCCGCGAAATCGCAGCGAAAAGCGGACCGGCCAGATCCTTCCGGTTCATCTTGAGATAGGCCATTGCGGTCAGCTCGCCCGCGCTGCCGAACCAGGGATTAGTCGCCACTGTCAGTGGTTTTAATTTGGCGACAATGTCGGCGGGCGGCAGCGAATCGAATTGCAGGCCGACCCCACGGATCATCGCCAGGTCGCGAATTGGCTGGGGCATCGCCGTATCATCGGCAATCGCCTGATAGGCTTTGGCGGCGCCGGCGGGGTCGTTCTTCGCGATCAGGCTTGCCTGGGTAAGTTTGGCGAGCGCGCGATAGCCGTCGCGCGGCGAACCGGCGAGCGCGGCGAGGCGGGGATCGGTCGGCGAAGCATTGCCGACTTCGCTCGCGGCCAGCACCTGGACGAACTGCTCGCCATCCTGGCCCGCCTGCTCGACCTTGTGATTTCGCCACCAGAGGAAGGCGGCCAAAGCGATCAGGAACAGGCCGACCACGATCGCGCCTGCCGTGCCCCATTTCCTGGCAAGGCCGGTCATCTGATCGCGACGGAGATTCTCATCGACTTCGCGTAGAAACGCTTCGTTTTCAGTGGGCGTCAGCGCCAAGCGGCCTCTCCTGGAATGCCGCTCGCTTGCGGCCGGTCCGCCTCTCTAGCGCCGAGTCTTGCTGAACGAAAGCTGTGCCGCGACAGATTGCTCGCACCATCGGCCTCAAAGCGCGATGCCGGCGGCCCCGCCCGCGACGATTTCATGATGTTCGACATGTTCGGGCCGGGTGAGCAGGTAATGATCGTCCTCGGCATAATAACGCGCGACCGCGATGTCCTCGCCGGCAAAGGCGCGGATCGCGTCGAACGAGGTCCACCAGCTCAGGGTTGCGACCTCGGTCGTGCCGTCGCCCAGATCGCGCATCGTCATCTGGTAGCCGCGATTGCCAGGCGTCGCCGTATAGTCGTTGCCGCCGGTGCCGGCGATATAAGCGGTATATGCCTCGCGGTCAGCGGTGCGGATCAAAGCCGCCCAGCGGCGAAGGATCAGGCCGACGGCGTCGTTCTTGCCCATATGAAGCTCGCTGATAGCCCGTTGACGCTACACCCGGCGCCTATAACAGCTGTTGGAGGATTTGCAGCATTCCTATGAACGAAACCGCCCACAGGCCGGTGCGAAGCCATGGTATTCCGATGACATAGACCGGCGCATAAGCGACGCGGCCCCAGAAGAACAATTGGGCACCGAACGCCGTCGCGGCATTGGTTTTCCCCGCCACGTGCGCCACCAACACGAGCACTGCGAAGACCACCAGGTTCTCCAGCATGTTGCGCTGCGCCCGCTGCGCGCGCCCGGCCCACCCTTCCAAAGCCGGGAGATTTTCGCGGTTGCCGAGGAGCGGCACGAACCCGACCTGAATTATCGCGGCGAGAAGCGCGACGAGCATTTGGACCAGGGCCAGCGCCGCCGACCAGACCAGCAGCTTAAGTTCGATTGTCATGCGTTCCTCTCCGGAGCAAAGTTTTCAATCAACGCAAGCTACGGCCTCGCCGACGGCCCAATTGCCGCCAGGAGATCGGCAGCGCCACGGCATTGTTCGTCTTAGACCCGTCACCTGCGAACATCGAGCCTTTGCGGGAGGCGATGGAAAGCCATTATTGCCGCAAATCTGCCGTGAGCAAGCGAAGCGGCACGAGTGGGCCCACCGCGATATATTCGTGGTCGACCAGATTTTGCTTGGTCAGCGGCAGATCCTCCACGACCGCGTGCGCCTCCGCTACATCCTTTGAATCCAGCAGGAAGACGGCGCCGCGCCCATCACCACGCGAATACCACTCGCGGATCTTGCCACCGAGATAGAGCTGCACGGTCTGGCGGATTTCAGCGGGCATCACCGTCATGATCTGTTCGCGCGTCACGCCGGCCTTGGCCGTCAGGATTACCATCACCCCTGTGGTCACGGGAGCGGCGGCTTGCATTTGGGCAGCGGCAGGATTGGCCATGGATGTTACTCCTATAAAGCTTGCGACCAACACCAGGATGGAGCGGATTGTCTTCGGTCGTTCGTCTCGGATCATGGGATCGCCTCTGTTTGGTGGAGTCGATGATTGGATCGACCATGCTGGCACCTCGGACCTAGGCCCGCTTTCGGCGAGCGACTATTCCCGATAATGCAGACAGGCTATGAAACAGAACTTCACAGTCAGGCAGGGCGCGCTCGATGGGGTCGAAGCCTTCCTAAGCGTTGCCCAACATCGGAGTTTCCGTCGCGCGGCGGGGGAGCTTGGGGTCACGCCATCCGCCATCAGCCAGGCGATACGCACGCTCGAGATGCGCATCGGCGCGGCGCTGTTCATCCGTACGACGCGCAGCGTCGGCCTGACCGAAGCCGGAGACCGATTCCTGTCGCGCGCGAAACCCGCGTTCGAGGAACTCATCGCCGCAAGCCAGGACGCGCGCGATCTTGGGCAGCGACCGGCCGGCCTATTGCGCCTTTCCGTCCCGCGCGCGGTGGTGCCGATCTTGCTGGAGCCGCTGATCGCATCCTTCTGCCAAACCTACCCCGAGATTCAGGTGGAGATCGCGGCAAGCGGGGAGTTGGTCGACCTAGCGGCAGAAGGCTTCGATGCCGGGATCAGAATGGGCCAGTTCATCGCCCCGGACATGGTGGCGGTGCGCTTGGCGGCTTCGTTTCCGCTCGTCGTGGTTGGCAGCCCCCGATATCTGGACCGATGCAGGCAGCCCGAGCGCATCGATGATCTGCGTCACCACGCCTGCCTGCGCATGCGCCGCTCGAGCGGATCGATCGCGCCCTGGTCTTTCATGGATGGCAATCAGGCAGTCGAAGCGATCGTATCGGGGCCGCTGATCGCGAACGACTTTCCAACGATAGTCGGCGCGGCGATCGAGGGATTGGGCCTGGCGCAAGTGCCCCGGCCGATCGTTGCCGGGCTGGCCAAAGCGGGAAAGCTCGTGGAGGTCCTGGCATCCTTCGCGCCGACGACACCGGGCGTGTTTCTCTATTATCCCGATCGCCGTCAGATGATGCCGAAATTGCGCGCGTTCATCGATCACGTGAAGAGCCATGCCGGCCGCGGCGCGCCAGGGTCATAATCGAACCCTAGCTCCCTCCTGCGACCGAAGCCGATAATGGCTGTTCGCCAGAACTGAGGGTCGCGCGTCCGCATATCGGCGCAGGCCTATCCAGATGCCGGCAACGGCCGCCCGAAAGTCAGGATAAATGGAGAGCAAGGAGGAAGGCGCGAATGGCGCAGAGACCCGGTACTCACCCCGATCCGGCAAGCACGACAGCATAACGCTCCGGCTTGAAGCCAATCTCGATCCCATCCTCCGTCTCCAGAACCGGTCGCTTGATCATCGAGGGGTTGGCGATCATCAGCGCGATTGCCTTGTCCCTGGTCAGATCCTTCTGGTCTTCTTCAGGCAGTTTGCGGAAGGTGGTCCCGGCGCGGTTGAGCACCTTTTCCCAGCCTGCGACATCGCTCCAGCCGGCCAGAGCGGCCTCGGTCACGCCGAGCTTCTTGTAATCATGGAAGTCGTAGGCGACCGCATGGCTGTCCAGCCAGACGAACGCCTTCTTCATCGTGTCGCAGTTCCGGATGCCATAGATCTTCACGCCCATCGCGACATGATAGTGGCCCCCCGGCGGAATTTACAGCACGCACCGCGCATTTGCATCCTGGCGCGTTGCGGGCTCATCTCGGCGTTGCGATCCGCGCCGCGACTATGGCACGGTACGAGCATGGGCCGGCCCGATGCACCGATAGCGAAGCTCCCGCTGCGTTTCCGGTCGCAGATCGAGATTAACGGGATAAACCCGTTCGTGATGGTCGATGCACCCTGCGCGACGCAGCTCAAGCGCGGCTGGCGAAAACCGCTTCCGGTTCAGATTCGAGTCAATGGCAAACCCGACACCCCATGGCGCATCAACCTGATGCCCAGGGGGGACGGCAGCTTCTACCTGTACCTCCACGATCGGGTTCGCAGCGCCTCCGGCACGAAGGTGGGAGACGTGGTGGAGGTGGAGATCGGGTTCGACGAAGAATACCGGCCCGGCCCAGCGCATCCGATGCCCGAATGGTTGAGCGAAGCCCTGGATCGCGACGACCGGGTAAGGCGTGGCTGGGACGCACTGATCCCGAGCCGGAAAAAGGAAGTTCTGCGTTATTTCGCGCAACTGAAATCGGACGAGGCGCAGCTTCGCAATCGTGCGCGCCTCCTCCATGTGCTCGCCGGAGGACGAGACCGTTTCATGGCGAGGGACTGGAACGCCGATTCCGAAGAGGCCTAGCGGCGTTGCCGGCAGCGCCGGATGAGCGATCAGGCCGGGACGTAGGTTAGCCTGACTGCATCCTCGCCAACGGTTTCGGACGCGACATGCCGTAGCGGCGGTCGGGCGCCGGCGAAATAAGGCTTGCCCGCCCCCAGCACGAATGGGCGAAGGTAGAGATGATATTCGTCGATGAGGCCGAGGTCGCTCAGGCACCCTGCCAGGTCAGGTCCGGCAACGTCGATCTCGCCATCGACTTCCTCCTTGAGCCTACGCGCAAAAGCTTCGAGATTATCGGCGATCAAAATAGCGTTCGCGCCGACCGCCTTCAACGAGCGCGACGCAACCCATTTCGGCTGCGCTCGCCAGACCGCCGCGAAGTCACGCTCAACGGCGCCCCACTCCGGTCGATCCTCGTCCCAGTAGCGCATCACCTCATATATGCGCCGGCCATACAGGCTTCCCGCCAAGGCTCTGACGTGATCGTTGAAATAGCGATGGAGCGCAACGCCGGGCGGAGGCAATTGCGGTCCCCCCGGGAAACCGGCGACATAGCCATCGAGGGACTGCATCATTCCGAAGACGAGCTTACCCATGCCTTCGTGCCTCCGTGCCTTACTGCCGCCCGCGTGCTTCCCTTATTCCCACTCGATCGTACCCGGCGGCTTCGACGTATAGTCGTACACGACGCGATTGATGCCCTGCACCTCGTTGATGATGCGGGTCGCGACGCGCGAGAGGAAGGCGGCGTCGAAGGGGTAGATATCGGCGGTCATGCCATCGGTCGAGGTGACCGCGCGTAGTGCGCACACGCTGTCGTAGGTGCGGTGATCGCCCATCACGCCGACGGTGCGGACCGGCAGCAGCACCGCGAATGCCTGCCAGATCGCATCGTAGAGGCCCGCGCGCCGAATCTCGTCGAGATAGATGGCATCGGCCTTGCGGAGGATATCGCACCGCTCTTTGGTGACCTCGCCGGGGATGCGGATGGCGAGACCCGGGCCTGGGAAAGGGTGGCGGCCAACAAAGGCTTGCGGAAGGCCGAGCTCGCGCCCGAGCACGCGAACCTCGTCCTTGAACAATTCGCGCAGCGGCTCGACCAACTGCATCTTCATGCGCTCGGGCAGGCCGCCGACATTGTGGTGGCTCTTGATCGTGACGGAGGGCCCGCCGGTGAAGCTCACGCTTTCGATCACGTCGGGATAGAGTGTGCCCTGTGCGAGGAAATCCGCGCCGCCGATCTTGTGGGCTTCGGCATCGAAGATGTCGATGAAGGTCTTGCCGATGAACTTGCGCTTGGCCTCGGGGTCGGTGAGGCCGGCGAGGCCGCTGAGGAAGGCCTGTTCGGCATCCACATGGACCAATGGAATGCCGTAATGTTCGCGGAACAGGCTGACCACCTGCTCGGCCTCGCTCTGGCGCATCAGGCCGTGATCGACGAACACGCAGGTCAATTGGTCGCCGATCGCTTCGTGGATCAGCACGGCCGCTACCGCGCTGTCGACGCCGCCCGACAGGCCGCAAATCACCTTTTTGTTGCCGACCTGGGCGCGGATGTCGGCGATCTTGGCGGCGCGGAATTCGGCCATCGTCCAATCGCCCGCCATGCCGCAGACGTGGCGCGCGAAATTGGCGATCAGCTTGCCGCCATCGGGGGTGTGCACCACTTCCGGGTGAAACATCATCGAATAGAAGCGGCGCGCTTCGTCGGTGGCGATCGCATAAGGTGCGCCTTCGGATTGAGCGACGACCTTGAAGCCATCCGGCAGCGCCTCGACGCGGTCGCCGTGGCTCATCCACACCTGATGGCTTTCGCCGACTTTCCACAGCCCGTCGAACAAAGCGGATTCGCCGACCACATCGATAAAGGCGCGGCCGAATTCACGGTTGTCGGACGAAGCCACGCGGCCGCCCAACTGGTGCGCCATCGTCTGCTGCCCGTAGCAGATCGCCAGGATCGGCAGGCCTCGATCGAAGAAATGCTGCGGCGCGCGCGGGCTATCCGCCCACATCACCGACGACGGGCCGCCGGAAAAGATGATGCCCTTGGGCTGGAGCCGTTCGAAGGCCTCGTCGGCGGCGTTGAAGGGGGCAATCTCGCTATAGACGCCGGCCTCGCGCACCCTTCTGGCGATAAGCTGGGTGACCTGGCTTCCGAAGTCGACGATCAGGATGCAATCGGTGGGGGCGGCGCTCATGGCGGGCCGATAAGGAGGCGCGCCGCGCTTGTCCAGCCGGAAACTAAAATGACCCAAATTGGAAATAATGTTGCGTCAGTGAGAAAGAATTAACCAATTTCCGCGATCTAAATGTCGTCACTCGTGGGGATTGACTGAATGCCACGCCGCATCCGAACCTTGCTGTCCATGCTCAGCGATGACGTGAAGCATTATGCGGCCGACAATGAGCGGATCGCGACCCGCACCAATTTGCTCGCGCTCAACGCCACGATCGAAGCCGCGCGCTCGGGCGAGGCAGGGCGCGGCTTTTCGATCGTGGCACAGGAGGTCAAGGCGCTGGCCAGCCAGGCACGGACATCGGCGGCGTCGTTTCGCGCCGACGTGCTCGACCGACTCGCGCTGGGCGCCCGCTTCGCCGACGAGATGCTGGCCGAAATCGAGGGCGCGCGCCTGATCGATCTGGCGCAAACGATCATCCAACAGATCGCGCGTACCTTGGCGACGCGCGGATCGCATCTCTGCCTGTTAGCGAGCGATCCGATGATCCTGGAGGCGACGCGCGATCCCACGCAGGACAATATGATGCGCGCGGTCGACCGGCTGCGCATCCTCAAGCGCGTCTCCGGCCAATATGTAAATGCGTTCGTGGTCTCTGCCGACGGTAAGGCGCTGTTTTCGGAGGACGCACGCGCGAGCGTGCTGGTCAACGATTTCACCGATGCCCAGCAGTTCAACCGCGCGATGCGGAGCACGGACGAGGATGAGTGGTTCACCGACGAAGTGTGGCTCAATCCCTGGTCGAACAATCACGCGGTGATGGTGTTCGTAAAAGCCATCAATCCAGCCCGCGGCTGCCGTCCGGACGGTGTGCTCTATCTGGAGTTCGATTGGGAAGCGCTGATGGCGGACGTGTTGCACGCACCGGAATGGCACAGCCCGGTCGGCGACGATGGGCTCAAGATCAGCATCGTCGATACTGACGGACATCTGGTCGGCTCCTCATGGGGCGGCAAGTTCGGCTCGCCGGTCGCGATCCCACCGGGCGACCAGCAAGGTATCGACACGCGCGCCAATTCTGTTGCCGTCTTCGCGACCGCGCGGCCGATCCACGGCTTCGACGCGCTCGGCTTGCGCTGCGTGATCGAGCAACCGATGCCGAGCGAAGCGGACATTCAGCGCGCGGTGGGCAGCAGCCGGCGGGCAGCGGCCTAGAACCCGGGCCCTCATCGTTAGAAGCGCGGCCGCTCCGCCGATACAGAAAAGGCCCCGGCTTCCACCGGGGCCTTTCTTGTCTGGCAGTCGGAGGCGCGATCAGGCGGCTTCGGCTTCGTCCATCACCGGGCCCGAATCCTGGCCCTTGGCGGCGACGTCGCGGTCGACGAACTCGATCACTGCCATCGGGGCGGCGTCCGAAGCGCGGGTGCCGGCCTTGATGACGCGAGTGTAGCCGCCGTTACGGTCCGCATAACGCGCCGCCAGGACGTCGAACAGCTTCACCAGCTGCGTGTCGTCCATCAGACGGGCATGCGCCAGACGACGGTTCGAAAGACCGCCCTTCTTGGCGAGCGTGATCAGCTTCTCGACGTAAGGGCGAAGCTCCTTCGCCTTGGCGACGGTGGTCTTGATCTGCTCATGCTTGATGAGTGCCGCCGCCTGGTTACGGAACAGGGCCGTACGGTGGCTCGAGGTGCGCTGCAGCTTACGGCCGCCAACACGATGACGCATGGTAACTTTCCTTCGTTCGTCGGGGGCCCGTATGAGGTAACCCCAGCCTGGCGGTGATTAGGGCCACCGCCCTTAGCCCTTCTCTCTGACTGTCACCCCAGCGAAAGCTGGGCTCTCAGGAGGCCATCGCCTAGCCTCCCGAGATCCTGACTTTCGTCCGGATGACGCGTCACATTAAAACTCTTGTTCGAGCTTCTTGGCCATTTCCTCGATATTCTCGGGCGGCCAGCCGGGGATTTCCATCCCCAGGCGAAGACCCATCGAGGCGAGGACTTCCTTGATCTCGTTGAGCGACTTGCGGCCGAAATTCGGCGTGCGCAGCATCTCGGCCTCGGTCTTCTGAACCAGATCGCCGATGTAGATGATGTTGTCGTTCTTAAGGCAGTTGGCCGAACGGACCGACAGTTCGAGCTCGTCGACCTTCTTGAGAAGGAAGCGATTAAGCTGGTTCGAATTGGTTTCCGGCTCGGCGGCGCCGCCGATCGGAGCCATTGCCGACGAAACGGACGGCGCGGTTGCGACCATGCCCTCGTCGAAGTGGACGAACAGCTGCAGCTGATCCTGGAGAATGCGGGCCGAATACGCGACCGCGTCCTCCGGGGTGATCGTGCCGTCGGTCTCAATCGTCAGCGTGAGCTTGTCGTAATCGAGCTCCTGGCCGACGCGAGTATTCTCGACCTTGTACGCGACCTGACGAACCGGCGAGTAAAGCGCGTCGATCGGGATCAGGCCAATCGGCGCATCCGCCGGACGGTTTGCGGCGGCGGGGACATAGCCCTTACCAGCCTGTGCGGTCAGCTCCATGTTGAGCGTCGCGCCCTCGTCGAGGTGGCAGATCACCAGATCGGGGTTCAGCACCTCGATGTCGCCGGTGGTGGCGATATCGCCCGCAGTCACCTCAGCCGGGCCCGTGGCGCTGAGCTGGAGGCGCTTGGCACCCTCGCCCTGCATGCGCAGCGCGATCTGCTTCACGTTGAGCACGATGTCGGTCACATCCTCGCGCACGCCGGCGAGCGAGGAGAATTCGTGCAGGACATTCTCGATCTTGATCGAGGTCACCGCAGCACCCTGCAATGACGAAAGCAAAACGCGGCGCAGCGCGTTGCCGAGCGTCAGGCCGAAGCCACGCTCGAGCGGCTCGGCGACGAAAGTCGCCTTGCGCTTGCTGTCCCCGCCGCCCTTTTTGTCGAGCGCGACGGGCTTCTTCAGTTCCTGCCAGTTCTTGGCATTGATCGCCATCATGGTCCCCTCGGGGCTAGGGTCGCGGCGCGTCCGCTGCGACCGGAATTCAAAAATATAACGGGGCTGGACGAAGCCCCGGTAAGGCAGGTGTTAGACGCGACGCCGCTTCGACGGACGCACGCCGTTGTGGGGGATCGACGTCACGTCGCGGATCGACGTGATGTGGAAACCCACGGCCTGGAGGGCGCGCAGCGCGCTCTCGCGGCCCGAACCCGGACCCTTGACCTCAACCTCGAGCGTGCGGACGCCATGCTCGGCGGCCTTCTTGCCCGCATCCTCGGCCGCGACCTGCGCGGCGTACGGAGTCGACTTACGCGAGCCCTTGAAGCCCATCATGCCGGCCGAAGACCAGCTGATCGCATTGCCCTGCGCGTCCGTGATCGTGATCATGGTGTTGTTGAAGCTGGCGTTCACATGCGCGACGCCGGCGGTGATATTCTTGCGCTCGCGCCGCTTAATGCGCTGAGGTTCGCGTGCCATAAACTATATCCCTATCTGCAAGGACCAGGAGCCGGCGGACCGGCTCGACCAGTCGATTACTTCTTCTTGCCGGCGATCGGCTTGGCCTTGCCCTTGCGGGTGCGCGCATTGGTATGCGTGCGCTGGCCGCGAACCGGCAGGCCCTTACGGTGGCGCAGGCCGCGGTAGCAGGCCAGGTCCATCAGCCGCTTGATGTTCATCGCCACCTGACGACGAAGATCGCCCTCGACGGTGTAACCGGCGTCGATCGCCTCACGGATCTGAAGAACCTCCTGGTCCGACAGGTCCTGAACGCGACGCGCAGGCTCGATGCCGAGCTTGGCGGTGATTTCCTTGGCTTTGGCCGGGCCGATGCCGTGGATATAGGTAAGCGCGATTTCGACGCGCTTGTTCGTCGGGATATTGACACCCGCAATACGTGCCATGTCTTCTGTTTCTCCTGCTCCACAGGGCGGTTGGCAACCACCCCATCTCGACGCGTTGGCTCCCAGAACGACGAAAATACGGCGCGCGCAACAGCGCCGCCGGAAACCGGGTTCAAGGGATGAATGCTAGGTAAGGAGAGTCGCACAGGGAGTCAAGCAACAGTGGATGCTCTTTCAGCCCCCGCCCAGCGCCTTAACCACCTTCCTGGCTTTCGTTTTAGGTCCGAATCGGCTAGTAAACCCTTTGTTAGGTACGTGTGGGGCGTGCCGGGCCTGCCAGCAAGGCGGGCCGCGAGTGGGATGGCGGGGGCAGTATGCGTATCAATTCGATCCTGAGGTTCGCCGCAGCGGCGGCGCCCATGATGCTAACGGCTGGACCGGCGTTGGCAGCTCCCTTCAATCTTGGCTTCGAGGACGCGACGCTCGCGGACTGGGTCGGCAATGGCGGAACGGCATTCGTCACTCCCGCACTTGGCGCCTATACCGCGCAGGACGGCGTCATTTTCGGGGCGGTCCAGGCCGGCCAGGGCGAGGACGCGTTCACGACGCTGTCGCGCAGTTTCACGCTGAAGGCAGGCGGGACGATCAGCGGTTATGCCGGATTCCTGGCGAACGACTATATCCCGTTCAACGACAGCGCCTATGTCAAGGTCAACGACGTCAACCTTCTATACTGGGACGTGGCCGCGGTCGGCGATTTCGGCTCGAGTGGATGGACCTCCTTCAACTTCGTCGCGCCAACCGACGGCCTCTACACGCTGCAACTTGGCGTCGCGAACCACGGCGACAACGAGCTCGACAGCCAGGCGGTGATCGATGCGGTCCGCGTGACCGGCATGGTTCCCGAGGCGGCAACCTGGTCGATGATGGTGTTGGGTTTCGGCTTCGCCGGAGCCGCGCTCCGCACGCGCAAGCGGGCAATCAGTTTCGGCTGAGCGCCCTCGTCGGCGAACGGGAAAAAGGCCGGGGGCGACCCCGGCCTTTTCCATTTTAAACCGCGTCGCGCCTCAGGCGGTCGGCAATCCATCCTTGGCGACGATCCGCTCAATGGCTTCCGACACCTGCGCGATGTCGGCCATGCCGTCGACCCGGGCCACGATCCCCTTGGCCTCATAATAAGGCAGGATCGGCGCGGTGTCGGCGCGATAGACCTTGAGCCGCGCGCGCACTGTCTCGGCATTGTCGTCGGGACGGCGCTTGAACTCGGTCGACTGACAGACGTCGCACACGCCCGGTTCCTTGGGCTGCTTGAACGTGTCGTGATATCCCTCGTTGCAGCGTGCACAGGTGTAGCGGCCCGCGATGCGCGCGACGAGCGCCTCCTCGTCCACGGTCAGCTCGATCACATGATCGAGCTTGAGGCCACGCTCGGCGAGCAGCCTATCCAGCGATTCCGCCTGCGCCTGGGTGCGCGGATAGCCATCGAAGATGAAGCCCGGCGCATGCGCATGCTTGTCTAGCTGGTCCGAGATCAGCCCGGTGACGACCGCGTCGGGTACCAACTGGCCCGCGTCCATGATCGCCTTCGCCTGCTTGCCAAGCTCGGTCCCTGCCTTGACCGCGGCACGCAGCATGTCGCCGGTCGAAAGCTGGATCAGGCCGTGATGACTTACCAGCAGCTGCGCCTGCGTTCCCTTCCCCGCCCCCGGGGGTCCGAGCAGGATCAGCAGCTTCATCGACGCATTCCTCCCTTGAGGCGCGCCTTCTTGATGAGGTCGCCATATTGATGGGCGAGCAGATGGCTCTGGATCTGGGTCACGGTGTCGATCGTCACGTTGACCACGATCAGCAGGCTGGTGCCGCCGAAGCCGACCAGGTGGCGCGGGATGAACATTTCCGGCAGCACGCAGATCGCGGTCAGATAGATGGCACCGATCACGGTGATGCGGGTCAGCACGTAATCGAGATAGGTCTCGGTGCTCTTGCCGGGGCGAATGCCGGGGATGAAGCCGCCATAGCGCTTCAGATTATCCGCCGTCTCCTCCGGGTTGAACACCACCGCGGTGTAGAAGAACGAGAAGAAGATGATGCCGGCCGCGTAGAGCACGAAATAGGCCGGCGTATCCTGGCCGATCCACTGGTTGAGGCTGATCACGAAATCGCCCCACTTGCTCTCGCCGTTGAGGTGCTTGCCGGCGAACTGGGTGATCGTCAGCGGCAGCGCGAGCAGCGACGATGCGAAGATCGGCGGGATCACGTTGGCGGTATTGATCTTGAGCGGCAGGTGGCTCTTGTCCGCCTGCATCATGCCGCGCGCAGTCTGACGTTTGGGATATTGGATCAGCACGCGCCGCTGCGCGCGTTCCATGAAGCAGATGATCAGGATCAGCCCGATCACCAGGAAGAAGCCGCCGAGCACCATCAGCGGCGAGCTCGCGCCGGTACGCGCCGCCTCGAACGCGCCCGCGATCGTGGCGGGCAAGCCCGCGATAATGCCCGCCATGATGATCAGGCTGGTGCCGTTGCCGATACCGCGGCTGGTGATCTGCTCGCCCAGCCACATCAGGAACATGGTGCCGCCCACCAGCGTGACCACGGTCGTCGCGCGGAACAGCAAGGGATCGACAATCACCGCCGACTGGCCCGCGCTCGCGCCCCAGGCTTCGAGGCCGATCGAGATGAAATAGCCCTGCACCGCGGTCAGCAGCACCGTGCCGTAGCGCGTATATTGATTGAGCTTCTTGCGCCCGCTCTCGCCCTCTTTCTTGATCGCGGCGAGGCTGGGCGACAGCGAGCTTGCGAGCTGCACAACGATCGAGGCGGTAATGTAGGGCATCACGCCCAGCGCCACGATCGACATGCGCGTCAGCGCACCGCCGGTGAAGGTGTTGAAGAAGTCCATGACGCCGCCCTTCGTGGTATCGAAGAGCGTTTGCAGCACGCGCGGATCGATGCCCGGCAAGGGGACGTAGGACAGCAAACGGAAAACCACGAGCGCGCCCAGCGTGAACCAGATGCGCTTCTTGAGGTCGGTCGCCTTCGCGAACTGCGACAGGCTCGCGTTCGCGGCCATTTGTTCGGCTGCAGATGCCATCGGACTTTATCGAACCCCAGAAATGCGAAGAGCGGCGGGGCAGTATCCCCGCCTCCGCCGCTCCATATAGTGTCAGATTTGCGCTTGTCTAAGCCGAACGGCTCAGGCCTTGCCAGCCTTCTTGGCGGCGAGGGTCTTGCCCTTCTTCGCGGCGGCCTTCTCGGCGGCCGGAACCACCTCGATCACATCGACCGAACCGCCGGCTTTCTCGATCGCCTCGCGTGCCGACTTGGACACGCCCGCGACGTTGAACTTCAGCTTGGACGAAAACTCGCCCTTGGCCAAAACGCGCACACCGTCCTTGCCGCCTCGGGCGACACCAGCCGCCTTGAGCGCCGCATGATCGATCACGGCCTTGGCATCCAGCTTGCCGGCTTCGACCAGCTTCTGGATCTGGCCCAGATTCACCTCGGCATGATCCTTGGCGAAGATGTTGTTGAAGCCGCGCTTCGGGATACGCATGTGGAGCGGCATCTGGCCGCCCTCGAAGCCGTTGATGGACACGCCCTCACGGCTCTTCTGGCCCTTCTGGCCGCGACCCGCGGTCTTGCCCTTGCCCGAGCCGATGCCGCGTCCGACGCGCATCCGGCCCTTGCGGGAGCCGTCATTGTCCTTGATTTCGTTGAGCTTCATAATCTGCACTCGCTTTCGCTTTGGTCGCGCAAGGTTTGATCGCCAAGGTGATCAAACCGTCGCCCCGGCGGAGGCCGGGGCCGCTGAAAATTGTAGACAGGCCCCAAGGGTTTCCCCCCGCCGCCTGCGATCCCAGCCTCCGCCGGGATGACGAGCTGGTAACATGGAGGGGCTTAGCCCTCCACCTTCACCATATGCTGCACCTTGCGGATCATGCCGCGGACCTCCGGGCTGTCTTCCAGCTCGCGGGTCTTGTGCATCTTGTTGAGCCCCAGGCCGATCAGCGTTGCGCGCTGGCTGGCCTCGCGGCGGATGGGCGAACCCGTCTGGGTGATCTTGATCGTCTTGCTGGTGGCCTTGGCCATGTCGCTTACTCCACCACAGCCGCGGCGTCGGCTTCGGCAACCTCGACCGAGGCACCGCCGCGACGCAGCAGGTCAGCGATCTTCTTGCCGCGACGCTGTGCAACCGAGCGCGGGCTCGTCTGCTCACGAAGCGCCTCGAAGGTCGCACGGATCATGTTGTACGGGTTGCTGGTGCCGACCGACTTGGTCACCACGTCATGCACGCCCAGGCTTTCGAACACGGCGCGCATCGGACCGCCGGCGATGATGCCGGTACCGGCGGGCGCCGAGCGGACCGTGACACGGCCCGCGCCGAAGTGGCCGAGGCCGTCATGGTGCAGCGTACGGCCGTCCTTGAGCGCAACGCGGATCATCGCCTTCTTCGCGGACGCGGTCGCCTTGGAAATGGCTTCCGGCACTTCGCGCGCCTTGCCATGACCGAAACCGACGCGGCCCGCGCCGTCACCGACCACGACGAGCGCCGCAAAGCCGAAGCGCTTGCCGCCCTTCACCGTCTTCGAGACGCGGTTGATATGGACCAGCTTCTCGACCAGCTCTTCGCCGCCATCGTCGCTCTTGTTGCGATCGTCGCGACGCCCGCGGCCGTCACGGCCACGGCCGCCACCGCTGCGATTGTCGTTTCCGCCACGGCCACGGCCACGGCCGCCTCGCGCTTCGCGCGGGGCGCCCTCGGTCGCGGGGGCGTCGGCCGCAGGGGCCTCGTTCTGAACTTCGTCAGCCATTTAGAACTCCAATCCGCCTTCGCGGGCGGCATCGGCGAGCGCCTTGACGCGCC